>Ga0335074_10002417_pt1 | contig 25432 bp, 35 predicted proteins | sample Lox_Sample_23_FD_206715 | JGI IMG/M metagenome (GOLD analysis project Ga0335074, IMG submission 206715) | Soil microbial communities from Loxahatchee National Wildlife Refuge, Florida, United States - Lox_Sample_2.3 | ecosystem: Environmental > Terrestrial > Soil > Wetlands | place: USA... | reverse complement strand
CATCATCGGTCGCAGCGGGCTGAGTAGCCGCATTTGAACCGGCTCGCCGCGGTACTGCGCGAGCGCCTGGGTGAGGAAGTCCGGGTTGATGCCGATCGTGAACGGAGGGCCGTCGTGCCGGATGTCTGCGATGACTTCGGCTGCCGAGCCGATGTCGGCGGTGTCCGCGCGGCACTCCAGTCCGATGCCGTTGAACGCAAGAATGGCTGGCGTGTTGTTCTGACAGAGCAGGGCGACGCGCCTGATCGTCTCGTTGAGCGTGTCGGCGGGATAGGTGACGCTGAACTCGCACTCGGTGGGGATGAGCTGATCGGCGTTGGGGTAGTCGCCGCTGATCGTGCGCGTCGCCAGCGTGATCGAAGCGAACTGCATCACGAAGTTGCTCCCGGCTTCGCTGATCGTGAGGTGCTCGGCGCCGGCGACCTTGGAGAGCTTGGCAAGCTCCTGCAACGCACGGGCCGGGAGGGTGCGCTGAAACTCGCGAGTAGCAGGCGCGTCGAGCTCGGTCTGATAGACGGCGAGCCGGTAGGAGTCGGTGGCGACCGCGCGCAGCTGGGTGCCGGTCACGCGGATGTTGACGCCTGTGAGCAGCGGCCGGGTCTCGTCGCGACTGGCGGAGTCCGCGACCCGGTCGATGGCCGCGATGAATGGCGCGAGCGGCAACTGTGAGGTCGTCGCCGGGTCGGGTTTTGGGAGTGTGGGGAAGTCCTCGATCCGCCGTGGGCGCAGATCAAACCGGGCCGAGCCGGACTCGATGCGAGCTGGCGAGTCGCTGGTGAGGCTGATCGTCACGGTCGTGCCGGGGCACGCCTTGACGACATCGAGAAGCAGCCGGGCGGGAAGCAGGACACGCCCGGGCGTGTCGATCGACTCGGTGACCACGGGGAGCGTGATCGAGGTATCGAAGTCGGTGGCGCTGACGAGAGCGCCCGCTCCGGTGGCGTCGATCAGGGCACCCTGAGCGGCCTGGAGTGCGGTTGAACTGGTTGCGACGCGCGCGGCGACCGCGAGCGCGTTAGCGAGGTTTGATTTGGTGGCCGTGAGCTTCACCGGAGACTCCTGTAGGCGTGTTCGTTAGGAAAGGTGCAGCGTTGTAGGGGTAGACGTAGAGGCGTTTGAGGCCGTCGCCGATGTTGTTGGCGACCGACGGGTTGCTGTATCCGCCCGAGTACTTCCACGGCTTGACGAACCCGAGGGAACGCCAGCCGTCGAGGCGGTAGAGGTTCCCGGCCTTGCCGGGAAGCGCGTAGGAGACGGCGGCCGCCACGGGCCAGTAGTCGCGCTCCCAGCGCTGCGCGAGGTAGTCGCGCCACAGGCGCAACATCACGCGCATGATCCCGGGATGTTGGGGTGAGCGGGCGATCCGCCCAAGCTCGACCACCTCGCGGCGCGGGTAGCCGGCGGACCTTGCGCCGACGGTGGAGCCCGAGACGGCGACGGCCGCTGCCTCACCGTCGACGGCGAGGCCGAAGTACTGTGCGCCGAACGGCCGGCGCCACTCGCCGAGCGGATGCTGCCAGTGGCGCAGCAGCGCGTTGGCGTCGGCTTTGGTGATCTCCGAGAGCAGCTCGACCTGGCCCTCGGGCCACGGCACGCCCGCGGGCCAAAGCATGCGGTCGAGCACGAGTTGTCCTTCGCTCGAGGCGACGGTTACCGGTGGAGATTCGATCGGAGCGGCTATCGACATGGGGTAGGCGGTTTGGTGAACTCAGGCGGAAGGGCCGGGCTCTCGCGACGGCGCCCCCGGATTTGTGCAGCAGCAGTGCTTGCCGGTATCCATAGGACGTGGTCAGACGCGCGTTTGGGAGAGAAAGCGGCCGAAGAGTCGCGTTGGCCGCTGAATGCAAGTGCTAGGGGCGCTGGCCGGCCGAGCCGTATACGAGAACTTCGGTAGGCAGGCCAGCGAGGTGCTCGACGATGAGGTGGCGCACATCCGGCCAGCTCAAGCCGCCCAGGCCGCAGCCGAGGGGAGGCACCGCGATCGACTGGATGTCGTTGTCCCGGAGAATGCCTGGGAGGGCCATGAGTCCTGCGCGGACCCATTGGAGTTGCGAGGGGTCGCGCCAGTGGAGCTTGGTGGGGAAGTTGACGATCAGCGGTTGGCCGTCGCGCCGCCAGGTGCGGGGCCGGCCGGGCTGATACAAGCCGGCGCGGCATTGCGCTCGGTAGTCAGCGAACATCGCCGGGTACTGGTCGCGGAACTGCCTGGCGAGCCCGGCGCCCATGACTCCGACGCAGTTGACGGGGTTGACGAGCGCCTGCGCGCCGGAGGCGAACAGGTCGCCGTGACGGAAGGTGATGTTCGAGGACACGCGGTTCCTCCGGGGAGTCAGTCGGCGGTGGCGATGTAGGCGCGGACGCGCTCGAGGTGCTCGGGGCGGGCGAGGTTGAAGACCGGGATGGTGTGCGCGGCCGCGATCCGAAGCGCTTGCCCGGTGCCGCCGGTCGAAGGCCCAGGGTTGGTGGTAGCGCCGTCCGGGGTCCAGCAGACAACGAAGGAGACGGGGTCCTGGAGGTCGCGGCCGAGGATCTGATGGCAGTTGCGCGCGTGAAGCGAGCGGGCGCCGCGGCCGAGCCGCTCCCACGCCGGATGGTGCGCGGCGGCCATCTGTACGGCCTCGGGCGAGGGCTGCGACTGCACGTAGCCGGCGGCGCAGCGGACCGAGGACTCGAAGCTCGGCCACGGCAGGTAGACCTCGGCGCGGGCTCCGGCGCCGTGCTCGAACGCCTGGTCGGCGCCGGGCGCGTGACCGGAGCGCAAAACGTGACCGCGCTGGGCTAGCTGCGCAGCGAGCGCGGTCAGGAGCTGGAGCACGGGCTCGGGGGTGCGGCGCGACCCGATGCCGGCGTAGGCGCGCATCAGCAGGCCTCCGCGTTGTTGGCGAGCTCGAGCAGCACGTCGCCGTGGCACGGTCTGGGCTTGCACCAGCAGACCAGATCCTTGCCGCGAAGCTCGTGCAGCGCCGCCATGAGCTCGGGCTGCTCGACGACCCAGCGCCGATACGCGGCCACCGCCTCCTCGACGGTCGCGACGCGAAACCGTGCGAGCGTCCTGCCCGAGAGGTGCGTGAAATCGTTGCCCCACTTCGATGGGCGGCCGATGTAAACGGCTCCGGGCGGGATCGTGTCGGTGCGCTTGTTCAGTACGCGCGGGGTGTGCTGGCTCATCTGCTCGTTCCTGTGGTCGTGGTGGCTGCGAAGGGCCGGACGCGCGGGCGCGCAGCCGCCGGTCAACCGAAGCGCAGCGAAGGCGCAGCCCCGCCAGGGGTTGAGCGGCGGACCGGGCCCCGCATACTGGCCGAAGGCAGCCACCGACGACCACGGTGACGAGCCCGGCCTGCCCGCGAGCGGCCTTGACACACCCCGCGTTATGGGGCGTTGATGCGCTCAAAGTTCGCGTCGAGCATGTATGTGTCGCCTGAACAGCAGCGATAGATGCTGCGCGCGTGGTCGATGTCCTCGCAATGAATGAGCAACGGCTCCTCGTCGCGGTCCTCAGGGTCGATGTCGAGCACGAAGAAAGGCGCAGGCCAATACGCGACCAGCGTATGCCCGTTGACTTCGAGTTTGTATCCGTTGGCGCTGGGCACGATTTCTCGCTCGCGTCGCCTTAGCGAGCGTGTTCGTAGGTCGGGAGCTCGTCGACCTCGGGCGCGTCGGCGTCGAGGAGGACCCAATTGCACTCGCGCGCGCGAGCGAAGTGCCAAAGCGTCACGATCGCGGTCGGGAGACGCTCGTAGTCAGCAAGCTGACCAGGTACGTCCTCCGGTACCCACAGCCACCAGCCTTCCGTGAACTTGCGGGCGATGACGCCGTCGATCGCGCCGAGGTCTTGGAGTAGATCGGCCGGTAGATGGGCGGTGGACGCGTCGAGGTACTGGTGAACGTTCGGGTGAGGCATCGCTTGCTCCGTGCTTGGCGTGAGGTGGGGTTATCGAGTGCTGCTAGTCGACCCGGACGGCCCAATCAGAGAAGCGCCGACCATCGAGCAGCTCCCAGGCACCGTCAACGAAGGTGGCGAACTCCAGCGAGCCCCGCTGATCCTCGTGCCTGAGCATGTCGTAGGTGCCTTCGATGTAGCCGACGATCTCGACCTCGGCCCGCTCGCAGGCGCGCCCAGTCTCGTCGTCTGCCATGAAGGCCTCTGAGCTGGTGAATGTGACGGTTGCCATTGCTGTCCTTGTGTTCGTCGCGTTCGATCGTCCTTAGTTGCCGGCCGTCCGCATGCGGTGGGCCTTCTGGTAGACGTGCGCAGCGGCCGAGGTGAGCCTGGAGGCGATCTCGTCGCGAAGCGTGCCCTCGAGGTCGTAGGCCTCGGGCGCGGGTACGTCGTCGTCCAGCAGCGCGGTGTCGAACGGGGCGGTGACGCTGATCTCACCGGTCAAGTCGTACGGCGCGCCGTAGGTGGAGCCGTCGGCGAGCACGATGACCGCGGCGCGGGCCGGGCCGTCGTCGGCCTCCCATTCGGGAGTGACGTAGCGTACGGCGGCGACGACGGCTTTCCAGAGCTGCCCGTTGCAGTCAGCAATGAGCCCGCGGGTGTCACCAATCGCCGCCGAGTCGGTGAGCTGGGCTATTTGCACCGCGCTGTCGCCCACGTGGGAACCGCGTTCCTCGCTTCTACGGTACGTGTCCTTGGCGAGGCGTTGCAGCCTCGCGATCGTCTGAACCTGCTTATCGGTGAGTGTCAGCATGCTGGGCTCCTAGGGGTCGAACGTGAGAGTGGTGGGGTGGGATTGGTGGGCGGCGATGTACAGGTCGAGCGCCTCGCGCAGCACGTGGCTGATCGAAAGGCCGGTCGCGGCCATGTGCGCTGCGAGCCAGGGTGATTGCGCGGGTGTCGCTCGGAAACAGAGCTTGTTGGCCTGCGAGAACCCGACGGCCGGACGGGAGGTACAGGCGTCGGGTGGCTGACCTGGCGGCGTCATGGCGTCTACAGTTCGTCGATGACCGCCGGCCACACGGCGGCCGCCGCCTCGGCGAGGAGCTCGCCGATCGCCGGTCCTTCGAGGTCGGGGTAATCCTCGAGCAGCTCGGTCCGCACGGCTTCGTAGCCGCGGCGGTATTGGTCGAGCGTTGCGACGCCGTCGGCGAGCGCGGAGTCATCGGCGTAGGACAAGAGCGAGTCCTCCGCCTGGGCGTAGGCGCGCTCAGCCATCTCGTTCGTGGTCAACGGGGACCTCCTTGAGGCAACTGCAGTGGGCTAGGGGAACAGGGTCAGCGCCGGCGGCGCCTGGCCGACCGCCGGGTGGTGGAAGTCGACGTCGAATCCGTATTTGGCGCCGTAGCGGGTGCGGAACGCCTTGATCGGCCGGTAGGCGCGATCCAGGTCGGCGGCGGTGAGGCCGTGGGCCGCGCCGCGCCGGTCGGCGCGGTCGGCGTCGGTGAGCAGTGCGATGAGCTGTTGGGCGGACCGGGCCGGCGCCTGCCAGTACGGCCATCCGTCGCTGCAGCCGTTGACGGCATCCTTGAGCGAGGAGAGGGCCTCGCCGCGCCAGGAGAGGATCGGGTCGGCGGCGAAGCGCTCGACCCACGACTCGATTTCGTATTCGTTGGCGAATTGCATTAGATGGAGAGGTTCGGGCGGGAGCGCCCGGTGTGGAAGGGGCGGGCGTTCCGCGACACATCGAGGCAGCCGGCGGGCCGGCTGCTTCAGTCAAAGCGGAAACGGCCGCCCCGGACCGGGGCGTGGGGCTTTAGCCGAAATCCTGAGAGGAGCGGACGCTGCCGTCGGGGTTGAACAGCGTCACTTCCAGGCCGAGCGGCGCTTGCTCGAGCTGTTCTGGCAGGTAGTGGAAGTGAACCTCGACGAACGCCTCGTCTCCCGCCAGCAACGGGCGATAGGCGATCGCGTCATCCGCTGGCGCGATGTGCCAGGACTTCAGACCCAGGCCGGGAGTTTCGGGCGACTCGATCCGGCTGATCGTGTCGATGATCGCGCGCGCCTGCGCGGGCGTCACGGGAACGTGGGCGATCGAGCCGGCGACGAGGACCTCGTCGACGGTGGGGAGTGCGGATGCCATCAGGTGATCCTCCTGGTCAGGTGACTGTAGATGCAGACGCGGTGAGCCGCGGCCTTGCGGTGTTGAGCGATTCGCGCGGTCAGCAGAGGGTGCGGTCGTGCAGGCGCGCGCCCGGGCGGGACGCTCTTTATTGAGCGAGCGCGGCGGCGTGCCGCAGGTCAGTCGGTGATTCCGTGGCCGCGGTGCGGCTCGGCACCAGGCGGCGGCTGGGCGAGACCGACGTGCACGCGGAACTGGCCGATCGCACGCCGCAGGGACGCGTCCGCGCGGGCGAAGCCGCTGTCGAGCGGGTTTGCGATGCCGTGGCTGTCGCGCACCCCGATCAGCTCGCGTCCCAGCCCGTCCCAACGCTTCGCGAGTTGAGGATCATCGGGCCGCTCACCGAGCGTGTCGATGAGCCACTGCGGCCGTGAGTCAAGCTCGAGCTGCTCGGCGGCGCGCTGCGCGTCAAACGAGGCCTGCAGAAGGTCGGGGTTGTCCGGGTCGGCCCGCAACGCGTCGAACCGGACCTTCGCCTCAGCGCGCGCGAGCACGAGGCGATCCTGTCCGGCGTCCTGTGCGGGCACGGCGGGGAGCATCACCTCGGCGATGGCTTCGCGCAACGGCGAGTCGTTCCCGCGCATCGCCTCGACGGAGACCGCGACGTTCCGGTCAGGCGACAGCCGCTCCCACGCGAGGTGATACCCGCGCTCGGCCGCGAGCTGGTGGATGAAGGCTCGCTGCGCACGACCGTTGCCCTCGCGGAAAGGATGGGCGGCGTTGATCTCGCCGAGGTAGTACGCGAGCCGGTCAGCGAGCCGGTCAGCGGGCAGGCCGCGGAGGTGGTGCTCGCGCGGCAGGGCGTCAAGGACCCCGGTGAGGTAGGGCTCGATGCGGCCCGGTAGGGCGAACATCGTGTTCTCCTTGGCGATCGCAACCGTGCGCAGCTCACCGGCCCACGGGTACACGTCCCCGAAGATGTGGCGATGAAAGGCTTTCAGGTGGGCGAGGTCGTCCCGCCCGGGCAGCGGCCGAGCGCGAAGCTCCCATGCCCGCCACGCGCTGGCGTTGCGCTCGCGACGAGAGAGCTCGGTGGGGTCGCGCAGGCCGAAGTGGTTGCGCAGGACGTTGGTGCCCGGATAGACGTACGGGTCCTCGGCCATCGGGAGACTCGGGCGGTGACGGTCAGGCAGCCGACGCGGGACGCGACCGCGGCGGCTTGCCGGCAGCGGCGGCCTTCGCGGCGGCGGCGAGATCGTCGGCGGTCATCTCGCCGCGAACCCACGCCTCGCCGGCGGCGATGACCTCGGGATCAGGCTCTGCGTCTTCGAGCCGCAGCGAGCCCAGCACGGAGACAAACTCTTGGCGACGATCGGTCATGGCAATGATTCTAGGGGCGTTGTTGGCATCAGAGGATCAGGGAGGTTTGGGGGTCGGCCTGACGTGCGATGGTGGCTTTGAATGCGCGGCCGCATGTTGGGCAGCCGCCGTTGTTCATCGCGTAGTCGTCGCGCGGAATCGTGCCGATCCCGCGCTTGCCCTGGGTGCTGGCGACGAGCTCGTCGAACAGGCCGTCGGGGGTGACGGTGTAGATGACCTCGTGCCGGGCGGACCACGGTTCGCGCTTGTAGGCGGCACCGCAGTCGCACCACCAGGTGGGGAGCGAGCGCTGAAACTCCGCGTACCGCTCGGCTTCCCAGAGCAGAGCGAGCGTGAACCCGGTGTCGGCGAGGATGCTTCCGGTGTTCGGTGTCGGCTGAAGATCGGGGGTGTAGAGGCGCTCGATCTCGGCGATCACCCCAGGATCGTCGCCGTCATCGTCGACGTCGTACCAACTCTTCGCGCACATGTAGTCGAGCGCCGCTTCAATGATGATTTCGCGACGCTGCTCGGCCGTGAACTCGGTGGTGACGGGGGCGGGAGCGAACGGCGTCTCAGTCATCGCTGTCGCAGGGCTGGTTGGCGTCGGCGAGGGTGACGACGGCGTGCGGGTACACAAGCGTGAGCACGGGTGGCGGCGGGAGCGACGGGGGCACGATCAACGCGGCGAGGTCGAGGCTGTTGTCCTCGATGGTGAAGACGAGCGTGAGGCGCGGGATCTCGACGCACGCTCGGGACGCGGCGTTGATCGCTTGTTGGGTCGGCTCGGCGCCGGACGCCCAGATGACGGCTGCGACCGTCGCGTCACGCGCCCGCCGCGATTGCGCGAGACGGACGGCGATGTTGCGGCTGAGCCCGCCGACGCTGGTGAGGTACACCGCGCGGGCGGGCAGGCCGAGCGCCGCGGCGAGGATCGACGCGGCCCCGTTCCACTTGGTGGTGCTGGTGACGTGTGCGCGGACCGATGCGACCGCACCCGAGAGCTGCGCGGCGAGCTCGTCCGGGGATGGCAGTGGATGCGCCGGGGCGTCGGGGACGGGCGCCGGTGGCTGGTGCTGTGCGCGGCGGGCCGCGTCAGCGTCGGCGAGCGCGACGAGCCGCAGGGCCTCGCCGTCGGCCAGCTCCGGGTCGGCGGCGAGCGCCGCGGCGAGCAGGCGACGCAGCTCGCTGAGCTGCGCGTCAGTGAGCGCGCGGAACGGCGTCCGGCTCGCGCGGCGAGAGTCGCAGGTCATGGTGTGCTTAGGCGGTTTCGCCGTGCAGGATGCGCCTGAGGCGACTGGCGATCCATTCGCCGACGGCGGGGGAGACGGCGTTACCGAACCCGTCGACCTGGTCCCGCGCCGCCCCCCAGACCTGAAAGGAGCCCTTGTAGTCGGCGAAGTCGACGTCGAAACCGCAGCCACGGCCGATCTCGTGGCTGGCCATCATCCGGAAGTAGCAGTCCTCGAGCTTGAGGTCGGCGAGGGCTTCGCGCCACTCGGCGGCGAGGATCGCGGTGGTGTCGCGAGCGGTGAGCGTGCCGAGCGGGTCGGTGACCGGGTGCGGGGCGGTCTCGGTGCCGTTGGACCCGTTCTGCTTGTACCAGCCCGAGAACAGCATCCCCTGGGTGATCGCGGACCCGACGACGGTGCCGAGCGGCCGATCGAGCGGATAGGTGCGGTAGCGCGCTTCGTCGAGCGTGCCGTTGCACTGCACGCGGCCAGCGGCGGTGAGAAGCCCGGGGATCTGGTCGCTGGTGACGGTCGGCATCGACTCGCCGACGGTTCTCGGCAGCGTGTTCTTCCGGAATGGGACGACGCCGCTTGAGAGGAGCGAGAGCCCACCGGAGCCGGCGTTGCCGACGATGGTCTCCATCGGCTCCCCGGACGCGCGGCTGGTGCCGTTGGTGCGGTTGGGGAGCACTCGGGCGGCGAGCAGGCCGAGTGTCTCTGAGCCGCCTTGTGTGGGGAGGGGCTCGTTGACGCCGCGGCCGGCCCCCTGGAAGTTGTCGACCGCCATCGCGATCGGCGGGCTGATGATGCCGGTCTCCTGGGTGCCGGTCTGGGTCCACAGCGGCTGATCGAACCCGCGTGAGCGGCAGTTGGAGCCGGGACGCTCATAGGTGTTGCCGGCGGCCTGCATGAGAGCGCCGGTGGTGAGCAGCGCCTTCTCGTGCGTGGTGGTGACGGTGTTCATCGGGAGCGCGAGCGGCGCGCCGTCGCCGTTGTGACGGTGCGCGGCGATGACAGCGCCGGCGCCCAGCCCAGTGTGCAGCAGCGCGGTCTCCTGCTGGCTGGTCTGGGTGCTCATCGGCTGCCACGGATGCCGCTCGACGCCGAATACGGACTCGCAGGGCATCAGCACGGCGGGGAACTCGGCGAAGCGCTGGCGGCAGCGCTCGGCGCGGGCCATCGTCGGGGCGGCAAGTGGCTTGGTGCGCTCACCGATCTTGGTGCCGAGGTCGGTGAGGTCAAGCGCGTACAGCGACGGCGCGTACGGCGGCGTCACCTCGTTGTGGCAGGACGGGCAGCGGTAGACGTACTGCTTGCCGTAGGTGACCAGGCCGGTCGGCGGGATACCGGTCTTCCACGTCCAGCACGCTTCAACGACGGTGTCGCAGTGACCGCACCACGACTGCGGGCGATGGTCGAGGTCGGGGGTGGGGAGCTTCTTGTCCCAGAAGACCCAATAGCCACGGTCGCGGGACTGAGGGACCCCGAAGAACATCGAGTTGAGGTACAGGACGCGATGGCGGTAGCCGAGGTGCTCGAACTGCTTGAGCCACCAGCGGTACGTGGACCCGTCGCCGACCTTCTGCTTGCCGGGGATCGCCGGACCCCAAGATGAGAGCTGCGTCGTGCACTCGACCAAGATCAGCAGCGGGTGATGCTGAGCGGCGTAATGGAGCACGCAGTTAGCCGTCGCGCGGTCACGCTCAGAGCGAGTGACCCGAGCGTCGTAGTCCGGATCGTCCAGATCGAACAGGTTCAGACCCTGCGCGTACGCCTTCTGCGTGTTGGCCTGGCTGTGATTGACACACGACACCCCGGCGACGAGCATGTCGCCGGCGGGGAGGTCACGGGCCGAGTGGTAGTCGGCCGAGTCCTTGTCGACGAGATCGGCGATCCAGTGCTCGGCGTGGGGATGGTTGGCCTCGTGAACCCTGACCTTGTACTCGTTGTGGTTGGCGGCCATGATGGTCGTGAACCCGGCACGCTCGATGCCCTGCGTCAAGCCTCCGAAACCGGAGAACAGGTCGACGGCGACAAGGTCGTCGTGACGAAATCTGCGGACGCGTTTGGCGGGTCGGTGTTGAGCGGTCTTTGACATAAGAAGTGAGGTCTCCTGGTCGGCTCCGTGGTGCGGTAAGCCACGCCAGCCGAGCCCCGAAGGGGCGAGGCATGCTCAAGGCGTGGCCGCGCCACCGGAAGCCGCGCCGCGGGGTGAACTAGCGGGTGGCCGGGCGCTCAGGCGAGCGCGAGCTGCTGCGGGTGGGGCGGCGGCAATGGGACGCGGTCAAGGAACCGCAGGCCGCCGTCGAGGTAGGTGTCTCGCCACTTCGCCCACTTGGTGCCGTCGACCGAGTCGACCCCGATCGACTCGGCGTAGCGCAGGCGACGCAGCGTGTTGACCCTGCCGATGTGCACATGCTTGCCCTGCTCTTTGCAGATCCGCACGATCCGCCGGGCTTCCGGCCCGAGCTTCCAGGCGGTGTCACCGCCGATGAACACGGCGTCGAACTCGTACCACGGCGGGCTCATGTTCGGACGGTCACAGCCGTTCTGCGCGACGAACGCGAGCGGCAGCCCGCGGCGGCGCACGGCGTGCGCCCACACACCCCACAGGTGCGCGGTGGTGCGGGAGTCCGCGACGGCATCGGGGACGGTGACGAACAGCGGCCGGCCGTGCCAGCGTTCGGCGCGCCGCTCGCCATCGTTGGCCGCGATCAGCGCCTCCTGCACACGGTCGAGCATCAGGCAGTAGCGGCGATGGGAGAGACCCTGAAAACAATCGTTATCAGCGGCCCAAGGCATCGCGCTCCGGATCGTCTGCTCCAGCGAGGAGTAATGCCGCGGCTGGACGAGCCGCCCGAGCGATGGCGTGCGGTGTGGTTGCAGCGTCGGGTGCGCTGAGGTGACGAGCAGAAGCATGCGGGGACTGGGTGCCCGAGCGGCAGGCGCCGGGGGGCTCCGGCAGGTGGATGGTGCGCGCGCTGGCTAGCGCTTCGAGCTGCTTGGTGTGCGAGCGCTCCTCAGAGTGCTTTAGACAAGGACGCTTCTATACGGTTGTATAAGGAAGGAGGCGCTGCGGCGGGGTTCACGCTGCTGCGAGTACGCCTTGTGCCATCCGCTGGTGGATCAGGGCGATGTAGGCGGGGTTGAGTTCGATACCGACCGCCGAGCAGCCCGCGTCAACGGCGGCGCGAAGGGTGGTGCCGGAGCCCGCGAACGGGTCTAGCACCGACCCGCCGGCGGGCAGGAACAGGCCGACGAGCCAGCGCATGACCGGCAGCGGCTTCGGGCACGGGTGCCGCCCCTTGAACGGGTCGCCTTTCGTTTCGTTGACGACGAGGAAGTCGCGGCCGGCGTTGCCGTAGACCCGGTTGAAGAACGGGGTCGGCTCGGCGGTCGCCCACACGATCGGCTCCCAGGACATCGCGGGACCGCCGTTCCATTGTCGCCTGCGAACTCGCGTCTGTGCCAGCCGAGCAACCGGTGGACGCGAAGCCCGGTCCCCTTGAGGATCTCGGCGGCGTCGAGCGCGTTGACGAGCCCGGGGAAGAACACGACCGGCCCACGGCTGACGCGGGCGCACGCGCACAGCACCTCGTGCAGCCAGGCCCGGTACTCGCCGCCGGACAGCCGGTCGCTGTGACCGGTGCCGTAGTCCTTGCCGACGTTGTATGGCGGATCGGTGATGACCGCATCGAAGGAGCGCGGCTCCATCCCGGCCATCAGCGGCAGGCAGTTGCCCTCGATCGCCTCCCACGCACTCACGTGTGTGCTCCAAGTCGTCAACGGACGCCTCGGCTAGGGGTGCCGATCCCTTGAGGCGGGGACGGACAGGCTGCGGAGAGATCCGGTTTCGGCCAGGTGGCGAGTCGTGGGGTTGAGGGAGCCGAGGGCCGGTGCGTCGGCCTCGGCGAGCAGGACCGTGCGAGGGGAGTCGGGCAGGGCGCAGACGAGCTCCTCGAGCAGCGCGGTCATGAGCGGCCGCAGCAGCCTGGCCGCCTTGGCGTCGCCGATCAGGTAGACGGTGTTCTCGCCGGCGAGCAGCCACCCGGGGGAGATGTCAGAGCGCACGGCGGCGCGCTGGACGCGGGTGAACCGGTAGGCGCGCAGCAACCCCTGAACGGCCGCCTGGACGCTCGCGCGCAGGCGCGGGGAGTGGGTGCAGAACTGGCGGGCGGAGAGCAGCGCGGCGTGCGCGTCTGCCCGTGTCTGGTTGGTGCGGGACGCCGCGATGAGGTTTCGGAGTGTCGCTTCGAGGGTGCGCTGAGCGTGGCCGTAGACTCACGTCAGGACCTGTTGGATGTCATCGCCGGCGGCCGCGGCGGCGAACAGCAGAGGAGCAAGCCACTGCTCGGCGAGGATGACCCAGAACTCGCCGTGCTCGACAGCGCGCTGCTCACCCTCAGCGACGGCGGCGAATCGCCAAGCGACGTCGAGAGCGCTGTCCCACGTGGCGCAGGCGGCGAGGGGTGACCACGAGTCACCGGGGACGCCGGTCAGCTCGAACGGGTCAAAGCGCCTGATCTCGCCGTGCGTGGCGCGGGCGTCGCGGGTTCGCTGGTAGAGATCCGGTCCGAGCGAGGCGATGATCGCAGGCCCCCGGTGGCGTTCGATCGCGCGGATCACGTCGTCGCGGTCAGTGCGCTGGCTGTGGATGAATGGGATGTCGGGCATGGTCGGGTTGGCTGGGTGGGTTGTGAGGGCGTCAATATCCGCCGGGGCGCGGGCGCCCTGGCACCGTAGAGCCGCTCACGCCACCCAGCCGAGCCGTCCGGAGGGTGGTTGGTGGCGGAAGCGGCTCGTGTTCGTGCCGGAGCGGCGCTTAGGCGGCGAATAGAGCGGGCTGGCGCCAGGCGGGCCAGAGGTGCTCGTCGAGCATCCGGGCGGCGGCGAAGCGAATAGCCGCAGGGTTCAGGTCCCCGCCGATGAACCGCCGGCGGGCGAGGTGCGCGGCGATCGGCGTGGTGCCGGACCCGAGCATCGGGTCGACGACCAGCTCGCCGGGGTCGGAGAACGCGTGGACGAGGCGGGAGACGAGCCGGAGCGGCAGCGCGTTGTCGTAGCGCACAAGGCCCGGGCGATCCGCCCGGCCGTTCTCCGCCCACCAGTCCAACGGGTAGTCGGAGCCGGACGCCGCCTTGGGCAGATCCGGTGGGGGGTGGAACACGCGCTTGGGGTTGGTCAGCGACCCGCGGCACATGACGGTCACGCACCAGTGCGCGCACGAGGGGCGGCGGAATGTGAGCAGGGGGAAGACCTTGCGGGCGACGATCTGCGAGACCCAGGTGAGGCCGGCCTGCTCGGCGGCGTACTGGACGTGGCAGGCCTGCTGGGGGCCGGTGATGATCGCGAGTTGGCCCCCGTTTCGGAGGATCGCCGCGGCGGCGCTGATCCAACGGTAGGAGAACTCGGCGTACGCGGACGGGTCGACGTCGAGGTACCCGTCGAGCACCTTGCCCGGGTCGCGGCGGTAGCCGTTGCCGTCGGCGAAGTGGCCGCTGCCGCGACCGAGGCCGTACGGCGGGTCGCACAGCACCAGGTCGACGGGCTCCTCGAGCGAGCGGAGAAGCTCGACGGCGTCCTGCACCCGCATCTCGACGCCCGCGAGCTCGCCGCCGGCGTTGAGGAGCACCAGGCGTGAGGGGTTCTCCACGGTGCCCTGGATCAGCCAGGTGGCGCGATCGACCCGCTCGGCCAGGCCCTTGGCCTTGGCGTTGGCCAGCCAGCCGCGCACGCGGTGCTTCCACACCGAGTCGGTGGGGTGCCGGTCGCTGACGGGCGAGCGGCCGTTGTCCCGGGAGACGTCGACGGCGGTCTCGCACAGCGCGTAGAGCTCAGCGAGCGTGTAGGTGCCGGACCGCAGGGTCCGGAGAAGGTCGGCTTCGGTCTCGAGCATCAGAACAGTGAGAGCGCAACGCTCTGCGGTCGGTAGGCGGCGGTCTCCTCACCGAGACGCGCCCGGGTGTAGGCGTAGAGGTCATCGAGCTCGGCGAGCAGCTCGACGGTCCACCCGACGAGCGCCTGAATGTCTGCGAGCGTGCGGACGACGGGCATGTCGGCCGGCGCTCGATGCAGCCGGTGGAAGGCCTCGGGACGGCGTTGCCACTCGACGACGGCGTCGTAGTCCTCGGCGAGGTCGGCCAGGACCGCGCCAGAGAGCGTGTCGAACGTGTTGGGCGCCTGGATGACGGCGGGGCTGCTGGCGCCCGCCAGCAGCCGGGAGAGCGAGGAGGCGTAGCGCTCCATGTCGCCGCTGCCACCGAGCGGATAAGCGCAGTGGCGGTCGGCGCCCATGCAGCTGGTCTGGACGGGCGCGGTCAGCGGCGCGGAGTCGTCGCGGTGCGGATACTCGCGCGGGTGGGGGAGGTGCACCCAGTAGCGCCAGTCCACGTGGTAGAAGACGACCTCGGGATGCGCGCTGAGGATCGTCAGGAGCGCGATGAACGCGGGGTTTCGCATCCGCTCGTCGGCCCACAGATCGGTTCTGGTGCTGTCGCTGTGGGGTGGCAGCGACCCCTTCGGCAGCCCAGCGCGACGCTCGGCCTCGGCGAGCGGAATCCGACGCCACGACCAGCCCTCAGCGCTGACGCGAACGTCGCGTCCGGTGTCGAAGTCCCAGCGGGTGCCGATCGGCATCAGCAGCCGCTCGCCGGTGACGAGATCGACCGCCTCGGTGTGCGAGACCCCGGCGTGATGAATGCCGCCGTGGACGCGGACGATCCGCTCGCCGTAGGCAGGCTCGGTGACGGTTAGGGTGCTGTAGATGGCCGGCATCGTGCTGTCGGTGTTCAGGCGGCGAGCGCTTCGCGCTTGACGGGTTCGTGGCCGTCGATGTCCGCTGACGCGGCTGGCGCGGCGGCGGCGCGGTCGCGCTGCTGCTGTTCCTGCTTGGCGCGCATCAGCGTCTCGATCCGGGCGACCTCGGCCTGGGCGTCGGCGAGCTGCTGGTGGCCCTTGAATGCCTCCCCGGTCGCGGCGGCCGCGCGCTCGTACTCGAGCGCGAACCCTTCGATGCGAGCTTCGAGCAGCGGTTCGCGCTCGGGAAGGTTGGCGACGGTCTCGAGCAGCGGGCGGATCAGGACCAGCGGATCGGCCTTCATCGCGGGCATGGTCGCCGCGACCTCGCTTGACCACAGGTTGTCGACCACGAGCCGCGCCTCCAGCGACCCGGACGTGGGGTGAATCGACGCCTTGCCGTGGATGTTGATGGCGCAGATCGACCCGACCGGGGCGTAGGTGTCTCCGATCCGCGCGGCCTCAAGCCAGGAGCGGATCTGCCTCGAGGCCTCGTAGCGGTCAGTGGTGGTGACGCCGCGGAACCGGAACTCGGGCTGGTCGGGGTCGAACGTCGCGACGGTGGCGACAAGCCCGCGCACGCGTTCGATCTCTGCGCGCGTGGCCTGGATCTTGGCCTTGAGCGATTGCTGCTGGTAGTGAAGCTGCCCCTGGTTGCGCTCCCACGCGCGACGGGAGCGTTGCAGCCGCTGAACCTCAGCCATCGCGGTGGCGTGCTCGAGGATCAGCGGGTCACCGGAGGCGAGCGCCTTGACCTCGGCGAAGCTCATCGCGTTGTCTGAGATGTCGTCGATCTCGCGCAGGTTGAGCTTGCCGCGCGTGACCTGGCCAATGAACCGTGCTTTGCGTTCGACGGTCTGCCAGTTGTAGGCGTCGAAGGTCTGCTCGACGACGTAGCGGACGATCTGGATCTCCGGGTTCTGGTTGCCCTGGCGCAGAGCGCGGCCGTCGCGCTGCTCAAGATCGGCGGGCCGCCACGGGCAGTCGAGGTGGTGCAGCGCCACCGCGCGCGCCTGGATGTTGGTGCCAACCCCCATCTTCTCGGTCGACCCGATGATCACCGCCACCTTGCCAGTGCGGCACGCCTCGAACAGCCGCGCCTTCTCGGCGTCGTTGCGCGCCTCGTGGATGAACCGCACCCGCTCGGCCGGGATGCCCCGCTCGGCGAGCAGCCGGCGAAGCTCGTCGTACGCGTTCCACGCCTCCTTCTTCGGAGTGGAGAGGTCGCAGAAGACGATCTGCAGCGCCCCCGGAACGGTGGACGGGACGTCGGTGCCGGGCAGCAGGTAGATGCTGTGCGCGTTGGCGCGGTGGATCGCCGCGATCTCGTCGGCTGCGTACTCGAGCTTGCAGCGTCCTTCGAGGACGGTGCCGTCGATCAGGCGCATGTCGAGCGCGGCGCGGCGGCCGTCGCCGGTGACCTTGAGCATGTTGTCCTCGGTCGGGTCAACGCCGCCCTGGCTGAGCCGCTCGGCCCGCGCCGCGAGCTCCAGCAGGTAGGCGTGCATCTCCGGGGGCGTAGGGATCACGACGGTCCGGGGGCCGTCGACGCGCTCCCCGCCGGCGGTGTGACCGACAGCCGGGCGCGGCAGATCGAGATCCTCGGGCGTCTTTACGTCCGCGAACACCTGCCACATCCGCAGCATCTCCGGGACGTTGCGGAACTTCGCAAACCGGGTCTTGATCCGATAGTTACCGCCGCCGGTCGGCGCCATCTCCAGCGCGGTGACCCGCTCGCCGAACGTGGCGGCCCACTGGTCGAAATGATGGATCGTCGCGTCCTCGAACAGGTCGGGCCGCAGGTAGCGCTGCATCACGTACGCCTCGGTGATGCTGTTGGCGATCGGCGTCGCCGTCGCGAACGTGGCGACGCGCTCGCCCTCACGCGCGCGGAGGTACTCGAGCTTCATGTGCAGGTCGGTCGCGCGCTTGGACCCGGCGATCTTCGCGTCGCCGATGTTGGACTCGGTCGAGAGGTTCTTGTACAGGTGCGCCTCGTCGACGAGCAGGTAGTCGATCCCGGTCGCCTCGAAGCCGACCGCGGGATCGAACTCGCGGTCTGACAGTTCCCGCAGCTGGTTCTCCCGCGTACGCAACATCTTCTGAATCTCGTTGTGGGTGCGACTGTCGCCGTCCGCCTTGACCGCCAGCGCCTGTTGGATGCGGGCGATCTCCTTGCCGAGATACTCCTTCTGGAACTCCAGGCCGATCGGGATGCGCGCGAACGCGGAGCCGGTGATGATGATCGCGTCCCAGTCGTTAGCGGCGATCTTGGCGATGAACAATCGCCGGCGGTCGCGGGTGAGGTCATCGGAGCAAGCGGCGAGCACGCGGGCGTGCGGGTAGAGCTGCAGGAACTCGCGGCTCATCTGCTCGAGCATGTGGTTGGGGACCACGATGCACGGCTTGCGTACGAACCCGAGCCGCTTCAGATAGCTCGCCGCCGCGCACAGGTCGAGCGTCTTTCCGGCCCCGACGGCGTGGAACAGGCCGACGGCGGGCTCGCTGACGATCCGCGCCACGGCGGCGCGCTGATGCACCGTCGGGACGAGCGCCTCGCTCATCCCGGGGAACGTCAGACGCTCCCCGTCGGTGGTGAAGTCGCGCAGCACGAGGCTGTTGAACAGCTCGTTGTAGGTGTCAAGCAGCGTCTGCGCGCGCTCCTGGTCCTCCCACACCCACTCCGAGAACCGCTCGGCGATCGCCTGCGCCTTCTCGACCGCCGCGGCGGTCTCATCGGCGTTGAGGATGCGGCGCTCCCCGTCGATCGTGTCGACGGTGTCGTAGACGGTCACCTCGCTCTGGGTAAGCAGCGCCTTGAAGATCGCCGGCGCCGGTTTGCGCGCGGTGCCCCACGTCGAGGTCGCCGCGGTGCCCCACTCGGGCCCCCGGACATGCCAGATGTTGTTGATGCCGTGCTCGACGGTGACGTGCTTGTAATCGAGCAGCTCGGCGAGGAACTGCTGATGGATCTCGGCGCTGATCCACACCGCGCCGACCTGGGCGGTGACGTCATCGACGCCGAGCGGCGCCGGGAGTACCGCCGTGAGCGCGTCGACGTTGCCCTGAAGCTCGGGACGCGCGGCTAGCGCCTCGCGAGCGACCGCGAGCTTACGGCGCACGTTCCCCGACAGGTATTCGGACGCGGGGATCAACCGGCCGGTGTCGGGGTCCTCGAACACGAGCTGACCGAGCGTCTCGCGCACGTCGGCGAGGTCGATCGACAGCAGGGACGCGATCGCCTCGAGGTCGACCCGACCGTGCTGCTCAAGAGAGACGGCCAGGGCCTCGGCGGGCGTGTCGACCGACAGGACCGGCTCGCGACGCGAGAGCACCCGACGGGTGAGGATCGCCGCGGCCGTGGCCTGCTGGGTCTCCTCGTCGAAGTTCTCAAGGCTGAGCACGAGCGCCCCGGACGGGTCGCTCAAAAGCGTCTTGATCGCCTTGGGCATGATCCGCGCGTGACGATCCTCGCCAGTGCGGTCGTCGGTCCGGCCGGTGCGCCGCAGCGTGTAGCGGTTGACCGGGCCGTACTGGGCGACGTACGCCGACCAGGCGTTGCGAAGCCGGGTGCGCAGGGCGGTCATCTCCTCGTCCTCGAACCCCTGCGGGGTCCGTGACTCGAGGTCGAGCAGGTGACGGGTCATGTCGCGCATCGCCAGCAGCGGCCGAAGCTCCTTGAGCGTCGTGCCGGGCACGGCGATGACATGCGCCACCCCGTCGCGGACCTCGTGCAGCCGGCCGTCGGCGATGATCAGATGCCCGTCCCAGTGCTCATCGAGATGCTCGAGGTCGGTCGGCGCGACGGGTGCAGGGTCGGGCAGCAGCGTCGCCGCGACCGGCTGCTGCTGAGAGGGAGCGGGTTCGGGCTTGGTGGTGGGAAGGGGCGGAAGGTCAAACAGCTCGCGGATCCGCGCGGCGAGCCGCCCCGGGTCGCGATCGCCGTCGACCTCAACGGCCGCGCTCGCGTACATGCCGGTCCGAACCGCCGGGGTGCCGAGCACGAACCGGGCGCCGTCGGCGCTGGCCAGGCGATGATTGACCGGCGCGCAGCCGCCGTCGTAGTTCATCTCGACGGCGTCGAGCCAGTCCGGATGCGAGTCGAGGTAGGCCGTGGCCGCCTGCTCGTCGACGTGGCGGCGGAAGACGAGAATGTCGGTCAGCGCCTCGGTGCCGGCCATCGCGTTGTGCGCCCCGGTGGGCAGCCGAACGACCTCGACGAGCTCGCCGAGCGCGGCCATGTCACGACGCGCCTTATCGGAGACCGCGTCGAGCGTGAAGTGAGTGCTGATCAGCACCGCGACCGCCCCGCGCTCCAGCATCCGCAGCGACTTGATCAGGAAGTAGTTGTGAAGCGTGTGCCGCGCCGCGTTGTACTTCGGGTCGTACTCCACGTAGTCGGCGAACGGAACGTTGCCGATCGCCAGCGCGAACGCAGCGTCCTTGAGCCTGACCTCAGAGAAGCTGCCGGTGAGGACCGTCGCGGTCGGATGCAACAGCTGCGCGATCGCCGCGGTCGACGGGTCGAGCTCGACGCCCGTGACCGGTACCCCGGCCGGCGCGAGCGCCAGGAACATGCCCGAGCCACAGCCGGGCTCGAGCACCGGCCCGCCCCGGTAGCCGTACTTGTACGCGAGCTGCCACATGACGGCAGCGATCTGCGGGTGCGTGTAGTGAGCGTTGATCGTGGTCGACTGCGCCCGCGCCCACGCCTGGTCACCGTCCGCAACGTGAGCGGCGGCGAGCGCCCGCACCGCCTCCTCCGCCTGGGCGGCGCGATCGGTGCCGAACAGCGCCTGAAGGCCGCCCCAGCCAGACCATTGCCGCAACTCGTCGCGCTCGGCGTCGGCGATGGTGCCCCCGTCCGCGAGGCGACGGTGGAGCAGACAGGCGGTAGTGAGTGCTGTCAGGTTCGCGTTCCATCGCGCGACCGAGCCGGCCGGGACGGCAGCGGCGAGCCGCTGTAGGAGAGAGGGATCTCGCGGCTGCCAGCGCTCCGCGGGCGCTGCGGCCACGTCGGCCAGGCAGACAGTCGCGGGAACGTTCGATGGCGGCGGCGGAGCGGGCTGCTCGGCCGGGCGCTCGAACGTCGGCGCGGGCGGCGCGGCGAATAGATCGAAGGTGAGTTGGGTGGCGTCCGTGCTTTTGCTCATGTGTGTGGAGGTGAGGTGAGAGGTCGGGTTGCGGCCCGGGGCGTAGTGCCTTCGGGCAAGCCGAATCGCCAGCCGCGCGAAGCCGGCTGGCACGGTGCGCGCACGAACGGCACGAGCGCGCAGAACGACAAACCCCGCTCGGGACGGGGGCGTTAGGGAAGGTCAGGCACGCGCGCGCGGGTTACGCGTGCGGTGAGGTGTAGTGGCGGCGGACCTGCGCCACGAGCACGCTGTAGCCGTGCTTTGCGAAGAACTGGGAGGAGAACTGGCCGAGCACCCAAAGCGACCTGGCCGGCTCCTGGCCGGGATCGAGTCGCAGCAGCCACTCGGACGGAAGGAACTCATCGCGATCGAGCCGCCCGTAAACGGTCCCTCGGTGCCTGAGCAGGATCATCCTGCGCCAGATTATGCGCGCCGGGTCCGTCGGACTCCTCGCCGGCGCCGCCGAGGAAGCCCTCCTCACGCAGAGCGGCGCGCTCCCACGAAGCGAAGGCGCCCATCCGGTCGAGCACACCGACGTATGCTCGCTGCTCGGCGACGGTCGGCGCCAGGCAGCCGTAGGCGCGCATGATGTCGTAGGCGCGGGGGAGCCGATCCCCCATCACGGCTTCACCAAGCAGGGGGCGCATGGGGGTAGCGGGTCACCGCGCCAGACGGCCGCCGCCTCGTCCGGCGTCCATAGGTGCCCGCAGTACGCCCGGTCACCCGGCCGGGGCGGGCGGGGATAGCGGTGCGCCACATCGTCGCGGTCGACCCAATCTGGCACGTCAGCGGTGGCTGACTCGCATGATGACGATCGTTCCAAAGTCTGCATCGTTCGGCTTTCAGCTCGTGGCGGGTTGGGTTCGCCGCCATCCCTTGTACGGGATGCGTTCGATAAGGCCACGGTCGGCCAGGGCGAACAGGCTCGCGGTCACGCCAGCGGAGGACCGGCCGAGCGCCTGCGCGATGGGTCCCGGCGACATCAAATCCGGGCCGAGCAGGTCAAGAACCTCTCGCTGCGCCCCGGTCAAGGGCAGGGCGGCGGCCGTCCGGGTCGTGGCGCGGCGCGTGATGCCCAGCCGCACGATCCGGAGCGGCAAGTAGTTCACGGTGTCCGGCTGGCCGCCGTTGCCGTGGCGGCTGGCGCGCTCCATGCGAGTGAGTTGCCGCACGGACGCCTCAGGCATCCTCGACCTCCAAGAACGTGCCGATGCGGGTGTGCAACTCACGTGTCATCCCGCGAGCGTGTGCAGCGCGCAGGAGCGCCAGCGCGTCGGTGAGCATGCGATTCTCGCGTTGGACGCGGCCGTCTACCTCATCGCGGATGCGCGGCGCTTCAGCGATCAGCGTGAAGGCGCCCTCGGACGGGAAGCCGCCGTGCGTGACGACTGTGAAAAGCGGCTCGCCCGTGGCGGTGCGGTAGAGCATCGCCTGGGCGGAGTGGTCGAAGTCCGGCCGGGGGTCAGTGTCGGCGCGATACCAGCGGATGCCGTAGCTGGTCCAGTCGGCTCGCACTTCGGGCGAGCGGTCGGTGGCGGCGGGTGCGTGCAGACGTTCAGACATTTGCGTGTCTCCGCGCGAGGCGATCGCGGCGCGGCTCGTAGGTGCCGTCGGCCCGGTTGAGCATCAGCACGTCGTCGGGTAGTTCACCGAACTCGATCGGAACGGCGCCGGCGATGATGGCCAGCAGGCGCTTGGTCGCGACCAGGTCGTAGTGGGCGAAGCTCTTGTCGTGCTGGAACCACGATCGCTTGAGGCCGATCTGTTCGGCCATCGCGTGAAGCTCGTCGAGGTCGGAGGTGAGCAGGTGGCCGCCGCCGGACCAGCGCCCCCAGCCGGGCGGGAACTCGTCTACGTAAACGGTCACTGTGAACTCCTTACGGTGAGGGTCATGGCAGTAGGTCGGGGTTGGTGGCGTCGCGACGCCGGGTGACGAGCACTTGAACGGTGTATTCGAGGTCGTCGTCGACGAAGGTGCGAAGCGTCCAGTACTGCGGTCCGGAGTCGTGCGCGACGGGCGGCGGCAGGTAGTCGCGGCCGATGATGTTGCTGGTGCCGTTCATCACGCGCCGTGCGAACGCCTGGGCGCGCTGTAGCTGGTCGGGGTCGAGCGGGGGGCGCTTGCGAGCGTTGCGCCCGGCGGTCGAGCGCAGCGGCTTGGTTCGGGTGGCCATCAGACTCGGGAGGTCAGGTGGTACAGGCCGCAGTGCGGGCAGGGGTAGAAGTTGCGCTCGACGCGGGCTTCCTGGCCGAGCGCGGTCTGGCGGCGCTGTTCGTCGCGCTGGAGGGTCTCGAGCGCGATCCGCGCCTTGCGCGGGGTCCGGTAGGGCTTCTTGCCGGTGACGCACAGGTCGCGGGTGGAGCGGCGCATGATCCGTCGCGCGGCCGGCGAGCGCGGGGAGAAGTTGAAGGCGTTCGGGGCGTAGGTGAGGGCGGCGTTAGACATGGAGGGTGCGGTTCGCGGGACGGCGGAGCCGGCTGCACAGGTCGTGGTGGCGGGCGACCCAGAGGTCGGTCGCACGCTCAGAGGACAGGCCGATACCGGACAGGTCCGGATGCGGGTCGTATTCGGGGATGTCAGTCCAGCCCCGGCCGCCTGACTGGGTGAGGTGCAGCGCCTCACCGGCGAGCGCCCAGCGGTCGGCGGCGTGAATCGCGGGGTGCTCGAGGTCGAGCTCGCCGGGATGGAACCCGAGGGCGGGGATGATCGCGGCCATCAGCGAGGCCTCCAGGTCCGCGAGAGCGCTCGTGTGGAGCGCGAGGTAGCGCTTCATCGGGGTGGTGATGTCACCCATCACGTGCTCGGGGTCGTCATGGTGCAGCCCGCCGAGCTGTACGGCGACGGTGTGCCCGAGCCACTCCAGGCGCTTGGATACCCAGTAGGCGTGCTCGGCGACGCTGTAGAAGCAGCGAGCCTGCGCGCCGAAGCGGCAGACTTTTGCCAGCCCGTGCGCGATCGAGTGCAGATCGAACTGCTCGGGTGACGGGTCCGACAGGTCGACGAACGCGCCGCTGAGCGTTTCGAGGCTGTAGCGCGGGTCATGTGTCGTGATGGGCTTCTCGCGAAGGGCGGTCATGGCACCGGAGAGGTGGAGACGGTGGTTTGGCGTGGGTGTGTCAGGCGGCGGCCGCGTACGCCTCGAGGGAGGCGGTGAGAGCGAACACGGTCATGGGGACCGCCTGGTGGCGTTCGGCCTGCGCCAGGTAGTCGACGAGCAGCGCGTCAAGCTCGTCTTTGCCGCCAGGACCGCGCGGCGCAAGGCCTTGCTCGACAACATAGGTGTCGGGGGTGGCCTTTCCGGACGCGGCGATCTCAAGCAGCGCGGCGGGAACGTCCAGGAGCTTCTGGTCGTTGCGGGGGCCGATCGTGATCAGCGCGCGCTTCTGGCCGCGGACGGTGTAGGTCGTGTGCGGCAAGCGCTTGACGGAGGGCGGCTTCTTGTCGGTCTTGCTGCTGCTGCTGGTGGTGGTGGTGGTGGTTGGCATCAGGAGATGGGGTAGGGGGACAGGGCGGTCTCACGACGAGCGAGGACGCGCATGAGCGGCACGCCCGCCGAAAGGTGGTCTGCAAGCCAGTTGCCGAACGGAGCGGCCAGCGCGGCGGCCAGGGAGGACTGGATCTCGTTGCTGATGCGCGGGATGCGCTCGCCGTGGCGCTCCTGCCATTCGGCGGCGATGTTGACTGCCGCGGTCCGGGCGGTCTCAAGCTCGTCGGCCCAGGCGGTCGCGAGGTCGTAGGCGCGCAGCAGCTCTGAGCGGGTGAAGCGCTGAAGGTCGCCGTCGCAGAACGGCTCGAGCTGATCGGCGATCAAATCGTGGGGGACTGCGAACGGGTCGGTGGTGGTCAGTGCGGACATTGGTGGTTCTCCTTACGGGTGGGGTGCGTTCACCTCTAGGACGAGGTGAAGCGCGCGTTTGGGAGAGAAACGAGGAAGAAGGCAGGGGCGCGGCGTTAGACGCCGACCGGGGTTTGCCGTAGCGTGTCGGGCGTCGGCAGCTCGACCGCGAGCAGCAGGCGAGCGAGGTCGGCGCGTAGTTCGACGAACGCGACCCCGCGGGTGTCCCGTCCCCACAGCCTCGCCGCGAAGTCGAAGATGGACCCGCCCTGGTGGCAGCCGTAGCAGTACCAGGAGCCGTTGGGGTACGCCTTCAGCGAGGCGGTCCGCTCATCGTGAAACGGGCAGGGCATATAGCCGCTGGCGGACAGCTCGACACCGGTCAGGCGGGGCATCCACTCGCGGGCGTCAAGGTTCTTGAGCGCGGCGTGCGTGTGCTCGATCGACGGGTCCTCAAGCCGAATGCCGGTCACGGGACCCGGGGTGGGGACGTACGGCGGCCTGGGCGGCTTGGGGTCGGTGAGCCCGGCGACGAGCTCGGCGAGGTCGTAGGCGCGACTGCCGGAAAGGCCGACGATTCGCACCGGCTGGCGCGGCTCGTGCTTGTAGTTGTAGGTGCCTGGCGGGCGTAATCCGTAGGTCCTGGGCCGGTGTACGCAACGGGGGCCAAAGGGCGTCTGAGGCCCTCGCCTTCCCCGTTGCGTACGGGTTATCCGGGAGGGATGGGCAACGGTGGCTGATGGGGATGCCGCCAGCCGCGAAGACCGGCGAGCCGTAGGCGAGCTGGGATTCGTGGCTGGCGGGCGCGGCTCGCTGGCCACTCCCGCTTGGTGGAGTACGTGGGCATTGCGCGGGCTGGGTGGTTGAGGGTGATTGGCGAGGTCCGGCGGTGGTTGAGCCGCCTGCTGGTCGCGTTCGAGGTCGTCGGTTAGATGGCCTTGACGACCATCGTCACGAACGTCAGCGTGGCTGTCCCGGCGGTTCCCGTGACCTGCCAGCAGCCTGCGGTCGGGAAGTACACGGCGCTGGACTGAAACCCGGTGATGCCGTACCCGTCTGGGACGTGTGCTCGC
>Ga0335074_10002416_pt1 | contig 25447 bp, 19 predicted proteins | sample Lox_Sample_23_FD_206715 | JGI IMG/M metagenome (GOLD analysis project Ga0335074, IMG submission 206715) | Soil microbial communities from Loxahatchee National Wildlife Refuge, Florida, United States - Lox_Sample_2.3 | ecosystem: Environmental > Terrestrial > Soil > Wetlands | place: USA... | reverse complement strand
TCCTACGGTGGTTGTGGCAGTAGATGATGCGACGCAGACGGCGCGCATCCTGAGCACTTAACCCATCTTGAGCACCTAAGCAGTGAGGACCCACGTGCCCAAAAAGAAGAATTTGCACAAGGAGAAAAAGGCCGCGGCCAAGGAGCAGACTGCGCCGAGCATGGCGCAGCAGGCCACGCACGCGGGCTCCACGGGCGAAGAACCGGCAGCCGTTACGATTGGGAACCCTATCGGGATCATCGATCCGATAAGGCTTCCTATTTTCTTCAATACGAATCCGGCGATCAGTTCCCTGTCGCCTTCGGGCGCGGTGGTGGGCGGCGGCGACTTTACGCTGACGGTGCTCGGAAGTAATTTCGGGAGCAGCTCAACGGTTTTGTGGAACGGCTCCGCCCGGACGACCACGGCTGTGAGCTCAACTCAACTTACCGCGGCAATTGGGGCGGCAGACCTGGCGGCGGTAGCAACGGTAAACGTGACAGTGCAAAACCCGGGAGCGGCCGGCGCGGCACCGGTGACATCGACGGCAGTCACCTTCAACATCATTCCAAGCTGGCCCGCAATTCAAAACCAACTAAGCGCGATTACCAATTTTCCACCTGATCTGCTGACGCAAATCAATACATTCGTAACGCTACAGACTTCGCAGATCAACGCGCTCAACACGCAGGTGCAAACAGACCAGACGACTCAAGCCAATTTGCAGACGCAACTGAACAATGCCAACACTACCATCGCCCAGCAGGCCGCCCAGATTACGAGTCTCGAGGCGCAGGTTGCGGCGGCTACGTACCAGACGGCGTCGCCATATGACGTGGCGAATTCGTTCAAAGGCGTAGTGGACCAAATTCAGCAGAGCGCGCAGAGTGCAGGCGGATTACAGACCACAGTGACGAATATGAACGTGCAGTTGAAGTCCCTGGTCAGCGTACAAACGCCTGCTGCCGGCGGCGCGCCAATGGCAAGTCTCATTTTTCCGTCTCCGACGGCGTTGCCCGATCCGCAACACCTCTCGACGCTGTCGCTCTCCTTCAGCGCGATTCCCAGCCTGAAGGCCGCAGCGCCGGTCAGTCCCACTCCTACTCCAACACCTACGCCAACGCCAACACCAACGCCTCCGCCTACTCCGACTCCTACGCCCGCACCAACACCTACACCCACACCGGCGCCGGCACCGGCGGTTACAGCGACACCAACACCTGCGTCGGCTCCTCCGCCAGCAGTTCAGAGTTCCGGAGCAGGGTCACAAGCCAAACGTGGAGCGAAAGCTGCGCCATCGGGCGAGGGTTCATAATGCCGGCTGACGATTGCCGGCTAATAACGCGGATGGTGAGGAGAGATATCGGGAGAGCGTCATGCCGCTAATCACAGACAACATCAACGAGGCGCGCTCGGCTTATGCGGGCCTGGAACTGTTGGCGGATGCCGCACAGCAGAATGTCGTGACGCTGCGGGCGACGGTCGAGAGTCTTTCCTCATTGCAGTCGACCATCCTTGACACTGCACGGGTGCAGAGCGACTTTACGGCTGCGCAAATTTCTACCAACGCTCAGCTGACGACCCAGCAGGTTACGACTGTCCTGCCTGATGTGACGCTCGATAACTTCATTGCTGCGCTCGGTCTTTCCATTGCGCTGGCGGAGGCCACGATGCCGGATCGCGCGATCAGTGGAGTGCAGGCCTCGGTGCAAAGCTATCTGACGTTTGCACCTGGACCTAATGGTGCGATGGTTCCGGGGCTGCGGCTGTATCAGCCTGAACTGGGAGCGCCGACGGCGCTGGCGACGACGTCGTTCGAGTTGGCGAAGACAGTTTCGGCGGGCACTCCAGCGCCGCGAAGCCTGTACACGGTGCTACAGGCAAAGCAGACTACCTTTGCCGATTCGTTCTGGGCGAGGTTCTCATCGGGTAATCCGCCGACACAGCCTTCGGTCCCGGTTGTGGCTGAGGTTGGCAAGGTTTTCTCGATGATCGGCAGCTGGTCGTTCCCGTATCTACTGCAGGAGGCGTCGACGATCGCGGGGCTGGAGACGACGCTGGCCGGTCTGTTGGCGGCAGTCACCCCCGCGGATGCGGTTACGGCTTATACAACGTCAGTGCAGGCGTTGACTTCGCTCATACAGGCGCTCGGCGGCAGATCGGTGTATGTGGCGGGCGATCTGTTTGCGCTCACGGCAGCGCTGGATGCTACGACTAGTCTCGCTATGGCATTGATTCCGTGAACAGGCGGGGGCAGACTTCGGAAGATCCCAGACCCTCGGTTACTACTCTGCGACGGCAGCAATTGCAGGAAAGGCTGCGAGCGGAACGAGCTGAACCTGTTTCGGCGACGCGGACCAGAACCAAAATCGAAGAGCGCGCAGAGGAACCTCGCGAGGCGCAGACAAGGCCTGCGCGCTCGGTGTTGCTTCGTGAAGAGGCGCGGTCAGCGAATCAAGCTGCTCAGGCGAAGTTGTCTCAGGAGGCGGAGGTGCGCGCGGCACAACTGAGGATGAAGGCGCGCGCGGCGCAGCAGGCGAAGGCCGCGGAGCGAATCTCGGAGGAGCAGCGGATCCATGAAGCGGCTCTGCAGCAGCGCGAGACAGAAGGGCGCCGTCAGCGTGAGGAGGAATTGCCGGCGGCTGTCCTGCACAAGAAACAACGGGCGGCGGCGGCCAAGATTGAGGAAGAGGCGCCGATCCTGGAACGCAAGGGTAAGCTGAGCGAGAAGGGGACGACGGAGGTGGAACCGGTGCTTCCCGAGCCGGTAAAGACACAGCCGGCGCGAGTTAAGCCGGAAGCGCCGGTTTCCGGAAAGAAGCGCTCCGCCGAGATAGAAGTGAGCCGGCAACGCGAACAAGAGGAATTGCGTGCCGCGGCCCCGAAACGACAGCGGATTGAAAGAGAGCAGCAGCGGGTGGCAGAGCGAGGCAGAGCAGAGGCTGCGGCGGCGATGCGTAAGGAGGAGCATCGAGAACTGAAGCGCCAGACTGCAATGCAGGGTCAGTCGGAGAGTCAATCGCCGGTTGAGCGTGCGGCCCCGGTAGAGAGAAGAGAACCGAGGCTGGCCGAGTCCGAGCCAGACCTGCGAAAAGAGCCGCGGCGGAAGGCTCTGGCGGGCATATCGCTTACGCCGAGAGCGATCAGTAGCGGGAGTACGGCCAGAGCCATCTCGGCGGCACCGGCGTCAAGTGCAGCTGTTTCGCCGCAGGCCTCTGCGGACACAATGCCGCTGCTGCAGACAAGCGGTAATTTCATCATCGATGAAAATGGCGATGCAGTTCTTCTGCGTGGGGTAAATGTGCGCGGATTGGACACGGTGGCTCCGCAGGCAGGGCAAACGGTTCCCGGCGCTCTTTCACTCGATGCAGGCAATCTGGCGACGATTACCGATCTATGGGGCGCGAACCTGGTTCGGCTGCCGTTTGCGGCGGGCACGATTCTGAACGGCAATGGAACTCTTGCGGCCGGCGATCTGCTGGCGGGGCTGGATCTGACGGTGGCTGCGATTACGGATGCGGGGGCATACGTACTGCTTGCGCTCGAGGCCGCAGCCGGTGCGGAGCCGGCGGACGCGACTACGCTTGAGGTATGGCAGGCACTGGCGGCGAGATATCAGGGCGAACCGCGGGTGTTCTATGAGGTATTCGCTCCATCGAGTGCTATCGGAGGAGATTTTACGGCGGCATTTGCAACTGCGATTGCGACAATTCGACAGCTTGATCCGGCATCGCTGATTTTTGTGCCGGGAAGCGCGAGCGGGATGGATGTGACCAGCGTGCCGCTGCGCGATGTAAGTGGAGATCCTGTACCGAATGTGGTCTACACGATTGCCGTTTCGGTGGAGAGCGTGCCGAATCCGGATGTGCTCAGCGCGGTATCGGCGGTTTATCCGCTGTTTGCTTCCGCGTGGACGGATGATGGATCTGATCTGGGAAGGCAGGCTTCGCGGATCGCTGACTTGTTCGAGCGTTGCGGGATTGGATGGGCGGCAGCAAACTGGAACGGCGATCCGCGGCTGGTCATGAATGCAGCAGGTGGCGACTTCACTCCGACGTTATGGGGCAATGTCGTGTTGCGTGCTATGAAGCTCATCACACCGCCGCTTTTCCAACCTGCGGATGCGCCCGCTTCGCTGGCGACGGTGCGAGCGGAGAGTCCGAAGCTGTCGCGGATTTCGACCTCGGGAAATTTCGTTTTCGACGAGTCTGGCGAGGCGATTGGATTGCGGGGTGTCACCATCGTTGGGCTGGACACGGCGGCGCCCGCATCGGGGCAGACGCTGGCGGATGCGCTCTCGATTGACGCGAACAATCTTGCACTGATGACTGGGATATGGGGACTGAACCTGGTGCGCCTTTCTTTTGAGGCGCAAACCGTGCTGACGGGCAACGGTGCGGTTCCGGCAGGAGAGATTCTCGGGGGGCTGGATCTGGCGATGACGCTGATTTCCAAGGCCGGGGCTTATGTGTTGTTGGCGCTGGAGGGGTTGCCAGGCGCTTCTTTGCCTGACGTCACGACTCAGCAGGCATGGCAGGCGCTGGCAAAGCGATACAAGGACGAGCCGGGAGTTATGTATGAGATTTTCGCGTCGACCGAGCCTCTCGCGACGGGGTGGTTACAGACTGCATTGAGCCTGATCGGAACAATCCGCTCGCAGAATACTGCGGCGATGATTTTTGTGAATGCGGGAAACAGCGGAGATTTCACGAGTCTTCCGTTACTGCTTCCGAACGGCGATCCGATTTTCAATCTGGTCTATACGGTAAATGTTTCGCCGCAGAATTCGCCGGGGCCCGACGATGGTCCGCTGGCGAGTTTTGCGGATTTGTACCCGGTGTTTGCGTCGACGTGGTCGGACGATGCGATGAATCCGAGCCGGGTGTCTCCTTATGTGGGCGATTTCTTCGCGCGGCATAACATCGGGTTTGCGGCGGCGAACTGGAATGCTGATCCGCGATTGGTCACCGATGCGTTGAACCAGAATTTTACTTCAACGGCCTGGGGACTGATCGCGAGCCGCGCTGCAACGCTGCCTGTGCGGCAAAGATTGAAACCGTTCTGACACAGTTACATTTTTACGATGTTGTGATCGCGGCGATCGTAAGCGGGTCCGTACGGGTTCTGGCGGCTGCGCGGAGCAATGTAGAAGTTGAGTCGCGGGTCATTGAATGGAAAGCTGTAGGTTTCGTGATCGCCGTCTCCACCCCATTTGCGGCGATAGTATTCGCGATTGAGCCTGTGAGTGAGCGCGTTCTGGCGGCCGAGCACGTTATCGAACAGGACGCTGTTGCTGCCGGCGTGGGTGAGATTCGTGTCGGGGCAATTCTCCTCGTGGAGTCCTGAGAGTCTTGCGCGGCGCGCGTAGTCCTGGTCCTCGCAGTAGGCGGGAAAGATATTTTCGTCGAAACATCCCAGCTTCTCGATGGCGATGGGATTGATGGCGAAGCAGGAATAACCGACACTGGGTTGACGCCGATTCAGGCGCTGGTGAAAGCCGGCACAACTGATGATGTATCGATCGCGGAATGCCGCCGCTTTTTCGGCGAGTTTACCGAGATCCCCGGGGGTGAAGGCGATGTCGTCGTTGGCGATGATGACAACGTCGGCGTGGGCATGGTAGGCGACGAGCATTCCTTCGTTCCAGCTTTTGGATACGCCACGATTTACGCCGTGGGGATGGTAGACGACCAGCGGACTCTGCGCGATGCGGGTGCAGGCCTGGGCGATCTGCGGATAGCGGGAATGCAGGAAGAGATGACACTCGACGGTGTGACGATCGGCGGAACGGCTGGTCTCAAGCACGCTGGTGGGGCATGCGGTCGAACTGTAGGCGATGGTGACGACGGCGATCTTCATCTGACGCGGATCACCATTTCACAGTAAGGGTGCCAGGAACGCAAGCGCGATCGCGCATGAAGTGTGACTGAACTGGAAGAACTCGAAGATGAACCGCCTAATGATCTTTACTGCGCCTTTGCGCCGGTATTCAGGCGCGCCAGGTTGGCCTTAGCGGCGGCATGATCGGGAGCGATGCGTAGGGCGTGCGCAAAGTCTTCGCGGGCTGCGGCGGCGTTACCGGAACGGGCTTCGAGGACTCCGAGGTTGTTCCATCCGTCGGCGTCGGAGGAGTTGAGAAGCAGCGCCTTTTGTTGTTCGGCGATGGCCTGGCGCAGATCACCTGTGGCTTCCACCACCTGCGAGAGCATGGCGTGAACCTGCGGGTCGCCCGGCGTGAGACGCAGGGCCTCTTTGAGCTGCTGCCCGGCGTCGGCGTAGCGGCCGGACTGCGCGTAGGCCAGTGCCAGCTGCTGGCGGGTCACGGAGTCGCCGGGGCTGCGTTGCACAGCTTTTTCGAGCAGGCCGACGGCTTGCGCGGGCTGGCCCTGACTGAGAGCGAGTTGGCCAAGTCCTTCGAGGGCATCGAGATTCAGCGGATCGATGCGGAGCGCGGTTTCGAATTCAGACTGCGCAGCGGCCTGATTCCCTTCCCCAACGAGCGCCTGGGCGAGACCGCTGTGCGCGCTGGCGTCATTGGGAGATTGCTGCAGAACAGCTCGAAACGACTGCTCAGCATCAGAAGGCGTGCCGTGGTCCAGTTCGATTTTGCCGCGGTTGTAGATGGCATCGGTGAGCGATGGGTCGGCGTCGGAGGCTTTCTTGAAAGCCTCGAGCGCGCTGTGCCAGTCGCCCGAGTTTTCCAGGGCGACACCGAGGCCATTCCACGCGCGCGCGTCTTTTGGATTGAGGGAAACAACCTTCTGGTAGATGCGGGTCGCGTCAGGGTACTTGCCTTCGGCGATGTCTACTGCGGCGAGATTGTAGAGAGCGAGCGTGTCATCGGGCACTTTCCGCAATCGGTCCTGCATCCACGCGGCCTCAAGCAGAAGGCGCGGATCGGGCGAGTTGGGCGGCGTGTTGACGGGGAGGACCTGAAGCCAGAGATGTCCCATCTCATCGACGGAGCGATTGCCGGCGCGGACACGGATGGGCGGGTCGTTGGGGTTGTGCACGTTACCCGCGGAGTTGTCGTAGGTGTAGCGCATGTGGATGGTCGTGCCTTTGGGCAGGAAAACGGGATGGCGGTAGCGGTAGACGGACTGGCGGTCGATGTCCCAGTTACGGATCCAGATGAGCCATTTTTTTTCGCCGTCGGGCAGGATGGCGTAACCCTGAAGGTCTCTGCCGAGGTAGTGGGCGTGCGGGTAGACGCCGAGAACGTCGACGTCGACCGGCAGCTTCAGCTCGTCTTCGACGAGGAAGTCGGATTTTCCGGGCGGGATGTCGAGCACGGTGTCGTGCTCAAGCTGGAGCAGCATGGGATGATCCGATGGCGGCGTGCTGGTGAAGTAGAGGCCTATCTGGGCAGCGATGGTTTCGGGCTTGCCGGATGGCTTGAGGTGCATGTTGAGGATGAGGTCGTTGCCGGGATCGAGACGCCAAGGCATGCCCGGGGCCTCGACGAGCGCTGGAGTGTCAGGCTTCCAGAAGAGGAAATGGCTGTCCGGGTCGAAGGTTTCGCCGGCGTCGACCATAAGCTCCATGCCGGGAACTCCGTCGCGCCAGGTGTCCGGGTGCCCGCGACGCCAAGAGGCGGTGCGGTCGATGAGGACGTTGGCGTGGTGGACGACCTGCGGCGTGCCCGGGCGGATTTCCATGGCGCGGATGTAGTGGGTCTGGTCGAGCGGATAAGGCAGGTCGAAATTGAGAAAGATGTCGGAGCCGGATGCGGGAAGCGTGGCGGGATGCTGAATGGTGAGGATGAGGTCAGGCTTCCCGAGTGTCCAGGTGGTGTTGTAGTGAGGAGGAGGGGGTGCGGGGTCGTCTCCGCGGGGCATGCCGGATGAGACCCACTTCTGAATGAGAGCGATCTCTTCAGCGGTGAGGCGACGTTCGTCGGCGAAGTCTCCGTACCCGTGCTCGGGCAGCCAGGGAGGCATGAAACGGCTGGCAGTGACCTGGACAAGCTGCGGTCCGCGACGGCGGGCCTCTTCGTAGGTGAGAAGGCTGAATGGTCCTCCTCCACCGGGATGGTGGCAGGTGGTGCAGTTCTTATAAAGGATGGGCGCGATCTGGCGGTTGAAGGTGACGGGGGCTTCGGATGCGCGAACACAGAGACGAAGGCCGGCGATGTAGAAGATGCAGAGACCCAGGGCCAGCGCAGCGATGCGGATTCGGCTCATTGGGAGAGCGCTTCCAGCGGAACAATGGAACAGCCTACGGGAGGGCCTCCGGGCTCGTGAACCGCGCGCCGGGCAAGCACGTCGGCAATCGCGTCCTCGAGTTCGTGGTGCATCGCGTGAGGCCGTTCCTGCCCGAGAGAGATGTAGCGATCGTCGATCCGGCCACGGTAAACCTCATGAAGAGCGCCGTTGCCGGGGATGAATATGGCAGCCTCGGGAGTCACGGTCGCGTGGGCCAGGTGTACCAGCGACTGCTCCGTATCGAGGATGACATGCGCGCTGCCGGGGAACTGCGACTGATGTTGGCGAACAACCGCAGCGGTGTCTTCAGGATTCGCATACACCCACCAGAACTCTACCCGAGAGGGTGCGAACTTCCGCTCGAGGCGAAGTAATTCCGGTTCGTAGCGATTGGCGATGGGGCAGTCGGAGGCGGTGAAGAACAAGACGATGGCAGGCGCGGCTGATTGCGCGAGCATAACCGGATGCCCATCGAGATCGACTCCATAGGGAGCTGTCGCTGCGAGTGCCGCAGTATGCAGAAGGAGCAAGACCACGAATTGGCTGGCGGTGAAGTGCCAGATGGCACTCCACCAGCCATTTCTCAGACATCGCATCTTTCGATTATTGGACCGAAGCAATCCAGGATGCAAAGGGCGGTAACACAATGCCGGTGAGGCCCGTCGCGGATTCCAGCGAGGGATCGTCGGTTAGCAGCGTTTTTGCGGTATTTCCGGTTACACCGGTTCCCGCAAGTTTGAAGGAAATGGTTTGCGGCTGAGCGGTGAAGTTGAGAGCGACGACGACGGATGGAGATCCTGCCGGTCCCTTGCGTACATACGACAAGACGTTCGGATTAGTGCGGTCAAGCATGGTGAGCGAGCCCTCGCGGAGAGCGGGGTTCGTCGCGCGCATCTCCATGAGTTTCTTGTACCAGTTGAGGAGCGAATCCGGCTCCCCTTCTTCCACCTTTACATTTACGGTTTTGTAGTTGGAGGCGACCGGCAGCCAGGTATGGTCGGCGGTGCTGAATCCAGCATTCTTTGAGGTATCCCACTGCATGGGCGTGCGCTCGCCGTCACGGCCCTTTTCCTCGGGCCATCCTCGGATGCCGATTGGGTCTCTGACGTCTTCCTTGCGGGTCGGCGTAGAGGTGACCATGCCGATCTCCTGGCCGTAGTACATCATGGCTGTGGCGCGAGTGGTGAAGAGGATGCTCGCAATCACGCGCGCGATCGCGGCGTCATGTACGCCGTCACCGTAGCGGTTCCAACTGCGGGGGTTGTCGTGATTGTCGAAGACGAATAGAGGCTGATTTCCGTTGAGATCTTTTTCCGCCTGTTCGATTCGTTCGCGGAAGAGCGACGCATCCATCTTGTTGATGAAGCCGACCTGCATATCCATGGGCAGTTGCAGCTCGTCGTGTTTCGCGCCGCCATACCACTTATCGAGATCCTGAATGCTCGGCAGATAGGTTTCGCCGATGAGGACGCGGTCGCCAGGGTACGAATCGATCAGCGCGCGCAGTTTGCGCATGACGACGTGCACTTCAGGAAGGTTGTTGGTGTAAACATCGCTGACCGCCCGGTCACCATAGGCGTCAGTTTTGCCTGTGTAGGGTTCATCGCGAAGCTGAGGATCTTCAAAGAGCGTGGGCACGGCGTCAAGGCGGAAGCCGACCACGCCACGGTCGAGCCAAAATCGGACGGTGTCGAACATGGCTTTTTCGACTGCCGGATTGCGCCAATTGAGGTCTGGCTGCTGCTTATAAAACATGTGGTAATAGAACTGCTTGGTCTTGGGATCCCATTGCCATGCGGAGCCGCCGAAGGCGCTTATCCAGTTGTTGGGGGGAATCGGCTTGCCGTCCGCGGTGTATCCCTTGGGATCGCGCCAGATATACCAATCGCGCTTGGGATTATTCCGAGAGCTTTCAGATTCTATGAACCACGGGTGCTGGTCAGAGGTGTGGTTCATGACCATGTCCATGATGATACCGATATCGCGCTTCTTTGCTTCGGCGAGGAGGTGGTCGAAGTCGGCGAGGGTTCCGTACTGGGGGTCAATGTTTTCGTAATTGGAGATGTCGTATCCGAAATCGATCTGCGGGGAAGGGTAAATGGGCGCAAGCCAGATTGCATTGACGCCTAGAGACCGCACGTAGTCAAGCCGCTCGGTAATTCCTTTGAGATCGCCGACGCCGTCGCCATTGGAGTCCTGAAAGCTGCGCGGATAAACTTCGTAGATCACCGCGTGCTTCCACCATGGGCCTGCAGATCCGGATGAGGCAGACGGCATCTGCGCCAGCAGCGAGGAGCCAACAAGCAGAGTGAGGAGAAGCAGTGCGAAGCCACGAAAAGAGAGGATGATTTTTCTCAAGGTTAGGACTCCTTATTTGAAACCGCTAATAATATAAGTATGCGCGGCGGGCTCAATGGATGTCTCTAGATCGGGAGAGTAAGGCACCGCATGACTTTCGAACGACAAGAGTGGCCTGCAGCAGAATGTCGCGCGTGGGCAAACCCGGACGCTCGATTCTTTCCAGCATGGCGGAGATCGCGATGGAACCGATATCGCCACAGTTCTGGTGATGCGTCGTCAGCGGCACGGGAAGCATGCTCGCGTATTTCACGTCGTCGATGCCCACCATGCGAATGTCTTCAGGTATGCGCACACCAGCTTCAAGAAGCCCGTGCATCAGACGAGCAGCGGTCAAGTCGTTGGCGCAGACGATGGCATCCGGAACACACTCGTCGAGCAATGCGCGGACGAAGGCCCTATCTTCCGGATCTCCAAAGCGAACGAGATTCTCATGCAGAGGAAGTCCCGCACATTGCAGCGCTTCACGGTATCCGGCGATGCGCGCGTCTACCGTTGGCGCAGACAGCGGCTTGGCGGCGAAGGCGACTCGCCTGGAGCCGAGTTGCAGAAGGTGGCGGGTGATCTGAAAGCCGGCGCGCCGGTTGTCGATGCCGACGAGATCGTAAGGGGATCTTTCGGGATACGGGAGAATGCAGCGGTCGAGTAAAACAACGGGGATGCCGGCGTGATCAAGAGCACTTGCGATTCTGCGGTTGAATAGATCTTTATGCGGGGTGAATTCCAGGGGAGCGAAGAAAACTCCGGAGACCCTTTGCGAGATGTACTGATGGCACAGCTGCTCGGCTTCTTCCTCCTGCTGTTTGGCCTCTCCCATGGCGTGACCCCAGAGGAGAGAATGAGCGGCGGAAAGAGGGGAACGCATCATGCCGTGGCAGATCGGTTCAAAAATCTCAGTCCTTCCGAGATCAGGGATCAGAAGGCCAAAGACGCAACCTGCAGCTTGCTTCCGGGGCAATACGTAGGTGCCGGCACCGGCGCGGCGAGAGACCAATCCAAGCCGCTGCAGTTCATTGACAGCCTTGGCTATGGTTATGCGCGAAGCCAGAAAGCTCTTTCCCAGCTCGGCCTCACTGGGCAGCCGATCGCCGACATGGTAGACACCGGACTGAATTGCCTCCAGGAGGCTGTCAAAAACCTGCCTGTGCTTTGGCAGCTCGGCTTCCGGCATTTTTCGAGCCCGAGTCCTGCGCGACGAATCGGATTTGTGGGTATTCCTCATCGCGTGACTTACTTGTGAGTGACTAATTTTCGGCTTTGAATAACCTGGAATGTATAGACATAAATCGATTTTGTACAGATAACCCCATTGAACTTTCCTCCCGGGCGTTTCCCAGAACCGATTTACCGAACAAGTCGAACGCGACCGCAGGACGAGGCCGGCCGATGCCGGACAATGATAATCCCATTCAGTGCAGGCGAATACACCCCATTTGAACGACAGAATGGCGGTAAAGGGGCGGCCTGGGCGAGATAAAACGTTTGATCAGAGGAATACGCCCGAATTGCTATTTGTTCGCCATATCAAATCGGGCAACCGCCCTGTAAATCCATTGACATTTGCTGATTTCAGGCAGTAGTGTGCTGAGGGTGCAAATATCCGCCTTCCTCACAGACGCCTCGCACGCTGCGCCTGTGGGGAAGAAAAACTTGTAAACCAAAAAAAGCGGTAGAACTTGCGGGACCGAGGGGTGAATCAGCGCCCCGGTGAAGACTTTAGGGAGGCAATTTATATGCAATGGACGAAATGGGGCAGGATCGTCGCCTTGGGTGTATGTGCGATCTTTCTTTCGACCTTCAGTTACGCACAAGCCGTCTACGGCACAATCTTTGGTTCTGTAGTTGACAACACAGGCGCCGCGATTCCGGGCGCGACCATCACCATCACAGATACGAACAAGGGGACTTCGGTCACCGCTACTGCGAATGAGGCAGGCGAGTTTACCGTGGGCCACCTGATCCCCGATACATACAGTGTCAGCGTGTCAGACTCCGGGTTCAAGACCTTCGAGTCGAAGGGCATTCAGGTGTATGCCGATCAGTCGATCAAGGTAGAAGCCAAGATGGAAGTCGGCGGCGCGAGTCAAACGGTGACTGTGAGCGCAAACACCGTGGAGCAGCTCAAGACCGACCGCGCCGATGTTTCGACAACATTCACGACAAAGGACGTCGAGGATTTGCCGATCGGCAATCGCAACTTCACCAACCTGCAACTGCTTTTGCCCGGCGCGCAGCAGCTTGGCTGGAGTCACGCTGCTGATGAAAATCCGCAGGGCAGCCAACAGATTCAGGTCGACGGCCAGGCATTCGGCGGCGTCGCTTTTCAACTCGACGGCACCGACAACCAGGATCCGATCCTTGGGATCATCGTGATCAATCCGCCGATGGATGCGTTGTCTGAAACCAAGATCACAACGCAGAACTTCGACGCGGAGTTCGGCAAGGCTGTGTCGTCGGTAGTGGCTGCGCAGACCAAGTCGGGAACCAACAGTTTTCATGGAAGCGCTTTTGATTACCGCGAGAGCAATGCAAACCTGGCCACAGATCCATACAGCCAGTTCCGCGCACCAGGGGCGACCAATAACGATGCTGTTCTCCCTGGAGGCCTGAAGAACCAGTTTGGCGGCTCGATCGGTGGTCCGATTATCAAGGACAAGCTCTTCTTCTTTGCCGACTATCAAGGCGTTCGTCAGAAGGTAGGAACCTCTGCTTCGGTGAGTGTTCCTTCTTCGATGCTGATTAATACTTGCCTGGGGAACCAGGTTGGTCCCAGCGGCATTCCCGGCTGCGACTTTTCGGAGTACCTCGCGGCCCTTGGTCCGACGAACGGCACGATTTACCAGGCGAACGGCACGCCATATCCAGGCAATGTGATTCCGACCGCGCAGCTCTCACAGCCGGCGTTAAATCTTCTCAAGCTGCTTCAACCATATGCTCCCAACAAGTCAGGTACGTACGGACTTCTAGGGCCGAACAATTACGGCGCCAGCGGCACCGGCATATTCAACAACAACGCATGGGACGAGCGCGTTGATTATCAGGTGACACAGTCGATTCATGCTTTTGAACGGTTCAGCCGGTTCTGGGACGTGCTGAGCGGAAATACCATTTTTGGTCCTGCAGGCGGTCCGGGATTCGGCATCAATAACTATGGCGGTACCTCCCAGGGCCACAATGACAGCCTTGCCGCAGGTTTTGACTGGGCGGTCAAGCCAACTATTGCGATGGACTTCCGCGTGGGCTATTACCGCTACAATATTGGCGACACCAAGTACAACGAGGGAACGGACTTCATGACGAACCTCGGCATTCCCGGCCTGAACCTGAACTCAATTACCAGTGGCGCAGGCGGGTTCAACGTCGCCGACCTGGGCGCCTTTGGCACCGGCGTGAGTCCAAGTAATAGCCAAAGCTCAGGGGCGCAATATGGACAAGATCTCAACATCACACGCTGCAACTGCCCTCTGATTGAGAGAGAGGATCAGTTCCAGATCGTGAACAACTGGACCTTTATCAAAGGTAACCACACAATCAAGGTCGGCGCCGATCTCCGCTATGCACGCAACCTGCGTGTGCCGAGCGATACCGATCGTACCGGCATCCTGGGTTTCGGCAATGGACCGACATCCAACGGTGCGACCGGCGGTCTGGGATACGCAACTCTTGTGCTAGGGGACGTTACAAATTTCGGGAGGTATGTGAGCAGTTCGACTAATGCGAAGGAGTTCCAGAAGCGGGACTTCTTCTACGGAGAAGATTCCTGGCGCATTACGCCGAAGCTGACTGTCAATCTGGGTGCCCGCTATGAGTTCTATTTCCCTGAGTCGGTCAATGGTCCGCAGCAAGGCGCGCTGATGCAGATGAACAATGCCGCCACTACGGATGGTTATCTTCGCGTAGCGGGAGTCGGTGGCATTCCGAGCAACATGGGATGGAGCAAGGTTACTAACGCATGGAATCCCCGTGTGGGTGTGGCTTACCAAGTCAACCCCAAGCTGGTGGTCCGTGCCGGTTACGGACGCAGCTTCGATCTCGGCGTTTTCGGTTCAATCTTCGGGCACACTGTGACCCAGAATCTGCCTGTTCTGGCTGATCAAACAGTGACCGCTACAGCTGGTCCAACGTCTTACGCATGGAACCTGGTGAACGGGCCGCCACCTTGCGATGCAGCGACGGGTTGTGTGCCAACTGTCCCTTCCAACGGGCTTCTTCCGAATCCCGGCTACACCGCCACTGTGAGGGCCAGGCCAAACAGCCTGCGCGTACCCACGCTGGATGCATGGAATTTAAGCCTGCAGCAGTCTCTCAATTCAACCACATCGTTCACCATCGCCTACGTAGGCAACAAGGGCACGCATACTCTGAGTGACGGTGATGGCAATAGCACCAATCCAAACGAGCCCGGCATCTTCCTCCCAGCGCAATACAGCATTGAGGGAAGACCTCTTCATTACGTACCATCGCCACTGCAGGTCAATCCAGACTCAAACGGCATCGATCCCGATGGAGGCGTAAGCAACAATACTCTGTTGCAGCGCTATTACGGCGGCAGCGTCGCAGCATGCAGGGATGCAAACTATCCCTATGTGAATGGCTCAATCACCCCTCCTGCCGGACTTCCGGCCGGATCATGCGGGTGGGCCCCCGGCATCCAGTTCAACGGCGATGACCAGGACACCCACTTCAATGCTTTGCAGGTAACGCTGGCCAAGCAGTTTTCAAAAGGACTCTCGTTTACCAGTAACTTTGCATGGCAGCAGGCAATCGACTTCGGAAGCGGTTATGCGACCTGGAACAAGGCGACGGAGCGCGGTAACGACACAAGTACCCGGAGGAAGCAACTTATCGTTTACGGCCTTTACCAGTTGCCGTTCGGGCATAATCAGCAGTTCTATTCAAGCGCGCCCGGGTGGGTCAACCAGATCATTGGCGGATGGCAAATCAGCCCGGTGCTGAACTGGTCGAGCGGCCTTCCCTTTACGTTGAGCTATGGAGAATGCAATCTTTCCATTCCGGGCGGCGGTGCGCCGTGCTATCCCAACGGCACGGCCTCGACGCTGAAGACGAACCTGGGCAGCTACGACCCAATCGCTCACAGACGCCTTTACTACAATGGAGCGTCGACACCGTTGGTTCAGACGGTGTCTACCCCTGCAGGCTGCACCCCCGGCACTGCCGGCTGCACCACTAGCCTTCTTTACACACCGTTCTCCGGATTCAGCGCTCCTGGCCTAGATCAGGTCGGCACCGGAGGCAGAAACCAAGCCTGGGGCCCGAGATTCTTCAACACGGATATTGCCCTGCAAAAGAACTTCCCGATCCACGAAACCATCGTGGGGCAATTCCGGGTTGACGGCTTCAACGCGTTCAACCACATCAACTCCGGTAATCCGGGCGGAGGCATCGACTCCGGCGCGCAGTACATCACCGGCAATCCACTGGGGCCCGGACTCGGGACCCGTCAGCTACAATTCTCGCTGCGCGTAAACTTCTAGTGCGCGTTGCATAACCAGAACGAGGGGAGCTGCGGCTCCCCTCAATTTTTTTTGGATGAGGGTGTTGAAGTCTAATCAAGTGAGGGTTCGAAGAGTGGGGCGGTCCGTTCTGATGATGGCGATCGTCTTCGGCATTGCAATGGTTGAGGCCGATGCGCAGTCACAATGGCAGATTGGCCCGTTTGTCAGGCCGGCTGAGGGTAATCCGGTGATTGAACCGCGGCCGGCGTCTACCTTCCAGGATCCAATCCTGGGCAAGCCGGTTCATTGGGAAGCGTTGCACACATTCAATCCTGCGGCCATTGTTCGCGGGGGTAAGGTCTTTGTGCTGTATCGAGCGGAGGATGATACCGGCAGCAATGAGATCGGCGGACATACTTCCCGGTTGGGTTTGGCGGAAAGCGAGGATGGCATCCACTTCAAGCGCTCGCCGACTCCGGTCTTCTTCCCTGCCAACGACAGTCAGAAGGAAAGAGAGTGGCCCGGCGGTGTGGAGGATCCCCGAATTGTCGAGAGCGAGGATGGCACCTATGTGCTCACTTACACGCAATGGAATCGGGTTACGTATTCGGTGGGAATTGCGACATCGACGGATTTGATCCACTGGAAAAAGTTCGGACCAGCGTTTCTGCATGCATCGGGCGGAAAGTATGCTGACCTGAAGTACAAGTCAGCGGGAATTGTGACACGCCTGAAGGATGGACGCCCCATTGCGGTACGTATCAACGGGCGGTACTGGATGTACTGGGGTGAAGGCGCGATTCGCCTGGCGACATCGACGGATTTGATTCACTGGACTCCGGTGGAAGATGGGAATGGCGAGCCGATTGTCGTGCTCGCGAAGCGACGTGGACGATTTGACAGCGGCTTCCCTGAGGTTGGTCCGCCACCCATGCTTACTGACAAGGGCATTCTAGTGATGAACAATGGAAAGAATGATCCGGAGCATGGCGATCCAGCGCTGGGTCCGAACGCCTATGCCGCAGGTCAGGCGCTCTTTGAGGCCGATGATCCGTCAAAGTTGATAGGCCGCGCCGAAGCGCCGTTTCTGAAGCCGGAGATGCCATTTGAGAAGACGGGGCAGTACGCAGCGGGGACGACGTTCGCAGAAGGGCTGGTCGCCTTCAAGGGGAAATGGTTCCTGTATTACGGTTGTGCCGATTCTCTGGTCGGAGTTGTCGTTGCGGATATGCGGTAGCGCTGAACTGAATCCTTCCTTGATCAAACTTGTATTCGGGATGTCATGAAATTCTTAAGGTTGTTGTTCCTCACTGCTTTTTCGGCGGCCCTCGCCGTAACGCCTTACACGATTGCGCAACAGGCTGCACCGCCGGGCGGTCAGAGTTCTCCAAATACCCCAGTTGATCTCACCGCAGTGAAGAAACTGATCGATCACGGCGAGCCCAAGGAGGCAATGCGTCAACTGGATCTGGCTGCAGCCCAGCAGCCACCGCCAGCGGGGATCGAGCGATTGCGAGGAATGGCGCTTTATGCAGAAGGCGATTTCTCCGAGGCTGATCAAGCGCTCGCAAAGGCGCTGCAAGAGAACAGCAAAGATATCGAATCTGCAGAACTCAGGGGACTCACACTTTTTCGTCTGGGTAGGCCGGCGGATGCCATTCCACTGCTTGAGGGCATTCATGAGTGGGCGCCGGGTGCGAAGGTAGATCCGAGCTATGTGCTGGCATTGTGCTACCTCGACACACGCCGCTACGACGATGCGCGCCGGGCATTTGCGCGGCAGTTCGGCTTTGCGCCGGACTCGGCTCCCGCTTATCTGTTGACAGGGCGCATGCTGCTGCGTCACGAATTCTTACCGGTCGCGCAGGAATATGCGAAGAAGGCCGCCGAACTGGATCCAAAGCTTCCGCTTTGCCATCAATTGCTGGGGGAGATCGCGTTAGCAAGCGAAAACATAGATGAGGCGGTAGCGGACTTCGAGAAAGAACGCGATCTGAATCCGCTCTACGGGGGAATCTACGACAGGCTGGGGGACGCATACACGCGGGCCGGCCAGTACCAGAAGGCGCTGCAGTCTTTGCAGCAGGCCGTTCTGCTGGAACCGAACTCGACCGGTCCATACATTCTTCTTGGAAAGGTAATGCTGAAACAAGGTGATCCCGTCAGCGCGGCTATGTATTTGGAACGCGCGGAAAAGATGGATCCGGCCAACTATATGACACACGGCCTGCTGGGGCAGGCTTACCGCGCACTGGGCCGGAGCGCCGAGGCGAGTCACGAGACGGAGATGGCGGAGAAGTTGCAATCGGCAGGTGCTCTGAAGCTGGAGTCGCCGCGTTGATTTTGCGGGGAGTCGCATGGCTGTGTCTTCTGGCGTCTGCGACACTCTTTGCATTTTTTGCAGTTGGAGTCGCCCAGAGTCCGGTGACTGCAGCATCTGCTCCTCCACAGAAAATCTCTCTCGACGATCCGGACCGCGTGTGCGAAGGGTGCCATAGAGATATCTACGAGCGATATCAAAGGACTGCCATGGCGCGCGGAAGTGGTGTGGCGACGGACGGGCTGATCGAGGGCGGCTTCACGCACGCGGCCTCGGGCATTCGCTACAGCCTGTTCCTGCGCGATGGGCACGCGTGGATGAGCTATGACCGGACGGTGCCGGGTAGCGGGCCTCCGGTGCGAGGAGAGCAGCTTCTGTCGTATTACATCGGGTCGGGACGGCGAGGCAGGACGTACCTCTTTGAGCAGGACGGATCGTGGTTTGAGGCGCCGGTGAACTACTACTCCAAGAAGCAGCTGTGGGATATGGCGCCGAATTACGGATCGGCGCGTAGCATGCCGGACACGCTGCCTGTCGACTCCAATTGCCTGCATTGCCATGCGAGCGAGGTCCAGTCCGCGCTGCCGGAGGCGCGGAACAGGTACGCGGGGGCGCCGTTTCTGGCAGGTGGCGTGACGTGCGCGTCGTGTCATGGCGATCCGACGCAGCATCTGGCGCAACAGGGGCGTGGGCCCATTGTGAATCCGGCGAAGCTGTCCGCGGCGAAGCGGGACAGCGTGTGCCTGCAATGCCATCTCGAGGGCGACGCGGCGATCTATCGAGCGGGGGAGTCTCTGGCAGCCTATCGGCCGGGCGATGACCTTGCGCAGTTCGTGGTCTACTTCGTCGACGCGAGTCGCGCCGAAGGCGGCGGCAGGGCGACCAGCCAGTATGAGGCGCTGCTGAGGAGCGCGTGCAAGCGGGCGAGTGGCGACAGGCTGACGTGCACCACGTGCCACGATCCCCATGGCTCGCCGACGGCGGCGGAGCGAGTGAGCTTCTACCGAGGCAAGTGCCTGGCGTGCCACACGGGCGAAAAGATGGCTACGGAGCATCATCCTGAGCAGCAGGACTGTGCCGTCTGCCACATGCCGACGCGGGAGACCACGGATATCTCGCATGAGCAACTAACCGATCACGATATCGAACGCGTGCCTGGGAAAGCGCGTGTTGAGCGGATCAGCGAGAGCATGAGGCTTGTTCCGGTCGGCGGCGTGAGTGCGGGCGATCGCGAGCTTGGTCTTGCCTATGCTCAGTTCGCGGAGCGGGGCGATCAGCAATCGGGTGAAAGGGCTTTGGCTCTGCTGAAGAAGGCTGAGGGTGAAGGCGCCAACGATGCGGAGCTGCATGTGCGGCTGGGATTTTTGGAGCAAGTCTCGGGGCATCCGGATGAGGCGCAGCGTGAGTACCAGGCGGCACTAGCAGAGAATCCTTACGAGAGCGCGGCGTTGGCGAACTTGGCGGTACTCGACGCTTCGCGCGGTAAGACGGACGCAGCGATCGCGCTTCTGGGAAGAGTCGTTGCGGCTGATCCGAGCCAGACGGCTGCGGGGCTGAATCTAGCGTTTCTTCAATGCAAACTGGGCGACAAGACGAAGGCCCTTGAGACGATCGAGCGGGCGCAACTCTTCAATCCCGACGATCCGGCGGTACACCAGTTTCTGGACACGGGAAAGTACGGTGGGCAGACGTGCAGGGTGCGCTAGCGTTCCCCAATTTGGGAGTCTATTGGTACTCGCTCACCTACGGCTTGTAATGGCTTGATTCCAAAGGGAAGGGGCTTTAACCGTCTCGTGCTGAAGTAGAAGACTGGGTCCGATTTAGAGATCTGCTTAACGAAGACACGAAAGGCCCGGGCTGATCGGCAGCCGGGCCTTCTCTGTCTCTATCCATGTGGTAGTCGGTTCGAGGAATTGTCCGCCAGGAAATGCACAGGAACTATTGCTGCGGGCCGGCCTGGTCACGCTAGCGTTGAGCGTCCACGCCGACAATGACCAGCCAGAGCATGAGGGTGCCTTCTCCGAGAAAGCCGAGGGCGATGTTCCAGGGATTCAGATGATGAGCGAGAGTTGGCGACAGCGCAGTCAACCAGGCGAGACCGCCAAGCGACATCATCATGCCGAGGATTCGCGGAAGGAAGGTCGAGCGGAAGACCAGGTAGCCGGTGACGAGGCAGTAGAGTCCGTGAAAGACGAGGGCGATGTTGATGTCTTCGAGATGCCATTCGATCGCTTCAAAGGTGAGGCTCACGAGGTTGAAGGCGGCGGCGAGGAGAGCGAGGCCGCGACTTACCGGCTTGAATATGCCGTAAAGGAGCAGGGTGACGGCAACGAAGAAGAGCACGGGGACGAGCCCCGCTGCGTAGAGCATCCTGCCGCGAACGAAGGCTTCGGCGAGTATCGCTGTGAGCACGCTTAGAAGGTAGAGGGCTCCGGCGATTCTGGCTTTGGTTCGCGGCGAGATTTTCTGGATCCATTTCATCACAGAGAGGGATACGCGAGCGGGAGCGCGGAGTTCCGGAATTCGAGAGAAGACATAGGTCTGTTTAACGTCCGTGGACTTGTTCGTTGTCTAAGTCAACGGGCCGGAAGCACAACTAATCGTTCGGACGGCTCATCCTACCTATGACCGGGCGGATGCTGCTCATACTGCTCGTGATTAGTTACGGAAGCAGATCTTATGTCCCGGAAGGACTCGAATGAAATCACTCCATGCAACCATTTTCGCTTCTACTGCGATGTTAGCCCTATGCGCTCTTAGCTTTGCTCCCAAAGCGAGGGCCCTGGTGCAACCAGCGGGTGTGCAGACCGCACCGGATAACTCGGCTCAAAATGGCTCAAAATAAGGATCAGGGATTAACTGCGGACAATCAGTCAAATGCCAGGGCGGATCGAGAAACTACAGCCAACATCCGTAAGGCAATTCTTGCCGACAAGGATGTTTTCACTTACGCGCACAACGTTAAGGTCATCACGATGAACGGTGCTGTCACTCTCAAGGGACCGGTGAAGTCCGAGGATGAGAAGCAGAAGATCGCTTCCGATGCGGCAAGTGTAGTCTCAGCGGACAAGATTACTAATAAGCTGACGGTCAAGCAGTAAGAATGTGAATCCAACAATCATAGGTACTTAACAATAAGTACGCTGCGACAGCAGCATAGGAGCATCAAACATGGCTAATAAAAACACTGCCGTTTTCGGCATCTATGCGACACCCGGCACCGCAGAGGCCGCAGTCGATCATCTTCTCGCCAGAGGCTTCCCCAGTTCTGCGATTTCGGTTCTGTTGCCGGACGATGAAAGCACTCGGGCATTTGCGCACGAGAAGAGCACCAAGGCTCCGGAAGGAACCGCGGCGGGAGTGACGACAGGCGGTGTCATTGGTGGCACACTCGGGCTTCTTACCGGGCTTGGACTTCTAGCGATTCCGGGGCTGGGTCCGATCATCGCGGCTGGTCCGATCATGGCTACGCTGGCGGGCGTAGGTGCTGGCGGAGCCGTGGGCGGCATCGTTGGAGCCCTCGTGGGAATGGGCATTCCCGAATACGAAGCAAAGCGCTATGAAGGCGCCGTCAAAGGCGGAGGCACTCTGCTTTCGGTTCACTGCGATACGTCGGAGCAGATCGATGTGGCGAAACAAGCTCTCAAGGATACGGGAGCACGGGACATCTCGTCTGCTGGTGAAGCGGCTTCGAATGATACCTCGGGCGCACGCGGAACGTACGGGAATATTTCTGATACAGAAGTGGTATCGGGTCGGCGCCTGAATGGCGATGTTGTCGTCGAGGATGATCGGAAAGTTGTCGATCCCGACGTCGTGACTGGTGAGCCCACTACCAGAAGGTATGGAACCTAAATAAATACCAGCTGCAGCGCATAACGCGGGCCGCCCGAAGATGGGCGGCCCGCAGTTTTTGGTGTCTTGTCGGGTCTTTTATACGGGATTGCGGTGTTTCTGGGGATGAATTTAGTCGTGCTGCCGCTTTGCCCGTTGCGCTCCATCGGCCCGTACCGGTATCGGCTTGGGTGCAGAGAAACCTTGACGTGCCTGTATCTGCATGCCTTCTCGATCCACTTTCACTTTAACGCGATGATAGGAACCGTCTGGCTTCACGCTGTCGAGTGAAAGTTCAAGCATGTAAACAACCTCCGGGCCGTCGGTAAGTTTCTTGAATCCGGCCGCCAGGTCATTGCTGTTGTGAAAGAAAGCTCCACCGGTCCCGTTGACGAGTTCTGACATCACACCCTCGGCGCGTGTCATCGCGGCAAGGTGGGTCGGGTCGATGATTTGCGCCGCGCCTCTCTCGCTGATATCCGTTACGCCGGTGTACAGCCCGCGCGCATCCAGGGCGTTGATGGTTACATTAGACTGCGTCGCCAGGTTCATGATCTGCGATTCCCAGCTCAGGGCCTCCGCAGTAATTGACACGAAGCCGGGCGACACTAGAATCAGGGTCCGTTGCCCCAGCAGTTTGGCCATGGCGCGCACGATTTCTTTGATCGCGGCAAGAGTTACCTGAACGTCCTGCTCCCCAACCATCAGAACCCGCCTGGCGGCGGATTGCACCATATCCTGAGCCAAGGCGAGATCGCGCTGCCTGTCCAGAGCCGGGTCACAAGCAAATACCTGCGCTAATGCCTTTGCGAAGGCGGCACTATCGTGCTTGTTCTCGATCAGGTCAGCCTCGTAGTACTCGATTTTCGGACATTCCCCCGCACTTGATATGTACAGGCTTCGCGGTTCCAGGTTCATGATGGCGTCGTGGAATTTTGCGCGATCACGCGTCAGGCCGCTGTTGACTTTTCCAGAGGTCGAAAGCACAGCGGCCATATCGGAGTCGACCAATGCCCCGTCCAGGGCTTTCGCTTCGATTTTCTTGAGATATGCCAGGTCCGCGGCGCTCAGATGCAAGTCATCGAAAAGGTGTACGGTGGTTCGTTTTGGGAGGACCGCCACCTGGGATGAAGCGTTGGGTGTACTCACAGGTACGGCGCTCACCGCGCCCCCCGGTGCGTTCTTAGTCGCCTCGCGCTTCTCGACTGTGAATCCAGAAATTACTTGCCGCTTCCCATCATCAAAGACCTGGAAATCTTCTTTCTTAAGGTCGCCCACTGCGCGGCCTTGCTTATCGCGGACCACAACCGGCACAAACACCCGATTCACGTTCACTACGATCCTGGCAGCTGTCTCCTGAGAAGCCTGCGCCGCAGAAACCTGCTTTTGTTGAGGCAGTTCGTGCATGGGAGGAACGCTAGCCAACAGAGCAGGCAGGTCAGGCACGTCAGGCAGCAGCGCAGGCAGATCGGGTACATTTGCCTGCTTGTTCTCAACAAGAGTTTCCTCTGTCTGCTTCGAGCTGGTGGTTCTGTCGGCTGGGGGAGAAGCTTCCCGCAAACTACCCGGCTGCGCTCCGGATTCTGGTAGTTGCGGCACCCCTGTATCCTTGACGATCCTCGTCGTGGTGCCGAACCGATGATAGCCCGTGAACAGGCTCTCGTTCAGCCATACGGTCGGCGCGTCTCCCGGCATGCGGGTGAACGGGTCAAAATTGGCGCCGTTGACCGCCATGGAGAGGGCCAGGCTCCGCACCGGGCAAATGAACTTGCTCTCGCCAATCTGAACAGGACCATACTGCACCATGATCGCGGCCCTCTTGAATTGAAGGCTGCCCTTTGTGTCGGCGTCCATCGTGGTGCGTAGGATGGTCCCGGTGACCGGATCCACCCAAAGTGAACCGTGATAGCCGGGTCTGGTGACGAACGTCGAGGTGTGGGAGGCGCCGCTTGACTTTACATCGATGCCTAGACCTTGGCGGGATCCGACAGTGGGCGTTGACGTGCCCTCAATCGACGCCTGCCGCGGCAGCGAGTGGATGACCTCGAAGTGCGAGGCGGAGCCTGGAACCGTATAGTGGAAGACTGCGATCTGCCCTGTTGGGGTCTGTTCCCAGTGGCTCCAGGCCACCTGGCCATGAACCGTGTCGCTCAGGATCATACTCAGCGTCGATCCGAACTCTCCCCCGGAAACCAATCCAGCCTGTCCTTGCCAGTTGGCAGAAGACGCATTCGCAGATGGTCCATTCGTAGCCTGATTGGTCCGCTCGTCGAAGATGGAGCTTTCCCGTCGAGAAGTACTTACCAGGTGCAGCCCCGCGCGAACGGGCCAGGTGCCTTTCTTGACCTCATAAGGACTGTCATCGTAGCGGTTCGTGGTCCGCGTGGCAGAAAAGGTTGGGCAGTTGCAGCAGGGTTTGCGCCACATAGTTTCGGGCCGCCTGGATCATGCGCTCCTGTGCAGCTTCGTTGGGAGCCGCCGTGGAAGGCAGCTCGTTCGCCGGCGGGTCCAGAAACGCCGACTGATCGGCGAGCAATTGCAGAGCCCGCGACGCCTGAGAGTCCGCACCCACATATGTTGCGAGCCCGCTGAGCGTAGCCTCAGTCAGCCGTTCGGAAAGCTCTATGCCGCCAATTTGGCGCGCAATGTCCGCGTCGGGTTTGTGCTCGGCATGGGCAGTAGTCAGCGCCTGTTCCAACTGCGCAACGGTCATGCGCTTTGAAGCTCCAGCTGTAGACGCCAGCGATGCCAAAAGCACCAGCAGCATCAACCGCCGCATCGGTATCATCCCAGCTTCCTGCGCAACTTATCTTCCGTGTTCATGAAATATCTGTGGGTGAACGGAAGTTACGCGTTCCAGGCACGTGGTTACAACCCTCAAGCTAGATTACGCCGCTGTGGATCTCGATTGGCAACGAGCAACGCTCTTGTCATGACTTGAACGATAAGTCGGTTAGGCGGTGATCCCTCCCGCAATCTGCGAACAGCAACCGTAAGGCGCTGGACATCGCCTGGAAATATTCATCCAAGGCCGACGCGGCGGACCAGGTCAGCGAATCGCGGATCGCCACGAATCGGATCGAAGTATGGATGCGTTTTGACAAACTGCAGGATATTTGATTTTTCCTTGTAGGCCTGCTCGAGCCAATAGAAGGCTTGTTCGTTATCCCCAAGGCCGAGATAAGCGTTCACAAATGCAGCCGCCGGAACGTAGCCTGCACTTTTGCGTGCTTTCAACTCCGCGAGGAGGCGAAGTGCGTCGCGCCGCCGACCGGCGTGGGCGTACGCTCTGATCA
>Ga0335074_10002415_pt1 | contig 25448 bp, 26 predicted proteins | sample Lox_Sample_23_FD_206715 | JGI IMG/M metagenome (GOLD analysis project Ga0335074, IMG submission 206715) | Soil microbial communities from Loxahatchee National Wildlife Refuge, Florida, United States - Lox_Sample_2.3 | ecosystem: Environmental > Terrestrial > Soil > Wetlands | place: USA... | reverse complement strand
CAGCTCACGCAAGCGCGGCGCGGTGTAGACGTCGATCTCGCCTTCCACGTCGACGATCTCGATTCCATCCTTGCTGTGGTGATCCAACTTCAGATCCACAAATCCTCCAGCGCCATGCGGTCAGGTCAGAGCGTGCCACACCGGGCCGCCCCTGGGCCGGAACACACGCCCGGCCGGGCCATGCTACCCGCGCGCATCCAATCACGCTCTGAGGTCATGTCTATACCAGATCGGAGTTGGAGGCACCTTGCCTGGTGATGACACACTGAAACCCTATGATGACTGCGGTGCCGCTGCTCGCCGAAGATGAGCTCCCCGATTCGCCTAACGATTCGCCCCCCGCCAGCCCAATTCCCCCCGGTGCGGCCCGGCTCCTGGGAGCGGGCGCGCGGTCAGGAAAGCTTACCCATCTGGAGCACGTTCCCGCAGCTGCGGGCCGGCGTGTCGAGTGGCCGGGCTGGGCCAGGCCGGAAGTGACAGCGGCGTTCGAGGCCATCGGCGTGCCGGGCCCATGGGAGCATCAGGCGCTGGCCGCCAGCCACGCGGCGGCGGGCCGCAATGTGATCATTTCGACGCCCCCGGCGTCCGGGAAGTCACTGGGGTACCTGCTGCCGGCGCTGACCCGGGTGCTCGGCGGCGGCACCGCGCTGTACCTCGCGCCGACCCGGGCGCTCGCCGTCGACCAGCTGCGCATGGTCACCTCGCTGGGCATCCCGGGGATCCGGGCGGCGGTGGTGGACGGCGACACCCCGGCCAGCGAGCGCGCATGGGCCAGGGCCCGCGCGACCTACCTGCTCAGCACCCCGGACATGCTGCATCATTCGCTGCTGCCGCGGCATGAGCGGTGGGACGGCTTCTTCCGCCGGCTGTCCTGCGTGATCGTGGACGAATGCCACACCTACCGCGGGGTGTTCGGATCCCACGTGGCACAGGTCTTGCGCAGGCTCCGCCGGGTCTGCGAGCACCACGCATCGAGAAGACCGCCCTTAACGCACAGCCTGCCGCCGGTCTTCGTGCTCTGCTCGGCCACGATCAGCGAGCCAGAAACCTGCGCCCATCTGCTCACCGGACTGGACGCGGTCGCGGTGACCGCGGACACGGCGCCGCGGGGGTCGCTCACGTTCGGGCTCTGGGAGCCGCCGCTCACCACGCTGCGCGGGGAGGCGGGGGCCCCGGTGCGGCGCACTGCCACGGCCGAGGCGGCGGGGCTGCTGGCCGACCTGGTGGCGGACGGCATCCCCGCGCTCGCGTTCGTGCGGTCCCGGCGCGGCGCCGAGGCCGTGGCACAGGGCGCCAAGCGGAACCTCGCCGAGGCCGGGGCCGAGGACCTGGCACCGCGCGTTGCCGCATACCGGGCCGGCTATCTGCCCGAGGAGCGCCGCGAGCTCGAGGAAGGGCTGCTGGCGGGGCGGATCACCGGCCTGGCCACGACGACGGCGCTCGAGCTGGGCGTGAACATCGGCGGGCTCGACGCGGTGCTGATCGCCGGCTGGCCGGGGACCAGGGCAGCGCTGTGGCAGCAGGCCGGCCGCGCGGGGCGGAGCGGCCGCGGCGCGGTGGCGGTTCTGATCGCCCGCGACGACCCGCTGGATACCTATCTGGTGCACCACCCGGAGGCGCTGCTGAACCGCCCGGTCGAGGCGACCGTCCTCGACCCGGGAAACCCGTACGTGCTGGCGCCGCACCTGTGCGCGGCAGCGGCCGAGCTGCCGCTCACCGAGGCCGACATCGCGCTGTTCGGCCCGGCGGCGACCGAGGTCACCGCCGACCTGACCCGCCGCGGCATGCTGCGGCAGCGAGACAGCGAGGATGGCAGCAGGTGGCACTGGACCCGGCACGGGCGGGCACCCGCTGGCGGCCTGCGGGGGACCGGTGGCTCGCCGGTGCGCATCGTCGAGGAGTCGACCGGCCGGCTGGTCGGGACGATGGACGAGCCGTCGGCCCACGTGCAGGCGCACGCCGGGGCCGTGTACCCGCACCAGGGCGAGATCTACCTGGTCACCAGGCTGGACCTGGCCGACTGCGTGGCGCTCGTCCAGCCCTGCGACCCGGGTTACACCACCTCTGCGCGAGAGCAGACCGTGCTCGAGGTGGCGACGACCACGCGCCGGGCCGACTGGGGCCCGGCCGAAGTTGGCTTCGGCGACGTGCTGGTGACCCGGCAGGTGGTCTCGTTCGCCCGGCGGCGCGTCGATACTGGCCAGCCGATCGGCACGGCGCCGCTCGACCTCCCGCCGCGCACGCTGCGTACCCGCGCCGTGTGGTGGACGATCTCGCCCGAACAGCGGGCCGGGCTCGCGGACGCCGGGGTGGACCTGGCCGGCGCGGCGCACGCGGCCGAGCACGCCTCGATCGGCCTGCTGCCCCTGGTGGCCGCGTGCGATCGCTGGGATGTCGGCGGCGTCTCCTACGAGCTGCACCCGGCAACCGGCAGGCTCACGGTCTTCGTCTACGACGGGCACCACGGGGGGGCTGGCTTCGCGGAGCGCGGCTTCCGCGCAGCCCAGGACTGGCTGGGCGCAACCGTCCAGGCAATTGCGTCCTGCGAGTGCGCCGCGGGATGTCCCTCGTGCATCCAGTCGCCCAAGTGCGGCAACGGGAACGAGCCTCTCTCCAAGGACGGCGCGGTCCGGATGCTGGAGTGCTTGCTCAGCAACGCGGCGGCAATCCGGTAGTTCCTGGCGGCGCAAGCGATTGCAGGCAAATGCGCCACGCACTACCTACCCGGGCCGGAAAAAGAGGTGACCCCCGCCGGGGGGGAGAGCGGGGGTCACCGTGCGGTCCGGCCCCGGGGGGGCAGAGCCGGTTCCGTCACCCATAAAAGCCTACGCGGCGTGAGCCGAAGTTACCAGCCGGTCATGCATACGCGTTACCGGCCGATCATCCTCACCCCGTTACCAGCCAGTCATGCGTACGCAACTTAGAACTCGTTGCACTCCCCTATGCTGCCGGATTGTGGGCAGCCTCGTCGAGAGCGATCGAACAATTACGGCAGCTTTCTTTGACCTGGACAAGACCATCATCTCGCGGTCGAGCACACTGGCGTTCGGCCCCTCGTTCTACAAACACGGTCTGATCAGCCGGGGTGACGCGCTTCGCACCGCTTTCGCCCAGCTTGTCTTCAGGTTCGCCGGCGCCGATCACAACCAGATGGAGCGCATCCGCGAGCAGGTCGGCGACCTGTGCCGGGGGTGGTCGGCGGACCGCGTGAGCGAAATCGTTCGCAGAAACCTGGACGAAACTATCCTGCCACTTGTGTACACCGAGGCCCGGCGGCTCATCGCCGCGCACGTCAGCGCCGGGCAGGACGTCATCATCGTCTCCAGCTCCGGCATGGAGATGGTCGGGCCGATCGGGGACCGGCTTGGCGCCTCCGACGTCATCGCGACCCGGATGGAGGTCGCCGACGGGTGCTACACGGGCGAGATGGAGTTCTGGGCCTACGGCGAGGCCAAGGCGCACCGGATGCGGGAGCTGGCGGTCGGGCGCGGATACCGCCTCCGGGACTGCTACGCGTACAGCGACTCGATCACCGACCTGCCGATGCTTGAGGCCGTGGGCCACCCGCGGGTGGTGAACCCCGACCGGGCGCTGCGGAAGGCGGCGAGGGATCGGCAGTGGCCCGTGCTCGCGTTCGACGCCACCTCGCCCGCAGACGCGGGCGATCGCGCCCCGACCCTGCCCGCGAGCGCGTCCATCCGCTAATTTGCCTGGTCAGCGATGTAAACACGCGCTCGTATCGATATAACGAATCCATTACGCGCAGGGGTTCACAAGCTCGCTGATCCGTCGTAGAAAGAAGTGACGGACAAGCGTCCGGTCACGGCAAACCCGGTGTACCCACGCGCGACCAGCCGCGGGAGGCGTGCTGCGGCAGGTTACTGACGGACCTGTCCCGGCAGAGAAAGGTGCACGCTTGGTAACTCGGGTTTGACGGGACAGGCGGCGGCGCCCCAGAAGGGGCGCCGTTCGCGTGCCCGGGCAAGTACCGCCGGAGCCCCGCACCGCAGCTCGCCCGCAGCCGACCTGCCACGCACCTTCATCGCCCGCACCTGCGCCGGGCACCGTCACACGCCGGGCGCCGTCACACGCCAAGCGCCGTCACCGTCCGGGCACCGTCACCGTCCGGGCACCGTCACACGCCGGGCACCGTCACCCGCCGTCACACGCCGGGCGCCGTCACCGTCCGAAGTGATCTGCTCGCCGCACGGCACCACGCCGGACCGGCCTGGCCCGCCGCCGCGCCTCCCCCCCGCCCCATGGCGGATGGCACGCTCTCATGGGAGTCATCAATGCGCCGATTGACGGCCTATAGCCCGTCTTTCCGCACATTCATGACCGCAGCCGGCGGGCGGCCCGCCGACGTGGGGGCCGGCACGGTGCCGCAGCGGGGCGGCCCGCCGGCGTGGCGGCCGACTCAGTGTCCGGTCTGAGGGTATTGGCCGCTACGCCCTGGTCTATTCCGCGTTCCAGGCCATCAGCTGAGGCACCTTTCCCTACTATCGTCCGATATACCTCTTAAGCGATACCTGCCTCATGGGCTCCCGAATGTGCACCACCGCGGCGCGCCAGAGTGGACGCGGTGCGAACGCCGCGATGGGGCATGAGCGAGACTTGTTGCGACAGCCTGAGAAGGGGAGCACTAATGGCCGAACCCGCAGTCAAGCAAAACGCAGACGGCGCAGGGGAGCAGTCCATTGGCAGCCTGGTGTCCTTGGCGGTCAGCGACGTCTCACAGCTGATCAAGTGCGAGCTCGACCTTGCCAAGCTCGAGCTCAAGGCCGACGTCAAAAGGGTGGGCATCGGCGCGGCGCTGCTGGGCATGGCGGCGTTCGTCGGCTGCCTCGTCCTCATCCTGCTGTGCTTCGCGTTCGCCTGGGGCCTGGTCGCTCTCGGCATCTGGCCGTGGGCCGCATTCCTGATCGTCGCGGGGACCTGCGTGCTGCTGGCCGGGCTTGCGGTCCTGATCGGAGCGCTGAAGTTCCGCGGCCTCAGTGGCCTGCGCCAGACCAGGAAGACCGTGCAGCAGGACCTATCGCTGCTCAAGCGCGAGGACGGCAGCGCGGCTCAGGTCGAGGCAAGAGCACCGTGACCACCGGGATGACCAGGTGACGACGCGTCGCGACACGCCGATCTTCATCGAAGGTCCCTGGTCGCACAGATCGGTCACCGCCAACGGAACCCGCTTCCACGTCGCGGAGAGAGGGGACGGGCCGCTGGTACTGCTTTTGCATGGTTTTCCCGAGTTCTGGTGGACCTGGCGCACGCAGCTTTCGTCTCTGTCCGATGCTGGTTTCCGCGCGGTAGCTGTTGACCTGCGTGGATACGGTGGCAGCGATAAGCCGCCCCGAGGATACGACCTGGTCACCGCCGCGTCGGACGCGGCGGGCCTGGTCCGGTCGCTCGGCGAGGCAAACGCCGTCCTGGTCGGCCATGACTGGGGCGGGCTGATCGCCTGGACCGTGGCCGCTTACTTCCCGAAGGTCGTCAGGCGACTTGCCGTCGTCTCGGTTCCGCACCCCCTCCGGCTGCGCGCCGCGGTGCTCTCCGACCCGCTCGGGCAGGCCCGGCGCAGCGGGTACGCGCTCAGGTTCCAGCTCCCGATGCTGCCGGAGCGACAGCTGGTGAAGGACGACGCGCTGCGGGTCGGCCGGATGCTCGGCGCATGGTCGGGACCAGGCTGGCCGGACTTCGATACCGAGCGGAACTACCGTGCCGCGATGTGCATACCGTCGGTTGCGCACTCGGCGCTTGAGTACCACCGCTGGCTCGTCAGATCCCGGCTCCGGCCGGATGGGCTCCGCTACGCACGGAGCATGCGGGCGCCGATCCAGGCACCCACCCTGCACCTGCATGGCTCGCTGGACAGCTGCGTTCTTCCCAGCGCGGCCAGGGGCTCGGGCAGGCACGTCGAGGCGCCGTACCGGTGGCGGCTCATCGATGGCGCCGGACACTTCCCGCACGAGGAACAGCCGGAGCGTTTCGACGCGGAGCTGCGCGCATGGCTCGCCGACCCGGAGCCGGAGCGATGAGGACGCCGCAGCCGGGCGGGGAACGGGAGAAGCGGGCGGCCCAGAACGGGCACGCTACGCGCACGCGCGACCGGGACGCCAGGGGCCGGCCGCGCAACGCCCGGCCGCGCGACGAGCTGGGGCGCCCGCTGCGCCGCGACGCCAGCGGCGAGCCTCCGCTGCCCGACGGGCCAGCTCTGCCCCCGGACGCGGCGCTCGACCTCGCCCAGGAGCTGATCGACACCGGCAAGGCGTTCCGGGCCCACGAGGTTCTGGAAGCGTCCTGGAAGGCGGCGCCAAACGCTGAGCGCGAGCTCTGGAAGGGGCTTGCCCAGGTCGCGGTCGGCCTGACGCACGCACAGCGCGGCAACGCTACCGGCGCGGTAACCCTGCTGCGCCGGGGCGCGCAGCGGGTGGCCGAGTACGCACAGGCGCCGCCGCACAAGATCGAGGCAGCAGCGGTCGCCAGCTATGCGGCTGAGCTTGCCGACCGGATCGAGCGGAACGGGCTCGCCGCGGCCCCGCCGACCACGCTGCGGGTCAGCTTGCGGGACGCTCGCTGACGCTAGCTCAGTCGCATCCCTGGGTGCTGACCTGCGCGGTCAAGTTGGCCCCGGCGCCGGCGTCGCGCGCCACCTGCTGCGCGGTCAGCGCATACCCGGTGTCGCTCACCGAGGTCGCCGCGGCGAACACAACGCCGTAGACGTGGCCGTTGACCGGGTTGAGCAACGGGCCGCCGGAGTTGCCCTGCCTGACGTCCGCCCGCACCGAGTAGATCTGGCGCGTCACCTGGGCCGTCTGGTAGATGTCCGGGCTGGTGGCCTCCGTGCTCCCGCCGATGCGCGCGGCCACCGGATCGAACGGGCCGTCTTCCGGGTAACCGGCCACGATCGCGCTGGCGCCGAACTTGGCCTGGCCCGCCCAGTGCAGGGTCGGCAGGTCGAGGCCCGGCACGTAGAGCACGGCGACATCCGTCTTCGGGTCGAACAGCACCACCTGCGCGGAAAACGGCCGGCCGGACGCGCTGTACACGGTCTGGTTCTCGGTGACCCCCGCGACCACGTGGGCGTTGGTCAGGACGTGGTCGGGGGCGTAGACGAAGCCCGACCCCTCGATCTGCTCCGAGCAGCTCGGAGCGACGCCCTTGACCTTCACGATGCTCTGCTGGTCTTTGCGCAGCCCGGGCTGATCCAGCACCGCCGGATTCGGCGGCCCAACCGCCAGCGCGCCCTCGGCGCCGAGGGCGCCGAAGACCTGCGCGTAGGGGCCGCTTTCCAGCAGTTCACGGAAGTCGGAGAACACCAGGCTGGCCTGGGAGGGCATCAAGTGGTCCACGGCGCGCAGCACCGCCGAGTTGTTCACCTGACGGGAGATGACCGGGAACGGCGCGTACGCGACGGCCGAGCCGATCAGCCACGCGATCAGCAGCACGGCGAGCGCGCTCACCACGGCCCCGCCGACGGAGTCGACCAGCGTGGCCGGCTTCCACGTGACCCGGGAGCGCATTGCCACGCCGACGCCGGACGCCAGCAACTGGCCGATCATCGCGGCCAGGAAGACCACGATGATGGCGGTCACCGCTTCCCACCCGGTGTTGGCGGTGACGGCTCGCGCGATCTTCGGCCCGAACACGGCGCCGATGGCGCCACCGCCGATGAAGCCGACGAAGCTCAGCACGCCGATGATGAACCCCTGCCGGTACCCGGCCACGGCAAAGGCGACCACGAGCACAATCAGAATCAGGTCAAGCAAGTCACCCGGCACGAGCCCAACCGTATAGCGCGTAGCGGGGTGCGTGGTGTGCGGTGAGCACCGCACACCAAAATCCCAGGCCTAACTCAGGTAGCCGAGAGACGGCCGCGGCTCACGTGACCGGAGACCGCCGCGGCTCACGTGACCGGAGACCGCCGCGGCTCACGTGAGCGGAGACCGCCGCGGCTCACGTGACCGGAGACCGCCGCGGCTCACGTGACCGCGGCCCGGGGCGCTCGCGGTGAAGGCCGTCTGCGGTTCGTGGGCCTTCACGGAGCCGGGTCCTGGCCGCCGGCGGCAGCCTGCACGATGTCCGGGGGCAGGTCGTGCATTGTCGCCGCGTCCCAGGGGCGTTCCCAGCCGCCGATCGCGAGCAGCCGGTCGACGAGCATCGCGGTGAACCCCCAGACGAGCATCTCCCCGATCTGGAACGCGGGCCCGGCGCGGCCGGTTGGATAGCGCATCATCATGCGGTTGGCCGGGTCGGCCAGTTCCGAGACCGGCACCCGGGCTACGGCGCTGATCTCCATCGGGTCGCCGGGCGCCACCGGGGCCGGGCTCCGCCACCAGGCGAGCACCGGGATCACCGAGAACCCGCTGCGCGGGATGTACAGCTCCGGGAGCACGGCGAGCACCTGCACGCCGGAGGGGTCAACCCGGGCCTCCTCGGCGGCTTCCCGAAGCGCCGCGGCGACCGGGTCGCGGTCGGACTCGTCGATCGCGCCGCCGGGGAACGCCGGCTGGCCGGCGTGCCGGCGCAGCCACGGGGTCTTCTGCACGAGCAGCACGTCGGGGCCGTCCGGGCCGTCGCCGAACAGGATGAGCACGGCGGAAGGGCGGCCGCCGCCCGGCGGCGGCCGCATCTGCTGCGGCACGTCCATGGTGGCCGCCGAGCGTGCCAGGCTTGCCAGCCACCCCGGCACGCCGGACCAGTCGCCGTCGGCGGCCAGGCCCGCGCCGGTCACGAGAACGGCCCTGGCCTGACCAGCTTGCGCGCGACCTCGGGGTCGGTAGGGCCCTCACCGAACGACGGGCACAGGCTGGCCACCACGCAGGCGCCGCAGGCGGGCCGGCGGGCGTGGCATACCCGGCGGCCGTGCCAGATCAGCAGGTGCGAGAGGAAGGTCCAGTCCTTGCGCGGGAACAGCGCGCCGACCTCCTGCTCGATCTTGTCCGGGTCCGTGGACGTGGTCCAGCCGAAGCGCCGGGCCAGCCGGCCGAAGTGGGTGTCGACCGTGATTCCCGGGACCCCGAACGCGTTGCCGAGCACCACGTTCGCGGTCTTCCTGCCCACGCCCGGCAGCGTCACCAGATCGCGCATCCGCCGGGGCACCTCGCCGCCGAACCGGGCGCACAGCGCCTGGCCGAGGCCGATGAGGCTCGTGGTCTTGGCGCGGAAGAAGCCGGTCGACTTGATGATCTTTTCCATCTCGTCGCGGTCCGCGGCAGCATAGTCGGCCGCCGTGGGGTAGCGCGCGAACAGGGTCGGCGTGACCAGGTTGACGCCCTTGTCGGTGCTCTGCGCGGACAGGATGGTCGCGACCAGCAGCTCGAGCGGGGTGGTGAAGTTCAGCTCGGTGTGGGCGTCCGGGTAGGTCGCGGCGAGCTCACGGTAGATGCGGCGTGCCCGCCGGACCAGCGCCGTGTGTGACGGGGGATCTTGGTGCACCACGCCCCAAGCCTATTGACTGCGGCCCGTGCGTGCTCAGGGTCCGTGCACGGCACAGAGCTGTGCGCGGTACGGCATGGTCACTGCCGCGGCGTCCAGGTGCCGGCCGAGCACCACCACCGCGACCGACCGGGCTCCGGCGAGCCTGAGCGCCGCGGCCGCGCCCGTGGCGCTCGCTCCCGACGTCCAGGTGTCGTCAAGAAGCAGGACCGACGCGCCCGCTACCCGTTCCGTGCGGAATCGCCCGGGATCGGGATCGAGCCCGGCGAGCCCGCCGTCCGCGGACAGGCGGACCCAGGGCAGTGTCAGGTACGGCGCGGCCATCGCCTCGAGCGGGTGCGTGCCGGGCCGACCCCGGCCGCTCGGCACGACCGCGACGTGGCTCGGCCCGGGAACGCCGGCGCGACGCCAGACGCAGGGCCCGTGATCGCGCAGGAACACCAGAAGCAGCGCGCGTAGTTCCGCGCGCGCTGTTCCGGAACCCCGGCCGTCCGACTTGTACCGCCACAGGTTCGTCGCGTGGTGGCCGCCCTTGGCGGCGTAGGCGATCGGGACGACCACGTCGGGCAGCAGGCCGGGCAGGCATTCCCGGTACTTGTCACACCGGTAACAGTGGGCCTGGCCCGGGCGGACCGGCCTCCGGCAGCACTCGCACAGCCCGGCAGTGGCCGGCGGCGGCGCGCTCAGCAGCGGCGCCTGGCCGTCGGCCTGGCTGCGCAGCCGATCCCAGCCGGCGCCCTCGGCCTGCATGCCGCGAGGCTACGCATGGCTGCCGACACTATCCGGCGGCCAACGGCAACTCACTTCCCGTGACGGGATGGAAATCGATAGTGACCTGCTGGAGGGCTTGCATGCGGCCCCTATGGGCACTCCGGTAAGCTCACCAGCGCGGATTCGTGTGCCCACAAGGCACTTAGCGAGTCTTCAGGTTCAGCGAGCACGATGAAGCGTCCGGGATCACGACATCCGGACGCCACCCCCATGCAGCGGATGCCCTTGATGCGAATGCCTAAGACAGCGGCCGGGCGGGCAGGCTCCCCGGGTTCTGGCCCGGCTGCCGGCGGGCCGGCTGAGGCGGCCACGCTCCCGGTCCGGCTGAGAGACCGCGCCCGGCAGATCCCCGCCCTGGCGCTCCGCAACTGGCTGATGACCGTGTTCCTGCTGGCAGGGCTCGCGTTGCGGGTGCTGGCTCAGATCACCTACCGGCCGGCCCTGCTGTACATCGACACTCTCAAGTACCTGTACAACGCCTGGCCCGGCACGGACCCTCTCGGCTACAAGGGCGTTCTCAAGGCGATCCTGCTGGTCGGCAACCTGCAGTGGGTCACCGCGATCCAGCACCTCGTGGGGCTCGGCATGGGCGTAGCCATCTACGCGGTGCTGCGACGCCGCGGGGTGCCGCGCTGGCTGTCCGCGATCGCCGCCGCCCCGGTCCTGCTCGACGCCTACGAGCTGCAGAACGAGCAGACGATCATGCCCGACGTCTGGTTCGACGCGCTGATGGTGGTCGCGCTCGTCGTGCTGCTCTGGCGGCCGCGGCCGACGGGGCGCGCGATCATCGGGGCTGGTATCGCGCTCGGGCTGTCGGTGACGATCGGCCAGGCGACCGAGATCCTGATCCTGCCCGTCGTGATCTACCTGGCGATCGCGGTCGCCGGCTGGTGGCGCAAGGTCCGTGCTGTCGCGCTGATGTGCGTCGCGTTCATCGTGCCGATCCTGCTCTACATGAGCCTGTCCGCCGCGTTCAGCGGGCATTTCTGGCTGTCCCGCGCGGGCACGTCGCAGCTCTACGGCCGGGTCGCGGAGGCCGCCGACTGCGCGACGCTGCGGATCCCGTCCTACGAGGGCCCGTTGTGCCCGACGGCCAAGCAGAAGGCGCTCGGCGCCGACGGCCTCGACCACGACGCGTCGTCCCCGCTGCAGCTCTACGTGGCGCCGGCGGGCATGGACCAGTCCAAGGTCATCTCGTCGTTCATCCACGCCGTGATGGTGCAGCAGCCGCTGCGCGTGCTGAGGGGGACGGCCACCGACTCGGCGCGCCTGTTCGCGGTCACGCGGGTGACGATCCCGGGGGACACGCAGATCTCACGCTGGCAGTTCCAGACCAGCTACCCCAACCTCGAGAACTACATCCGCACCAACCCCCAGGGCGTGATCATCCTGGGGCTCAGGGTGCAGAACCCGCCGCCGGACTACATCTATCAGCCGCTGAACCCGGCTTACGGGGGCAAGGCCACGGTCATCCGGCCGCTGGCCGACTTCCTGCACGCCTACCAGCTCGACGGCGGCTACACCCCGGGCCCGCTGTACCTGGCCGCGACCGTGCTCGGACTGCTCGGCACGCTGAGCGTGATCCGCCGCAGGCGCCGCTCCCCCGACTCCCCCAGCACTCTGCTCAGGCCCGACGGCCAGCTGGCCCTGGCCTGCTGCCTGTTCTTCCTGTCCGGCGCGGCGATCCTGCTGTTCTCCGACTTCACGGAGTTCTCCTGGCGTTACCAGCTGCCCGCGATCATGACCCTGCCCCCGGCCGGGGCGCTCGGGCTCGCGGCCATCATCGCGAGGATCTCCCGCCGCAAGCTCGCGGTGGACGGCCCGGGAGACACGGACGGGCCAGACGCTCCCGGCACCGCGGGCACGGGCACGCGACCGCCCGGCATGCGCGCCGCACCCGACGACAGCCCGCCGGAGGGCGGCGCAGCCGGGAACGGCGCAGCGGGGAACGGCGCCCCGGAAGAGGCGGCACCCGGTGCCACACCGGGCCGGGCGACGCCCACGCGATAACGCCCGGGCGGCCCGTGATCCGCTGCCGCGGCCGGTCAGGCGGCGCGTCCCTCGCGGGCGCCGACCGCCCGCCGCACCAGCATGTCGGTGACGTTGCCGAGCCCGCCGATGCCGGCGCGGCCCGACCGCTGACGCACCGCCGACTCGACAAGGCTTATCGCGTCCGCCGCCAGCTTGCGCACCTCGGGCGAGGTTCTGATCGAATGCCAGGAGGAGCGCATCCGCTCCAGGCCATCTTTCCCCTCACGGGTCCCGACCAGGTAGCCGGCCACGAACCCCACAATCGTCTCCATACTTCCCGCCTGCTTCCTGCCTCGCCTTTTTGGGGATCTGGCTACATCTCGCGGATCTCGAGGTAGCGCTTGATGTCTGGCAGCGACTGAACGACCACCGCCAGCACGGCGGCGAGCAGCGCCGCCTTGACCAACCTGCTGATCATCTCCCCCTCCCCTCTTCCTCGCCGATGGGTTCGATCTCGTCGGGGGCGAAGTAGAGGAACCGGCCATGGCTGCGCTGCAGGTCGGCCGCTGGGTCGTCGTCCGGCGTCACGGCCACGTGCACCAGGCCGTCGACGTCGTGCAGCACGGCCTCGACCACGGCCGTGCGCCCAGCCAGGAACAGGTCCTGGGCGTCGGCACGCCGCGAGCCCGGGCGCATCATGACCCTGCTGCCGCGCGCCACCCTGACGCCGTCGATGATCACGTGATCGGTCTCCGGCGACACCGAGGTGTCCGCGCCCGGGTCCCACCACGGCACCTGCGGCCGGCTCAGGATCGGGTCGCCGAGCAGATCGTCCATCGCGGCCGGGAAGCCAGGCTCGGGTGGCGGATGCGGCGGCGCCGCGTGTCCCGGCACGGACTTCAGGTACCGGATCGCCCCGTGCATGCGCTCGAGCATCTCCGGCGGCATGCTGTCCATGCGGTCCATGAGCTGGGCCGCGCGCGGGTCGGTCGCCCTAGCCTCCCGCTTCTCCGCGTCGGTCAGCGCGAGTGTGCGCAGCGTCAGGATCTCGTCGATCTCGGTGGCGTCGAACAGGTCGCCCGCGCTCTCCGACGCGATCTCGGGATGGTCGTACAGGATCACCGGCGACGACAGCATCAGGTCACGGCACTCGGCCGGGCCGGCGAGCACCGGCCAGGTACCGATGTTGGTGCACGCCGCCACCTCCGCGGCGGCCCATTCCGGCGGGTCGGTCTGGGAGAGAAACGCCCCGCCGGGCACGCCGATCAGGGCGTGCGCGGCGATCAGGGCGTGGCCGAGGGCCTCGTCTCTGGTGCCCGGCGGGACCTCGGGCTCCGCCCGGTTCTCCACGCGCAGCCGCAGCCGCAGCGCCCCGTAGGGTCCGGCGACGCGCGCGGCGCTCAGCTGGATCCGCCCGTCGAGCGCGGCCCAGCGGCGGATCAGCCGCCCGGCCCGGCGGCCGCCGGCGTCGGTGAGGTCCTCGGCGCTCTCCCCGGACCCAATGTGAAACTCCAGGTTGCTGTCCTTGCCGAGCAGCGCGCCGACGCTCACCGTCGCCTGCTGCTGGCGCTCGGCGGCCTCCTGCCACGACGTGTGCTCGGTGCCGTCCACTTCCAGCGATGCGACGTCGCGCGGCTCGCCGCCGTCCGCCGGCACCTCCTGCACGATCCTGTGCTGCAGCTGCAGGAACCGGACCGTAACCAGCACCTGGGCGTCGTCGGCGCATTCCAGCAGGCACTCGGTCTGGAAGGCCGAGGTCTCGCTCGGGTCGGCCTCGCAGTAGGCCGGCGGCATGAGGACGCCGAACTGGAACCGCACCTGGTTCTTCTGCGCCGACCCGCGGTACGGGTACAGCAGGTACCCCTCGTACAGGATCGCGTCGGCGACCCTGCGCGCGTGCTCGAGGTGCGCGGAGTCCATCCTCATGTCACATCCTCCGGGCCGTGGGCGGCCGGTTTCGGCTCGCCGGCGCCCGCGGCCCGCGCGAGCAGTTCCGTGATCGTCGCGTCCCAGGTGGGCAGCGCTTCCCGGTTCTTGAAACGCTGCAGCTCATCCAGGGTGTGCAGGCTCATCCGGATCCAGGCGCTGTCGGGGAAGTGCATGTCGATCGCCTCGCGCCAGAGGCTGACCGGCAGGCGGTAGGCCGCTTCTTTGCTCCACGGCACCTGCTGTGCCTGGAGCCTCCCGCCGACGTTGGTGAACACCGTGCCACTGAACAGCAGCAGCAGCGGGATCTCGCCGTCCTCCAGGCCGGCGAAGTACCTGGTCGACCCGATCTCCAGGTCGTAGCTGAGCATCACCGGCAGGTCGACCTCGGTGCTGCCGGTGAAGCCGGGCACCATCACCGACACATTCGTGAACTGCAGCGGCTTCAGGGTGTCGGCCCAGCGCTTGGTGTCGCCGAACAGGTCGTTCAGCCGCTGCGCCTCGGCATCGGAGTACCGGCGCCGGGTCGGCTCGATCCTGATCTGGCAGCGCAGCGCGATCGCCTCCACCTTCTGCCCGCTGGTCTCGGCGATCCGCAGGACGAGCGACATCGACGGGGCGACCGCGTACTTGTCGGCGCGTGCCCCGACACAGTCGAACGCGAGCTCGGCCATCTCAGGGTCCCTCACCCAGATCCACGCAGCGCGCCCGCACGCGGTCGAGGAACGAGGCGATGCTCTGCCTGGCTTCCTCCCCGCCGTCAAACCCCCGCCATTCGAGACGCATCCGCCCGGCCAGCTCGTAGCAGGCATCGATCGGGACCAGGAACGTTTCGATGCCGGGCTGGTCGCGCTCACCACGCGAGATCAGGATCGCCTCGACGTCCGGCTCGGCGGAGGCAACCAGCGGGTGGCCGGCCGCGATCCGGCCCCAGGCCTCCAGGTCGAGGCGGCACTCGGTCGCGCCGGCCGGACTCGGGTAGAACGCCGTCGTGTCCCCGCTGGCCGAGCTGCGCAGGAAGAACGCGAGCCCGACCGGGATCTCGAGGTCATCCCACTCGGCCTGGGTGAGCGGACGGCCCGGATCGGCGCAGTAGCGGTCGGGGACCGAGCGGTACCGCGCCCGGCCGATCCGCCGCTCCTGGTCGGCCGGGGGGTCCTGCTCCCACGTCTGGCCGGCGCCGGAATGGGTGAACAGCAGGTAGCAGGCGCGGCACGCGCACATCAGCGTGGCAGAGTCGAGGTCGGCCACGTGGCCGTGCTCAGCGGGGACCGTGGCGGCGCAGAACTCGCACTTCTCCTCGGGCGCCTGCCCGGCCGGTGCGCCGGGGGCGGGGGTTCGGACGGCCTGCCCGGCCGGTGCGCCGGGGGCGGGGGTTCGGACGGCCTGCCCGGCCGGTGCGCCGGAGCCCGGCCTGGTCACCGGGGTGGCCTGCCCGGCATCCGGCCCGGCCCCGGCCGGCCCGGGTGCCTGCGCTGGCCCGGCCGGCGGCGCTTCCTGGGGTGCCCCGGGCACGAACCGGCGCAGGCCCGTGTTCACGATCCGACCGATTCCGGCACGGCGACGTGAACGCCCGCGCTATCGGTGAGCAGCGGCAGCGGTTCCAGGTGCAGCGCGGGGTCGTCCAGGCCCCGGCCCGCCAGCCGCACGTTGTAGCGGGCGCCGCAGCCGGGGCAGCCAAGCTGCTCGCGCTCCAGCGTCCCGTCGGCCAGCGATGAGCCGCACGCGGCGCAACCGTCGCGGTAGGCGTAGAGGGTCCCGCGCACCGAGCAGACGATCACGGCCAGATCACCCGCGGCGACGCTGACCGGCCGTGCGCTCGGCGGGCCGATTCCTGGCAGGGTTACCCAGTTGGCGTCGCGTTCCGGCTGGTCGGCGCCGGTGGCGGGACGCCGGCCGATCTGCAGCAACTGCGGTCCGGGCGGGGCCGTCATCCCCTCCACGACGACCTCCGTGACCTCGGGGGCTGCCTCCTGCACGGCTCCCTCGATCGCCAGCTGGACGGTGGCCGTGGAGGACGGGCAGCCGTGACAGCTGCCCTCGAGCTTCAGCCGGGCCACGCCGTCGGTAACCCCGAGGTACTCCACGCCTCCGGCGTGCGAGCCCAGGTAGGGCCGGACCCGGTCGAGGGCGCGCTGGATCCGCGCGTCGACGTCCAGCGGGTGCAGGTCGTGCAGCAGCAGCAAACTCTCGACCAGGGGGTCCTCGGTCAGCTTGTCCAGCATCGCCGCGCCGGGCTCGCCTTGCTCGCGCAGCGCGGCCACGATGTGGGTCAGGCCGTCGCCGTACAGGCCGACGAGCAGCCGCACGAGCTCCTCCGCGGCCGGTCCCGCATCCCTGGCGGTTCCGGAACGCAGCGCCTCCAGCAGTTCCTCGACCCGAGCGCCGACATCTCGAACGCCGTTCAATCGTCTCGCCTCCGTGCCGGTCGCCCGGGCGGCCGATGATGGGGACTGGGCCGGCCCGAACGCGGGTCCTGGCCGGCCCAGGGCCTTAGGTCGACAACGTCACCGACATCGGCGAATGCACCTTCTCCAGCATCTTGCCGTTGCCGAGGTACATGTGCACGCCGCACGGCAGGCACGGGTCGAAGCTGCGCACGGCGCGCATGATGTCGATGCCCTTGAACTGGTCCGGCGGGTTCTCCTCGAAGATCGGCGTGTTCTGCACCGCGTCCTCGTAGGGCCCCGGCGTGCCGTAGACGTCGCGGACGCTGGCGTTCCAGGGTGTCGGCGGGTACGGGTGGTAGTTCGCGATCTTTCCGCCGCGGATGACCATGTGGTGCGACAGGACGCCGCGGACCGCCTCGGTGAATCCGCAGCTGTTCGCCTCGTCTGGCACGCTGAACGGCTCCCAGGTCTTGGTCCGCCCGGCCCTGATCTCGGCCAGTGCCTTCTCGGTGAAGTACAGCGCGCAGGCCGCCGCGTACGCCTGGAAGTAGGTCCGGGCCCGGTCCCGCTCGATCGCGTTGGACAGTGGCCGGCCCTCCTTATCCCGCGGGATCTTCCACTCGAACGTGACCTCGGGCCTGGTGACCGTGCGGGGCAGGTTGATCTGCACGCTGCTGCCGGTCGACTTCACGTAGCCGAAGTCGACCAGGTTGCCGAGCGCGGTCGCCCAGAGCCGGGCGATCGGGCCGCCGCCGGTGTCGGCCGCGAGGTGATTCTGGCCGTCGTACCAGCGCGGCGACATGACCCAGCTGTACTTCTCATCGAAGTTGCGCTTTTGCGGCCGCGGGATCGTGTGCTGGTTCCACGGGTGCCTGCGGTCCACCGGGTTACCCAGCGGGTCGCGGGTCACGAACATCTCCTGGTCTTCCCAGTCCTCGTAGTACGAGCTGCCGAGCAGGATGCGAATACCCAGGTTGATCTCGACCAGGTCGTTGGTGAGCAGCTCGCCGTCCCTGATCACGCCGGGGCTGACGAACATCTTGCGGCCCCAGTTGGTCATGTTCTCGTACCGGAAGTCGCAGTACTCCGGGTCGTTGAGGCTGCCCCAGCACACCATGTCGGCCCGGCGCCGGCCGACCTCCTCGTATCCGGGCAGGGCCTCGTAGAAGAAGTCGAACAGGTCGTCGTGCAGCGGCACGACGCGCTTCATGAACTCCACGTACCGCATCAGCCGGGTCAGGTAGTCGGTGAACAGCTGCACGGTCGCCACCGTGCCCACGCCGCCCGGGTAGAGCGTGGAGGGGTGCACGTGCCGCCCCTCCATCAGGCAGAACATCTCCCGCGTGGACCGGCTCACCTGCAGCGCCTCGCGGTAGAACTCGCCCTCGAGCGGGTTCAGCGCGCGCATGATGTCGCCGATGTAGCGGTAGCCGTGGTCGGCCGCGTGCGGCGCCTCGGTCCGGTTGGCGAGCTCCAGCACGCCGGGGTTGGTCTCGCCGACCATCCGCTCGCAGAAGTCCACCCCGACCAGGTTCTCCTGGAAGATGTTGTGGTCGAACATGTACTCGGCCGACTCGCCCAGGTTGATGATCCACTCGCCGAGGTGCGGCGGGCGGACGCCGTAGGCCATGTTCTGGTTGTAGACCGAGCAGGTCGCGTGGTTGTCGCCGCAGATGCCGCAGATGCGGCTGGTGATGAAGTGCGCGTCCCGCGGGTCCTTGCCCTTCATGAAGATGCTGTAGCCGCGGAAGATCGACGAGGTGCTGTGGCACTCGACGACCTTCTTCTGGTTGAAGTCAATCTTGGTATAGATGCCGAGGCTGCCCACGATCCGGGTGATCGGATCCCAGGACATCTCCACAAGGCCGGTGTTCTCGTCGACCGAAGTCATCACTTACCCCTTCTGTGCTGGCCCAGGGGGACGACCCCCTGGAACCCCCGCTGGGTGCCACTGCTCCCAAGGGAGCCGATTCCGGTCGGTGTCACCAGCTCTTCTTGTAACCGGTCAGCAGCTCGTCGCCCTTCTTGCGCCACTTCGGCTCTTCGTCGGCCGTCTTCGCGGTGAAGCCGCGCAGCGTGCGGATGACGGTGCCGTACAGCGTGCTCGCGGTCGCGGAGACCTTCGATCCCGGCGGCTCGTCCATGAACGGCATGAACTTGTCCGGGAACCCCGGCATCGTGCAGGCGATGCAGATGCCGCCGACGTTCGGGCACCCGCCCACGCCGTTGATCCAGCCGCGCTTGGGCACGTTGCACTTGACCACCGGGCCCCAGCACCCCAGCTTGACCAGGCAGCGCGGCGAACCGTACTCGGTGGCGAACTCGCCCTGCTCGTAGTAGCCGGCCCGGTCGCAGCCCTCGTGCACGGTGGCGCCGAACAGCCAGGACGGGCGCAGCGCCTCGTCGAGCGGGATCATCGGGGCCTGGCCAGCAACCTGGTACAGCAGGTACAGGATTGTCTCGGACAGGTTGTCGGGGTGGATCGGGCAGCCGGGCACGCAGACGATCGGCAGCCCCGCCTTCGACCGCCAGTCCCAGCCGAGGTAGTCGGGGACGCCCATCGCGCCGGTCGGGTTGCCCGCCATCGCATGGATCCCGCCGTAGGTGGCACAGGTTCCGACCGCGAGGATCGCCGTGGCCTTGGGCGCGAGGCGGTCGAGCCACTCGTTGGTGGTCATCGGCTGGCCGGTGGCCGGGTTGTTGCCGAACCCGCACCAGTAGCCCTCCGGCTTGATCGCCTCATTGGGAATAGACCCCTCGACCACCAGGACGAAGGGCTCGAGCTCACCGCGGTCGGCCTTGTGCCACCACTCGATGAAGTTGTCAGCGCCTTGCTCGGGGCCGCATTCGAAGTCGATCAGCGGCCAGTGCACCGCGATCTTGGGGAGCCCGGGGAGCGCGCCGAGCGCTATCTCCTCGATGCTGGGCTGGGTGGCAGCCGTCAGGGCGACCGAGTCACCGTCGCACCCAAGCCCGCCGTTCATCCAGAGGATGTGGACAACCGGTTCTGAGCCGGTGTCAGCCTGTGAAGCGTCGGTCTGTGTGTCAGTGGCCATGTGGCCACCTCCTCGCCTCCGGGTCGGCTAGTGACCTGGCCCGCACCTCGTCTTTGTGATGCGCGGACGCCGCCATGCTAGACCCGCCCGGGTCGCGCTACAAGACTAAACAGTCACCCAGCCGGACAGAAATGTCTGTGCCCACGGCACCACCTGCGTACTGTGTGTGATCTCCTACCCCATCAGTCACCCGCCACACGGACCGAGGATTCCCGTTTCCGGCCTACTTCACGTACGCTGACGTGAGCTTGCTGTGTTCACCGGCGCTGAGCAGCGCGGCGTCCGTGACTGGTGAGCGACAGACCGGTGGCTGAGGGAGAGAACCGGTGGCTGAGCCCCCCGAGTACGGACCAGGCGTGGAGCCGATCGAGGTTGTCCCGGTCGTGGTGCTCTCGCAGGTCTTCCCCGCCCGCCCGTCTTCGATCCCGGACATCCGCGATTTCGTCCGGCGCTGCCTGGCCGAGTCGCCGCTGACCGACGAGGGCAACCGCGAGGTCGGCGAGACCGTGTTCCGGGCGCTGCTCGACGCTGCCGGGCCGACCGGCTCGATCCAGGTGGCCTTCCGCATCTTCCCGGAGCACGTCGAGGTCGACGTGCTGCACTCGGATCGGCAGATCACGCCCCGCGCGGCGGCCTCTTCCCCGCCGGGCAACGGGGCGATCGCGCCCACCGTGCGCTCCAGGCCGGCCCCGGTTCCGGCCGCGGTTCCGGCCGCGGCGGCAGAACCCTTCGAGCCAGCCGAGGCTCCCCAGCCGGCGCCGACCGAGGCGGTGATGCTCGGGGCCCCGGGCCAGCCCGAGACCTTCGCGGAGTGGATGTCGACCGCGCTGCGCCGCGAGGGACTGACCCAGGAGGCGGCAGCACGCCAGCTCGGGGTTTCCGTGAAGACCGTCAGCCGCTGGGTCGGCGGCGCCACGGAACCACGCATGCGGGATCTGCGCCGGATCCAGGAGGTCTTCGGCCAGGTGCCGCTCCCGTAACGCGGCCGGGCTGCCGCCCCGGTAACGCGGCAACGAAGACGGAGGCAACGTGCGTTTCTCCGCAACCCGCCCACTGCCGTCCCCCGCGAGGTCTGGGGCGAAGCGGCCTGACATGCCTACAGGTGTCACTCAGGTAACACGAGTCCCACTGGCTCACCGCGTTAGTAACAGGTCAGCCCTGTCTCGTCGGAGTACTAGACGTCCCCCCACAAGTGTCCTACGGTGCTCCCATGGTGGTACACGCCGGGCGCCACGAGCTCGGAATGGAACGCGGGCGTATAGTTTTGCATACGTTCCGTGACGGCCTGGCTGCGCAAGCTGGCCACGACCTGACCATCGAGGTCGGCCGGTGGTCCGGTGTACTGAGCCTCAACGACGATCTGAGCCCGGCCAGCCTCGACGCCCGGATCGACATGAACTCGCTGACCGTGCGCGAGGGTACCGGCGGGCTCAAACCGCTCACCGACCGGGACCGGCGTGAGATCGCGGTGACCGCCAGGAAGACCCTCGGCGTCGACCGCCATCCCGAGGCGGCCTTCACGGCAACCGATTTCAAGCCCGGCGCGGACGGCGGCGGCCTGATCACCGGAACGTTCACGGTGGCGGGCACGGCCCGGCCGCTGCAGCTGCAGGTCAGCAAGACCGGCCCGGACCGGTATCACGCCACCGGCTCGGTGGTGCAGTCGCAGCACGGCATCAAGCCCTACAGCGGGTTCTTCGGCGCGCTCAAGGTGCGCGACGCGGTCGACGTGGACATCGACGTCGACCTCTCAGAGCCCGCCGAGGCAACGGGACCGGCAGCGACGTGAGCCCGCACCCCGACACCACGCAGCACGGTGCTGAGCAGCTGTTCGAGCTGCGCTCCGAGCCGCTCCGCGGCCTCGCCGAGCAGGCCGGGGCGGTGGCCAGTGCCTGCCACGCCATGGCGCAGCGGTTCCACCTGGGCGGAAAGCTGGTGACGTTCGGCACCGGCGGGTCAAGCACGGACGCCCAGCACGTGGCCGTCGAGTTCGTCCACCCGGTGATCGTCGGCAAGCGCGCGCTCCCCGCGATCTCGCTGGCCACCGACGTCGCGACGGTGACGGGAGTGGCAGCACGCGATGGCATGGCCGCCGTCTTCGCGCACCAGATCAGGTACCTGGCCGAGCCGGCGGACATCGCGCTCGGGATCTCCGCGGACGGGAACTGCCCGAGCGTCCTGGCTGGTCTCGAGGCCGCCAAGGCGCGTGGCCTGCTGACCGTGGCCCTGGCGGGCGGCGATGACGGCGGCGCGATCGCCTCGAGCGACGCGGTCGATCATCTCATCGTGGCCAGGTCAGCCGACCCCCGCATCGTCAAGGAAACACAGGTGACCGCGTATCACGTGCTCTGGGAGCTCGTGCACGTGTTCTTCGAGCAACCGGGGCTGCTGGGACCGGGAGTCGTCAGATGAGCAACGTACCGGAATGCCACGACGAGGTCTGCATCACCTGCTCGGATACGGCCGTGCCGGTCACGGTCGTGCGCCTGCTCGATGACGGGCTCGCGATCGTCGAGACCGGCCAGGGTGAGGAGGAGGTCAGCGTCGCGCTCGTCACGGCGGGCGTCGGCGACACGATCCTCGTGCACGCGAGGGAAGCAATCGCGGTCGTGGGGAGATGACCGGGATGGGGCACGGCGAGCCGGGCGCGGGATCGATGGAGTCGCTCTACCCATTCCTCTACGCGGGCACGACGGACCTGCCCGCCGTCCTCGAGGAAGTGCGCCGGTCCACGGTCGCCAAGGCCGAGGAGATCATCGAGCTGCGCCGGGTGATCAGCGAGCGCGACGGCGCCCGGCTGCTGTCGTGCGCCGCCGACACCGCCGCACGGTTCGCGGCGGGCGGCCGACTGCTGGTGTTCGGCAACGGCGGCAGCGCCACGGATGCCCAGCAGCTCGCCACGCTGTTCCTGAACCCCGGCGGTGACGCCAGGCCGCTGCCCGCGCTCGGCCTGGCAACGGACACTTCTGTCGTGACAGCGCTCTGTAACGACATCGGCGTCGACGTGGTCTTCGCCCGGCAGATCGCCGCCTTCGGCCGCAGCAACGACATCGCGGTGGGCCTGTCCACCAGCGGCAACTCGGACAACCTGGTGCGGGCCTTCGACGAGGCGAGCCGGCGCGGGCTGCTCACCATCGGCTTCGCCGGCTACCAGGGCGGGAAGATGGCAGAGATGGACAGCATCGACTATCTGTTCGTCGCTCCGTCGTCGTCGGTGCACCGCATTCAGGAGGCGCAGACTACCGTCTACCACATCTTGTGGGAGCTGACGCTCGCCGAGCTCGGCCGGGCCGAGGCGGTCGTCCCATGACCGGGCGGATGCTGATCGCCGGGGTCGGCAACATCTTTCTCGGCGACGACGGCTTCGGCGTGGAGGTCGCGAACCGCCTGGCAACGGCGGGACTGCCGGACTGGGTCAGCGTCGCCGACTACGGGATCAGCGGCATGCACCTCGCCTACGACCTGGCCGACGGCTTCGAGACCACGATCCTGGTCGATGCGACACCGCGCGGGGGTGACCCGGGCACGGTCTACGTCATGGAGCTGGACCCAGCCGCACCGTCCGCCACAGCAGCGCCCGAGCCGGGTAGGGGAATCCCGCTACTTGACGGTCATGGCATGCAGCCCGACGTCGTGTTCGGAATGCTGAACTTGCTCGGCGCCGAAGCCGGGCGGGTGCTCCTGGTCGGCTGCGAGCCGGCCAGCATCGATGAACGGATCGGGTTGAGCGAACCGGTTACCGCGGCGGTCGACGAGGCCGTCCGGATCGTGCTCGACCTGGTGCGCGCCGAGGGAGCCGGCGGCGCCGAGGGATCCGGAGCGCAGATGCAACCAGCCGCCGGCAGCAGCCGCCGATCGCAAAGGGGTTGATCACATGTGCCTCGGCATTCCCGGTGAGGTGATCGAGTTCGTCCCCGATCAGCCCGACCTGGCCCGGGTGGACGTGAGCGGGGTCCGCCGCGTGATCAACATCGGCCTGCTGGCGGACGACCCGCCCAAGCCCGGCGAGTGGGTGCTGATCCACGTCGGCTTCGCCCTGTCGAAGATCGATGAGGCCGAGGCCGCGGCTGCCATGCAGTTCCTCGAGGGAATCGGCCAGGCCTACGAGGACGAGCTCGCGGCGCTGGCCGAATCACGGATCGAATAGGGGGTGCGATGATGCGGTTCGTCGACGAGTTCCGTGATGCCGACAAGGCGCACGCCCTCGCAGCGAAGATCACAGCGCTGTGCGAGCCTGGGCGCCAGTACAAGCTGATGGAGGTGTGCGGCGGCCACACCCACACGATCTACAAGCACGGTCTCGAGGACTACCTGCCGGAGCAGATCACCCTGGTGCACGGCCCCGGCTGCCCGGTATGCGTGATCCCGATGGGCCGGGTCGACGACGCCATGGCGCTGGCAGCCGAGCCCGATGTCATCATGACCTCGTTCGGCGACATGATGCGGGTGCCGGGCAGCAACGGGTCGTTCTTCGACGCCAAGGCTCAGGGCACCGACATCCGGATGGTGTACTCGCCGCTCGACTCGCTGAAGATCGCCAGGAAGAACCCGGACAAGCGCGTGGTGTTCATGGCCATCGGCTTCGAGACCACCGCGCCCTCGACGGCGATGACCGTCCTGCGGGCCGCAGCCGAGGGCCTGGACAACTTCTCGATCTTCTGCAACCACGTCACGATCGTCCCGGCGATCAAGGCGATCCTCGACTCTCCTGACCTGCGCCTGGACGGTTTCCTCGGCCCGGGCCACGTGTCCACGGTGATCGGCTGCCGGCCGTACGAGTTCATCGCGCGGGACTACGGCAAGCCCGTCGTCGTCGCCGGGTTCGAGCCGCTGGACATCCTGCAGTCGATCTACATGCTGATGCTGCAGCTGTCCCGCGGCGAGTCCAGGGTGGAAAACCAGTACTCGCGGGTGGTTCCCTGGGACGGCAACACGGTGGCGCTCAAGGCCATCGGCCAGACCATGGAGCTGCGCCCCTACTTCGAGTGGCGCGGCCTCGGCTTCATCTCGCATTCCGCACTCAAGGTCAGGGAGCAGTACGCCAAGTTCGACGCCGAGCTGCTGTTCTCGGTTCCGGGCGTGCGGGTCGCCGACCCCAAGGCCTGCCAGTGCGGAGAGGTCCTCAAGGGCGTGCTCAAACCCTGGGAGTGCAAGGTCTTCGGGACTGCGTGCACCCCGGAGACGCCGATCGGCACCTGCATGGTGTCGCCCGAGGGTGCCTGCGCGGCCTACTACAACTACGGCCGCCTGACCCGGACCCGTGTCAAGGAGGCGACGCGGTCATGACCGCTGAGCCGCCGAGCGCCGGCTGGGTGGCCGAGGCCCTCCGGGTCCACGCAGAGCAGGATCGCGAGGAAGAGGCCCCCGGCGGCCGCCGTGGTTCCCCGCAGCCGCTGCCGGGAACGGTGCGCGAGGAACTGGTGCTCGAGCGGATCGACAGGGCCCGCCGCAGCCGCCCACGGGTCAGGGAAGAGCGGATCACGATGTCACACGGGGCCGGGGGCAAGGCCACCCAGACCCTGATCGAAGCGATCTTCCTGGAGGAGTTCCGCAACCCGCTGCTCGAGCCGCTCGAGGACGCCGCACGGCTGCAGGTGAGCGGGGCCCGGCTGTCCCTCACGACCGATTCCTACGTGGTGTCGCCGCTGTTCTTCCCCGGCGGGAGCATCGGTGACCTGGCCGTCAACGGCACGGTCAATGACCTGGCGGTGTCCGGGGCCACCCCGCTGTTCCTGTCGGCCGGCTTCATCCTGGAGGAAGGCTTCCCGGTCGCCGACCTGGCCAAGATAACCAAGGCCATGCGCGAGGCGGCCGACGCAGCGGGCGTCCAGGTCGTCACCGGCGACACCAAGGTGGTGGAGAAGGGCAAGGCCGACGGCTGCTACATCAACACGGCCGGGGT
>Ga0335074_10002414_pt1 | contig 25462 bp, 23 predicted proteins | sample Lox_Sample_23_FD_206715 | JGI IMG/M metagenome (GOLD analysis project Ga0335074, IMG submission 206715) | Soil microbial communities from Loxahatchee National Wildlife Refuge, Florida, United States - Lox_Sample_2.3 | ecosystem: Environmental > Terrestrial > Soil > Wetlands | place: USA... | reverse complement strand
CGGCGTCCATCTCCCTGCCTGGCACCTCCACGGGAACACCGAGTGCCGCAGCGAATGCCTTCAGATCTGTCTCGGGGATGCCGACAGCGTGCAGCCGCAGCAGGCACCTGCCCTCGCCATCGAGCACCAGCAGCAGCGGCATCGCGCTGGAGTGGGCTGATGAGCCAAGAGCGGCCTGGATCACGGCGGCCCGTGCGACCGCGGAGCGGGATACGGCGCGAGGCCGGCCATACCAGGCTGGGATGATCACGTCGGAGGCGGTGAGGCTCGCGGCACCGCGGCGGATCCTGAGCTCCCAGAGGCCGAGGAGCACCAGAAGGAAAACCGCCACGCCGACAGCCAGGAACAGCAGGCCAGCCCATCCACTCTGAACGAACGTGCGCGCGATCGGGACCAGCGCAAACGGCAGCAAGAGCGTCGAGCCCCGCTGCCAGGTCTTAAGACGGAGGCGTTCAGGGCGCAGCACCAGGGTGCCGTCTGGCTGCACAGTCAGGCTCGGGGTTCCCTGCTGCTCCCCGCGCTGCCACTTCTCCTGCAGGTCGGCTATTTCTTCCTGAGCGTAGATTGAGGTCCCGGGCCAGGGCCTTGGGGCTTGCGCCAGCGCAGCCGGATGAGCTTGCGGCGGCTGTGGCGAAGGCACCGGTGGCCGCATCTGGGGTGGCGCTGCCGGTGGCGCCGACGCTGCGGCCGACCACTGCTGCGCGGCACCCGAACGCTGCGGCACCGACTGCTGTGGGGCACCCGGGCGCTGCGGCACGGACGGTCTCGACGCCGTCGGCGGCGTCGGCGGTACTGTCGGCGCTTCCTGCCATTGCTGCTGCGGGCCGGAGTGCCGCTCCGGCACAGCCGGTGCGGACGGCCATTGCTGCGGGCCAGCGGTCGGCTGCTGGACAGCAGGTGCGGACGGCCACTGCTGCTGCGGGCCTGCGGGCCGCTGCGCCGCGGACGGCGTGCCCGGCCACTGCTGCGAGCCCGCGGGCTGCTGTGGTGCAGCCGGTGCGGACGGCCACTGCTGCTGCGGGCCTGCGGGCCGCTGCGCCGCGGATGGGGCGGACGGCGTACTCGGCGACTGCTGCGAGCCAACGGGCGCCTGCTGGGCAGCGGGTGCGGACGGCCACTGCTGCTGCGGGCCTGCGGGCCGCTGCTGCGATGGGGCGGACGGCGTGCCCGGCCACTGCTGCGTGACAGCGGGTCGCGGTGGGAAAGACGATACGGACGACGCGGATGGCCACTGCTCCGGGGCAGCAGGCTGCTGGGCAGACGGTCTTGACGGCGCGGACGGCCCGCCCGGCCACTGCTGCGCGGGAGCCGGTTGCGGCTGAGCAACCGGTCGCGGCGGGGCGGCCGGTGCGGACGGCATGGCCGGAGCGGCGTGCCACTGTGGCTGAGCGTCGGGCCGCTGCGACGCGGACGCCCTGGACGGTATCGGCGGTACGGTCGGGGCCTCTTGCCAGTGCTGCGAGGAAGCGGCCGGCCGCTCCGGGACAGAGGGCCCGTGCGGCCACTGCGGCGCGGGCTGAACCTGCCACTGACCTGATGCCCCTGCCCCTGGCTGGCCAGGCTCAGCGGCCTCGTCCTTCGGCTTGCGCCGGTGGCTGGCGTGCTTGGGCGACATCAGCCGATCCCCGGAATCAGCACCTCAGATGCTCGCCGCAAGCCTGTCCTGACCACCGCCACCCACCGTTGTCCCGCACCTTGGCAGGTGCCCCAGATGTCCGGATACGCGCATGATGATAAGACCCCGCTCCGCAGCCAGGGAGTGAAATGCCGCAGGCATGACCGCTCATTAAGGACAAGACGGGCAACGGTCCCGGCCGGGAGCCCGCTGTTGGCGCCGGCCTTCGTTGTCACGGGGTACGTCAGCGCCTGGGAACGCGCAGCCGGACCGCCAAGCCTGGGACGCAACGCCGCTGACTTTAGCGGCGACGGTCGGCCGAGCGCGATCGCCACAATCGCGCCCGGCGAGTCCATCTCATCCCGCCAGCACCACATCTCACTCCGGCCACTCCCGCAACGACGCACCGGCCTCGCCGACCGGCCGGAAAGACATCCCCCGCCCCAGCAGCCCCATAAGTCCCGCAAGCGGCAAGATCACTCATGAGAATGTATGTTTAGTCCGGCCACGGCCGGGCCATTCGTGCATTCTCAGGACATTCATCAAGCATGTCGACGGCGTAAAGGGCGCAATCCGGACAGAAGCCCGTTGTTTTGTGTCCGGAGTTGGTGGCCGTTATGGGGAGGCGGGCTGGCGGCGTCATGATCACGGCAACCTGGCCGCGAACATCATGATCACGTCATCGGGCCGTTACGGGGCGCGGGTCAGACTCCGTGATCATCGTGTTCGCGGGCAAACCTCCGCGATCATGGGCTGGCTGGCAGCCCAGTGCCAGGCTCAAATCAGAGGCGTTGGCCTGGGACGACAGCCGGGTCACGGAGTCCGAGGCAGCGGGCGGGCCGCAGAGGCTGGGACGGCGGGCGGGCCGCAGAGCCTGGGACTTCGGTGACCAGCGGCGGCGGTCGGCCGAGAGCAACGACCTTGTGGTTCCGGGCGCCAGCGTGACACGATAAATAGGCGCACAAACGCTGATACTTCCCCAGCCGAAACCCGGAACGACGAGCTTGCGGGGACGAGGCATCGCCGAATGACTGAAGAGCTGCGGATCGAGGGTGTGCGCGTGGAGCGCTCAGCCTCCCACGGGCACGATACGTCTGACCAGCGCCCCCCGCTGCTGCTGGTGCACGGCGCCTACCACGGCAGCTGGTGCTGGGAGAACTATCTCTCCTACTTCAGTAACGCCGGGTGGGACACCCTGGCCCTCAACTGGTACGGACACGGCGGCTCTCGGGATCTCGCGCCCGAGGCGCTGGTGAACCGCAGCACCGCCGACCTTACCGAGGAGATCGGGCTCGTCGCCCGGACGCTGGCGGGGCCGCCGGTCGTGTTCGGGCACAGCTTGGGCGGGTTGGCAGCTCAGGTATATGCCGAGCGCAACGACGTCGCGGGGCTGGTGCTCATCGGGTCGGGCGTCCCGCTGGAGGTCAGCGGGCCGCTGAACGATCTTCCGGTCGATCTCTCGGTGCCGTTTCCGGTGGTCCCGTTCGAGGTTGCCCAGCAGATGTTCTTCCCGGGCGTGCCTGAAACGGAGGCTCGTGAGTATTACGCGCGGCTCACCCCTGAGTCACCGCGCGCGGTCTGGGAGGGCACCAGGTGCACGGTCAGCGTTGACCGGTCGCGGATCTCCTGCCCGGTGCTGGTGGTCGGCGGGGAGATCGACATGGTGTGCCCGGCCGAGGTAGCCAGCAAACTGGCCGCTCACTACGACGCCGAGTACATCTTCCTGCCTGGCCGCGGCCATAGCATGCTGGTAGAACCTGGCTGGCGCGAGGCGGCCGGTCAGATCGCTGACTGGCTCGGCCGTCTCACCACACAAGCAGGGTCTGAAGCAACGGCCCCGACTGACAGAGAGCAGAAGTGACCACATCACTGACGAAGCCGCTCTATACCGCCCGGGCCACGGCGACAGGTGGCCGGTCTGGCCACGCGATCTCGGATGACGGGATCATCGATGTCGACCTGCGGCCGCCGAAGGAAATGGGCGGCCCGGGCGGGGCGACCAACCCCGAGCAGCTTTTCGCGGCCGGTTATGCGGCCTGTTTCCAGAGTGCCCTTGGCGTTGTCGGCCGGCGCCAGGGCACTGACACATCGGGCTCAACGGTCGAGGCGGACGTCACCATCGGGACGATTCCCGGCGGCGGCTACGGGCTGGCCGTCGCGATCCGGGTGTCCATCCCTGGTGTGGCCCCTGAGACGGTCAAGGCGCTGGCGCAAGCCGCCCACCAGGTGTGCCCGTACTCGAATGCCACCAGGGGCAATATCGACGTGACGGTCACGGCTGCGTGACCACGCCGGACCCCATGCCCGCCGCGACGCGCCCGTAAGCGGCCAGCACCAGGTCCCAGAAGCCGTCGACGTCGACGGCGACGGCCACCTCGGCGTTGCCGTCCGCCGGCGCGGCGGAGAAGTCGGTGACGGTCATGCCGGCCGTCCATCGCCCGGCTGTCTCCACCTCCACCCGGGCGGGCAGGCAGGTAATCAGCTCCGGCGCCGCCACCTTCGCCACCGCGCAGACGTCGTGGACCGGCGGCCCGCTCGTCTCGGGCGCAGCCTCCGGACCGACGCCACGGTAGCCGGACAGGCACGGCAGCAGCAGGCCGTCGGCGAGCATGCCCAGGGCTCGCATGCGGGCCCGCACGGCCGCGGTGGCCCGGGTCTGGAGCGTCACGTCCAGCCCGACCATGGTCACGGTCCACTCGGCTCCGAAGACGATCGCGGCGGCCTCTGGATCCGCTGCGATATTGAACTCAGCGGCCGGGCTGACATTCCCGCGCCCAGCTGACCCGCCCATGATCACGAAGTCCGCGACCTCGGCCGCCAGCGCCGGATACCGCCGGAGCGCGAGCGCGATATTGGTTAGCGGTCCCGTGGCGATCAGCGTGACCTGCCCGGGGGCGGCGCTGATCGTCTCGGCAAGGTAATCCACGGCGTGGCCGCCCGCTGGTCCCGACGAGGCCGCGGGGAGCCTGGCCGCACCCAGGCCGGATGCGCCGTGCACGGCCCGGGCGGTGAGCGGCGGCCGGAGCAGCGGGCGGTCGCAGCCCGCCACCACCGGCACGCCGTCCATGCCGACGAACTCCCGTATGGCCAGGGCGTTCGCCGTGGTCATATCCAGGCCGACATTGCCGGCCACGGTCGTTATCCCGAGGAGTTCAAGGTCCGGGTGACCGTGCGCGAACACCAGGGCCAGGGCATCGTCGATGCCCGGGTCGCAATCGATGATGATCTTCTTGACCGCCACGCTGCGGCTCCCATGCTCAGGACGCACGCTGCAGCGGGACCGGCTCGGGCGCGCGCAGTGGCGTGACGGCGTGACCGCGACGCTCCGCATGCATCGCGAGCCGGACCCGGAGTCGCTGGCGGCCGCGGTGCAGTCGTGACATCACGGTGCCAATCGGCACTTGCATGATGTCAGCGATCTCCTTGTACGGGTACCCCTCGACGTCGGCCAGGTACAGCGTGGCCCTGAACGCTTCAGGGAGGTCCCTGAGGGCCTGCAGGACTTCAGAGTCGGCCAGCCGCTCCATCGCCTCATCCTCGGCGCTGCGGGCTAGCTGGGTCCGCAACCCGTCAGCAACGCGCGTCTCGACGAGGTCGCCGAACAGCGACTGGACGGGCTCGCGGCTCGCCTTCCTGCAGGTGTTCACGAACGTGTTCGTGAGGATGCGGTACAGCCAGGCGTTCAGGTTGGTGCCCGGGCTGAACTGATGGAACGCGGCATACGCGCGAGCGAAGGTCTCCTGGAGCAGATCCTCGGCGTCGCTGGGATTACGTGTCATCCGGAGCGCCGCTGGGTAGAGCTTGCGCATATAAGGGACCACATCTTGCTCAAACCTGGCGTGGTCGGTGTGGTCATCCGTAACGTGACTCACCAGCGTCATTTTCGCTCGGCCTCCTTGTTGGTTGCCCCCCTTCATGGACAGACCAAGCGCCGGCGCAGTCACGTGCTTAACGATTGCAGTGGCTGCCCCCTCGCCAGCGCAGATCAGCTGTCGCGCTCGCTAACTCCTGCATGCTGGCTCCTCTCGGATGTGGGTGCGTGTATCCGCCGTACGGATCGTGATTGACAGGCAACCCGCAGTTACCCGCCCGTAGCGTCAAGAGTCAAACAACTACTCAGCGTCATGTCAAGCGGTTCGTGAACAAAGTGCCGGTCACGGCAGCTAACGATTGCGGAGCATAGGCGCAGGTAGCGCCTGCACACGATCGCAACCCAGTCTACTGCGGCCACGCCACCTTCGTTACTCTCCGCAATTATCCCCTTTGCCCGGGGAGCCCGGATTAGGACGCTCCGATACAGTCTGTGATCACCCGGTGGCATGCAGCCAGCGTACGGGCGCACCTTCGGCTGCGTGCCGGAACGGCTCAAGCTCGTCATCCCACGGCTGGCCGAGCAGCAGGCCGATCTCTGCCTCCAGCGAGCCGCTGAGCGCCGGATGCCGCGGTGCGTGTGCCTCCCGGAGCGCCTGAACCCCGTCGCCCGCGTCTGCGAGGGCCATAGCCGCCCGGAGCCGGCCCTCGGGGACCAGGATGTCGCCGTTCGCGGACGTGACCGCGGAGAACGTGCCGAGGGACGGCGTGTAGCTGTAGCGGACCGGGTCGCATCCCGGGCTCGCTTCCTCGGTTACGTCGAAGCGGAGCCTGGTCCAGGCCGCGAGGGCCGACGTGATGGCCCCCGACATCCCGGGGCGTCCCTGCCAGTTCAGTTCAGCCCGCAGCGATCCCGGGGAAGCGGGTTGCTCAACCCAGGGCATGCGGACCTGCACGCCAAGGACCCCCGCCACTGCCCACTCGACGTGGGGAACCAGCGCCGGGGGCGCAGAGTGGACCTGCAGCACGCCACGAACAGCCACCAGACCTCCTGCGGACGGACGAGGGACGAGGTACGTCTTCCCCAACGACCTCGGCGTGTGCCCGCAGGTGTCCTGATGCCTGTTGATGCCTACCGCGGTGGCTCCAGGTTCCGCGTCATATTGTGCCCCACGGCCAGCGCGGACGCCAGCGTCCCGACCGCGGTCCCCGTGCGTGTCCGCAGGGTATGCGCACCAAAACCCGTTACGTCCTCCCCTGGTGAGTCCGCACTTGGGGGAAGAGCAGCCACAGGTTTGCGCCCGGCGCTATCTTGTCGGGCGCACTTTGATGCGCAGGTGATCTCCCATCCAGCGAAGGGTTCCCAGTGGGTCGGAAAGTCAGTACCGTTCCGCATCCATCCCGCGAGAGCGGGATGAACCTCGTCCTGCTCACGATGGCCGCGGACATCCCGCACGAGCGCAACTCGGCTGAACTGATGGCCGGGTACGCCGAGGAACTGGCCGGTAACGGGGAGAAGGCGGAGGCGCTCGACTGGTTCGCCCGCATTGTCGAGGGCGGAGAGCCTGAGCTGGCGCCGCACGCGGCCCTGCGGATGGGCCAGGTGGTGGTCGACGATGACCTGACGGCCGCGCTCGCCGCGATCCGCTACGCGGCGGACCACGGTCACAAGAAGGTTGCCGCGACCGCCCGGCAGAACCTGGAGGCGATCCAGCGGCACGGTGGGGGTACCCGGCCAGAACCAGCGCCGGTCCAGGAGGTACTGGGACGGGGGGCACTCGCTCGCGGACTGCTGTGGTACCGGGCGGGCCGGACTCCGGCCGCCGTCGACTCGTTCCGGGATGCCGCCGGCTGCCCGCTGCCCGACGTGGCTGTTGCGGCCCTCAACCACCTCGGCGAATGCCTGCTGACGCAGGGAGATGCGGCTGCCGGGGTGGACGCGCTGGAAAAGGCAAGGGCGGCCGGGCATCCGCGGTACAGCCCGCTGGCCGCGATCACGCTCGCCGGGTACCTGGCCGAGCACCTAGCCGAGCACGACGATGTCAACCGCGCGGTCGACCTGCTGCGCTGGGCCCAGAACGCCGGCGGCGACATCGCGGCCCTCGCGGCCATCAACCTCGGCGCGATCACCGCCCGGCACCTGGGCGACGTTCCGGGCGGCGTGGCCCAGTTGCGGCAGGCCGCAGCCTGCGGCACCCCGCTGATCGAGGCACGCGCGCTGTTCAACCTCGCAGTGATCCTGGAGGACAACGGGGACGCACCGGATGCCCAGGAGGCCTACCAGCGGGCGATCGGGCTGCGCCAGCCGCAGTACAGCGGCAAGGCCGCGGTCAACCTCGGCATCCTGCTGTCGAGGCGGCTGGACTTCAAGGGCGCACAAGCGGCCTGGCAGACGGCCGTCGATGTCGGGGGGCCCGACGACGCGGCCAAGGCGCGGTTGATGCTCGCCGAGCTGGCCAGGGCCGGCGACCTGGATCAGGCACAGGAAGCCGCACAGGCCATCGACATGAACGACCCGGCGGTCATCGGCACCGGCGCACTCCTGGCCGGCGAGGAATGCCTGCAGCGCGGCGACGTCAGCTCGGCCCTGCGCGCGTACGAGAAGGCGATGGACACCGGCCATCCGCTGTACGCGGCGAAGGGGGCGGCCAGCGTCGGCGTGATATTCGGCCTCACGCACGGGGAGGCGGGCGCGCAGACCGGTATCGGCCGGCTCACCGAGGTGGGGCACGGCGATCTGGTGCCGCGCGCGTGGTTCTTTTACGGCGCGATGCAGATGCACGGGGGCAAGCTCGCCAACGCCGACGCCGCGTTCCGCCGGGTACCCGACTCGGCCCCGGACGCGCACGCGGCAGCGCTCTGCGCCCTGTGGGTGCTGCACGGTGACGCGTCACGATGGGAGCCGCCGTACCGCGATCTCCTGCGCAGCGCCCCGGATCTGGTGGCCGAGGTCGTCACGGTCGCACTCGACCTCGGCGCGTATCACGCGCGCAACGGAGACCAGGCCGCCGCGCGCGGCCCAGTCGACCTGGGCTGCCAGATGGCAGACCTGTCCGGTCAGCCGGACCTCATCGCCCGCGCCCGCCAGGCTCGAGACGGCTGAGCACGGCGGGCGCGAGCGGCAAGGAGCGGCTGGACCGGTAAGGCGGCAGCCAGGCTCAGTTCCCGGTGACCGGAGCCGTGCCAGAGGTAGCCGGCAGGTAGACGCTGTCTCCCCCGTACACGGCCACGATCTCGTGGGTTCCCGCCCGCGCCGTGACGGTCACCGAGGCAGTCGGCCCGCCAGATTGCGGCTCGAGTGACTCGGTCGCAATCTTGGCGCCGTCTTCGTAGAACGTCACGCTGCCGGATGGTGCCGGGGCGCCCGAGGCTGGCTGCATGGTGGCGGTGAACGTCACCGACGACCCGGTGGTCACCGAGGCAGCCGGGCCGTTCAGGAACATCTGCGGGGAGGGCGGGACCGTCAGCTTCCACAGTTCCCGGCCGACCGCGGGGTTGTCGGCACTGAAGTAGGCCACCTGGCCGACGACGGTGATGTCCTCCGGGTCCGAGCTGGCCGAACCCGGGTTGATGTCCGCGGCTATCCGCGTGTTGGTTGACCATCCGTCGGAGTACCACAGCTCGCGGCCGTGCGTGCCGTCGTTCGCGCTGAACACCTCGGTGGCACCGGTCTGCGCACTGGAGACCGGCGTGCCGCCGACCGACGTCAGGTCCTGGGGGTCGGCGTCAGCGGGGTTGATGCCGTCGACGAGGCGAACGCCGGAGACACCGAAAGTAGCCGTGGCCGACTCGCCGAAGCCGTAGGTAACCAGCTCGTCCGCCTGGTAGAGCTGGCGGCCGTGCCCGGCATCGTCACCGGCGAAGTAGATCCGGGTCACCGGGGCGGGCTGGGGCGTGAGCCCGATCAGGTTCGCTGGCGCGAGCACCGGGTCCGAACCATCACCCGGGTGCACACCCGCGACCTCGGTCACGGTCCCCGGCTGGACCCCGCCATCGTCCGGTGGCAGCGGGGGCTGCTGGACTTCGTACAGTTCCGGACCGCCCGTCGCACCGGTGGCGGCGAGCAGGCCGGTCTCGTTTGTCACCGAGTCGAACGGGCCCGGGTTGGAGCTCGCGGACCCCTGGTTGATGTCGTAGACGTCGGCCGGCGGGCTGCCTGGGTAGGCGACGAAGAACTCACGGCCGTGCGTGCCATCGTTGGCTGAGAAATAGCACAGCGCAAACTGGGCCAGGTCTCCCACGTTGTAGGTCGTCGCGGTGATGTCCGCCGGGTCGCTCCCGGCCGCGCCGGGGTTCAGGTCCTCGTACATCTGGGTGCCCGCGGCGGAGCCGTCGGTCAGCCACGGCTCGCGGCCGTGCACTCCGTCGTCCCCCGAGAACATCGCCTCGGTGCCGTACAGCGGCGTGATGTCCTCGGGACCCAGTCCTGTCGGACCCGGATTGACATCGGAGATCATGACCGTGCCCGCCGCGGTTCCGTCGCTCTTCCAGAGCTGCCTGCCATGCGCCGGGTCCCAGGCGGAGAAATAGACCAGGACCTGGTTCGGGGGGCTCTGTTCTTGCTCCCCGATCGCGTACGTGATGTCCTGCGGGCTGGACCCGGCCATCCCCGGCACGATGTCACTGACCATGGCTGTGCTGGCGGCGGTCCCGTTGCTCTTCCAGAGTTCCCGGCCATGCTGCGGATCCGTGGCCGAGAAGAACAGCTCGCCGTCGGCCACCGTCAGGTCCTGCGGATCGGCGCCGGCCGCGCCGGGCACCTGGGTCAGCATCACTGTGCCTTTGGCGGTGCCATTGGTCATCCAGAGCTGCCGGCCGTGATCCGGGCTCCAGGCGGAGAAGAACAGCTCGCCATTCATCGCTGTCAGGTCTTGTGGATCGGAACTGGCTGGGCCGGGCGCGATGTCGTCCACCAGCGAGACCACCGGCCGGGCCAGCGCGGCCGCCGAAGGCCCCGGCGAGCTGGCCTCGGCCGTCCCCGGCGCTAATGCCAAGCCCGCCAGGCAGGTGGCGACAGCAGGAAGTACGCGGCGCATCCTTGTCATTGGAAATCTCCAGGGCAAGATGGGACAAACAGTGACAGTGGGCGCGCGGAAGAGACCTTACATGACAGCAGGCCCGGAGGGCGGGATGTCTGCGCCTCCCGCCGGCGGACGATGACGAAGGAGCGCGGATCCCTCGCTGGAGGGCTACGCCAGCCTTGACGATGTCACCGTGCCCGCGCCGGTCGAGCACGCCCGCCGACGACCACCGCGTCGTCCGGGACGGACTGTGCTACCTGCTCGGCCAGGAGCCAGACGTCGAGGTCGTGGGCGAAGCCGGAGACGGCCGGCGCGCGGTAGACGTCGTCGCGGCCACCCGGCCGGATGTGCTGCTGCTCGACCTTTACATGCCCGGCGTAGACGGGCATGCCGTGCTCTCCAGATTGAACGAGACTCCGGGCCGGCCCGCCGTCGTCGTGCTCACCTCGGCTGCTGACGACGAGCATCTCGTCCGGGCCATGCACGCAGGCGCCACCTCCTACGTCGTGAAGACCCACGTCCGCAGCATCCTCGTCAAGCTCGGCCTGCACGACCGCGTCCAGGCCGCGATCTTCGCCCTCCGCCACCAAGCCGACAGCCACGAGAGGCCGCGCGGGACAATCCTGCCATGAACGTGCTGGCCAGCGGGCTCCCCTGGCCCTAGGGTGCTGCCTATGGCCTATAGGCTGCCTTTCGCGAGTCCCGGGGGCTACGAGCCGGACAGGCTCTTCGCCTTCTATGGTGCTCTGCATTCCTCGGGAGCATCGACGTTCTACGACGTCGACAGCGGGTTGCAGGTGATATGGCGGCACGCCGATGTCTCCGACGTTCTGCTGGGCCAGCTTCCCGGCGTTTCCAACGCCAACTCGCTCGACCCGCTCACGCCCATATCCGGGTTCCTGGCCAACCCGGCTACCTGGCGCCATCTGGCCTACCTGCTGCGCAATGTCACCCCGGCGACGGCGAACGCCGCTGGCTCAGCGCACGAGTCGGTGCGGCGCGTCGTGATCGACCGGAACGACCAGCGGTCGATCAACCCGGTAATGACCCGGCAGCACTACGCCGGCCTGGTCCAGAACCAGGTCGACGAGGCCGCAGCGGCGCTCGGCCGGGATCTGGCCGACGGGCCGACCGACTTCGCCCGCGCGTTCGCCGGTCCGCTCGCGGCCAGGGTCATCGGCCGGATACTGGGCTTCCCGGCCGAGACGGCTCGTGCCATCCAGGGCTGGGCGCACGGTCAGGCCTCGCTGCTCGGGCGCAAGATGCGGGGGAAGGAACTCGCGATCGCCGTGGCCGCGCTGGCCGACCTGTCCCGGGCCTGCCTGGAGCTGATCGGCCAGCGGACGGCCTCCCCCGACGATGACCTGGCCACGCTGCTGGCGCAGCCAGGTCCCGGCCAGGAACTGCCGCGCAAGCGGGCCGCGTCGGCCGCCATGAACCTGATCGCGGCCGGCTACATCACCACCTACGGAACGCTGCTGAACAGCCTGGCCTATTTGCTGTCGCCAGCCGGCCGCGAGCACTGGAACGCTCTGGCCGATCCGGGGAACCTGGCCGGGCTGACATCCGAGATGCTCCGGCGGGAAACCGCGCTGGTCGGCTGGAAGCGCAAAGCACGGCAGCCGGTAGTGCTGCACGACGGCTCGGTCATCCCATCCGGCCGTCAGATACTCGCCCTGATCGGCGCAGGCAACTGCGATCCCGGGGTATTCGCCGACCCGCAGAAGATAACCCCGAGCCGCAAGGTGTCCGGCAAGGACCTGCTGACGTTCGGGATTGGCCCCCACTCCTGCGTCGGAAGCGGCCTGGCCACACTCGAGCTTGAGCTGTCCCTGCCCACGCTGCGTGAGCGCTTCCCCGGCCTGCGCCTGGCCAGTGCCCCGTCTGGCTACGCCCCCGACAACCTGTTCCGGATACCCGACGCGCTGCCGGTGACGACCGGCTAAGCCGCAGGCAGCCGGTACACCCGGCGGGCAGTACTGCCGAAGATCGCGTCCTGCTCGGCCGCGCCGAGCTGGCCGGTCAGCTCCCGGTACAGGTCGCATACGTGCCCGTAAGGCGCGGCGAGCGTGGACACCGGCCAGTCGGAACCGAACATCAGGCGGCCGGGGCCGAAAGCCTCAAGCACTGTCTGGTAATAGGGACGCAGGTCGCTGGCGACGGCCGGGGTGGAGTGCACGCCGGACAGCTTGCAGGTCACGTTGGGCAGTGCTGCCAGTGCGCCGGTCGCAGCGGCCCAGAGGCCAGCGAGGCCATCGTCGCCGTCCGGGCCAGAGCCGACGGGAGGTCCGCCGAGATGGTCGAGCACGATCGTCAGGTCGGGCACTGACCTGGCCGCGGTGACCGCGGCCGGCAGCTGGTGCGGCCGGGCGACGATGTCAAAGCTCCGCCCGGCCGCCGCCAGCGCTTGCAGCCCGCGGATGACGGCGGGCTGGGCCAGCCAGCCCGGATCGTCTTCGGCCAAGACCGGGTGCCTGATACCGCGCAGGAACTCCCCGCCCGGCAGTTCCCGCAGGCCGGCCACCGCATCGGCCACTGCCGGGGCAGTCAGCTCCGTCCAGCCCACGACGCCCGCCAGCAGGCTGGCCGCAGGTTCGCGGGCCGCCGCGAGCGCGAGCAAATCTGGGGTCTCCCACGGCTCGGTGACAGTCTGGATGACCACTGTGCCGGTTATCCCGGCCGCTGCCGCCAGGGGTGCGAGGTCGGCGAGGGTGAAAGACCGGCGCAGCATGGCAAGCTCGTCGTCGCTGGCCCATGGCTGCCCGCCCATCAGCCAGCGATGCTCCCGGGCCGCCAGATCCCACAGGTGGTGGTGCGCGTCGATCACCATCGCATGGTAGAGGCGCACACCGCGCAGAGCCTTACGTACCGGCCGGGCGTCATGCCGAATGCCGCTTTGAACGTCCGGGTGAAGTGGGCCTGGTCGGCGAAGCCAGCCTCGATCGCCGTTTCGGCCAGGGGCCGCGCGTCGCGCAGCCATCCTCGGGCCACGTCGAGGCGCCGCATGACTGAGTACCGGTACGGGCTGGTTCCGTAGACGGCATGGAACTGGCGAGCAAACTGGTAACGGTCCAGGCCGGTGACCGCTTCCACCTCGCCCGACTGGACGATCGTCAGCCGGCTCCGCAGGAGATCGCGGCCACGCTCGACAGCAGGCAGGTCCACCGGGCAGCACAGCGTGCCGGACGCAGTGGCGGCAAGCCCGATGGCGCTGAACCGCAGGAGCCCCTGCGCCAGCGCAAGCACCAGCGCGTCACGTGCCAGCGGCTCGGCCGGGCGCGCGAACGCCATACGCACCACTCGCGCGAGGGCTGGGTCGTCGATCACCGGGGCGGCGAAGGGCAGCGGTGCCGGCCGCCCGGTGATGGCGGGCAGAGCGGAGGAGATCCGGTCCGGGGTGACGTAGATCTGGCGGTAGCCGAACAAGCCCGGCCCCTCGGCCCTGCCGTCGTGCAGTTCGTCGGGGTGCAGCACGAAGACCTGCCCGGGGAGGCTGTGCTGCACTGTGCCCCGGTAGTCGAACGCCTGGACCCCTTCCTCGGTGACACCGATCGCGTAGACATCGTGCCGGTGCCGGCTGAACGGGTGGCCGCGCAGCCGCGCGCGGAACAGTTCCACCCCGTCGACGGGCCCGGCGCCGTCCACCCATTCGTCTGGTTCGCACGAACGTTCAAGACCAGCGCCGCTTGCATCACCCAGCCTGGGGGCCATAGATCCAATCTACGGAGCGGCGCGCATGGAAGTGATGCATGACCCGGCGCAGGTCATCGCGTTTGTCACGTTCTCAGCGGTTGTCGCTGGTACTCCCGGCCCCAGCAACGCGCTGCTGACCGCTGTCGGTGCCAGCGTCGGGGTACGGCGGGGTGTGGCGAGCCTGCTGGGGCAGGTGACCGGGATGGGCGCGATGCTGTTCGCTGTCACCCTGGGACTTGGCGATGTGCTCCTTGCTCATCCGCTGGCCCTCCAGGTCCTGAAGTGGGGCGGGGCAGCGATGCTGTGCTGGATGGCCTGGAAGATCGCGACCTCGGCCCATGCGGAAGGGGCAGCAAACGCACCGGCCGGGTTCCTCCGCATGGCGGCCTTCCAGTGGGTCAACCCCAAGGGGTGGCTGATCAGCGTCGCTGCCATCGCCACCTTCCTGGACCGGCGGGCCGGCGATGCCCTGGCCCAGGCCGTCATCTTCGCTGGCCTGTTTATGCTGACGGCCCTGCCCAGCTGCCTGCCCTGGCTGGCGTTCGGCGCCGCACTCCAGCGTTTCCTGCGGGCACCGCGCGCCCGGCGCATTCTCAGCGTTGCCATGGCGGCCCTGCTGGCCGCATCCACGATCCTGCTGGTCTGGACCGGCCTTTAGCAGGCACCGCGCCAGCGGCCGCGTTAGGCCCCGGTCGCGGCCTGGTCGGCCAGTATCAGTGATGCCGCCGCCTGCACCCGGCCTGCCGGGATCGTCGTGTCTCCGGCCAGCAGCGAGTTCAGCGGGGCCTTCTTGTCCGCTCCGGTGACGAGCCACATCAGTTGCCGGGCGCGGCCGAGGGCCGGGTAGGTCAGTGTCATCCGGGCGTGGTCCTGATAAGGCTGGGTGACCGCCACGAGACGGTCGGTGACCGACAGGACCGGATCGCCAGGAACGAGCGAAGCCGTGTGCCCGTCGTCGCCGAGACCCAGGTGCACGAGGTCGAACTGCTCGGGCAGGTCGGTCGCGTAGGCGGCCGCCGCAGCAGTCAGATCGGCATCGTTGACCGGCATCGGCAGCACGGTCGCGGGCGCCGAACCCAGCGCATCAGTGAGGTGGGTAAGGTTGCGGCTGGGGTCGCCGGCTGGCGCCACCCGTTCATCCACCTGATAGATGACAACCGCGTCCCACGCAACCTCCTCGCTGGCCAGCGCGGCGAACATGGCCCACGGAGTGTGGCCGCCGCTCACCGCGAAGTGGAAGCTCCCATGATCCTCAACCGCCGCGCGGGCCCGCTCGGCCACGAACTTCGCGCCTGCCTGGGCAACCGCGTCGGGAGTGGGCAGCGACCTCAGCTCATGATGCATTCATGACTCCTATCCGGCTCGGGTCCCATCATCCCGTGCGTCCCCGGCCTTCCGGCGGCGCGGTGCCCTTCCGCCACCACTGCCAGGCCAGGCCGCCATACTTGTGGTGCGCCGAAGCCGCTTAGCGAGAGGACCCCATGGACAGCAACCCGATCCGGCTGCTGCTTGCCGATGTCGACGGCACGCTCGTGACCCCAGACAAGGAGCTCACCGACCGGGCAATCGACGCGGTCCGGGCTCTGGGCAAGGCCGGGATCCTGTTCGCGATCACCAGCGGCCGACCACCGATGGGCATGTCGATGCTGATCGAGCCGCTTAACATCACGACCCCGATAGCCGCCTTCAACGGCGGCCTGCTGGTCGACAGGGACATGTCGGTGATCGAGCAGCGGGTGCTCCCCGAGGATCTCGTGCGGCCCGTGGCCGAGGTCATCGGGTCGTTCGGCCTTGACGTCTGGGTCTACCAGGGCGCGGACTGGTACGTGCCCGATCCGGATGGCTCGCACGTGGCCCGCGAATCGGCGACTGTGCGGTTCGCACCGAAGGTGATGACCGGCCTGGACGGGCACACGAGCGACGTTGCGAAACTCGTCGGCGTCAGCGACGACCTGGACGCGGTCACCCGTGCGACCTCCGCGGCCCGCGACCGGTTCGGCGATCACGTATCCGCCGCCCAGTCCCAGCCTTACTACCTTGACGTCACCCACCCGGAAGCGAACAAGGGCGCGGTCGCCCGCTACCTGTCCACCAAATACTCCATCCCGCCGGAAGCGATAGCGACCATCGGCGACATGCCCAACGACGTGCTGATGTTCGCGCACTCCGGGCTGAGCATCGCCATGGGCAACGCCCAGCCCTCCGTCCAGCGCTCGGCGCGCCGCGTCACCTCCTCCAACAGCGACGAGGGCTTCGCCAACGCAGTAGAAAAGTTCATCCTGCCCAGCAGCTAACTCACACCCGTAACACGGCGGCCCGCGTCGGCGGAGGGTGTGATGTGATACGGGTGTGATCCCGGCAGAAGGGGACATTGGCCCCGTGACGGCGCCCCGGGACGCTGGGCGCGACACCGCCGGGCTGCTGTTCGCCGCTGAGATGTATGGCGTGCAACTGGACCAGCTGGCCGTGGTGCTCGGTGTCGGCGAGCCGCAGGCGCGCCGGGTAGCGGCGGCCTGGCGGGCCAGGCGCTACGCCGAGTCGGCCCGGCTCGGACCCGGGGTGCCGTGGACCTGGCTGACCAAGGCGGGCCTGGCCGCCTGCGGCCTGCGCTACGCGGCCGCGCCGCCAGCGTTAGGCAGGCTCGCGCACCTGCGGGCAGTGGTGGCGGCGCGGCTGGCGATCGAGTCGGCGCCGCATTACGTGGCGGGCGGCGGGTACTGGCGCAGCGAGCGGCGGCTGCGGTCACGGATGGGTGGCCGCGTCGGGCTGCGCGAGCACGTCCCGGACGGGGAGGTGCACTGGCCGTCGGGCGCCGCGGTGCCCTGGGCCGGCGAGTGCTGGGCGATCGAGGCCGAGCTGACCCCGAAGACGTTACGGCGGACGGTCGCGATCATGCGCGAGATGCTGTCCAGGACCGGCGACTACGGCTGCCCGGCCGACGAGGTCCGCGCTCCCGGGCAGCCGCCCCGGCATGCGCGAGCCGTCTACCTCTGCAGCCCAGCCGCCCAGCGGGTCGTGGCCCGAGCGAGAGAGGAACTCGGCTCCCTGAGCCCGCGGATCGAGATCAGGTCTCTTCCGCCAACCGCGGCCATGCCGGTGCCGGACTCGACCCGACGGCCTGCGCGGGAAACAGCGCGGGAAACGCAGTGAGACGCGCTGCCGCCCGGTTGTTCCGGGTCCTCGGGCTTGCCGTCCTGATCGTCGCGGCCGCGCCGGTGTCGGTAGTGGCCTGCTGCGGCATGGCTGCTGCCTGGCTGGGCGGCTGGCCGCCGGGCCGGCTGTACCGCGCCGCCGTATGGTGCGCGCCGATGCTGGTGGTCTGGCTGGCGGGGATGGCCGTGGCCACGCGCTCGGCGCCGGGCCTGGCCGAGGCGCCGTACCGCGCTTGGCTGGCCATGTGGCATCACGGCGCCGCCGGCTCGTACCCGGCGGCCGCCGCCGTGATCGCGCCGCTGGCGATACCGGCGGGCCTGGCCGTGGGCGGCTTAGCGTGGGCTTGGCGAATCCGGTCGATGCAAACCGGAAGCGGCGGGCTCGCGCCGGGCTCCGCGGTGGCCTTCGACCTGAGACAGTGGCGGCACCAGGCCCACGGCGCCCGCGCGTTAATCGCCGCGCCCGGGGCTGTGCCCCTGAACATCCGGGGCGACAGCATCGGGGTCGGCGCGGTCATCAGGGTTGTCGGGCACCGAGCCCGGCGGATCGCCGCGATCCCCTACTCCCGGCTGCGCTCGCACCAGGTGGTGATCGGCTCGACTGGCACCGGCAAGACGACGCTGCTGCTGAGGCTGTGGGCGGGGTTCATGGCGGCCGCGCTCCGGCGGCACGCGGCCGGACAGGGGGGCCCGCCGCTGCTGGTCGTTCTGGACTGCAAGGGCGGGGCTGACGCCCGGCGGATCGCCGACCGCGCCCGGCGGGTGCTGCGGCTGGCCGGGGCGCGGTCGACTGCCATATGGCCGGACGAAGCGAGCCTGTCGCTGTGGACACTGCCACCCGACCAGCTCACGACCACGCTGGTTGACCTGATTGAACACGGAACGGGTGCCGCCGCCTACTACACGGACGTGATGGAGGCCGTGGTCAGCCTGGCGGTGGCGGCGCCGGACGGGCCGCCCGCCTCCGTCGCCGACTTCCTGGCCCGGCTTGAGCCGGGCTGGCTGACCGCCGCGTACTCGTCCGGCGGGCACGACGCCGAGCTGGCAATGGCGCGTTCGGCCGCCAGGCAGATCGGCGACATCGGGCTGCGGTTCCGCACCCTGTTCCGCCGCCTCGGTCCTGGCCTGGACGGGCCGGGCGATCTCAGCAACGCTGACGCGTGGTACTGCATCCTGGAAGGCACCGCGGAGATTAGCGTGGCCGAGGCGCAGGCCCGGGCGCTGGTCGACCTGCTCGCTAGCTACGCGGCCCGCAGCCCGGCCGGGCCAGGGCACCCGGCCCGGCGGGAGATCCTGCTTGCGGTGGACGAGTTCAGTGCTGTGTCCCGCAGGCTGCCGGTCTGGCAGCTTTATGAACGGGCACGATCGCTGGGCCTGGCCGTGCAGGTGTCCGCCCAGTCGTGGGAGGGCCTGGCGGCCGACGAGGACGAGCGCTACCGGATTGCCGCGGCAGCGGACGGCGGCGTCTGGCTGCTGCGCACTCCCCGTCCCGAGCCGGTGGCGGCCCTGGCCGGCACCAGGAAGGTCACCGACACGACGCGGTGGCTTACCGGGCCGGGCACCTGGAGTCGCGGCGGAAGCTCGCGGGTGCGCGAAGCGCCGGTCGTCGACCCGGCGCTGATCCGGGCGCTCGACGTCGGGCAGGCGGCCTACATCTACCGGGGCGGCGTTACCTACCTGCAGGTCAAGCGGCTGGTTGCCGCCCCGGCAGCCCTCCAGGCACCAGGCACGCACGCCGCGGCGGCCGCGGCCCAGCCGGAGGAAGGCGCCCGCCGGCTGGCGGCAACCGGGGCGCAGCCAGACGGCGCGGCGGCAGTACCGCCGGGCCGGGTCGCCGCGGCGCCGGCCCTGCCCGACGCCAGCTCGCTGCTGGACGAGGCCTTCGGACCGGAGCCGACGTCGTGACGGGCTCGTTCCCAGCGCCGCGCCCCGGCCGCCGGCGGACCGCTGACCGCCGCGACCCGTTCGGTGTTCTTGGTCTTGAGCCTCGGGCCGACCTGGCTGACGGTGAGGTGCACGCCGCATGGCGCCGGATTGCCAGCGCCACCCACCCCGACCGCGAAGACGGCGGCGACCTGCCGCGATTCGCGGAGGCAGCGGCCGCCTACACGGTGCTGCGCACCCGGTCCGGACGCGGCGAAGCCCTGGCTGACCTGCGGGCCGCTCCCCCGCCGGCGGCGGGCGGGGCCGGATGGTGGCGCCACGCCCCAGCAGCGCGGCTGCGGAACCGGGTCAGGCGCGGCCGGCCGGCCCGGCTGGCGTTGCGGACCTTGATCGCCGTAGCTGCCGCCGTGGGCGCTGTCGTTGCCGCCGGGCCGCATCCGGCAGCCCCGGCTCTGGTCACCGGGGTCGTTACCTGGCTGGTGCTGACGGCCAGGCACGACCTGGCCCCGGCCGGACCACGGGCCAGAGGCCCCCGGCAGCCAGCGACGTGGGACGATCGGTTACCAGGAGGGGAGCAGATGCCGGAGCAATCAGGAACCCTGGCCGACGATCCGTACGGCGGCCGGGAGCCAACCAGTCACGAACTGCATAGTGGCCAGCCCTGGGACGCGTCGTATCACGACGGCCCTGCGCCGTGGGACATTGGCCATCCGCAGCCGGCGATAGTGCGCCTGGCCGCGAGCGGCGGGTTCGCCGGAGCGGTGCTCGACGCCGGCTGCGGGACCGGCGAGAACGCCCTGCACCTGGCCTCACTGGGATTGCCGGTCACCGGTGTCGACGTGGCTGAGACCGCGGTGGCGATGGCCAGGGAAAAGGCCAGCGAGCGCGGGCTCGAGGCCGAGTTCGGTGTGGCTGACGCGTTCCGGCTGGACCGTCTGGGGCTGAAGTTCGAGACGGTCCTTGACTGCGGGCTGTTCCACTCCTTCGAAGGCGACGAGCGGGCGCGCTACGCGGCCAGCCTGGCCTCGGTGACGGAACACGACGGGACGCTCTACGTGCTGTGCTTCAGTGATGATGGCCCCGGTACCGGCCCGCACCCGGTCAGTCAGGAAGACCTGAGAGCGGCGTTCAACCGCCACAACGGATGGCATATCACCGCGATCGAACCGGACCGGGTGCAGACCAGATTCCACGACGAGAATGGCGCGCCCGCCTGGCTGGCCACGGTCAAGCGGATCTAGCCAGGGGGGCGCCGGCCGACGAGGCCGGTCTCGTACGCGTAGACGACCGCCTGGAGGCGGTCCCGCAGCCCGAGCTTCATGAGCACCCGCCCCAGGTGGGTCTTCACCGTCGCCTCGGCGACGAAGAGCCGCTCGGCGATCTCGGCGTTGGAAAAGCCGCCGGCGAGCTCGGTCAGGATCTCCCGTTCTCGTGCGGTGAGCTGGCCGACCTCGGGGTGGGCTCGTTCCGCGCGCTGCGGGTCGGGGATCTGGTGCGCGAACACGTCAAGCAGACGCCGGGTAACGCTCGGGGCGATGACGGCGTCGCCGTCGGCCACCGACCGGATAGCCCGGACCAGCTCCGACGGCAGGACGTCTTTCAGGATGAAGCCGCTGGCGCCAAGCCGGAGCGCGCCGAAGGCGTACTCATCCAGGTCGAATGTCGTCAGGATCAAGACGCGCGAGCGCGGTTCGGCCGCGATGATCGCCCGGGTCGCCTCGATCCCGTCCATGCCGGGCATCCGGACGTCCATCACAACGACGTCCGGGTGGCGGCGGCCGACGAGGTCGAGCGCGGCCGCGCCGTCGGAAGCCTCGCCGACGACGACGATGCCTGGCTCCTCTTCGAGGACCATGCGGAAGCCCTTGCGCAAAAGTGGCTGGTCGTCCACGAGGATGACCGAGATCGGCTCGCCGCCGGGCTGACTGTCGTTCACGTGCCGCCCTGGATGACCGGGATCGCCGCCCTGACCGTCCAGCCGCCTCCCTGCCCCGGGCCAGCCGTGGCCGTGCCGCCGTACAGGGCGGCGCGTTCGCGCATGCCGGCCAGGCCGAAGCCGCCCGCAGCGCCCGCGGGCCCGCTGCCGCTGCCGTGGCCGTGGCCGTTGTCGGTCACCGTGATCTCGAGCCGGCGCGGCGTCCAGGTGAGTTCGACAGTGACGGTGGTTGCCCGTTCGGCGTGCTTGACCGCGTTAGTGATCGCTTCCTGGACAATGCGGTAGGCGCTGACGGCAAGGCCAGCCGGCACGGGGACGGGATCGCCGCGGACACGCAGGGCCGTGGCGAGGCCGGTGGCGGCGGCCCGGTCGACCAGGTCCGCGATCTCCTCGATGCCCGGCTGCGGTGCCCGCGCGGCCGCGTCCTCGTCGGTCCGCAGGACCGACAGCAGCCGCCGGGTATCGTCCAAGGCCTGGCGTCCGAGGTCGGAGATCGATTCGAGGGCTTCGCGGGACTGCTCGGGGTCGCGGGCCAGCTTCGCCGTCGCCCCACTGGCCAGGGAGATCACGACCGCGAGGCTGTGGGCCACCACGTCGTGCATCTCACGGGAGATCCGCGCCCGCTCGGCCGCGGCGGCCAGCAGTGCCTGCTGGTCTCGCTCGAACTCCAGCCGCGCGGCCCGCTCAACCAGGCTGGCGACGTGCGCGCGGCGGGCGCGGACGTAGAAGCCCGATACGAGGGCGGCCACCACCAGCCCGGACAGCGACGCGAACGTCACAGCCGCGGACGCGCCCCACCGGACGCCAGCAAGGACGGCTCCGCCCTCGAGCAGGAACGCTCCGGCGACCGCCACCCGCTGCGGGCGCTCGGCGGCGACGGTGTAGAGCGCGATGAGCAGCGCGACGTCGGCGGGAAGCGGGAAGCCGGCGAGCCACTGGGCGAACGCCACCATGGCGATGATCCCGAACACGGTGACCGGGGCCCGGCGCCGCCAGGCGAGAGGAAGCGCAAGCAGGAACATGAACAGCCCGGCCGGGGCGGAGTGGCGGGCGGACTCGTCGCTGATCAGGCTCACAGCGAAGACACTGAACGCGAAAGCGCTGTCAGCCGCCTGCACGTGAGCCCGGGTGAAAGCCCGTGATGAACGCAGCATGCGGGTGAGCGCACCGGGATCGCTCCCGGTTTCAGGGGGGTCGGCGAACACGCGCAGCCGCTCGCGCACTGGGCCGAAGCGGCGGCGGACATCCATCCCGATCGTCATCACATTCGCGACGGTACCTGTGACCTGGAAGCGAATCGAGAGACCGCGGGATGACCCGGCAGCGGCGAACCTGCGACTTTCGTCGTACCCAGCCGCCGGCAGGATCAGCCGTGCGGGGCTCGAAGCAGCCACCAGCCGATCCGTACGCTCGGCGGCATGATCGAAGCGCAACATCTGACCAAGCGTTACGGGGACAGGACAGCCGTCGACGACCTGTCCTTCACCGTCCGCCCGGGGATCGTCACCGGGTTCCTCGGGCCGAACGGCTCGGGCAAGTCGACCACGATGCGGATGATCATGGGCCTCGACTACCCGAACGCCGGGCGGGCCATCGTGAACGGCCACTCGTACCACGATCTCCGGTGGCCGCTGCGCGAAGTTGGCGCACTGCTGGAGGCGAAGGCGATCCATCCCGGACGCCCGGCCTGGGCGCACCTCATGATGCTGGCCGAGACCAACGGCATCCCGCGCGGCCGCGTCGACGAGGTGATCGCGATGGTTGGGCTCGAGTCCGCTGCCAGCCAGCGAGCAGGCAAGTTCTCCCTCGGCATGAGCCAGCGCCTCGGCATCGCCGCCGCCCTCCTCGGTGACCCGAGCGTGCTGATCTTCGACGAGCCGGTCAACGGGCTCGACCCCGACGGCATCCGGTGGGCGCGCCTGCTGCTGCGACGCCTGGCATCGGAGGGCCGGACCGTCTTCGTCTCCAGCCACCTGATGAGCGAGATGGCCCTGACCGCCGATGAGGTCATCATCATCGGCCGGGGGCGGTTCCTGGCCCAGCAGCCCGTCGCTGAGATGACCAGCCGCAGCACGGCGCGGTTCGTGCGGGTGCGCTCACCTCAGCTCGATCTTCTGCGCGCGGCGCTTGACTCCGGCGGCGCGCAGACAGCCCTTGAGGACGACGGCTCGCTCGCCGTGCGGGGCATCGACCGGGCGGCGATTGGCGACATTGCCGCCCGCGAGGGCCTTGTCCTGCACGAACTGGCATCCGAGAAGGCATCGCTCGAGGACGTCTTCATGGAGCTCACGAACAAAGAACTCGAGTACAGCGGGAGCAGCGGCACCGAAGGGAACCGGCAGTGAGCACATACGTACCGTCAGTACCACCGGGCCGAGCCTCGCTGAGGGGGCTGCTTCGCTCGGAGTGGACGAAACTGCGCACCGTCCGTTCGACGATGTGGACGCTGGGCTCGACCGTGTTCGTCGGCCTCGCGGTAAGCGCGGTCGTCGCCGGTGTGACCCGCGCCCACTGGGCAACGGAGCCGGTCAGTAACAGGGCCGCGTTCGATCCAGTCGAGACGACCCTGATGGGCGTCTACCTCGGTGGCGCGCTCCTGGTCGGCATCCTCGGCATCCTGGTCGTGAGCAGCGAGTACGGCACCGGCACGATCCGGGCAACCCTGGCGGCCGCGCCCCGCCGCCCGATGGTGCTCGCGGCCAAGGTCATCGTCTTCGGCACGGTCACGCTGGTCGTCGCCGAGGTCACCGCGTTCGCCGGCTTTCTCCTCGGCCAGGCGCTTCTCACCTCACCAGCCAGGCACGCCACGCTGTCCAGCCCCGGCGCCCTGCGCGCCGTCGTTGGCATCGGCCTTTTCCTGTGCGTGGTCGGGCTCCTCGCCCTCGGCATCGCGGTCGTGGTCCGGCACTCCGCCGGGGCGATCAGCACCTACGTCTTCGTGATGCTCGTACTGCCGATCATTGTCTCGGGGCTCCCGAACTCGCTCCAGCACCCGATCGAGCGCCTGCTCCCGCTGTCGATCGGTTCAGTGATGATCAACAACTCAGTTCCCGACGCCTTCGGCCCGTGGACAGGATTCCTCATCCTTTGCAGCTACACCGCGGTGATCCTGGCCCTGAGCACGGTCCTCCTGGTACGCCGGGACGCGTAGCAAGCTCAGCAGGCGACCCGGACTCGCCCGGGGGCAGGATCAACGTCGGCGACATATGTAGAGCACGGCTCGTCAGCCTTGTGATCACGGAGAATCCGCCGCGAACACGATGATCCCGGAACCTGACCCGCGTCCCATAACGGCAGAAATCCGTGATCACAAGGCCGCCAGCCCCGCCCCCCCATAATGGACACTTTCCGTGGCACAAATGGCGCCGGTATCCGCGCCGTAAGCCAGCCTCTAACCGGAAACCAGTTACTGTCGACCGGAAACACCGAAACGGACAGGCCGCTTCCCCACTCTCTCCGCTCTCCCGCTCCCGCGTACTAGCCGCGGCGACGGGAACGAATGATCAGGAGAGGTCGAAATCCCCGGCCTTCGCCGATGTGATGAACACAAGCCACTCCGGCGGCATTATGGCGAGTACGGCGTCGTCCGGGCGCTTTGAGTCGCGCACAAGCCTGTGGCCAGCAATCTCGCGGGTGCTGACTTCTACGCAGCCCCCGCCGTTGGTTCCGCTGTAGCTGGCTTTGCGCCACTGCACGCAGCTGAGGTCCATATCCTGCCCGCCTCCTCGACTAGCGCCAGCGAATCCGGGACAGACTGGGCTAGCGCTTTGAGCCTATCCCAGGTGTCCAGCAAGGTCGCGACGTGTTCTGGGTCGTATAGCGCCTCCCCGTGCAGGGCGGTCTCCTGGTAGGCAACCTGCCGGCCGTGCGGAAGGTCGGCTATTGCGAACCCGCCCGCATTCAGGCCCTCGTGCACGGTAATCGAGCGCGGAATGAGCTGGATCATTACGTGGGAACGCCTGGCCATCTCGGCCAGCCGCTCACACTGCTGGCGCATTACCTCGGACCCGCCGACCTCCCGAACCAGCACGGCCTCGTCCATTACGACCCACAGTTCGGCCGGATCGTCACGGTCCAGGATCGTCTGGCGCTCCAGGCGGGCCGCCACCATTTCCTCCGCATCCATCTGCTGGCTGCCCTTGCGGCCGGACAGCAGCGCCCGCGCGTATGCCTCGGTCTGCAGCAGACCCGGCACGAATGTTGGCTCGTACCACCTGATCCTGGTGGCCTCATGCTCGCGCTCGGGCCATTCCCGGAACCATTCAGGGTGCAGCACGGGATTTGCTCGCAGGCCCTCGCCTAGGTCCTCGGCCAGCCGGGCTAGGTGGTCACCAGCGTTCAGCGCGGCATC
>Ga0335074_10002413_pt1 | contig 25466 bp, 25 predicted proteins | sample Lox_Sample_23_FD_206715 | JGI IMG/M metagenome (GOLD analysis project Ga0335074, IMG submission 206715) | Soil microbial communities from Loxahatchee National Wildlife Refuge, Florida, United States - Lox_Sample_2.3 | ecosystem: Environmental > Terrestrial > Soil > Wetlands | place: USA... | reverse complement strand
AGGAGAGGTCTACGGTAGGTCCGTATGCCCCGAATCTCCCGGGCAACACGCGCGCTACAAAGGTGGGGACAATGGGATCCGACCCCGAAAGGGGAAGGCAATCCTGAAACCCCATCGTAGTCTGGATTGAGGGCTGTAACTCGCCCTCATGAAAATGGATTCCGTAGTAATCGCGGGTCAACATCCCGCGGTGAATGTGCCCCTGCTCTTTGCACACACCGCCCGTCAAGTCATCCGAGTTGGGTCGGAGTGAGGGTGACTCCTTTGGGTCGCTCGAACTTCGGTTCAGCAAGGGGGACTAAGTCGTAACAAGGTATCTGTAGGGGAACCTGCAGATGGATCACCTCCTAGGACGCCCGCTTCTCGCGGGCGATTCTCGGTTGTGACCGTGTTCGCTGACGCGTCGCGTACCGTCTCCTCGCCTTCCGGGCCATCAACCCATTATTGAGTAGTTACCACATTGTTAAGAGGGCGTGCCCGCTCGCTCGGTCCGTGATGGCCCCCCCCCGCGTCCGGCCGGTGCCCGAAGCGATCCGCCCGGCCGCCCGAGCGCTCGAGGCCGGCGAGCCGGTGCTGATCTTCGACGCCGCCGACCGCGAGGCGGAGACCGACATGGTGTTCCTCTCCGAGAGGGCGACGCCGGAGATGATCCGCCTCCTCCGCAAGGACGCGGGCGGGCTGTTCTGCACGGCGATCTCGGACGAGCTACGCCGGCGGCTGGGCCTTCCGTACTTCGCGGACCTCCTCCAGCTCGCCGGCCCCGAGTACCCGATGCTGCCCGAGCTCGCGGAGCGACCGCGCTACGACCGAAGGAGCGCGTTCGGGATCACGATCAACCACCGGGAGAACTTCACCGGGGTGCCGGACAACGACCGGGCGCTCACGATCCGCACCGTCGGCGAGATCGCCCGCGCCGCGCCGGACCTCACGGACGCCGGGCTCAAGGAGCGGTTCCGCTCCTCGTTCATCTCTCCGGGCCATGTCTACCTCATCCAGGCCGCCCCCAAGCTCCTCGGCGAACGAAAGGGCCATACGGAACTCGTCATCTCGCTCGCCCGGATGGCCGGTCTCAGCGAGTCGGTGACGGTCTGCGAGATGCTCGGCGACTCCGGCGGCGCCCGCGATCCCGCGGCCGCGCGCCGGTATGCCGAGGACCACGGCTTCCAGTTCCTGGAGGGCCGCACCCTCGTCGCGGCGTGGGAGGCATGGTCGTCCGCGTGATGGCGACGGGGGTCTTCGACCTCCTCCATCCCGGGCACGTTTACTTCCTCACCGAGGCGAAGAAGCTCGGCGACGAGCTCGTGGTCGTCGTCGCCCGGGACCAGACCGCCCGGCGGCTGAAGCACGAGCCATACACGCCCGAGCACATCCGGCGCGAGATGGTCGAGGCGTTGAAGCCGGTCGACCGCGCGATCCTGGGCTCCACGACCGACATCTACGAGACCGTCGTGCGGGAACGCCCGTCGATCATCGCCCTCGGGTACGACCAGGTCTGGAACGAGCGCGAGGTCGAAGCCGAGTGCGCCCGCCGCGGCGTCCCCGCCCGGGTCGTCCGCATCGGCCCGCTGCCCCACGACGAGCTCGCGACCCGCCGCATCGTCGAGCGGATCCTCGAGCGGGCGCGCAGTCAGGAGGTCCGCTCGTGAAGCGGATCGGCGTCGTCGACACGACGTTCGCCCGGGTCGACATGGCCTCCTACGCCGTGCGCGCGCTCGGCGAGCAGGGCACCGGGTTCAAGGTCCTCCGCCGCACGGTCCCGGGCATCAAGGACCTTCCGGTGGCGTGCCGAAAGCTCTTCCGCGACGACCGGGCGGACCTCTGCCTCGCGTTGGGGATGCCCGGGAAGGCCGAGCTCGACCGGTCGAGCGCCCAGGTCGCTTCGATGGGCCTCATGATGGCGGGGGTCCTCGAGGGGCGGCCGATCCTCGAGTGCTTCGTCCACGAGGGAGAGGCCGCGAGCGCCGCGGAGCTGGAGACGCTCGCGCGCCGTCGGACCGAGGAGCATGCCCTCAACGCGTACACGATGCTGTTCCGGCCGCACGACCTCGCCCGCCACGCCGGCGAGGGGCTGCGGCAGGGGTTCGCCGATGCCGGACCGGTCCGGCGCCTCCACTGACGCCCACGGGTCCGAACGAAAAGCAGGAGTAGCACCATGCCGAGCACGAAACAGGCGGGAGACGGGGTCCGGGTCGCGATCGTCGCCAGCGAGTACAACTTCGACGTGACGCTCCTCATGCTGGAGCGGGCGAAGGAGGAGGTCGCGTTCCTGGGCGCTTCCCTGGGACCGGTCCTCAAGACGCCGGGCGTCTACGACATGCCGCTCGCGGTGAAGGCGCTGTTCGCCCGGAAGGACGTCGACGCGATCGTCGCGCTCGGCGCCGTCATCGAGGGCGAGACGCAGCACGACGAGGTCGTGATGAACCAGGCGGCGCGCAAGCTCACCGACCTCTCGGTCGAGTTCGGAAAGCCGCTCGGCCTCGGGATCTCGGGGCCGGGCGAGACGCGCCTCCAGGCGCAGGACCGGATCGAGAACGCCGCGAACGCCGTGCGGGCCGTCGTGAAGATGGTCCAGCGGCTGCGCGCGCTCGGCTAGGGGCTCACGGGAGGCGCGCGAGGTACCGCGCGTCCTCCTCGAACTCGAGCGCGTGGAACGCGTCCACCGCCCGCACGAGGGCCGCGTCGTCGTACGTCGGCGAGCGGTACTCGCCGATGACCGAGATCCGGGTCCGGGCCCCCTCGGGCGTGAGGTACGTGATCTCCGCCGAACCGGCGAGCGGCCCCGCGAGGTACTCGATCAGCTTTCCGAGCGGCGGGAAGTGCACGACACGGCTCGCCATGGTCACGGGCCGTCCGTCGAACTCCATCGACCAGGTGGCGAGCCCGATCCGTTCCGCGACCTGCTCGACCCGAACGTCCCGGCACGTCGGGTGGATCGACGGCATGTCGTGCCGGTGGGCGCGCACCAGCGCCCAGACCCGGTCGACGGGCGCCTCGAAGCGGCTCTCGTCATCGACGATCCGCACCATGCCCCGCCACCGGGGGCCGGTATTTCCCCTTGTGCGGGCGCCTCAGTACGTGAGGTTCCGGATCTGGCGCATCCAGGTCACCCCGACCACGCCCGAGCCGATCGCCAGCAGGCCGCCGACGACGTAGACGAACTCGATCGAGGTGCGGGTCGCGAGGGTCCCGGCGAAGAACGCCCCGAACGGGGCGGCGGCGAGCACCAGGGCGAGGAGCACCGACATCACCCGCCCCATGAGGCGGGCCGGCACCTTCGCCTGGATCGCCGCGAAGAGCGGCACGTTGATCACGGAGAGCAGCACGCCCACCCCGAACGACTCGGCGAGGGCGAGCGGGATCGACCGGGTGAGCCCAAGCGCGATCAGGAGCCCGCCGAACGCGAACTCCCCCGCGAACAGGATGGGACCAGCCCGCCGCCGCGTGTCGATCTTTCCGATGGCGATCGCGCCCACGATCGCCCCGACGGCGATCATCGCGCCCAGGAGCCCGTAGGTCGCCGCGCCTCCGTGGAGGACGAGGTCCGCGTACGGCGCCCAGAGGGCGAACGCGGTGTTGCCGGCGAAATTCACCACGAGGCCGAGCGCGATGATCTCGAGGAGGTAGCGCTGGGCGATGACGTAGCGGAACCCTTCCCGGAACTGCGTCGAGAAGCGGCCGTCGTCGCCCTCGGCTGCGGGCTCCGGTCGACCGACGCTCGAGGCCATGAACAGCACGATCGCCGCGGCGGCGAGGAACGAGAGCGCGTCGTAGGCGATCGGGGCGTTCACGCCGAAGAGCGCGACCACGACGCCGCCGATCGAGAGGCCGACGATCTGGGTGGACGAGTTGCTGAAGGTGAGCAGGCTGTTGGCCGGTCCGAGGTCGTCCGCGGAGACCGTCTGGGGCACCAGCGCGTTCGAGGTGACCCGGACGAACTGGCTCCCGACGCTGAGCGCGAAGACGATCCCGAGGATCAGCGGCAGCGTGGCCTCGTGCGCCAGCACGAGCCCCGACAGGGCCGCCACGAGGACGCCCTCGGCGACGTTCGTGAGGAGCAGGATCGTGCGCCGGGGCCACCGGTCGACGTAGACCCCCAGCACCGGCCCCAGCAGCACGGCGGGGACGAGGGTCGCGACGACCACGAGCGTGACCGCGAACACCGACCCGGTGGTCTGGAGGACGAGCCAGAGCAGCGCGACCTCGAAGACATAGTCCCCGGACTGCGAGACAAGTTGGGACAGCCACAGGAGGAAGAACGGTCGGTGCGCCAGAGCCCGACCGAAGCTCGGGGCGCGGGCGGGTGCCGCGGGAAGGGCCTCCTCCGGGCCGGTTCCGCCGGTCTCGATCGAGGTCCCCTCCCCGGGGTCCTCAGGGCGGCACAAGGAATAGGACTAGCGCACCGGGAATGAGCACTAGAGGCCCAAGCGGCCGCGCAGGTAGTCGAACGCGGCCTTGCCCTTCGCCGTGTGCGGGGTCACGTCGAGCGGGCCCGGAGGGACGGCCGACCGGTGCCGCTTCGACAGCGCGGCGACGAGCCGGGCCTTCGGAATCTTCACGGTGACGTCCGGCTTCGCCGCCGGTCCCGACGCGACGGTCACCTGGCCGTTCGCGTCGACGCGCAGGGTCACCGTTTCCGATTCGGTGACGAACACCCACGCCTGAGGGAGGTACTGGCGGATGAGGCCACCGAGGAATCCCTGAAGGCGACGCTGGATCTCGGGCTGGAAGTCGGCGCCGGCCCGGCGCAGCAGCTCCTCGACCTCGCCCATGGCGTCCGCTCCCCCGACCTCCTCGGCCACTTAGCTTCGCGGCTCCGGGCAACGGTTAAGCGGCTCCGCCTCTCGCCGCGACGGAGGTCGGTCGGTTGGCTCCGCGCGAGTTCCACGAGACGATCGCCTCCACCCAGGGGCGGGCCGTCGAGCTCGCCCGCGCCGGGGCTCCCGTGGGCACCCGGGTCCGCGCCGTGCAGCAGTCGGCCGGGCGCGGTCGCGGCGATCACCGCTGGGAGTCCCCCGCGGGAGGCCTCTGGCTTTCCGTGGTGCTCCCCGCGAGCCCGGGCGATGGAGCGCTCCTGCCCCTCGCCGTCGGGGAGCGACTCCTCGAAGCGTTGGTGGCCCGCTACGCGCTGCCGCTCCGTCTCAAGTGGCCGAACGATCTGCTCGTGGTGGGGAGTCCCGGGCGACCACGCAAGCTCGCGGGGATCCTGGTGGATCAGGTGCCGTCGCCGTCCCTCGGCGCCGCGGCGGTCGTGGGGATCGGCGTCAACGTGCGGGTGGACCCCGGGCGGCTGTCGCCCGAACTGCGCGGGAGCGTCGCCTCGCTCCACGAGTTCGTCGACCCCGCTCCGTCGGTCGACGAGGTCGAGGAGCTCGGGGCGGCCAGCGCGCTCGGCGCCGGCGACTGGCTCCGCTCCTCCGGCGGACCGGCTCAGGTGGTCGACGCCTGCCGACGGAACCTCTACGGGATCGGGCGTCGCGCACGGGTCGACGGACGGATGGAGGGCACGATCTCCGGCCTCGCCGCGGACGGCGCGTTGCTCCTCGAGCGGGGGACCGACCGCGTCTCCATAAGGGCGGGCGACCTGCGCGTGGAGGAATCCGCATGAGCGAGGCGTTCGATCGCTGGACGCTCCTGAAGCGCAAGTCCCGCGAGGGCGGCGGGACGGAGCGCGTGGAGAGGCACCGCGCCGCGGGAAAGCTCACGGCCCGCGAGCGGCTGGAGTCGCTGTTCGACCCGGGCACGTTCACGGAGATCGACCCGTTCGTGACGCACCGCGTCGACACCTTCGGGCTCGCCGAGCGGCGGATCCCCGGCGACGGGGTCGTCACCGGGTGGGGCGACATCGACGGGCGGCCGGTCGTCGCGTTCGCCCAGGACGCGACCGTCTTCGGGGGCGCCCTGGGCGAGGCCCATGCCATGAAGATCGTCAAGATCATGGAGACGGCGCGCAAGGCCGGCGTGCCGATCGTGGGGCTCAACGACTCGGGCGGGGCCCGCATCCAGGAGGGGGTCATGAGCCTCGGCGGCTACGGCGAGGTGTTCTTCCGGAACGTCCTCCTCTCGGGGGTCGTCCCGCAGCTGTCGCTCATCCTCGGGCCGTGCGCCGGCGGCGCGGTCTACTCGCCGGCGATCACCGACTTCGTGATCATGGCCGAGGGGACCGGACAGATGTTCATCACCGGCCCCGACGTCGTGCGCGCCGTCACCGGCGAGGAGGTGACCATGGACGCCCTCGGCGGGGCCGACGCCCACGCCGAGCGGAGCGGGGTGTCGCACTTCACGACCGCTTCCGACGCGGACGCGATCGCGCTCGCGCGCCGGATCCTCTCGTATCTGCCGCCCAACAACCTCGAGGAACCGCCCGCGGCCGCCGCCGCCGCGCCGCCGGACTCCGCGGCGAAGGAGCTCGCGCGGGCGGTGCCCGAGGACACGAACGCCCCGTACGACGTCCATGCCGTGATCGACCGGGTGGTGGACGTGGCGTCGTTCCTCGAGGTCCACGCGGGCTGGGCGCGGAACCTCGTGGTCGGGCTCGCCCGGCTCGACGGACATCCGATCGGGGTCGTCGGCAACAATCCCGCGGTCCTCGCCGGTACGCTCGACATCGCCGCGTCGACGAAGGGGGCCCGGTTCGTCCGGTGCTGCGACGCGTTCAATCTGCCGCTCGTCACGTTCGTGGACGTGCCGGGGTTCCTGCCCGGCACCGCCCAGGAGCACGGGGGCATCATCCGCCACGGCGCGAAACTGCTGTACGCCTACGCCGAGGCGACGGTGCCGATGATGACCGTGATCCTCCGCAAAGCGTACGGCGGCGCCTACGACGTCATGTGCTCGAAGCACCTGGGTGGGGATCTGAACCTCGCCTGGCCGACCGCCGAGATCGCCGTCATGGGCGCGGAGGGCGCGGTCAACATCCTGTTCCGGCGCGAACTCGAGAAGGCGAGCCCTGACGAGCGCGACCGCGTCCGCGCGCAGCTCACCCAGGAGTGCCGGACCGAGTTCCTGAACCCGTACCTCGCCGCGGAACGCGGCTACATCGACGACGTGATCGACCCGGCCGAGACGCGCGATCGGCTCGTTCGGGGGCTCGCCCTGCTCGCCTCGAAGCGCGACGACCGACCCGGCCGCAAGCACGGGAACATCCCCCTGTAATCCGGAGCCTTTCCTGCGATGGTCGGCCTCACCGAGACGGTCCTCCGGGACGGGCACCAGTCGCTCATCGCCACCCGGATGCGCACGCGGGACATGCTGCCCGCCGCCGAGCGGCTCGATGCCGTCGGGTACCGGTCGCTCGAGGTGTGGGGCGGGGCGACGTTCGACGTCTGCTTGCGGTTCCTGCGCGAGGACCCCTGGGAACGGTTGCGCGCGCTCAAGCGGGCCATGCCCCGCACGCCGCTGCAGATGCTCCTGCGCGGGCAGAACCTGGTCGGCTACCGGCACTACCCGGACGACGTGGTGCGCGCGTTCGTCGCCGAGGCGGCGCGCGAGGGGATCGACATCTTCCGCGTCTTTGACGCGCTCAACGACCCGCGGAACATGGCGGTCGCGCTCGACGCGGTGCGCCGGGCCGGAGGTCGCGCCCAGGCAACGATCTGCTACACGCAGTCCCCGGTCCATACCCTCGAGGCGTTCGTCGAGCTCGGACGGCGGCTCGCCGCGCTGGGCGCGGACGAGCTGTGCGTCAAGGACATGGCGGGCTTCCTGCCCCCCACGGAGGGGGCCGCGCTCGTCCGGGCCCTGGTGAAGGAGGTCGGCCTTCCGGTCGTGGTCCACACCCACTCGTCGAGCGGGATGTCGACGATGACCTGCCTCGCCGTGGCCGAGGCCGGGGCCACCGCGGTCGATGGGGCCCTGAGCCCGTTCTCCGGCGGCGCCTCGCAGCCCCCGACGGAGACGCTCGTGGGCGCGATGCAGGGCTCTGCCCTCGATCCCCGACTGGACCTCGGGGCGCTCGCCGACCTCGCGGAGTACTTCCGGGGGGTGCTCGAGCACTACCGACCCCTGCTCAATCTGCGCTCGCTCCAGACGGACCCGCTGATCCTCACGCACCAGATCCCCGGCGGGATGCTCTCGAACCTCCTCGCCCAGCTGAAGGAGCAGGAGGCGCTCGGGCGGCTCACCGAGGTGCTCGACGAGGTCCCCCGGGTCCGGGCCGACCTGGGCTATCCGCCCCTCGTGACCCCGACGAGCCAGATCGTCGGGATCCAGGCGGTGATGAACGTCCTCACCGGCAGTCGGTACCGGCAGATCACGCAGGAGGTCCGGGACTACGTGCGCGGGCTCTACGGGACGCCGCCCGCGCCGATCGACGCCGAGCTTAGTAAGCGCGTCACGGCCCAGGCCCCGGCGATCTCCGGGCGGCCGGCGGACCTCCTGCCGCCGGAGCTCGAGCGGATGACCGCCGAGGTGCGCCAGCTCGTCCCGGCCGCGGACACGGCGGAGGCGCTCTCGTTCGCCCTGTTCCCGGAAGTCTACCGGGCCTACCACGACGCCCGCCGCAAGGGGCTCACCTCCGACGTGCTCACGACCGCCGCGCTCGGGGTCGTGGGCGCCCTGCGGGCGCCGCCGCGCGTGGCGCCGGCCCCCGCGCCTCCCGGGGCGGGGAGCGACCGGGGGCTCTCGCCGTGGGCGTTCGACGGGCGCGCCCACCAGCACGCCCAGCGGAGGTGGATCGTTGCGCATCAGCCTCGAACGCGCCGGTAAGCGCGCGGTCGTCGAGGTCGCCGCCGCGGGCGACGTCGTCACGGTCGACGGCCATCGATTCCCCGTGAAGGTCGTGCACGTCTCCGACCTCTCCGTCGAGCTCGAGATCGACGGCGAGCGGGTCGTTGTCGACCAGTGGCCCGCCCACTTCCCGACGCCGCCGGGCCCGGTCGACGTCAACGGCGAGCGATGGACCGTCCGGGTGGAGCCGGGCGCGCCGGACGCGAACGCCGCCCCGACCCCCCGGGTCCCGCGACCTTCCATGCCCAGCGCTTCGACCACGCCGGTGCCCCCGGCCGACGCCCCGCCGGGAGGGATCGCCGTGGTGCCGCCCATGCCCGGAAAGATCCTCGAGGTACGGGTCGCGGAAGGGGACCGGGTCCGGGGGGGCGACGTCCTCCTGGTGCTCGAGGCGATGAAGATGCGCAACGAGGTCACGAGCCCCGCGGACGGCACGGTCCGGGGGCTGGCCGTCGCCGCGGGCGCGAACGTTCGGGCGAAGGACCCACTGCTCTACGTCGTGCCGGAATAGTCCCGTCGGGCCGGACTAGAACCGGGGGGCCGCGTAGCCGCACGCGGGGCACGTCGGAGTGCCGGGCGTCATCGGCGCCGCGCAGTAGATGCAGAAGCCGAGCGAGCCGAGCGGCGCTGCCGGCGGCGCACCGGGCGCCGCCGGGTCCGCGCCGGGGAAGCCCGCGCCCGCCGACCCGAGCGGCGGGCCCGCGCCCGCGCGCCGCCCGCCGAGGGGGAGGTAGAAGAGCGCGAACGACGCGATCATCCAGCCGAGCAGGAAGTAGAACGCCTCGACGTCGAGCGACGGGTAGAGGAGCACGACCAGGATGACGATCCCGAGGATCGCGAAGTTGACGATCGAGAGCACGGTCCGGACGCGCATCCGACTTCGATCGGGAGCAGCCCGCCCGGCCTACATGGCCTTTGGTCCCGGCCGCGAGGCCATAGTCTAATAGGCCCCGCGGCTGCCGCGCCCCCGTGACGGCGCCCCCCCGGCTCGTCCCGCTCGACGAGTTCACCTACGAGATCCCCCGCGACGAGGGCTCCGGGATGCGGGTCCCGGGTCGCCTGTTCTCCGACGCGGCGCTCCTCTCGGGCGTCGAGGGCGACCCGTCCCTGGGCCAGCTCGCCAACGTGGCGACGCTCCCCGGGATCCAGCGCTACGCGCTCGCGATGCCGGACATCCACTTCGGCTACGGCTTCCCCGTGGGCGGCGTCGCCGCGTTCGACCTCGCCGAGGGGGTCGTCTCGCCGGGCGGGATCGGCTACGACATCAACTGCGGCGTCCGCCTCTTGAGGACCTCCCTGACCGTCGACGAGGTGCGCCCCCGCCTCGCGGCGTTGGTCGACCGCCTCTACCACGAGGTGCCGTCGGGGGTCGGGTCCAAGGGCGGCCACCCCCTCACGGCCGGCGGGGTCGACGAGGTGTTGGCCGGCGGGGCCCGCTGGGCGGTCGATGCCGGGCTCGGCCGTCCCGCCGACCTCGCGGTCCAGGAGGAGGAGGGCCGGCTCGCGGCCGCCCGGCCGGGGGAGGTCTCCGAGAGCGCGCGCAAGCGCGGCTTGAAGCAGCTGGGCACCCTCGGCTCGGGGAACCACTTCCTCGAGGTCCAGGCCGTCGACCGGGTCTTCGATCCGGAGTTCGCCCGGACGCTCGGCCTCGGGCCCGGCGGGGTCACGGTCATGCTGCACACGGGCTCGCGCGGGCTCGGCCACCAGGTGGCGACCGACTTCATCCAGCGGATGGACCGGAAGCTCGCGGAGGCCGGCACGCCGCTCGTCGACCGGCAGCTCTCGTGCGCGCCGATCGCGTCGGACGATGGGCAGCGGTACCTCGGCGCGATGGCCGCGGCCGCGAACTTCGCGTGGGCGAACCGGCAGGCGATCACGTTCGGGGTCCGTCGGGCGTTCGCTGGGGTGTTCGGGCGCCCCGACGAGGAGCTCGACCTCTCGGTCGTCTACGACATCGCGCACAACATCGCGAAGGTGGAGGAGCACGCGGTCGACGGCGGACGGCGCCGGGTCCTGGTGCACCGCAAGGGCGCGACGCGCGCCTTCCCCGCGGGCCGGGAGGAGGTCCCGACCGCCTACCGGGCGTTCGGACAGCCGGTCCTGATCCCCGGCGACATGGGGACCGCGAGCTACGTGCTCGGGGGCCTGCCGACGTCGATGGACCGCTCGTTCGGCTCCTCCTGCCACGGGGCGGGCCGACGGCTCTCCCGGCACGCGGCCGTGCGGGAGTTCCGGTACGAGGACGTGACGCGCGCGCTGCACGGCCGGGGGATCATCGTCCGCTCGGCGTCGCGCGAGGGCGTCACCGAGGAGGCGCCCGGGGCGTACAAGAACGTCGAGGAGGTGGTCCGCGTCGCCGAAGGGGCGGGCCTCACCCGTCGCGTCGTGCGGCTCGTGCCGCTCGGGGTCGTCAAGGGCTAGCCGAAGGCGACCGGCGCCCGCAAGACCTCATAACCCCGACCCGGCGTTTGTCCGCGGAGTACCGTGGACCCGTACCTGGGTTACGAGATCGCGCTCGCGGTCGTCGTCGCGTATGCCGTCGTCGTCTACGCCCTGCATCGGGCGGGACGGCTCGGCCCGGACCGCGCGCTGAGCCTGTTCGGGCCGGCGCTGATGATCAAGACGAAGCGCGGTCTCGCGGCCCTCGACCGCTGGGGCCGGTTCCGTCGCTTCTGGACCCGGGTCTCGGACCTCGGGATCACGCTCGCGGCGATCGCCATGGCCGCGATCTTGGCGCTGCTCGTCGCCGACGCGGTCGTCGCGGTCCGGCTCTCCCCCTCCCAGGCTCCGTCGGTCCAGGAGGCGCTCGGGATCCCGGGCATCAACCCGATCATCCCGATCGGCTACGGGATCGTCGCGCTCGTTGTCGGGATCGTCCTGCACGAGCTCATGCACGGCGTGATCGCCCGCTCGCAGGGGATCGGCGTCAAGTCGCTGGGGATCCTCTGGTGTGTCGTCCCCGTCGGCGCCTTCGTCGAGCAGAACGACGAGGACATGATGGCGACGACCCGGCGGAGGCGCGACCGGGTCGCGGCCGCGGGCGTGCTCGCGAACTTCGCGCTCGCGGTCGTCTTCTTCGTCGCGCTCTCGGCCGTGATCTCGAGCTCGGTCGCCCCGAACGCGAACGGCGTCGGGGTCGTCTACGTCCAACCCGGCACCCCGGCCGCCAACATCTCCCTCGCGCCCGGCGACATCCTCACGAGCATCAACGGGACCGCGACGACGACGACCGCCCTCTTCGAGTCGTCCCTCGCGAACACGACCCCCGGCGAGACGGTCGCGGTCGACTACTACTCGGCCGCCACCGGCGGGCTCGTCGCCACCTCCGTCGTCCTCGCCCCGAGCCCCTCGGTGGCGGGCCGGGGCTTCCTCGGGGTCTCGGTCGACTATCTCACGCCGTCCGAGCTGAAGGCGACGCTCGTCAACCCGTGGGGCAGCCCTGCCGGTCCGTTCGAGGGCCCGATCAACTGGATCGTGCTGCCGCTCGCGACCCTCGAGCCGATCCAGGGCTCGACGACGAGCTACTTCCACTTGACGGGCGCGCTCGCAAGCTCCGATCCAACGGCCTTCTGGATCGGCGCGAACCTCCTCTACTGGCTCGCCTGGATGAACCTCCTGCTCGGCCTCTCGAACGCGCTCCCGCTCGTCCCGCTCGACGGCGGGCTCCTGTTCCGCGACTTCGCGGCGTCGATCGCCGCCCGCTGGAAACGCGGCTGGGACGCGGCCCGCCTCGACGCCTTCGGGGGCCAGGCGGCGGTCGCCTCGTCGCTCCTCGTCCTGCTGCTGCTCGCCTGGCAGTTCATCGTGCCGCGGCTCTAGGGCGCGCGGCGGCCGCTCACCACTTCGACTTTCCGTCGACGATCAGCTTCTCCCGCGGCTTCTGGATCCAGCCGACGAGCCGCGGGGCGAGGGCGAGGAGTGCGCCGATCCCGGCGCCCCCGAGGATCGTCTCGAGCGGAAGATCGGGGTACGGATACTGCACGACGATCGTCCAGATGCGCTCGGCTTGAGCCCCGGAGCGGTCCGTGACGTTGAGCGAGAGGCGGTAGTCCCCGACGTCCGGGAAGTAGAGCGTCCCGTTGGTCGACGTCGAGCGGGAGCCGTTCGGGAACGTCCAGAGGTAGGTGTACGGGGGTCCCTTGCCGCCGTACGCCTCGGCGTGGATCACGACGGTGAGCGGACGCGCGCCGCTCCCCGGATCCGGCCCGCCCGCGATCCCGAGCACCGGGCCGGCGGCGACGCCGAACACCCGGACGATCCGGTTGCCGAAGCTGTCGCTGGCCGTCAGCGAGACGGTGTAGCCCGCGGGCCCGTAGTAGACGTGCTCGAAGGAGAGCCCGCCGCTCTCCGTGCCGTCCCCGAAGGACCACTCGACGTTGACCGGGCGGAGGCCCCCGAACGTCGCGTTGCCGAAGATGGGGAACGGGACGATCCCGTGGTCCGGGCTCACCGCTCCGGCGAGCGCGAGGTCGCTCGTGGCCGGCACCGCGCCGCCCGGACCCAGCGCGAAGAAGTTCGGGAGCCGGGCGGTCGCGTTCACGAGCGGCACGAAGTAGGGGTCCGTGACGCTCGCCCCGATCGTGAGGGTGTTGTCGAGAGCCGGCGGCAGCGGACCCGCGTAGGTCGTGGTGACCGTGTCGCCCCAGGCGGTCTGGCCCGCATCGAGCGACCAGTTGACGTCGGCCGGCGCCTCGCTCGTCGGGATCCCGACCGGGCTCGCCGTGAACGTCACCGGCTCGCCGGCGAGGACGTTCGTCGCCGGCGAGACGGTGAAGCTCACGCCGCGCGCCCCGCTCGACCCCGGCGGCTCGACGTCGATCACGAACGCCTCGCTCGCGTTCCCGCCCCCGCTGTCCTCGAGGAGCCCCGTGGCCACGAACTCGCCCGGATTCTCGTAGACGTACTCGACGGTGTGCCCGACCGCCCCGTTCCCGGTGCCGAACGTCCAGACGGTGTCCGACGCGTTCGCGCCGTAGCCGCCCTTCACCTTCGCGAAGAAGTACACCGTGAGCGGCGCCGGGCCCGACATGTTCGACGTCGCGAACGTCGCATCCATGCCGGGGACGATCGTGAGGTTCGCGGTCGCGAAGGCCTGGTCCCCGACGGAGTCGTTGTACCACTCGCTCACGCTGAAGTTGCCCGGGGACGGGAAGATCGCGCAGCCGCACGCCTCGGAGTACGACTCGTTCGAGCGCAGCACCACCGACGGCGCGAGCCCGTCGGGGGCCGTCGCCCCGCCCGACGCCGCGAACGGGGGCGCGAGCAGGTCGGCCGGGGCGTCCCGCACGAGCGCGGCGGGGATGGGCGAGAGCGTGAGCGGGCTCGCGGGGTTCCCGCAGCTCGGGGTCGGGGCCCCGCCGACGGCGATCGCCACGCGGGCGCTGGCCGCCGCGTTGGACGGGACCGAGGAGTCGTTCGCGACGACCTCGGCGCAGAAGCCGCCCGCGACGGCATAAACGTGGGCGGTCCCCGCGTCCGGGCCCAGCGGGGAGAAGGCCCCGTCGCCGAAGAAGAACTGGAAGCGGTACGGTCCGCTCCCGCCCGACGCGGTCGCCGCGAACGTGACCGCCTCGCCGACGCCAGGGTCGGACACGGACGCGGTCAGGTTGACCGTCAGCGCGTGGCCGCCCACGTCGACGACCACGGGAGGAGCGACGGTCGCGTTCCCCGACGCGTCGAACGCGTAGGACTGGACGAGATAGACCCCGGGGCTCGCATAGCTGTGGTTCACGAGGCCGCCGGTGACGGCCGCCGACGTCCCGTCGCCGAACGAGACCCCCTCGAGCGGGTACGGGGCCGTGCCACCGGTCGTGGCGACCGCGATCGAGACGTTCTGCGGGGCCGCCCCATACCGGGGCGAGGCGTACACGAACGTGGAGAGGCTGCCGCCGGGGAGGCCGCCGCCGCGGAGCAGGGCCGGGAGCAGCGCGGTGAGGATCGGGGTCCCCAGGCCCGTGACCGGGTTCCAGCCGGCGGCGGCGGAGTACGCTCCGTTGTTCCCCTCCGTGATCGCGTGGAAATCCTGCGCGTAGCCCCCCGAAGCCAGGATCTGGTACAGGCTCGGGTCGAGGAGCCCCAGGTCCCCTCCCGCGAGCTGGTCGGCGAGCGCGGCGAATCCCGCCCACGCGGGCGTGCCGGCGCTGGTCCCTCCCACCGAGGTGAACGCGCCGTCGACGACGATCCCCACCGCGGTCCCGGCGTTGAGCGCCACGTCCGGGACGCCCCGCGCTCCGGTCGGATCCGGGATGCCGACCTGCCACCACGGCTCGGGGAACGGCGCGTACCCGCCGCCCGAGCCCCCCTGGTTGTCGCAGCCCGGCGCGGTCGCCCCCGTCGCGTTGCCGGACCAGGCGCTCTCGGAGGCGTAGACGCCCCCGGACCCGACGCTGAGCACCGTGCCGCCCACTCCGGTCACGTACGGATCGGACGCGGGGAAGTTCGTCGAAACGCCCGAGGTCCCGTCGGCCGCGCCGCAGTCGCCCGAGGCCGCGAAGACGGAGATCCCTTCGGCCGCGCCGAGCTCGAGGACGGGCCCGAGGATCGCATACGAGCCGTCCGAGGAGGCGTTGCAGGCGGTCGAGCACGGCGTGAGGTATGCGTCGTACACCCCGACGTCCGGCTCGCCCCAGCTCATCGAGAGGACGTTCACGGAATCGTTCGCCACGAGGGCGTCGACCGCATCGTAGAGCCCGGCCTCGGCGTCGGGCGAGAACGTCATCGCAATCGCCGCGCCGGGGGCCGCGGCCCGGGCCCACTCGAGGTCCAGCGCGTCCTCGAGGTCCCAGTCGGGGTTGGTGGTGCTCGAGTTGAGATCCTCCGCGGTGGGGACGGGGTACTCGTAGTCGACGGTCCCCGCGGAGAGGCCCGACGCGGACGCAAAGGTCCCGAGGTCGGCGGCGAGCTGGCTCTGATTCTCTTCGCCGGAGTACGCGTCGACGATCCCGATCCGCGTCCCCGCGCCGTCCGTGCCGTTCGCGAGGAGTCCGCTCTCGTTGTAGGCGGTCTGGACCTCGCACGGAGCGAGCCCGCCGGGGGACGGTCCGCAGCTCGCGTCGGGACCGAGCACCGCGCCGTCGACCGGGGAGAGCGCCGGGGTGAGCGGCGTCGCGTCGCCCAGCCCGAAGACGCCGGTCGCGGCGAGGGACGACGGCAGCGACGCGGCGGTCGCGTGACTTACGAACGCCGAGCCCGATGACGAGCCGTACTCGTCGAGCGTCGTCCCGAACGCCCGGTCCAGCCCCCCCGCGGGGCCCGACACCAGGAGCAGAAGGCCGTCGGAGTGGGCGGTCGCCGAGAGGCCGAACCCCTCGAAGTACGCCTCGGCGGACCGGAGCTCCTGCGGCGACGCGCCGTACCGTGCGTCGGCCGTCGCGGCCGAGAGGAATTGGCGGTACTCGGGCGTGCCCGGCACCGAGGCCGTCGCGACGAAGGCCGCGAGCCCGTCCGGGTCCATCGACGGGAGCCCGACGGCCACGCGGGCCGGTGTCGCGGCCGGTACCGGGCCGAGGAGCGCCTCGCCCGCGGCCGGCACGAAGGGGGGAGCGACCTCGACCGTCGCGGGCGCGGAGGGGACGGGTCCGGGGGAGGCGGTGGCCGGCGGCCCCGCCCAGTCGGCCCCGGCCGGCTCCGCGGAGGAGACCGAGAAGGCGACCGCGACCCCACCGGCGGACGCCGGCACCGGGACCCAGCCGGCGGCCAGCGAGGAGGCGATCACGACGGCCGCCACCGCCGCGGCCACCGCCCCGCGGGAGAACGAGCGCACGGGGACCTCGTCGATTCCACCGGCGCACCCCCTATCTTCCTTTCCGGAGGAGCCGGCGGGCGCGCAAGACCTCTTAAGCGACCGACCACCTCCGACCCCGAGCCCGGCCCTGTCCCGTCCCCGGCGACCGGGGCCTACGTTCCCCCATGGTCGGCCGACACGAGCCCGTCGCCCTCGACGGCGAGTCGCTGTTCGCCGAATACCCGTTCCTTCCGGGGGCGGAGGCGCTCCTGGGCGACGAGGCGGTCTCCGTCCGGCAGCTGGTGACCGACGCCGCCTTCGAGCGCGCCCGGTCGATCGGTCGGGCCCGGGTCCTCGCCGCGGTCGAGGACGCCCGAGGCACCCGCGACCTCGCGGAGCTCGCCGAGGCCCGGGGCGACGTGCGGTTCCTCTCGTTCCTCTTCGCCCGTCTCGTGCTCTCCGTGAGCCCGCTCCCCGGCCCGATCCGCCGGTGGGCGGTCGCCGAAGCGAAGCGCAGCTACGGCCGGCTCGCCCAGGTGCCGGCCGAGGAGCTCGCGGAGGTCGCCCGACGGCTCGGCTACGCCTTCGAGCCGCGCGACGACGGGATCGAGATCCCGCTCGCGAGCTACCTCGCGCTCGCGGTGCCGATCCGCGAGGCCGAGTTCCGGCTCGCCCAGCAGGCGTTGAGCCACGGCCTCGTGCGCGTGAGCCGAGTGCGTGCCGCTCGCCTGCTCCAGGAGGCGGTCCGCCTCCGGCTGGCGCTCCCCGTGCCGGTGCGCGCCGAGGTCCGGGAGCTCCTTGCCGCGCGCGAGGCCGAGCTCTTCGAGGAGGTCGCACGGCGCACGCCGGCGCCGGTGGCCCGGGCGGGCGTGCCGGGCGGCGCGCTGCGTCCGGACCGGTTCCCTCCGTGCATCCGGAAGATGCAGCGGACCCTCCAGGCCGGCGAGAACCTCTCGCACGCCGGTCGGTTCGCGCTCGCGGCGTTCCTCCACCGGGTCGGGGCCGACTTCGAGACGATCGTCGACGCGTACCGCGGCGCCCCGGACTTCGACGAGGGGATCACGCGCTACCAGGTCGAGCACATCACCCACCACGACGGCGGGGAAGGCTACCGGGTCCCCGAGTGCGACACGATCCGCAGCCACGGGCTCTGCTTCCGCGACGGCGACCCCTCCGCCGCCCTCGAGGTCGACCGGGCGCGCGACCCCCGCTGTTTCGAGCCCGCGCTCCGCCACCCGCTCCAGTACTACCGGTGGCGGGGCGGGGTGGAGATCGGGACGCCGCGCGACGGCCCGTCCGCTACGCCGGGGGCAGCGCCCGATAGATCCGACGGGCCCGGGCGAACGCGGTCCACTGGCCCGCGATGACGAAGTAGAGGAACGCGACGTCGAGCACGGTGAACGAGAACCCCAGGGCGTGGAACCGCGCCCACGGGGCGGTCGGCGCCCACGGCCAGGGCAGCCACAGGTCGAACTCGAGGAACGTCGCGAGCGCGAGCACCACGAGCCGGTCCGCGCGCGAGAGGAACCCCGAGTAGAGCCGGCCCTGGCCCACCGCCTGGGCCTGCGTGCCCATGTAGCTCGTGAGCAGGAGGCTCGCGAGCGCGAGGAGCGCGAGCACCGGATCGGCGTAGCCCGAGAGCGCGATCCCGAGCACGAGCACGACGTCCGCGTACCGGTCGAGCACGTGGTCGAGGAAGTCGCCCCGCACGCTCGCGCGGTGGGTGGCCCGCGCCACTTCGCCGTCGAGGACGTCGAAGATCCCCGTCAGGAGGATCAGCGCCGCGACCGGTAGGAACAGGATCGGGGACGTCCACCGGACGAGGCCGGAGAGGACCGCCGCGGCGACCGCGAGCCCGATCGCGAGCGCGCTCAACCGGTCCGGGCGCCAGCCGAGGAACGGACGCGCGAGCCGCGCGATGTACGGCTGCACCCGGGCGCGGTAGCCCTCGAGGACCATCGTCCCCGCCTACGGCGGCCGGTCCAAAAGATGCGCGGTCAGCCGCGGATCGCGCAGCCAGTCTACGGTCCCGAGGCGGGCGGGGCCCCCGCGTCGCAGCCGCTCGGCGACCTCCCGGGCGACCGAGCCCACGGACCGGCGGGACGTATCGATCTCCCAGACCCGGCGTCCGAGCGCGACCGCCTCGACGAGCACGACGTCGAGCGCCTCGGCCTCGACGTTCGCGCGTCGGTCCCGGGCGGTCCCCCGACGGGCACCGGCGAGCCGGCGGGCGAGCGCGGCCGGACGGCATCGGAGCACGATCACGTCGTGGACCGGGAGCAGGTGCGCGAGGTGTCCGACGACGAGGTCGTAGGAGGCCGGAGGGGGCCCAAGTCGGGCGAGGTCGACGACCACGGAACGGCCCACGCGTCGGCCGAGGCCTTGCAGGAGCGCCCAGTCGGCGACCTCGATCGACCGGACCCCCGGGGCGAGGAGGCGCGCGACCGCGCTCTTTCCGGTGCCGGGCGTGCCCGAGAGCGCGACCGGGCGACGCACGCCCCGGGGCCGGGGGGCCCGCCTCACACGAACCGCAGCGCGGGGAACTCGCGCCGCCACGCCCGCACCTCGGAAAGGACCGTCTCGCCGCGCACCCCGCCCCGGACGAGGAGGTCGGCGAGCCGCGGCATCGCCTCCGGCGTGAGGCCGAGGCGCGTCGCCTCGGCCGTGCCGATCCGGCCGACCAGGTCGATGAGGAGGCGTTGCTTCTCGAGGCGGCGCGCGAGGGCGCCCGGCCCGAGGCCGTGGGCGGCCCGCAGGCGCGCCGGGTCGAGGTGAAGCTGGTGCGAGGCAGAGAACCCCTGCGCCTCCGCGACGAGCGGGAGGCCCGCGTCCGCGAGCGCGCGGCCGAGCGCCCGGGAGTTCGCGACGACCCCGCGCGCGTACTCGCCGCCGAACCGCTCCAGCTCGAGCAGCGTCCGGGTCAGCGCGGCGATCCGGTTCCAGTGCGCGTTGTCGAAGATCCGCCAGACGAGGGACGGGTCGATCTGCCGGAACAGGTCCTCCCGGTCGGTGACGAGCAGGCCCCCCTGGGGTCCCGGGAACGACTTGTGGGTGCTCCCGAACAGCACGTCGGCGCCCTCGCGGAGCGGGTCCTGGAACTCCCCGCCGGCCAGGAGCCCGAGCACGTGGGAGGCGTCGTAGAAGACGAGCGCGTCGTGCGCGTGCGCCTCCTCGGCGATCGCGCGCAGCGGGTACGGGAACAGGAAGAAGCTCTGGCCGAGCACGACGGCGTTCGGCCGCTCGGCGCGGATCGTCGCGATCGCGCGCTCCGCGTCGACCGAGTGGCCCGGCCCGTCGGCCGGCAGCGGCCGCACGGTGTAGCCGAACAGCGCGGGAATGTAGCCGGGCGCGTAGCCGTCGTAGCCGCCCTCGCCGGGCTCGATCGCGAGCAGCCGCGACCGGGGCGGCAGGAGCGGGACGAGCGCCGACAGCGCGGCGATGTGGCCGGAGAGCGGGCGGACCGTCGCGCACCGGCCGTGGAAGAGCCGGGACGCCGCCGCGTTCCCCATCGCCTCGATCGCGTCGGTAAAGCGGGTCCCCGTGTACGAGTTGTCGAGCGTCTCGCCGTCCCGCTCGAAGGGGACCGGCAGCGTGTAGCGGCCCGCGAGGTCGCTCGCCAGGTAGCGACGGGCCGTCGGCGAGAGGGCGTTCTCGCTGGGCAGGAGGTTGAAGACGTCGCGGCCCCGCCAGCGGTCGTGGGCGCGGACGAGCCGATCGAGCTCCGCTTCCGCGGAGGAGGGCGCGGCGCCCCCGGTCACGAGCTACCGGTGGGCACGCCCGGCCGGACGGCGAGCTTGCGGTGCTCGACGTGGCCGCAGCGCGGACACTCGAGCTCCGCGCCGTGGACCCGGAGCGGCGCGTGGCAGACCTGGCAGCGCGCCGCGACGACGCCGAGCGTCGCGGGCGCGGTCGTGAGCTTCACCGAGGGGTGCGCCTGGAGGACCTTCGCGAGCAGCATGTCGCCGACGGCGAACTCGCCCGAGAGGCTCTCCGTGTAGCCGTCCTTCGCCTTCGAGATGTGGACGGTGCCCTCGGGCTCGCCCGGGATCCCGCGGCGGGTCGTGGCCTCCGCGAGGACCGTGACGATCGCCATCGCGGTCTTGAGCTCGTCCACGCGGGCGTAGACGATGTCGCCCTCCCGGAGCTCCGGGACCGCGTTCGCGGCGTCGACCCGCACGGTCCGGTCGCGGGGATCGATCGACGGCGTCCCGACGACGCTCGCGAAGATCCGGCCCCCGTGCTCGTAGGTCCCGCGGCCGGGCAGGAACTCCTCCGCGGCGCCCAGGTATTCTCCCGGCAGGACGAACTTCGGCAGCTCTTCGGACGTCATGGAGGTTCCGTGATGCGGATCGCCCAGAGGTCGACCGCGAGCGCCACCCGTTCCCGCCGGTGGTGCGGGAATACCCGGGGCAGCGCCCAGGGCACCGGTCGCGTCGCGTCGACGTACGCGGCGCGCTCGACCGCCCGGCGCGCTATAAAGGTTCGGGAGTCCGCGAGCGCGAACGCATAGATCGCCCGCTGGGCGGTGGCGAACGCGGCGGCCCAGAACGGGCGGTCGGCCCCGCGGCGCTGGGCGCCGAACGGCGGGTTCATGAGGACCGTATCGGCGCGCCCTTGCCAGGCGGCGACGTCGGACGCGACCCAGCGGACCGGTCCGCCGAGCGCCTCGGCGGCCCGGCGCCCGAGCGCGATCGCCGCCGGGTCGACCTCGACCGCGGTCACGGACCGGGCTCCGAGCAGGGCCGCCCCGATCGCGAGCCGGCCGGTGCCGGCGCCGAGGTCGACCACGGCGCGGTCGACCAGGTCGTCCGCGTCGCAGGCCGCCCTCAAGAGCTGGGCGGCCGCGTCCGCCGGGGTCGCGACCTGCTCGAGCTCGGGCCGGCCGTGCGCGAACGGCGGGACAGACTCGAGCGAGCGCTCGAGGGCGCTCCAGCGCCGGGGCGTGGGGGCGCGGGTCATGCGGGGAGCCGGATTCGAACCGGCGAACGCCTTCGCGACAGGATCTCCTCCGTCGGGGGGCCGAGCGCCGCCCGGCGGTTTAAGTCCTGGGCCGTTGCCTGGCTTGGCTATCCCCGCACCGTTCAGCGCGCGGGGGCGGCGGCTTCCTCTTCCTTCGCCGCTTTCGGGGCGGCCTTCTTGACCGAGACCCGGCGCGGGAAGTACTTGAGGAGCACGACGTCGTTGACCGACGACACCCAGCGGTACGGCACGTTCGTGGGCCGGGAATCCTCCACTAACATCGGGCTCGTCTCGGCCAGGTAGAGGCCGTCGACCTTCGACGCTTCCACGTCGACGACGACGTTGTCGACCTCGCCCAGGAGGCGGCCTTCGGGGGTGTAGATCTGGCGACCGAGCAGCTCTGTCATCTCGACGAGCATGGTGAGGTTCCCGCTGCCGAGGACTCGGGTCGACCTTCTTATGCCTTTGGGCGGACCGGCGGCGCCTGAGCGGCCGCTAGCCCGGCTCCGCCGCCTCGTCCGCGCCGGCCGCGGTCTCGTGCCGCACCTGGGCGCGGTACATCTCGAGGAGCTCGTGGGCGGTCGTCGCCTCGGTGGGTCCCTTGTCGTCGCGGAAGCGGCCCGTGAAGCGGGGGAACCGGAGCGCGAGACCGGCGCCCGGTCGGATCGCGCCCATCGCGGCCCGGTGGACGGGGCTCAGGGTCAGCTCCGCGCCCCGGACCTCGAGGACGAGCTTCGGCCGCATCCAGCGGTCGGGGGCGATCCCCGTCTCGACGCCCGGCGGTGGCTCGTCGAGCTCGAACGGCCGGAGCCGCTTCGGCATCTCGGCGAGCTGGGCGTCGTCGAAGCCGCTCCCGACCTTCGTGAACGTCTCGAAGCGGTCGCGCTTCGGATCGTAGACCGCCAGCAGGAACGCGCCCCAGCGTCCGGCCCGGCGGCCGCGGCCGGCGAACGCGCCCACGACCACGCCGTCGATCGAGTCCGAGAGACCGACCGTGTAGTCGCGCTTGTACTTGATCCACCAGTAACCGCGGGCGCCCGCCCGGTAGGCGCTCTCGGGCTTCAGCGACTTCGCGACGACCCCCTCGCCGCCGCCGGCGATCGCCGCGTCGAAGAACGCGGTCGCCTCGTCGACCGTCGAGACCCGCTGCTGCTCGGCGAGCCGCACGCGGTCGCCGGCACGCACGATCCGCTCGAGCGTCGCCCGTCGGTCGGGGAACGCCCGGGCGTACGTCTCCTCGCCGCCGGCGAGCAGGACGTCGAACAGGAACAAGCAGACCGGGATCTCCTCCTGAGCCTTCTCGAGCTCGTGCTTGCGGCCGCGGCGGCGGGAGACCGCCTGGAACGGCTGGATCTCGCCGGTGTCGGGGTCGATCGGCACGCACTCGCCCTCGACGATCGCGGGCTTCGAGCGGATCGCCCCGGGGATCTCGCGGACGAGCTCGGGGAACTGGGCGCTGATCTCGTCGAGCCGACGCGAGAAGAGCCGGACGGGGCCCTCCCGCGGGACGTGGGCCTGCACCCGGAGCCCGTCGTACTTGTACTCGAGGGCCGCCGAGCCGCCCATCCGTTCGAGCACGGCCGCGAGCGTCGGCTCGCGCTCGGCGAGCATCGGGCGGATCGGCCGTCCGACCGTGAGGTGGATCCGGTCGAGGCCCGCGACCCCGTGCTCGACGAGCGTGGTCGCGAGGAGGCCCAGGTCGCTCGAGAGGTTGAACGCCGCCTCGATCGCCTTCCGCGATTCCTTGGTGCCGTCGGCGAACGCCTCGTTGAGCGCGTCGAGGATCGTCATCTCCCGGACGCCGACGCGCAACGTCCCCAGCAGGAACCGGACGAGGAACTTCCCCTCGACCGGGGCGCTCGCCCGCAACAGCTCGGCCGCGATCGAGACCTTGACCTCCTGCGATCCCTCGCCCTTCGCGTCGGCGAGGCGCCGCAGCTCCGCGTAGACGACGTCGACGTCGAGGCCCGGGGTCCCGTCGAGCGTCGTCCGGCGGGCCAGCAGCTCGGCGGTCGTCGTGCCGAGGTCCCCCGACTCCTTCGCCCGGCGCTTCACCTCGGCCTCCTCGGCGCCGGTCGCGAGCGCGACCGCCCGACGCGCGAGCGAGTCGGCGACCCCGAGCTCGACGCCCTCGTACTCGGGTCGCAGCATCCCCTGGGCGAGGAACAGCACCTCCACCAGGGTCGGGGGGCGGAGGGGCCGGATCAGCGCGACGAGGATCGCCCGGGAACCGAGCCGCTTCGGCTCCGCCTCGATCCGCTCGAGCGCGCTCGCGAGGTCACGGAACTTCACGGCGCGCCCCCTCCTCGACGGCGGCCCGCAGCCGGGCGAGGTTCGCTTCGACGGCCCCCGCGCCGTAGACCGACTGGCCGCAGACGAAGAACGACGCGCCGTGCGCGGCCGTCGCGCGCGCCGTCTCGACCGTGATCCCGCCGTCGATCGCGAGCTCCACGGACCGGCCGAGCGCGTCGATCCGACGCCGCGCCTCCGAGAGCTTCGGGAGCACCTCGGGGAGGAACGGCTGGCCGGAGAACCCGGGGTGGACGCCCATCACCATGAGCTCGTCGATCTCGCCCAGCCAGGGGAGCGCGGCGTCGAGCGGGGTCTCGGGCTTCAGCGCGACGCCGACCCGGGCCCCGAGCGCGTGCACCGCGGCGATGACGCTCCGGGGCTCGGAGCGGGACTCGGCGTGGAAGACGAGGGTGTCGCCCCCCGCGCGCCGGAACGCCTCCACGTAGCGGAGCGGGTCCTCGATCATGAGGTGGACGTCGAGCGGCTTGCGGGTGCGGGCCCGGACCGCGGCGACGAGCGCGGGGCCGAAGGAGAGGTTCGGCACGAAGTGCCCGTCCATCACGTCGAGGTGGAAGGCGTCCGCGCCGCCCGCTTCGGCGGCTCGGACGGCGTCGCCCAGGGCACCGAAGTCGGCGCTGAGGAGCGACGGAGCGAGGACCAAGCGACGGGCGCCGACCGGCACGGCGCCCTCCACCCCGCCCGCGTATTTAGACCCGGGCGACGCTCAGAGGAAGTCGCGCGGGTCCGGCGCGCCGTCGGCGACGACGACGCGGCGCCCGCGTCGGATCGCCTCGCCCTCCGGGGTCCAGCGCCCGTACTCCGTGAGGCGGTGCCACGTCGGGCGGAACGGCCGCCCGGCCCAGCGGCTCTCCGAGGCGGGCACGTAGTACAGGAACCCCCAGAAGAGGAACTCGGCATAGAGGGCGGCGACGAGCCCGAGCAGCCCCACCGCGAGCAGGCCCGCCTCGAGCGCCGCGGCGACGATCCAGATGTCGAGGATGAAGAGGAGGAGCCCCAGGTACCACTTCGACGCCGAGAAGTACCACCAGTCGTGCCAGCTCGGGCCGGGGTCGGCGAGCGCCTTCCGCTTCTCTTCCGCGACCCGGTCGAGCTGACCCTGGAGCTCGAACCACTCGTCGGGGTCCTCGGGAGGACGCTCGGGGGCCTCGGGGTACGAGCCCGCCATCGGGCCTCGACCTCCCTCGCTAGGCCGCGGGCGCGTCGGGGAGGGGGGCGGGCGCCGCCTCGGGCGCCGCCGCCTCGATCGCCGGCGTCGCGATCGGCTGGGGGTACAGGTGGCAGGCGACGAAGTGCCGCGGCCGGACCTCGATCAACGGAGGGTCGACCCGCGAGCAGACGGGCATGACGGCCGGGCACCGGGTGTGGAAGTGGCAGCCGGACGGGGGAGCCGCCGGGCTCGGGACGTCGCCGCTGAGCACGATGCGCTTGCGTTTGAGCTCCGGGTCCGGGATCGGGATCGCGGAAAGCAGCGCCTGGGTGTACGGGTGCATCGGGCGCGAGAACAACTGGTCCGTGGGCGCCCGCTCGACGACGCGGCCGAGGTACATCACGACGACCCGGTGGCTGACCGCGCGGATGACGGAGAGGTGGTGCGAGATGAACAGGTACGAGAGGCCCTGCTCCTGCTGGAGGCGCCGCAGGATCCCGAGGATCTGGGCCTGCACCGAGACGTCGAGCGCGCTCGTCGGCTCGTCGAGGACGATGAAATCCGGCCGGAGCGCGAGCGCGCGGGCGATGCAGATGCGCT
>Ga0335074_10002412_pt1 | contig 25471 bp, 26 predicted proteins | sample Lox_Sample_23_FD_206715 | JGI IMG/M metagenome (GOLD analysis project Ga0335074, IMG submission 206715) | Soil microbial communities from Loxahatchee National Wildlife Refuge, Florida, United States - Lox_Sample_2.3 | ecosystem: Environmental > Terrestrial > Soil > Wetlands | place: USA... | reverse complement strand
TCGTCATGTCGTCGTGGTGAAAAACTACTCCCGTCTCCCGACTCAGAACTCGGCGCGGCTTCGCCGCGCCGGATGGTTGTCCTATTCAGTATCAGAGCCTCTTAAAGCCGGTTCTTTGACAAGTAAATATCAACGGGTGGCCTCGCGGAAATATTCCCTATTTCCTCCGCTGTGTCGTGGTGTCGTTTTGCCTGCCCTGAGCCTGTCCCGAGCCAGCCCTGAGCAATGTCGAAGGGTAACACCGAGGGGCCGCGTCGAAGGGCCTGCCCTGAGTCCCGAGGGTTCGGGATCGAAGGGTGTCGTTGTGGTAAAACTAATCTGCGCCCATCGGACTTCGGCGAGCTCAGTCGAGTCGCATAATCCCGACGGCCATCGGGATCGTTTCGTTACGCGTTCGAGAGGTATTGCCGGAGCATGGGGAAAACGCAACCGCTACAGCGCTACAACCCCTGAAAATATAGATGTTTCCTCCACTCTTAAAGGCGCAACAAGCACTAATCATGTTACGGATCAGAAAGTGCGAAATACTCTATAAAACAAGACCTTGTAACGTTGTAGCGCTTAGAAGGCCCAAAATTGGAGTAATAAACCCTAATATGTGTTTAGTGTCTCTAACAAAATTAAGGCGGGAGCTATTAATACTTTCGTGTTCTTCGTGGTTGAAATTCTATGGCCTGTGCCCTGTTCCCTATCCCCTACGTTGATCTCTGTGGCTAAATATTAGAGGTTTTTATGCCAAGACTACAAAACAATCCTGACTCAAAGATCGTCGGCGAACTCGCGGCGGCTGGATGCAGCAATTCCGAGATCGCCGACATCCTCGGCTGCACTGTAGCGGCGATTGGCGCCAAGCGTTTTGCGCCAATTCTTGCCAAAAACAGGGCCGAAGTGCGAAAAAATCTGCGTCAGGCACAGATCGAAGCGGCACTGGGGGGCAACGTCACAATGATGATCTGGCTGGGCCGGCAATTACTCGGCCAGAGCAACGAGAATGAAGCCTCGGCCGGTCCTGATCCGGAGCAGCTTATTGTGATACTCGATGAGAAGAAAAAAGAAGTGGAGCCGCATTAGGCCGCAAATGTTTTTTCACATAGCCCCGGCCTTGGCCGGGGCAGAGACTGCCGAATATCAGAATTCGCAAAATTCTGCGCGAGATAAGCAAATTTAGTTGTTGTGGAACTCTGCCCCCGGCAAGCCGGGGGCTATATGAGAGGCTGCTCAATGAGGGAACAGGCTGGAGAGCCTGTTCTACATTTTGTTAGTGATTCTAAATTATGCACCATAAAAAAATAATGCCGGCGCCGCCGAATGGATCATCTCCAATGAAATTTAACGGTGCGGCAAGCGAACTTTTCCGATGCCCAAGCCCGCGCGTGCTGCTGGAAGGCCCGGCGCGCACCGGCAAGACCACGGCGGCAATCGTTCGCACGGCACAGCTTTGCTTACGCTATCTTCATTCGCGTCACCTGTGGGTACGAAAAACCCGGCGATCAATGACGCAATCCGTTTTGCAAATCTGGGAAGAGATCGCCAAACCGCGCGGCTGGATCACCGACGCCAGGCAGCGTGACGGACGATCCAGCTACATCATGCCCGGCGGCGCTGAAATCGTTATCGCGGGTTGCGACGATCCGGCTCGAATTATGTCCACTGAATTCGACACGATCACCGGTTTTGAAGCTACCGAGCTTTCCGTGAACGATTACGAAATGCTGGTAACGCGCCTGTCCGGCGATGCGATGGGTTGGAATCAAATTATCCTGGATTGCAATCCCGGCACGCCCGGGCACTGGCTGAATCAGCGGGCAAACATCGGCGAGCTTGTGCGATTAAAAAGCCGACTGACAGACAATCCGGTTATGTTCGCGGATGGAAAATGGACTCATCGCGGCGCGCGCTACCGGCAGGAGGTTCTATCGCGACTTACCGGCGTACGCCGTAAGCGCTTACTCGATGGCGTATGGGCCGCGGCGGAGGGCCTGGTTTACCCAAAGCTTCCCGATTGCATTGTCCCGGCGCCCGCGTCCGGCAAGATGACTATTCCCGCCGTGCGCAGCGCGGGCGCCATCGACTGGGGCTGGACCGATCCGACGGCGGTGGTCATCGGCGTACTCTCACAGGATGGCGTCCTGCGGATCATAGAAGAAATTTACGAAACAAAAATGCCGTTTGATGAGCTTGCCCGCCGGGTGAGGGAACTGACGATTAAATGGGCTGTTGAATGCTATTACTGCGATCCGGCGCGTGCGGACCTCATCGCCCAGCTTCGCCGCCTGGATATTCCGGCCGTCGCGAACAAGGTTAAACAGATAACAACCGGCATCGCGATGGTCGAGCAGCGGGTGAACTCAGGGCGGCTGGAAGTCTGGGACTGCTGCACGGCGGTGGCGCGTGAAGCAAGTGAATACGAGTATTCCAAAGATTCTGCCGGCGCGCAGAAAACCATACCGGAAGATGCCAACAATCACGCGATGGATGCCTTGCGGTATTTAGTCTGTGGCGTCGATTACGGCCAACCGCCGGCAGAACCAAAACAGATGGATGAACGGACGGCCATGCAGGCCGAACGGGAAGCGGCGGGGCGGTTGGCGTTGCCGGACCCGGAAATTATCAGACAGCAGGAACGGGAAAAAGAAGACCAGCGCCGGCTTCATGTCGCCATGTGGGGGGAAGAGTGAGAGCGAAAAACGTTCACCACAGGGGACACAGAGTGCCACGGGGGAACACAGAAGAATTTTTATCAAATTATTTTTACCACAACGACACAACGGCACGACGTTTTAACGTGGAGGACGCAGAGGATGGCAAAGCATGATTTCACCACGGCGTATGTTGCGTACACCGAATTGACGCAGACAGAATCCAATACTTATCATTTCTTTTGGCATTTATATCTGCGACACCGGAATCTCAATCATGATGGAAGAAGCGAAATCAATCCAGGAAATACAAAAAGTTGATGTACCGACAATTCTTCAGAGCAGCTTTCTTTTTTTAATGTTTGCATGGGTATTGGATATTCTATTTGCCTATCGTGATCTCGGATTATTGGAACATACCAGCGAACTTGCTGCTCAGGGCCAGCAAATTCCTCCACACACTGACTGGGTACTCCAGATTTTCTTTCCTGTGATATGGATCTTCCTATTAATTGGATATTGGCTATTCGCCAATGGAATTGCCGAAACACCCATCGGTGCAAGAAGTATTTTGCCGAAAATGCTCAAATTATTAGTTTTGACCTGTGCCTGTTTGGTAATACTTATTACTGCAAATTCGCTTTATTTGCATTTGGTAATGTCACGGGCGATCTGGATCTTATTTCTATCATTACATTTGCTGGAGACGATTCTTTCTTGCTTTGGCCTATTGGCAACGCTTATATTTCTAAAATGTCTTATACGGTTTGCCAAGGCCGCAAACACTTCGCTTCTTGAGATTCTATGCTGGTTGGATCTGTTTATAAGTATTTCAGGCTTCCTTATTTTTTCGGCGGGTAACATCTCATATATTCTAATCGAGGTCGATTTTCATTTATTGCGGTTTATCTCTATTGAATTTTTAATCTTTCTCCACAATATTAGGTTATTCAGCGAGCCTTGTTACCAGAGAATAGAAATGGTGAATGGGATTATTAATTTGGTTGCTATTTTATTGGCGGCTAGTATTAAACAACTGCTTTTTCGTATTGATTCTGAATACCCGTCATTAACTCCATCATCGCGCGCGTAGGGTGAAATGTCCTAAAATAATCATTGAGGCGACAGGGCAATTTTTAATGCGGTGGTCGCAGAGGTTACGCTGAGGGCGTGCGACAGAATACATATTGAACTTTTTACGGCTGGTTGCGAGGCGGGGGATGGCTCAATTATGGCCTCACTCTAGAGTCCAGCTACTCCGATATCGGCGACCCGGCGGGTGGGGGCGTCGGCGTCGGGTTCCGTGTAGTCGAGATTGTTCCTGAGCCGCCGTCATTGGGAATTCTCGGCCTGGGCGTTATGGGGATGTTGGTTCGGCGAAGGTGTCAAAAGAAAGATTTGAAAACTATTCTCTAAATTTTCTCTGTGTCCTCTGTGGCTAAAATCTGCGAAATCTGCGGATCACAATTCAGCGGTTATTTTTCCTATTAACCATAATGGAATTACTCTTTAAAACGCTAAAGGCCAACGGCTGGGAAGTTAAGGTACATCAGGCCAACCGCGGCGCCGAGGACAGCAGCACCACGTACTATGTGAAGCCGTCCGGCGAGTTCACCAAAGCGCTGGGCGACGGATGGCTGATGCTCGGATCGCCGGCCATTGGAACCATTGGCGGACGTTCCGTTCCCTCCGATGTCGGCCTGCTGGCCGAATTCCTGACCAATGGCGACGTATATACCTGCTGCAACTACAACGCCCATGCAGTTGCCAAACAACGCTGGAGGCTGTTTTGCCAGGCAAAATCGACGACGACCAAGGCGTATAAAACCAAAAAGATCGGCGTGCAGACTAAAAAATACCTCAAGTCGCGGCCCACGCTCGCCGAGCATCTGGAATCCAGCGAAGACATCGAAGAAGTGCTCGAACATCCGCTGCTGGACCTGTTGGAAAAAGACAATGTCGGCATGAACGGATATCAGCTTCGGTACGCCACGCAGATGTACATGGAAGTGTTCAGCGGCGCGTACTGGCAGATCATCAAAGGGGCGCTGGGCCTGCCCGCGGAAATCAAGGTTTTGCCGACGCAACAACTGCACCCTCTACGGAAATCCAACATGCAGGTTGTTGGATATTTGTTCATTCCGCTTTTGCCGCAGACGACGGTACAGGTTCATCTGGACGCTCACGAAGTGATCGACTTTCGGTTCCCAGATGTGACCGATCCTTATGGCGGACGCCAAAGCCCGCTGCGCTCGGCGTTCATGGATTCAACGCTGTCCGGCAAATACATTGCGCATCAAAATTACCTGCTGGATAACCGCGCCCGGATCGACGGGATTTTCATTCCCAAGGAAGAATTTATCGACAAGAATGACGCCGAGCGCACGGAGAACAACTGGAATCAAAAGTTCAAAGGTTCGGGCAATGGGCGCGTGCTTGTGGCCAAAAAGCCCGGAACGTTCGCACCCACGCAATATTCGCCGGCGGACCTGAACGAATTGCAGATTCGGCAGGAATCGTTCCGGCGGCTGTGCAATGCATACGGCATCGGTGAGGCTCTGGTTTCCAAGGATGCGACGTTCGCCAACATGGCCGGCGCGATTCACCTACACGCAGTAAACACAATTTTGCCGCGGCTGCTGATCCTTGAACAATCGCTGAATCAGGAACTTGTTGCGATGTATGGTTCGGGATTGTTTTTGGCGTTTGAGAATCCCATACCGGCGGACGAAAACAACAAGCTGCAGCGCACGCAGGTAGGCGTAGCGGCCAAAGTTTTGACGGATAACGAAATTCGGGTTTCACTGGGTTTTGATAAACGCGACGATGCACTGGCGGATGAACTTCCCGCCAACAGGCAGGCGGATGCGGAACAGATTACTCAAAGCGGCGCGCCGACGGACAACTCCGCAACGCCGGGCTCTAAAAGCAATGAAGCGGGGGCGAATATCAAGCCGCCGGAAACGACGCCGCAAATGACGCCTACAAACAAGTCGGCACGTGAGGCGGAATTTTTACTCAAGCTCAATGCCCAGGTGACACGTGGTCGGATCGAACGCGCGGCGGCGATTACATTAGCCGCAAGATTCCTTTGCGAGCCGGAAGAAATATGCAAGTCGCTGGTGAGTCATGGAATAACGAAGGGGACAGGGGATAGGTTACAGGGGATAGACGGCGGCGGTGCCGCGACGTAGACGTTTTAACGCTGAGGACGCAGAGGTTACGCTGAGAGCGCAGAGAAATTAATGAGATTTTTTACCACAGTGGCACGACATTTTTCTCGTTGTCACTGTAATCATTCGCACCAATAGGTTAATAGTTACGCCGTTTACCTGATCCGATTTTTGCCATCATTAAATCTGCGATAATCCTTGATGAAAAAATGAATACGCATAATCGCTTAACCTCAGTTTTCGTACAATCACTTAGCAAAAAATTGTCCGCCGCGAAAATTCCGGTCCTGTTGAACTTCTTAACGAAAATTGGCGTAACAATACAAGTCCACTGTGCGTATAACCTTATGATTATCTGCTTGAGGGCATGCCAATGCTAATGCGATAAAAATCAATTGACAAAAAAAGATCAGAGCGGCCTGAAGGCTGCGAAAATTTTTGTCAGATGCTCTTAGATATTCCTGTGGGGTAAAAAGCAAGGATTGAAGCCGCGGCGTTTTTTATTGCCGGCCAGGAACCGGGCCGGCCTGCGCACCGCTAAAATTGGCCGAAATTTACAGGGAATGGTTAAATGAATAATGAAAAAGAATCCAGCGCCCAACCAATTAAATTAACGTGTAAAGAGTGCCATTTCCAAAGTCCAATTTTGGAATTCATTTTGGAGCACGTGAAGTTTGATATTTACGAGTGCTCCGAATGTATGGATCAGGAACTGGCAACCCAGGATGAACCAACTCCCAGGTGTCATAACAGGAATATGATCCTGGTGGAGCAAAAGGAATTCGACATTGCCAGATGTCCCCAATGCAGCACAGTGGTTGACTCACAATTTAATTTTATTTAGGGACTCTAACAAAACAAGGCGGGGCCGCGACGCTGAGAATTTTGGTCCCAGACAAGGAGCTTCGACGATGCAAGTATTACAATACAATACAGCGAGGAGAAGCGACGCCGTATGGGGCCAAAAGGCGCTGCGTCCCGAAGGGTTGGGCCGCAAATAGCCCATCTGCGGCGTTGTCGGCCCTCGATGTATCATCCTTCGGATACGGCTTCGGGCCTCCGCCTTGCATCTGGGCCATTTGCGGCCCAACGCGGCTCCCGGCTTGTTTTGTTAGAGTCCCTTAAGATGGACTTCGCCGGAATGTTTTTTCAACAATGAGGTGAAAGATGATTACCCTGCCTTTCAAAATTGATTGGGCGCGGTCATATCCCGCAGCCCGGAAAAAAGTTGGATATCTGGCCACCGTGCCCATTCGCGATGATCCCGCCAGAAGAAAAATTATCCGCTTGGCATTGGCTCTGCTTATTATTCCAGCTTACCTTCTTGGCGTTATTGCTTTACTGCAATTTTTTTGGACGCCTTACCCGGCACGGGTACAGATGAGTCCCCAACCCAGAGTTACAAGATTACGGCTGCGCCAGCCAACGACCAGGGCAGCGGAATCGATGATGCAACCGCCGTTGGGTCTTGTGTCTATATCCGATAATGGCCACGGCACAGAATGAATTGGTTTGCCCGGCGTGCAAAAAACTAAGGGCCTCTAACAAAATAAGACTGGAAAGATGCACCGGCGTCTCGCCAGCATTAGTTGAATGTAGAACAGGCTCTCCAGCCTGTTCCCTCACTGAGCAGTCCCGATGGCTATCGGGACCGCTCTACATTTTGTTACAAGCTCTTGCAGCCGTTTTTTGAACAAGAGCCGCCATTGCAACCGTTCGACGGTTGAGTGGTCGGTGTTGCAACGGTAGTGCCCGGACTGGCGGCTTTAGCCTGTCCGACAACGCCACAGAGCATGCCCGTCAGGGCGGTGCTGGCAATGACCAGCGACCTGGTGCGGGATGAAATCATGCGTGGTTTTTGATTCTTCATGGCGTTTTCTCCAAAAGCTGACTCGGTAAATCCAATCTTGAATACTAACAACATTCGCTAAAACTTCATATCAGAACGCTATCAAATATATGGATTTTTATTCCTGTGCCGGCACCGGCCATTGTTTGTATCCGACGATGGCAAGCGGGGAGGATGAATCCTAAATATTCGCTTTTAAGAAATAATTTGCGTTCTCGGGCGGACGGTATATACTCCCAACACATTGGATTTAAAGTCGGCTATTACTTTTTGCTCTTAAATTATTTTCAACGTTGTCGTCACATTAGGTGATTTTGCGTGGTTCTTAATAAGGGAGAACATGAATGTATACTAAAATTAATTCCACCAGACGTTCTAATCGGGCTTTGATGTTAATAGCGGCATCGTGCATCCCACTGGCTAGTGCCGGTGTTGTTTCTGCGTTGCCCGTCACCATCGCGACCGTGACGGTGGGAAACCCCGGCAATGCGGCAGACCCTTCCACTGGTGGCTACTACGGGTCGGTGGATTACACCTATAACATAGGCGAGTACGATGTAACATCCAGCCAATACACGGCTTTTCTCAACGCCGTGGCCGCAAGCGATCCGTATGATCTGTACAACTCGAATATGGCTGGCACTAGCAACGGTAATCCAGGAATTATCCAGAGCGGTTCTTCAGGAAGCTACACCTACAGCGTGGCAGATGGCCGAGGAAATAATCCAGTAACTGATGTGACTTTCTGGGATGCCTGCCAATTCGCCAACTGGCTGGATAATGGCCAGCCGAACGGACCGGAGGGAAACGGCACAACCGAAACAGGAACTTATACGCTTACATCCGAAGGCGAAGCCAATAACACAATTACTCGCAACCCAGGTGCGATATGGGCGGTGACCAGCGAAAATGAATGGTACAAGGCGGCGTATTACGATCCAACTCTTAACGATGACACGGGTGGATACTGGGAATATCCAACGCAGAGCAACACAATTACTACTGCACAAGCCAACTACAATAGCTCAGATACGACCCCCGTAGGTTCCTATCCCTATCCGAGTTATTACGGCACTTACGATCAGGGCGGCGACGTATGGCAATGGAACGAATCGATCTATGATACTTCGTATCGTGGGCTGCGGGGCGGGTCGTTCAGCTACCTCGGCGGCGTCTTGGAGTCCAACATCTACGGTATCGAGGATCCGACGCATGAGGACTACGAGCTCGGGTTCCGTGTCGTCGATCTTGCTGTTCCTGAGCCAGCGTCCTTGGGGATTTTCGGCTTCGGTGTGATGGGGATGTTGGTTCGGCGAAGGGGCATGCGAAGATAACCCTTTGCCCTTTTTATCTTTTACCCTTAAAACGGTGCGGGGCGGTGGCCCCGCACCGTTTTTTATTTCGCCGCCACAGCGGCGCGCAATAAAAAACAGGCTCAATGCTCACCTTGAAAGCCCATAAGTACATACTTGAATTTTCAAACTAAACTTGTACCCCAAATAGCGGGACGATTGGCCTATTCAGGGTATGGAGAAATTTTTCAAATTCACCGATGCCGAGCTTATCGACGTGGCGCCGGGCAAACGGGAAATCGTGGCCTGCATCAGTACACCCGCCGTGGACCGTGATGGCGAGATAGTTTTGCCCAGCGGCCTGGTACGCAAAAACTATGGCGGCATGACGGTTTTTTATAACCACGACACGGATAAGCCGATCGCGGTGAGCAAGTGGATCAAGGCCAGCGGAAATCGCGTGCTGGCGAAATCCCGGTTTTCCGACAAAACGGAATTTGCCAGGGATTGCTTCGCACTGGCCCAGGATGGCATTCTGAACGGCTACAGCATCGGCGCCACGGCTTTGCAGGTTGGACCGCCGACGGCGTTGGAAGTGAAAACCTATGGCGCGGCCAAGCGGGTTTATCGCGAGTGGGAACCATTCGAGTACAGCCTTGTCGGCATACCGGCGAATCCGGAAGCGGTGGCGTTGGCCATTTCCAAGGGCATATCAGCGGAAACAATTGCGTTGTTGGGGATTCAAAAAACGGATTCCGACCAGATTGAAGAAGCTGCCCCCGGAGCAGTTCCGGTTGTTACAGAAGCACGAAAATCCAAGTCTGAATATGCATTAGAGATCGCAATACGGATCAATAAGAGGTTTATCGTTGTACCCCAACGGGGCACTATCATTTAGCCCGGCGTTGTACCGCCTTGTGGGACTACGCCGGGAACATGACCAAACCCATCCACCAACCCTGAAAGGGTTGCTTCAAATCGAATGTTCAATCATGCGCGCCTTTTGCCGCAACCCCGTCAGGGTTGATGACGTTCGGATTTATTGTCCCAGCGTAGTCCCGATATCGGGACAACACTGGGCTGTAAATTTGCAGCCCCTTCAGGGATGTCATTAAGTCTATTCATTCTGTGCGGCAATAAAAGCACGCGTTGGGTAGACCTGCGGCGAAGAACGACCCAGGCAATTCCCGAAGCTGTGACTGGACGCCGGTTTTATAAATTAACCGCTCATTTCCGGAGCAGATATGAAAACGCTGAAAATCAAATATGTGTCTGGGACCAAGAAAGACCAGACGATTGACCTTCCCGAAGACGTGGCCAAGGGCATTATCGAGTCCGAGGCCGCCGTGGCCGTATCCGAAAACCCCGAACTGGATGCCGCCGTCGCGATGATTCAGAAGAACATCGACGAGCAGCTTGAGGCCGCGGCGACAAAGATGACGGCGAAACTGGCTGACCAGATCAACAAGGCGTACAAGGACCGGCCCAACATTGTCATTGGGCGCGATCTTTCGCTGGATGATCCCAAGTCCGGGTTTCGCAATCTCGGCGAATTCGCCCAGTCGGTGCGCAAGCACTATACGGGCAAAGGGACCGATGAACGGCTGAAAAAAATGTGGGCGATCTACAAAGCCGACGGCATGGATGAAACCAATCTCGCCGACGGCGGCGCATTGGTTCCGCAGGAATTCGCCAGCCAGCTTTATCGCGACGTGCTGGCCGAGTCGCTGTTGTTCGATAAGGCCCGAAAATATCCGATCAATCTGGGCAATACGCTGTTTATTCCGGTGCGATCCATGACTGAACTCGGCGCAACCGCGGCGGGCGGCGGGTCGCTGGGCACGTGGCTGAACGCCGACGGCGTGCAGATTACGCCACAGAAGCCGGTGTACAACCGCGTGCAGATGAACCTTAACCGGTGGGGAACGCTGTTGCCGGTGACGGATGAATTGCTTGCGGACAACAACGTGGCGCTGTCCAACTTTATTTTCGATGAAGGCGGAATCGCGCTGGCGTGGGATTTGAACAGCGCGTTCATCAGCGGCAGCGGAAACGGCCAGCCGCAAGGCATTCTGAATTCCGGCGCGTTAATCACCGCTTCTTCCGCGGAGGGCCAGGCGCCTTACAGCATCACTTATCCGAATCTGGTGAGCATGAAGACGCAACTCTGGACGCCGCGGCCGGGCGATTTTACCAATGTGGCCTGGATCGCGCATCCGGACGCCGAGGCGCAGTTCGAGCAGTTGGAAGATACCGCCGGTCGCAATCTCTATTACGCGGCGGGCACTATTCAACAGTCGCCGAATCCGCGGCTTTTTGGACTGCCGGTGATCTGGAGCTATCACTGCTCGCCGGTGGGGCATCATGGCGACATCATTCTGGCCGATCTAAGCCAGTATTTTGTGTCCACGAAAGCCAGCGGCCCGCTGGAAACCGCGATGTCGATGCACTTCTACTTTGACAGTGCCGAAGTCGCGTATCGAATTCTCTATCGTATCGACGGCAAAACGGCGCGCACCGAGCCGCTGGAAATTCCCAACGGGGCCAACAGCCGCAGCGGCTTTGTAACGCTGGCCGCACGTGTTCCCGGCGGCGGGCCGGATAGTTAATGAGGTTTTTAACTCTCATAGCCCCGGCATTTATTGCCGGGGCTATGTGTGGGATAGGCATCTTGCCTGTCATTACTTTTTACCGACAGGCTGGAAGCCTGTCCCACAGAATTTTTAGGAGAATTTACCGTGAAAATCAAAATTATTGTTGTTTCCCTGATGATGGTCGCGTTGACGACGCTTTATGGCTGCGCCACGCAACAAGAGACCACCGATGCCAACCAGGCGGCGGCGCCGGTCATCCATGAAGTGCAAAACGTTGTTTCGCTGACTCAAGCCACGCTGAACTCCGCCGGCAGTACCGTGAATCTGGCGACGAATTTACAGAAGCAAGTTCCGACAGAGTTGCAGCCGGCAGCTAGCGCCGTGGTGAATAGCGCCCAGACGACTTTGCATGATGCACAGGCCGCCAACACTGCGGCTCAGAGTGCCGCTAAAACAGCCAACAATCTGCCCAGGCAGATTGTCGGCGCGGAGAAGGCATCCGCCAGCGCCGCGGCAGCCAAGGTGCGGTCCGGTTTGATATACAAACTCGGCCTTTTGGTGTTTCTTCTGCTGGTTGTCGGGCTGCTTATATGGTTTAGCGAGTCTGGCTGGGCGGATTCTCTTGGAGTCAAGTTTCCTGTTTTAGCGACGCTTGTTTTTTACCCCTTCCATTATGTCGGCCTGGGACTTGGTTGCGTCTGGGGATGGATCGAAAAAAATTTGGCGTGGCTTTGGGGCCGGATTACAAACCTGTTTTCGTCTTCATCAGCCACGCCGGCAAGTTGATCTCACATAGCCCCGGCCTTGGCCGGGGCAGAGATTGCCGAATGCCAGAGTTCGCGACATTCCGCGCGCGACGAGCAAATTTAGTTGTTCGGAGATTGCTGCCCCCGGCAAGCCGGGGGCTATATACGAGTAAGTGAGCCAGACATGAAACAAATATTAAGTGACTTTTGGGAAAGCGGGGCCGACTGGGTTATGGCAGGCGTCATGGCCGCCGGCGCTTTTGTGAGCGTCATTATCTGGCTGGCAAAGCTTCCGATGATTCAAAAACAGCAGCAACAGCAGCTTGATCGCATCGAAAAGAAGCTGGACGAAATGAAATTGATTTTGGCCGAACATGGGATGACTTAGGGTCTCTAACAAAATGTAGAGCAGTCTCTCCAGGCTGCTCAATGAGGAAACAGGCTGGAGAGCCTGTTCTACATGTGGGACAGGCATCTTGCCTGTCATGTTCTTTCCCGACAGGCTGGAAGCCTGTCCCACACTCCCGGCTTGTTTTGTTAGAGACCCTTATGAAATTTTTAGTTAAACATCCCACGCGCGGTTGTCCGGAAAGATTCGGACAAACCGCGAATCAATGGCTACGCAGAACGTCCGGCGTCAACCGCGTTCATTTTCAATTTACGATTGACGTTGACGATCAGCCATCCATTGAAGAAGCCGAAAAATTGCGCGCTCATCCAGAGATTACCAATGGAAAAAACACATTGGAAATTCTGGTTGTCCCTTCACGCGGCAAAATCGCCGCCTGTAATGCCGGCATACAACTTGATACCGGCGGCGGCTGGGATGTTGTGATTCTGGCCAGCGATGATTTTACGCCTGAGGTTTTTGGCTGGGACGAAACGATCCGGCGCGCCATGCAATGGCACTTTCCCGCGCTGGATGGTTTCCTACATTTTCCGGATGCTTACACGGCTTACGAACGCTTTGCTACGATTCCCGTGATGGGTGTCAACCTCTGGCGGCGTTGGGGATATATCTATCATCCGGACTATAAGAGCCTGTGGTGCGACCGCGAACAAACAGAAGTGGTTGGTGCGCTCCGGAAAAATCAATTTATTGATCTGCCGATCTTCCAGCATCGGCATCGCGGCCAGACCCCGGACGAAACGTACAACCGGAACAATCTGTTCTGGAAGCAGGACGAAGAAACTTATAAGAGGCGAAAAAAGGCCGGCTTTGGGATCAGACAACCGGACCTTTCCATTCTGGTTTGTGCATTGGATTCGCGGCGGCACTTTTCAGACGTGTTGCTGCCACAGATTTACAAGCAGATTTTCAGTTTGGCCGATCACAACCGGGTCGAATTGCATGTTTTGCTCGATCAGAAGCGATTTACGGTTGGCGCCAAGCGCAACATTCTGATGAGCCGGGCACGCGGCAAATTTAGCTGTTTTATCGACGACGACGACCGAATTGCCCCGGATTATGTCGCATCTGTACTTAAAGCTATTGACGGCGTTGCTCGCGCTGACTGCGTGGTATTTAACGGTCAATTCAGCATGGACGGAGCCAACCTACTCAAATTCGATTATGACCTTAAATATCGCGCGTACCGCAATACCGCGACGCTTTATGAAAGGACGCCTAACCATCTTTGCCCGATCCGGACGGACCTGGCCTGCAAGATAAAATTTCCGGAACAAAACAAGAATGAAGACACTGAGTTCGCCCGACGGATCAGGCCGCTACTTCGGACGCAGGCCGTTTGTTGTAATTCCGACGGGTCCAAAAAGACGCTCTATTTTTATGATTTTTCGTCCACAGGCACGGAAACCCAGAAGCTAAAAGCGGCGTAGATGAACGGTTTAACTGGAGTTCTGTAGCCCCGATTCGCCAATGGCCGCAGGCACCCCAAGAGCAACCTCATCCAGCGTTGACATAGTTTGGGTTGAGGCCTCCGTTTCCCTCGGCGCATCTAACATGATGGTGTGTTTTCTTAAATGTCGTGCGGCCACCGAGCGGTACCAGCTCAAATTGCTCCGGCAAAGAAGATTGGCCATATCATTTTTTAGTTTTTCCAGTTTGGGGCGCCCGTTCGTCGGATCATCGGTCAGATAGCCGAATTGGCTCAGGCATGGCTGCATGACGGAGTTCAGCAATGATTGCTGTTGCGGGGAAAATCCCCGTTTCCATCCGCCAATGCGGCTGGAATCTATCGCCCCAAGCGCGCAATATTGCCTGAACAGTATGGACAGCATCACCACATCGCTTGAAATCTCCGGATTCATTTGCCGGGGTTCAAATTCAATTCCGAGGAATTGGCATACCCGATTCAATTCGAATTCCGGATTGGTCAAAAGATTTTCGAATTTAACCTCAATGATGCGATCTGGATATTGGCGCTGACGCTGTCGCATTTGTTCCATCGAACGGCGCCATTCCCAGGCATGGACCCGAAGTATTCTGTGAATTTTCCATGGGACTTTACTCAGTGATAAGAGCACGTCCCGGCCGTCGCGGAACATCCAGATCATGCGCGATTGGGGAAAAAGTTCCAGAAGTTGCGGAGCAATTTTATAATGAACGGGAGTTTTCTCTCCGTACAATTCCTTGCAGTGATTGACGGCATAAGTGTTTAAAACAACCCGGAAAAGGTCCGCCCAGGATGATTTCCGGCCATCAAGCCGGTCCAGCAGCTCCTGTCGCGCCAGCTTAAGTTTTTGCGAGAGTCGGCTACGGAAATATTGATCCACCAGAATTTCCGGGGCGGCGCGTTGATGGGCTTTATGAATCGGGCAAACCTGCTCGAAAAAATGGGTTTCAGGAGGGACGGCCACCCGGCTGTGCCGATCCATCATGACCGCCATTAACGTTGTACCCGATCGTTCGTGGCCGACAATAAAAAAGGGCTTAGTTTGCATCATTGTTTGTGCTCCACGAGCAAGGATTTGAAAAAGAGATGTTCACGGATTTCCCACTGAACCGATCTCTTTTATCACTTCGTTTGTTTTCGCAGCTTCATTGGCCTGCGCCAATGCAGGCAATCCACTCGGTCATACGCATGGGCACTTCTGGAACTTGCGTAATTCTCCTGGAAAATTTTAACACAACTTGAATTTTAATTGCAAACAAATTCGGTAGGTGATTATACACATGTTGATGCTAGGTGATTATGCATAGGGACTCCAACAAAACAACGCGGCTCTCGCTATGTTTTTAAAATAGATTCTCAGGAACGGGTCTTTCATTTTGCCTATTCAGGGTAATGGATATTGTCGAATTAGAGTACGTGCAGGGCATCGTACAGGACGCATCGTCTGTACCGACCGGGATGCTGGAAGCCCTGATTACATCTCTATCAGGCATGGTTGAGCGGTTTTGCCGCCGTTCGTTCCACGCGCACCGTTATGTGGAGTCTTACGATGGAAACGCGAAAGGCACGCTATCGCTTCGATTTGCGCCGCTGGTAGAGTTGAATTCCATCACGCTTTACCCGGATGGCCCGGCCCCGCAGACCTATACCGCGGCGAGCTTTGACATTTTATATGCCCAGGCGAGGCTTAATTTTAAGCCCGGCGTCAACGGCTCGTTTTTTAACCGCTATTATCCGGAGATCACACTGCCGGCGGTGGGCTTGAATTCGACGTTGGCCGATTATTTTGCCGGATACGGCTTTGTTACCACGTTGACCGGCGACATTTCCGCCGGCAGCAACATTGTGCTTCCGCTGGCCAACAACAACGGCTACGTACCCGATCAGGGACCGTGGAACATTGCCAATTCGTGGCAATTGCTTCTCGACGCCGGAACGCAAAACGAAGAGGTTGTCCAGATTAATGTGAACAGCTCTGAAGTAACGGCGACAAATCTGGTTAACGATCATTCCGCAGGCGCTTACGTGTGCGGTCAACTCGTTCCTGCAGACGTGCAGCTTGCCTGTGCGCTTCTGGTGGGGAACGCGATCCATGCCCAGGATTTAACGAAGGCCGGCGAACAGGTAGGGCGCCTGGGCGGGTACGTCTGGCAAGGCCGATCGGGGAGCTATTTATTTACGCCCGAGATTAAACGTCTGCTGACGGCGTATCAGGATGCGATTCAATGAGCATGGCGCTTCTATGCAACAGGACGATCACGCTGTACCGGCCAACCGTTACCTACGATGCGGCCGGCGGCGAAGTCCGCGAGATGAATGTCATTTTCGCCGATGTCGGCGCGCGCGTTTTGCAAGCGCCACGCGGGACCACAAAAGATATCAACATGCGACTGAGCGTGGAAATTTCACATCAAATTATCGTGTATCAAAATATCGGGGCCCAAGTGGACGACATGATTCAGATAGATGACGGACGACAGATGCTTGTGGTCGCGCAGTCCGATGAGGGCGGATGTGAGCGCGTGTGGTCGATTGATTGTCTGGAAATTAACCCGGAATCCTGAATTTTTTTGTGGGATAGGCATCTTGCCTGTCATTAATTTTACCGATCCTGACAGGCTGGAAGCCTGTCCCACAGTTTTGAAATAGATTCTTTGGGGGCAGCATGCTGAATATCGCCGAGCAGATCATCACGATTTGTAAAAACGATCCGGTTTTGTCGGCCACGAATCCGGCAGGACCATCCATCACACACGCCGACGCGACAAAAACGATCCCGTGGATGGTCATTGTGTGGCTGCCGGGCACGCGCATACTGCGCAGCTTCGATGGAACCAAAATACCGGACTACATCGTGAGCTTTACCATCGTTGCGCCATCGGCAACACAGGCCATGACCATGCTGGACCGTTTGGAGGTTCTATTTGACGAAACAGAGTTTGCCCTGCCGAACGGTGATTATTGCCTGCAAGCATTACTGAATAAGCCGCCAACAATACGGGAAGGACAACGGCAATCAAATAATCAGCCTGCGTATGCGGCAACCGCGGTGTATAAATTCCGGGTCCAAGAATCGGCATAAGTCGCCGCATTCGTCTTAGTTTTAATACTAATACTTGCCGTGGTTAATCAACATATGTTCTGCATCCGCTTCTGCGATATCGCTAAACCTCCGTACGTCTCTAGGATGTCCGCGATCCATCCAAGCGACAACATATTCTGCTCCATCCTTGAAAATGACAGCAACATCGTGTGTGCCACGAACCGCTGAATATTTTTCAAAATATTCCATTGCCCTACCCGAATGCAGCCTCAAATAATCAATTATTTGTTGCCGATCAACTGAGATAAAGCGCCTGAAATCGCCCTTTCGGGGGTCTTGGCCATGCTCTTGCACTACATCGAAAAATCTACCGGCAAGCATCGCCTCTATTTGTTCGTATTTATCAATCGGTAACGATTTCATAGTGTACCTTCAGGGCGGTATTGTCGATTCAGATTCTGGCACAAGCTGCAAATGATGTCCAGGAATCATGAATGACAGGCGGGTAGACCGCTTTTAGGATAGTGTATAATAATCGTCATGGTGATTGGATGTGCGGCATGATTACCCGACAAATGCTCAATAAGAAACGCGAAGCGATTCTTGAAATCGCCGGAAAATATGGCGCGCACGACGTGCGCATCTTCGGATCAGTGGTTCGGGGAGAAAACACCGAAGCTTCCGATCTGGATATTCTTGTGCGTTTTGACCCAGACCGCACGCTTATGGATCATGCGGCGTTGATCGGTAAACTTGAAGACCTTTTGGGCGTTAAGATTGACGTGATTGACGCAGATGGAATGCGCCCCCGGTTCCGGGAGGTTGTGGAAAAAGAAGCTCTTCTTTTATGAGAACTTCACGACTACTGCTGCAGGACATTCTCGAAGCCATAGCCGAAATCGAACGCTATACGCCGGACACGCTGGAAAAGTTCAACGCGGATGCGCCCGTTCAATCGCATATCGTGCGTCATATAGCGATTATTGGCGAGGCGGCATCGCGCCTTCCCAGGGTTTTGCGCGACGCACATCCTGATGTACCGTGGCGCGAGATAATTGATATGCGCAACATCGTTGTACATGTTTACCATGGCATAAACTAGCGCCGTGTATATGAAACGGCCCGCAAGGACGTGCCTGCGCTTAAACCCCACATTCAGACAATTTTTGATTCACCCTCGTCCGAAAATATATAAAACAAACGCCGAGACGGGAGAATGAATTTCACCACAACGACACGACGACACGACGCAACGACGCTTTAATCCCGATCACTAATGATTTATTTAAGGATATCGGGACAGGCTGCAGAGGGCGCAGAGATGAAACGCACGAAAATTTTAAGTCAAGATAGTACGAATTTCGGTACTGGTTCAATTTGAAAAATTATTGTTTAACCTCATTAGCGCGAACAGATTCAAGCGGCATTCCAAATCGTTTCACTTCTTGATAATGAAGTATTAATCCCACGGCGGCACTTATAAACCCAACAATAGAAATTATAAATTCGATGCGCAAGACAACTATCATCCATGAGCGAGAAGAATTCAAAAACAGCAAGGTTGTCATAAAACCTAAGCAAAATAAAAGTGAAATCAGAACAGAAAGCCAGATGGCAAGCAGCAATAATGTTTTATTTTGTCCCCGTATGGCCTGCCAGACGAAAAATACAAGAACCAAAAGAGAGGCCGAATTAAAACCCACGCCATATAATAAATGCATCCTCCATATCGATAATAGTAACAAATATCCGAATTGCATTAATGCTATAACCTGCGGCACTAGAAGATAGTATCGAATCTTGGTATTCATAAAACACAAGCTTACTCAATCAGCGCCAGCAATTCTTTCGGCTGAATATCTTAAATGAGATTGTTAATAAGTCTATTCAGGATAAAGGAGTATCCTGAATGGGCAACGTTTTAACCGGCCTGAATGGCTCAATCACACTTCCCACCGGCATTACCTTCAAAATTGACGGCGGCACGCTCGAAGAGGATTTGCGCCAGAAAGACGCCGAGGGATTTACTGACAACGGTTATCAAACAGGCGTACTCACAGGCCTTGGCCTTAAAGGCACGGTCACGGGTTTTATGACCACGGATGATCCCGGCATCGCCGACACTGATGCGCTGACGAAATTTTCCAATGTGGCATTCACTTTTACTTTTTCCGGAAGCGGCAAGGTTGTAACGGGAAATTGCAACCTCACGCGGTTTCGCGCCGGCATGAAGGTCGGCGAGGTAACGAGCTTTACCGCCGAATTTAGTTCCACCGGACAATATTCTTCAACGGATAACGGTACGCCGAGTAGTTAATTGGAGTGCTAATGAATTTTTCCCAGGCAACTGATGCACCCGTTGTCGTAACAATCGACGGCACAGAAGTCAGCTTCCCAGTCTGGACGATTGGCGATCTTTCCGAGTTATGCAGCCGGCTGGACGAGAGGCGGATTAAACTGGCCCAGAAGTCGGCCCGGCAGTTAGGCGTCGATCGCATAGACCAGGCGTCCATCCTGCAAAACGCGGAATTCCATTCAACTACGCCGGTGGATATTTTTCGTTACTTCCAGACACATTGCGGAGCCATTGAATGCCTGACAAAGAGCCTGTTGAAAGCGGGGAAAACACCGGATGAGGCAACCGCGATCATCAGCCGGCTCTATGCAAAGGAATTGACTGACCTGGCGCTATTGGTTGGCCGACTGACACGTCCCAAACCGGCGAAAACAAGCAGCGCCGCAGCGGACCCTACCCAGGAAATTTGAGCAACTGGATGAATCTGCACCAGTTGCGGCGAATTTGTCCGGGAATAGACCCGATGCAGATTAGTTACGCATTGGCCATGGCTCTATTAAATCCAGAGGACCACGCGGATCAGAACCTGATTGGCCGACGGCTTTGGAAACAAAACCGTGAAATTCAGAGGAGTCGCGGTCAATGAACGAAATTGGCAATGACGATTCAGGCATATTTACTTTCAAGGTTGCGGGCCAGCTTGCGTCCATCCAGCAGGTCCAGCAGATCAGGGATGAATACGCGCAGCTTGAAGAGATGCTTGCGCGGTCGTTGACTTTGACTATTCAGACAAATGGCACATGGGACATATCGGGCATATCAAATGACTTTGATGACTTATGTAGAGCAGTCCCGATGAATCGGGACTGCTCAGTGATGGAACAGGCTGGAGCCATACGACAGGCTCAGGCTGAAGAGCCTGTTCTACATTTAACGAATGCGGGCGAGACGCCCGCGCTCCATTCGAGCCTTATTTGGGATGCGGAGAATGCTTTTGAAGCCGAACGCAGGAACGTTCGCAATTCAATCCCGCTTACGGAAATGTCCGCGGCGACGGGTGAATCATACGCCAGGGCTTTGGATGAAATACACGGATCGGGACAACATCCGGCTTCCAACAATGGCGCTAAAGAAATTGTGGATGCGATTAAAGGAATCGCTTCGCTGATCGGGCCGAACAAGCTCATTACGCTGTTTACGGGAATGTGAGATGGGCATAACGATCAAAGAAGACATCATCCAGGATTCCAGCATGACTGGGACCTGGACCGACAAAATAAAGCACCGGTCCTTTCTGGTTTCCGGCATACCCACCACTGGCAGCAATCCGACGGAAATGGAATACCTGGCTTTAACCGCGACGGATTCAACCAGCGGATTTACGATACCGGCGCTGGGACAGTTTCATCCTGTTTTGACGAGCTACTGGGTTGACCAGGCATCGGCAAAGCCGTGCGGTCCGAATCAATTCTACGTCACCATTCGGTATCGCCTGCAATCGCTTCCTTCAACTTTTTTGCTGGAATTTCATGGCGGCGTCCGGCAGATCACCAAGTACGTTGATGCGAATGGCAATCCCACGCAGGTCAACACGCCGGCGAGCGGAGTAGCAACGCCACGGCTGTTCGGCGTTCCAAGTGCATATCCGATTAGCCAGACGGTTATCACGTTTTTAGAGAACGTCAATCCAACCAACCTTAATGCCAACTATGCGGGCAGTGTTAATTCCGCGGCGTGGCTTGGCGCCGCCGCCGGCACGGTGCGTTTCGACGGCGTAACCGGCAGCACGGAAAATTTGATCATTTACAAAAACAAATACAGCTTTAGTTATGACCCGGCGGGCTGGAATGAACTGGTTGTGGTTCCGGGAGTAGACGGCTATCCGCCGCCGGGAGTGAATCCATCGACCACCGGCGGCACAACATCCGGCGGCGCCCAGGGAACAGGTTGGGCGTGGTTTCAGATGCCCAAGTGGGTGGACTTTAACAGCGCGCTCTCGAATGTCACTACACAGGTCGGCGGCCAGGGAAGCACGGTGTTTTAAATAAGTGTTCAGAGTTCTGTTTGAAGTTTTTCAGACGTTCTAAAAACTTTGCTCTGAAAACTGAAAACTGTTGAGTGGAGCTCAACCCATGTTCGCAGGCAAACTACCCGGCTGGCAAACCGACATTCCCGCACTGATGGGCGTGGCCAAACGTCTTACCGAAATGTCGGACGCAATTAACACGGTTCATCCGATTATCGGCGTGCCGCCCATAAGAGTGCAGCAGACGCCGAAAGGCGGCACGACTCTCTCGCTGGACCTGCACAAATATCCGCCGCCGGTGATGGTGAAAATTACCGGCAGTTTGGGCAATGGCAATTATACGGGCCGTCAATTCTGGGGCGTGCTTACCTTTACATCGGGATCGGCGAGCGTGCCGGGCAATCTGACCGATCCGGGCGCTGACAATTGCATCGTGGTGAATCTGGCTGAGGTAACCGGCGGCCCACAACTTCCTACGGGTGCGTGGATCATCGGCATTGCCCTGGGACAAACTCTGAATGCGTCGAACGTTGGCGTGGCTTTAGTCGTGGTCAATGGTTCAAGCGGAATTGCCGCAGCAAGTCTGACGCAAACAGGCGGCGCGGATGGGACCGCAACGACGCCGGCGTCGTGGACATATACAGCTGCGAGTTTATCCGGCGGCGTAACGTTTGGGACCGCGATGAGCCTGAATGCCCAGCGCCCAAATGGGTCAACCAAACCCGCCGTATCAGGTTTGGTTGTTTTTAAATCGTCAGCGTGGGTTCTCTGGTGGTGTGATGAAGTTCCCAATACGACGGCGTGCTCGTGAGCGGACCCAATGTACAACTAAACTCTAGTGGTCAACGCAATCTGGCAAGCAGCGGTGGAAGTTCCGGCCCGGATCAACTTCTCGCCGGGACAAGCGATGGCTGCTGTTGCGCGAGCAGCAGCAGCAACTTTGATTGCACCGTTAACCCTCCAAGCAGCGTGGCTATTGTTGGTTACTACGATGGAATGATTGATTTGTCTTCATGTACAGGCTTGTATGATAAAATTTCATCCGATTGCGTGTGGGACGGAACATTTCAAGCTTTTGACCCCAGTGCCTGCCTTTGGACTAATGCTCAATGTTTTAACGGTGATCCCTGCTGGGATTGCAGCATCAGCGGCAAGCGCATGTGGCCGCTGGACCCGCCGGGGCTTTCTCAGGTGTATTACGTGAGTCCGGGATTGTGGGAACTCCAAATATCTATTCAGAATGGCGCTTCCACAGGGACAATAGTATGGCAGGGACAAAACTCAAGCGGATACGCCAGTGGGGTCTATACCAAAACCGGAGGATGTGCCGCGGGACCGGCAACATTAACCATCGCATGAAAAACCGATGTACATTTTGGACTGATTGCGGCGTAAAGGGCGGCGGGTGCTGCGGAAAAAATCTCTACGGCGGCAGGCCGAGCCTGGGCGTATGCCGGATTTGCCCGCAATATTCCGGTTCACCACGCGGACTCGGCGACGTGGTTCATTTATTTGCCGCGCCAACGCGGCGATTGATGAATTTTGTCCTGCGAAAGAAAAGCGGTGGCAAAAACTGCGGATGCCAAGAGCGGCGACGAAAGCTTAATCAACGGTGCAGTTTTTCCTTCGGGCACAAATAGAGGAGGACAGGCATAGTTATAATGTAGAGCAACCTCTCCCGAACTCGATAGAAATTAACAGGATATCGGGACAAGTCCAGGCTGCTTTTTCTTTGCCATGTTCAGGCCAGAGAGCCTGAGCTACATTATTTGCTCTTCTGATCACCTGTTCTACTTTCTAGCGCCGTGCCGCCTACGGAACCAGAAGATCCAGCGGGAACGTCACCATGTGCAGCGGTATCGGCACAATCACCGGATCGTCGATCGTTCCGCGTATCCTCAGCTCCAGAAGCTGCTGCTGCAGAAAATCGACAATATCGCCCAGCACAGGAATGCCCGGCCCGTTAGGCGTTTGCGTCGCCATGTTCAGGTTCAACATACCGCTGCTCAGATCGACATTCCCGCTTCCGACTAAATCGACGCCTGGACTGTTCAACTGAATCGAATTGAATGTAACCACGTCATTAGACAGCTCATAATTAATCAGGGCGTAATTGAATGCATCGCTGATCGGCAGGCGCAGGGTGCCAATCTGCAGTAATCCCATCGCCAGAGGAACGTTGTAAATTTTTGCGTTGGTCACCACCAGTTCACCAGTGCCGGTCCGCGTTGTCGGATCGCTGAACTTCTGCGTCATGGAAAGTTCAGCCTCGACTGTCCCCGAATTGATCTGCTGATCCGCCGGCGTGGTCGTCGCCGACGAATTAAGTAAATCCGCAAGCTGGGCATCTTTCATGGTGAACGCCGCCGCATACGCGGGCTGCGGCTCAAAGGAAATATTCACCTGGCCATTGATGGTTCCCCCGGCGATTGTGCCGGAAATCGGTTCGATATCGATGGTCTTTTTGATCGCATCGGCGCTGATCGCACCGCTCGCCGGATCCACCGTTTTGCCTGCCCAGGTAAGTCCCGTAAGCGAAAATTCTCCCGCCATGTCGGGAACCTGGTCTCCCGACGCCCAATTTCCCGCGATCGTTACCGTGGCATGCTTGATGGACGCCCGCACCGTTTTCTGGAACTTCATATTGTCCAGAACCACGGAACCAGTGAATCTCCAGTTGGGCTGCCCATTGTCTTTTGAGTATTGGAGTTTGCCCAGATCCACCAGCCACGCTCCCTGCGGTTCAAATTCCGCGACAATGGGCGCTGCCGACCCCGGCAGAACCTTGATCCATTCATCGGGTAGTTTCGGCGCCTGAGCCATCAGCGATAAATTATATTCTGAATTAACCACGCCATAATCGCCATTGAGCGTCAGGTTTATCGGGCCCGCTGCCGCACTTAAATCTTTTAATTCAATGGTTTTGGGAGTCACGTTAACGTCGCCCTGAATATTGGATATCGGGTCGGGAAGAAATGCCGGCGCCAGCCGCATTTTTTGCGGTTCCAGATTGATGCTCAAAGAATTAAATACACTTGTCGTTACGCCTGTGTCTTCCGATTCCCACAGACTCAATACGATGGCCAGCGATCCATTCAGTGTGCCCGATGGATTCCATTTATCCCAGATTTTCCGCCACTGTTCCGGCAGGCTTGCCGGAGCGTTGGCATCGACCTGTATGTTTTGCCAAACGCCTTTGGCGTTGATCACCGAGGGGCCCGTTTCGGGCATGAATATGTTTCCGGTGACGGTGAATGTTCCTTTTTGATCCGGCCCCGCATCGCCGGTCAGATGCAAAAGATCCACATTTTGATAACTTAAACGCGCCGCCATGTTCGCATTGGTGATCGGCCAGGGCAAAAGATCAGGCTTAAGTGTTCCGCCGGTTAAAGTTAAAGTTCCGTCAACCTTGGGTGAATCTTCCGGCCCGCGCGTAATCATCGCATCCATGGCCATTGTTCCGCTGACCAGGTTCATCGGATGCAGCCGCCGGTTGTAACTGTCCGGCAGGCTGTCCCAGAGAGTCTGATCCACGGGAATATTCGTTGCCACAACGTGAACGAACGGCTGCATATCGTTGACCTCATCCGGAGAGTAGTTCACGGTTCCATTGAATACGATGCTGCCCTTGCCGCCGTCGACCGGTGAGGTCAGGTTAACGATGCGCGTCTGATGTTCCGTGAAATATATTTCGCCGTGCACGTGCTGCAGTGGATAGGGGAAATCCGCGTAGCGTCCGGTTACATCCATCGGCAAAATATCGACTGCGAAATCCGGTTTGTCGGAATCTCCCTGCGCCCTGGTGACGTGACAAATGAATCGCCCATATCCGACGGGGTCGAACTTATCCCAGATGGGAATCAGCTCCGCCGGCATGCACTCTTCAAGTCGCTTGTCAAAAAAGCATTTCTCTGAAGCAATGGTCAAATCCACCCGCGTGTTTTGGGAATTGATTCC
>Ga0335074_10002411_pt1 | contig 25473 bp, 31 predicted proteins | sample Lox_Sample_23_FD_206715 | JGI IMG/M metagenome (GOLD analysis project Ga0335074, IMG submission 206715) | Soil microbial communities from Loxahatchee National Wildlife Refuge, Florida, United States - Lox_Sample_2.3 | ecosystem: Environmental > Terrestrial > Soil > Wetlands | place: USA... | reverse complement strand
AGTGACATCATAGCGGTCTGGTGATTGAGGGCCAACCGCAACTTATCTGCGCAGCCTTGCACGGCGGCCTTGAATCATAGCGGTCTGGTGATTGAGGGCCAACCGCAACAAGTCGATGGTGCGGTTCAGCACGCCCATCATCATAGCGGTCTGGTGATTGAGGGCCAACCGCAACCGCCAACATCGGCAATGCGACCGTCTATCTATCATAGCGGTCTGGTGATTGAGGGCCAACCGCAACTATCAGCCGGACATCGACATTCTTGAAGCGATCATAGCGGTCTGGTGATTGAGGGCCAACCGCAACAGAAGTGCCGGACGGCATGCCTGGAATGGCATCATAGCGGTCTGGTGATTGAGGGCCAACCGCAACCGGCCAGCAGATCGTGAAGCTCTTGAACGAATCATAGCGGTCTGGTGATTGAGGGCCAACCGCAACCAACGGTGCCATTGCACGCTCCTGTCAGCCATCATAGCGGTCTGGTGATTGAGGGCCAACCGCAACTAGCGCGGTCATTTGCATGCCTCGGCTTTGATCATAGCGGTCTGGTGATTGAGGGCCAACCGCAACGCCAACCTCATCACGCTGACGGGAGGCACGATCATAGCGGTCTGGTGATTGAGGGCCAACCGCAACCGCCTGCGCGATGTCCCACTGCTTGAAGCTATCATAGCGGTCTGGTGATTGAGGGCCAACCGCAACGCGGCGGAAGACGGCGATCGTCGGTGTCAGATCATAGCGGTCTGGTGATTGAGGGCCAACCGCAACGCCAACCTCATCACGCTGACGGGAGGCACGATCATAGCGGTCTGGTGATTGAGGGCCAACCGCAACTCGATTACAGGTAACTTGAGGTCTTCGAATATCATAGCGGTCTGGTGATTGAGGGCCAACCGCAACCCTGCGAGGCATTCGTGCGAGATGGCGTCGCATCATAGCGGTCTGGTGATTGAGGGCCAACCGCAACGAAAACAACAACCGGATCATACGCGATTCCATCATAGCGGTCTGGTGATTGAGGGCCAACCGCAACAACGCGGTTTCGATTGCAATCACGTCGTCGATCATAGCGGTCTGGTGATTGAGGGCCAACCGCAACTCGAGGCATCGACCAGGGAAAGACCCTGCTATCATAGCGGTCTGGTGATTGAGGGCCAACCGCAACGCCAGTGACATAGTACAACCCCGGCTCCAGATCATAGCGGTCTGGTGATTGAGGGCCAACCGCAACAAGTTGGTTTATGTGGTTGCGGTATGTCGTATCATAGCGGTCTGGTGATTGAGGGCCAACCGCAACGGTTTTGATCGGCACTACGCAGTGGCTCCAATCATAGCGGTCTGGTGATTGAGGGCCAACCGCAACCGAACAGAGTTGCTACGCAACTCTGTTCGTTGCGGTGTAATGGGCCATAATACAATTCCCGTTTCGAGGGGGCTGCACTCAAATCAGCAGCCCAATCTCCCTCGCAATCGCCCGCGCGGCCTCGGCCGGGTCGCGGGCGCCGGTGATCGGGCGGCCGATGACGAGGATGTCGGCCCCGGCGCGGAGGGCTTCCGTGGGCGTCTTCACGCGGCGCTGGTCTGCGAGGGCAGCGCCTTCGGGGCGAATACCCGGCGTGACGATGAGAAAGTCCGGGCCGCAGGCCTCGCGCACCGCTTCGATTTCCTCGGCGCTGCAGACCACGCCGTCCAGACCGCAAGATTTTGCCGGCACAGCGAGGCGCACGACACGCTCGCGCGCCGTGCCCTGAAGGCCAAGTGCCTGCAGATCGGCCTGGTCAAGACTTGTAAGAATGGTGACGGCCAGAAGTTTCGGCCTGGGATTTGTGCCTTCGATCGCGTCGCGCGCGGCACGCATCATCGCGGCGCCACCCGAGGCGTGAATGTTGAAATAGGCAACGCGCTGCGCGGCGAGCGCGCGCGAGGCGCCGGCAACGGTGTTTGGAATGTCATGAAATTTGACATCGGCGAAAACCGGCCGCCCGAGGTCGACAATGCGGCGCAAACCTTCGGGTCCGGTGGCGGTGAGAAATTCGAGCCCCACTTTGAAACCGCCGACATGCGGCGCCAGCAAACCGGCGAGCTGCAGCGCGTGTCCGGGATCCGGTGTGTCCAGTGCTACGAAAACCGGATTGTTCCGCCCGCTCAAAGTTTCACCACGGAGAACGCGGAGCAACGTATTGCGCGCGGCGTGCGCATTTTCAACTCTGTGTTCTCCGTGTCTCCGCAGTGAAACGCAATCGGCAGCGCCGCTGCCGAGCTTCACGGATGCGAGCCGCCGTTCAGGCGCTCGCGCAATTCCTTGCCGGTGCGGAAGAAGGGCGCGCGCTTTTCGCCGACACGGACCGGCTGACCGGTACGCGGATTACGCCCGGTGCGCGAAGAACGCACTTTCACGGAGAAAACTCCGAAGCCGCGCAATTCCACGCGCTTTCCGTCGACAAGCGCTTCCGCAACTTCTTCCAGCACGGTGGAAACGATCCGCTCCACGTCGCGGTGGAATAGATGCGGGTAGCGTTGTGCCAGTCGCAGCACCAGTTCCGATTTGATCATCCCCGCCCCCCCGAAAAAAAGGGCACCTCCGGAACGATACCACCGATGATCGCCCCGCCTCAACCAGCGTGTCAGAGCGGTTCCGAGCCGTCAACGGAAAGGCGGGGCGTTTACCGGTGATTGCCGCAGTGCGGCGTTTTTGTCACTCCTCCCCGGCCTCGTCCCGGCGCTTGCGAAGCGCCGCGCCCAGAATGTCGCCGAGCGACGCACCGGAATCCGTGGAGCCGAATTGCGCCACGGCTTCCCTTTCCTCGGCCACTTCGCGCGCCTTGATCGAAAGCGAAATCTTGCGCGAGGTCTTATCGAAGGCCGTCACCAGCGCGTCCACCTTGTCGCCCACGCCGAAACGGTCGGGCCGCTGATCGTTGCGGTCGCGCGCCAGATCGGAGCGCCGGATGAAGGCTTTCACGCCATCGGCCAGGCTCACCTCGATACCGCCATCGTTGACTTCGGTCACGGTCGTTGTGACCACCGAGCCCTTCCGGATCGGGCCCGCCTTCTCCATCGGGTCGCCCGCCGCCTGCTTGATGCCGAGACTGATACGTTCTTTTTCGACGTCGACATCGAGCACCTTGGCCTGGACCACATCGCCCTTCTTGTAATCGGCGACGGCCTGCTCGCCGGGCTTGTCCCAGGCGATGTCGGAAAGATGGACCATGCCGTCGATCTCGTCATTGAGGCCGACAAACAGGCCGAATTCGGTGATGCTCTTCACCTCGCCTTCGATGATGCTGCCCGGCGGATGCGCAGCGGCAAAGGCAGCCCACGGATTTTCCGTGCACTGTTTCAGGCCGAGGCTGATGCGTCGCTTGTTGGAATCGACCTCCAGCACCTGCACTTCCACTTCCTGCCCAGGCGTCACGATCTTGGACGGGGCGACGTTCTTCTTGACCCAGCTCATTTCGGACACATGAACGAGGCCTTCGACGCCGGGCTCGAGTTCGACGAATGCTCCGTAATCGGTGACGTTCGTGACTTTGCCGGTGAAACGCACGCCGGGAGGATATTTGGCGCCGACCCCTTCCCACGGATCGGTCTGCAGCTGCTTCATGCCGAGGCTGATGCGCTGCGTTTCCTGATTGATCTTGATAATTTGCACGGTGACATGCTGACCGACGGAAAGTACTTCGGTCGGATGGCTGACGCGACGCCAGGCGATATCGGTGACGTGCAGCAATCCGTCCACGCCGCCGAGATCGACGAAAGCGCCGTAATCGGTGATGTTCTTCACCGTGCCTTCGACAATTTGTTTTTCCTGCAGGCTCGCGACGAGCGAGGAACGTTCCTCCGCGCGGCGCTCCTCGAGCACGGCGCGGCGCGAAACGACAATATTGCCGCGCCGGCGATCCATCTTCAGGATCTGGAACAGCTGGGGCTGGTTCATCAGCGGCCCGACATCGCGCATCGGGCGCACATCCACCTGACTGCCGGGAAGGAATGCGACCGCGCCGTCCAGGTCGACGGTAAACCCGCCCTTCACGCGGCCGAAAATGATTCCGGTCACGCGCGTCTGTTCGTTGAACGCACGCTCGAGCCGGATCCAGCTTTCTTCGCGCCGCGCCTTGTCGCGCGACAGCACGGCTTCGCCCATCGCGTTCTCGATGCGCTCGACATAGACCTCGACTTCGCTTCCCGTTTCGACATTGGGTGGCTGGCCGGGCATGGAGAATTCCTTGAGCGCCACGCGGCCCTCGGTCTTCAGGCCGACATCGACGATCGCATAGTCGTTCTCGATTGCGACGATGCGGCCGCGCACCACTGCGCCTTCCGCGGGTGCGCGCGTTTCGAAGCTGGCCTCCAGCATCGCGGCGAAATCGTCGCGGCTGGGGGTGAAAATCGATTCGACGGCACGTGCCATGTGTTTTCAGTCCTTTTCAAAGTTGGGTTGGTCGCAGACGATCGGTCTGCGTGCGTCGCGAATTCGCCGCGAGAGCCTCGCGGCAGCAAATTCCGGGAATTGGTCCGCAAGCCTACTCGGGGCAAGCCCGCCGGGTCTCCTTCAACCCCTGTGGCGGACTGCGAGCGCTTCCTCGATTCCGGGCTTGACCAGAGTGAGGGCTGCTGCGAACGCGGCGTCTATACCCAACCCGGTGGTATCTAGCAAGATCGCGTCGGTCGCGGGCTTGAGCGGCGCCGTGCTGCGATTGCGGTCCCGCGCGTCGCGCGCCTCGATATCGGCCAGTACCGCCGCTTCCGATAAATCGACGCCAGCCTGGACAAGTTCAAGCCAGCGCCGGTGCGCGCGGACCGGCGCCTGGGCATCGACAAACAGTTTGGCATCGGCGTCGGGGCAAACGACTGTGCCGATATCGCGGCCATCGATCACCGCACCGCGCGCGCCATCCGGCGGCGCGGCTGCAAAGCGCCGCTGATAGTCGAGCAGCGCTTCCCGCACACGCGGAAAGGCAGCGACGATTGACGCCGCCCGGGCAATGCCGTCACCCCGGAGTTCGAATTTCCCGGCATCGGCGGGATCGATTGTCCGTGCCGCGACAACAGCGGCTTGTTCATTGGTTGGTTCGCCACCCGCACACAACACACGCCACGCCGTCAGCCGATAGAGCGAACCGGAATCGAGATGGGCAAAGTTGAAATGAGCGGCGAGCCGTTTGGCCAAAGTCCCTTTGCCGGACGCGGCCGTACCATCCACTGCAATCACGACGGGCCCAGTCATCCGACGGGCACGGTAACTTTTGCGCCCAGCGTGCGCATGATCTGGCTGAAATGGGGAAAGCTCGTGCGCATCATGACGGAATCGTCGATGGAAACAGGCTCAAGGCTCGCAAGTCCCGAAACAAGAAACGCCATCGCCAGCCGGTGATCCATATGGGTGGAGATGCGTGCGCCGCCGCGGACGCCGTCGGGCCCTCCCCCCTCGACTATCAACCCGTCTTCGAGTTCCCGGACATTGGCACCGATCGCCGCGAGCCCTTTGGCAATACCCGAAAGCCGGTCGCTTTCCTTGACGCGCAATTCGCCAAGCCCGCGCATCACCGTGCGTCCTTCGGCAAAGGCCGCGAGGACTGCAAGGATCGGATATTCGTCGATCATGGATGGCGCCCGTTCGGGCGGCACCTCGACGCCGTTCAACAGCGAGGCGCGCACAACGATATCGCCGATTTCCTCGCCGCCGCTCTCGCGCCTGTTCTCGATCGTTATCGCTGCGCCCATTTCCAGCAATGTTTCAAAGAGGCCCGCTCGGCGCGGATTGAGCAACACGCCCGGCAATACGATTTCGGAGCCCCGGACGAGAAGCGCCGCCGCCAATGGAAACGCCGCGGAAGATGGATCGGCGGGAATAATTACGGGGACAGGATGAAGCTCGGTCTCGCCCATGATCTCGATTGTCTCGCGGCCATCGCCGTGTATTTCCGTCGCTATTTCCACGCCAAAGGCTCCGAGCATGCGCTCGGTATGATCGCGCGTCAGCACGGCTTGCGAAATGCGCGAGCGGCCCGGCGCGCCCAGGGCCGCGAGCAGCAGGGCAGACTTCACCTGCGCCGAGGCCACCTCCACTTCGTGGTCGATGCAGGTCGGCTGCCGACTACCGGTAATCATCAGCGGCATGAAGCCGCCCTCGCGCGCCGTATAGGTCGCGCCGAACATTGTCAGCGGGTCGAGTACGCGCCGCATGGGCCGCCCGCGCAACGAAATGTCACCGTTGAATCCGACCGCAATTGGAGTCGTCGCCACGGAGCCCATGGCGAGGCGCGCGCCGGTGCCGGAATTGCCGAAGTCGAGCATATCCTCCGGCTCGGTCCAGCCCGCGACACCAACGCCGTGCACACGCCATTCGCCGTCGCCATCCTTCGCGACATGGGCGCCCAGCTTGCGCATCGCTGCCGCCGTGGCGAGCACGTCGTCACCTTCGAGAAGACCCGAAATTTTCGTTTCGCCGATCGCGAGCGCACCCAGGATGAGCGCACGATGCGAGATGGACTTGTCGCCGGGAACGGCGACCCTACCTTTGAGCGGACCGGAGCGCCGGGCTTCGAGCGGACGTGGAATGTCAGGCGCCTGCATCACCTGCCCTGCCTGGCTTTGACAGTCTGGCTCAACCGTGGCAAACGACCCGGCTTTCGCAACTGCATACACAACGGGAAGCATGACCCTGGTCAAGGCCGATCTTGGAACCAAACGCGTTTGTCCCAGCTGCAATGCACGCTTCTACGATCTCCAGAAGCGTCCGATCACCTGTCCGAAATGCGAGTTCTCTTTTGATCCGGAGGCACTGTACAAGCAGCGGCGGCCGCGTCAGCCCGAACCGGAAAAGGTCGTGGTAGACAGGGAGCGCGACGAGGAGGAAGAACTCGAGGACGCCGAGGAGATGGAGGCCGCCGAGGGCGGAGAAGACGAGGCAGGCATAGAGGACGAAGGCGCCGTTGAGCAGGAGGACGAGGACGAGGAAATCGTCGAGGACGAAGAGCCCGAGGCTGCCGGCATGTCCGTGGTAGACCCCGCCGCAGAAGAAGGCGCCGAACTCGAAGATATCGAGGACGAGGAAATACCCGAGGAAGATGTGGAAGATCCCAGTCTCCTCGAAGAGGTCGGAGAAGAAGAGGACGACGTCAGCGGAATCATCGATGCCGATCTGGACAAGGACGAGAGATAGACGCGGCGCAAAGGCATCGGGGCTGTAGCTCAGTTGGGAGAGCGCTTGAATGGCATTCAAGAGGTCAGCGGTTCGATTCCGCTCAGCTCCACCAGCCTACGCTGCGCAGCAGCGCAGGTTGTCCCCCGAAGCCATGCCTGCCTGCGCGAAGCCGATGCTTCGCTTCGGGGAAGGCAAGGCAAAGGGGGACGGGCCGGGGATGACACGCGCAGCTACGGTTGGCAGGCCAAACTTCGCGAGCTCGGCCAGCCGTTTTGTAATACTCCCCCTTCGTCACAATGGCCGGGCTTGACCCGGCCACCCAGCACGCAAGCGTCTGCGAACGAATGATTCGCATTCGCCTTATACTAACAAGCAGTTGTTTGCCGCGCAGACGCGCGGGACTGGATGGCCGGCTCGCCGGCCGGCCACGGTGAAAGAATAATGCGCGTGTTCCATGATGCCCGCTCCGTTCCCGCGGGAAGCATAATCGAAACCGACCTCGCCATCATCGGCGGCGGTCCTGCCGGAATTTCGCTGGCGCTCGCGCTCGCCAATACGCCGATAAGCATGGTGCTGCTCGAAAGCGGCGGCACGAGTCCGGATGCGGCTACCCAAAATCTCTATGCCGGAACCGAAACCGGCGTCCGGTATATTCCACTCGATGCGACGCGGCTGCGTTATCTCGGCGGGTGCAGCAATCACTGGGGCGGCTGGTGCCGCCCTCTCGATCCGATCGATTTCGAAACGCGCGACTGGTTCGCCCATTCTGGCTGGCCGTTCCCGCGCGGCGAAATCGAACCTTATTACAAGCGGGCCCAGTCGCTCGTCGAAGCGGGGCCGTTCATCTACGATGAGCCGGCGCGCTGGGGAAAAGCGCTCGGCGCGCCGTTGCCGCTGGGCCCGGGCGGCCTTTACACGACCTTCTTCCAGTTCAGCAAACAGCGGGACAGCGTATTACCGACTCACTTCGGCGAACGTTACGCCGACGACCTGAAGCGCATTCCAAATCTCGATGTCTATCTTCACGCCAACGTGACGGGCCTGCGGCTGACACCCAACGCAAATCAACTCGACCATCTCGATATCGCCACGCTGTCGGGCAACCGCTTCACGGTGAAGCCGAAATTTGCGGTTGTTGCGACGGGCGGCATCGAGACACCGCGCCTGCTTCTCGCCTCGAACGATATCGTGCCGGTCGGCGTGGGAAACGGCAACGATCTGGTGGGCCGTTTCTTCGCCGATCACCCGATCCCGGGGCAGACCGCGACGCTTGTCGTGTTTGGCGGCAAAATCGCGCCTTATTACCAGCTCATCCAGACGGCGAACGGTGCGAATTTTCGCGCTGCTTTCGCGCCGACCAACGGGTATCGGACGTCGCGCGGCGTCGCCGATTCGCTTGCGACGGTGGAGGGCGAAGTTCAGCTCGACAGCACGGGCCAGGCCGCAGTGGCGGAAATTGCGGCGCTGTTCGGGATCGATGCCTCGGGCATGCGCTGTTTCACGCTCGGTTGCGGGATGGAGATTGCGCCGGATCCCGACCGTCGGCTGACGCTGACGGGCGAGAAGGATGCGCTCGGCATGCCGCGCCTGAAACTCGACATGCGCATCTCGGACGACGATTTCCGGCAATACCGCAACACGTTGAAAGAGCTGAGCCGCCAGCTGATGCTCGCGCGCACAGGCATGATCCGCATTCTTCATACGAGTCGCGAGCAATGGCTCAGCGTGATGGATTGGGGAAATCATCACATGGGAACGGCGCGAATGCACAACGACCCGCGCCGCGGCGTCGTGGATGCGAATTCCAAAGTACACGGCGTGAGCAATCTTTTCGTCGCCGGCAGTGCCGTGTTTCCCACTTACGGCGCTTCCAATCCCACGCTTAATCTGATCGCGCTGGTGCTGAGACTCGCAGATCATCTGAAGGTGCAATTCCGATGAGCGTGGCGGGAAAGGCCCAAATCGCGCGGCGTCCTTTGCTCAAGGGCCTGGCGGGCGCGGCCGGACTTGCGGTTGCGGGTGTCGCATTTTTCGAGGCACCGAAATTGTTCGCGCCGCACCATCCGCCTTCGCCCTATGACGATCTGCTCGCGCAATTGCCGGATCGCGACAGCGCAATATGCATCGGTGCGGCCTATCTCGCCGACCACCGCACGTTCAATGAATCCCGTGCGGCCCAGGACCTGCGCAGACAGTTTGCATCGCATTCCCTGGCGGCGGTCCTTGAAAACGACCTTTCCGGGGCACACATGGCCGAGGCACATGGCTGGGTGCTTCCCGAAACTCTGCTCGCGCTCTGCGCGTTAGCCGCAAAGGCCGGTTAAATCGTTCTTTTCGTCGAGCGTGGCCGGCCTGCTTGATCCGGGTCCGGGACTCCCCACATTTCGTAGGAAGGAGAAATGTCATGAGCGAGTTGGAAGAGTTCCAGGACGTCGCGGCTGATCTCCAGGAGATTGATCCGCGCATCGCCTATATCAAACCGACTCCGGCCGGCGAAGCGCGCCGTCAGGGGATCCTGCCGCCGGGAATACGCGTTCCCGACGAGGTGAAGCTTTATGTGCTGCACGCGAGCGACGGCCGCGTGCTCGGTTTCACGGACGCTTACGAGACAGCGTATGGCGCCGCAGTGCAGAACGAGCTGACGCCGGTCAGTCTGCATTGAACAAGGAATGACCGGAGCTGCTCTAAACTAAGTAATGTCATGGCCCGCATTCGCGGCCAATGGCAAAAATTATACCAGAGACCCTGGATTTCCATTCATTCCCGTTTGACCTGGCCGATCCACATTTCTGCGGGAATGAACCGGATCTGCCGCATAATGCAGACGATGATGAAAAAACAATCAACCTGGGGCTACTTCACGCCGCCTGGGACGAGTTCGCGCCGCCATTGGTTGGCTCCGTCAGGAGCGCGTAAAGCACTTCGGGCTTCGTTGCGGCCCTGAGTTTCTCGCAGGCCGCCTGGTTGCGCAAAAGCCGCGAAACGCGCGCGAGCGCCTTCAGGTGATCGGCGCCCGCGCCTTCCGGCGCGAGCAGCAGGAACACAAGATCGACCGGCTGATCGTCGACCGCTTCATAGGCAACCGGCGTCTCGATGCGCGCAAACATACCGCTGATCTTCGGCAGCCCGGCGATTCGCCCGTGCGGAATAGCAATGCCCTGGCCCATGCCCGTGCTACCGAGTCTTTCGCGTTCGATCAGGGTCTCGAATATCCGCCGCTCGGGAATCTGCGTCAGCCGCGCGGCATGATGGGCGAGCTCCTGAAGAAGCTGTTTCTTGCCGGCAGCCTTCAACATGGGAATGACGGCGTCCGGCGCCAGAAGATCGATGATTTCCATAGATGTGGCCTGCCTGATCAGGCGCCTGCTTCTTTCGGCAGCTTCGCCTTCTCGTGGTGATTCTTCAGCTTTCGTTTGTGGCGGCGGATCTGTCTCTCCAGCTTTTCGAGCGCCGCTTCGAAAGCATGGTGGGCGTCATGCGCATCGCCCTGCGCATTCAGCACGACTCCGGAATCGAGATGCGTCGTGCAATCCGAACGAAATCCCGATCCTTCGTGCGAAAAAACAACATGGACGTCCGCGCCACGGTCGAAATTCTTCGTCAACACGATCTCCAGCCGTTGCCGCACATGTTCCTGCAGCGCGGCGCCGATATCAATCTGCTTGCCTGAAACCCGAACCTTCATGAGCTCCACTTGCGCGGCAGTCTTGTCCGGCTCGGCTGTATCGCCCGGCCCGGGCGGAGCCTGCTCGAAAAAAGCGGCGGACCATAGGTCGCGACCCCTACCCTGTCAATTGCGGAAATCAAGCCGGAGAAGCCCGAAATTCCTGCGGTGCAGACATGTCCTGCCGAAGCCTCCTCCGCTCCACCGAAGAGGGGATTCGCATCGCCTCGCGGTACTTTGCAACGGTGCGCCGGGCGATGTTGATTCCGTCGCCGGTAAGTATTTCGACGATGCGGTCGTCCGAAAGAACCTGCTGCGGCGCTTCCTTGGCGATGAGATCGCGGATGCGGTCCCTGACCGCCTCCGCGGAGTGCGCTTCCGAACCGTCGGTGGCCGGAATTGCCGCGGTGAAGAAATATTTGAGCTCGAATACGCCGCGCGGCGTCGCAATATATTTGTTTGATGTGACGCGGCTCACCGTGGATTCGTGCATCGAAATCGCCTCGGCGACGGTACGCAGGTTCAACGGACGCAGATGGCGGACGCCGTGCGCGAGAAACGCATCCTGTTGGCGCACGATTTCGCTCGCCACCTTGAGGATCGTCCGCGCACGCTGGTCAAGGCTCTTCACGAGCCAGTTCGCGTTGTTGAGGCACTCGGTCAGATACGTCTTCGACTCCTTGTCGCGGGCGTTGGCCGACACTTTCGCATAGTAACGCGCACTGATGAGCAACCGCGGTAACGTCTCGGTGTTCAACTCGACATGCCAGCTGCCGTCGGGAGCTTCGCGCACAAACACGTCGGGCACCACGGGCAGCACGGGCTCCGAACCGAAGGCGAGCCCGGGCTTGGGTGTCAACTCCCTGAGCTCGGCGATCATGTCGGAAACATCTTCCATGTCGACGCCGCACCGCGTGCACAGGCCCGCCAGATCGCGGCGGGCAACGAGATCGAGATGGGATAGAAGTGTATTCATCGCAGGATCGAGACGCCCCTTCTCTCTCAATTGCAACGCCAGGCATTCCGAAAGGTTGCGCGCCGCCACCCCCGTCGGCTCGAAGCCCTGGATCGTGCGCAGGATCTTCTCGACGACATCCGTTTCCGCACCAAGGCGGACGGCAATTTCTGCGATTTCTGCGCGCAAGTAACCCGCTTCGTCGATGGCATCGATCAACGCCATGGCGATCAGCCGTTCGGCACCGTCGAGGCCCGCGATCGCAAGCTGCGCCGTGAGATGATCGTGAAGCGAGGCCGGCGCCGAAAGAGTTCCCTCCAGACTCAACTCCTCGTCCATTGCACCGGCAGATCCGCGCAGACTCGACCAATCGGCAAGCGGCGCGGCTCCGGCGGAGGCGGGTGCATCCTCCGCGAACACGTCTTCGCGCTCGGCGTCGAGTTCCTCAGCTTTCGAAAAATCATTCCCGGCAAGGGTCGATTCGAGCGTTTCGCCACCCGATGAGGGCGCGTCACTCGAATCGCCTGCATCGGCCGGCGCATCCTGGCTGTCATCGCGCTCCAGCAGCGGATTGCGTTCGAGCTCTTCCTCGACAAAAGCTGCGAGTTCGAGATTGGAAAGCTGCAACAGCTTGATCGCCTGCTGCAGTTGGGGCGTCATGACGAGCGCCTGGCCCTGCCGAAGCTCCAGCCTCTGCGTCAGTGCCATGGTCCCCGCCCTGCCCCTTCGGCGCCGCTAAAGCGAGAAGCGCTCGCCGAGATAAACCCGGCGCACGTCACGGTCCCCGACGATCTCGCCGGGCAGCCCTTCCTTCAGGACTTGTCCCTCATGAATGATGTAGGCGCGGTCAATAATTTCCAGCGCGTCGCGCACATTGTGATCGGTAATGAGCACGCCGATCCCGCGATCCTTCAGGTGCCGCACCAGTGAGCGGATTTCACTTACCGCAATCGGGTCGATGCCGGCCAGAGGCTCATCGAGCAGAATGTAAGACGGGTGCGTGGCCAGCGCCCGCGCGATTTCCACGCGTCGCCGCTCGCCACCCGAAAGCGCAATGGCCGGCGTGTCGCGCACATGGCCGATGCCGAATTCGGCCATCAGGTCTTCAACCAGTGATTCCAGTCGCGAAGGATCGGATTCGACGAGCTCCGCCGTGGCCCGGATATTTTCTTCCGCGGTGAGCCCGCGAAAGATCGACGCTTCCTGAGGCAGATATCCGATGCCCAGCCGCGCGCGCCGGTACATGGGCAAGCGCGTCACATCGTGACCGTCGAGTTCGATCGTGCCGTAGTCGGCCGGTACGAGACCGGTGATCATGTAGAAGCAGGTCGTCTTGCCCGCGCCATTGGGACCAAGCAATCCAACCACTTCGCCGCGCCGAAGCGAAAGACTGACCGACCGCACGACCGGACGGCGGCGGAAGCTCTTGCCAATGCGCGTAACCACCAGGCCCTGGCCGCCTTCGACGACCCGGACGTGATCGCGCTCGCGGCGCTCCTCGGAAACCAGGGAAGAGATCATGGTCATCGGGAAACTCGCCTGTCTCCGTTTAAGGAATCGTGAACCTATTTCGAAGCGCCGCCGGCCGGCTTGGCTCCGCTTTGGTTCGATGGTTGCTGAACGAACAATCCTTGCACGCGGCCGCCCGGCGCGCCCTTCGCCGTCAGGTGTGATTCGCCGGTTACCATATTTACAGTTAGCGCCGTGCCATGCATCACATCCTTGTCCTTCGTGAGGACCACATGGCCGGTCAACGTCACCACACGCGGACCCAGGTCGTAGACGCCATTGTCGCCCGTGGCCGTCCCCGAAGTGGAAACAAACACAACATGCCCGGTCGCGTCGAAGCGGCTGGGTTTGTTGTTGACCACGTTCACCCGCACCTGATCGGCGCGAAGCTTGTAGTCAGCCTGGGTGACGACAACGTTGCCGATATAGGTGCCGATCTTTGTCTCGAAATTGCCGACGAAATTGTCCGATGTGACATTGATCGGCGCATTCGACTCGTGATGGGCAAGCGCGCCGTTGGCAGCGTTGTGCGCCGGCGGCGTCATGCCGGCGGGCGGCTCGGCGGCGGCGACCGGCGCGGCGCCTGCGAGCATTAGCAAACCAACTGTCATGGCCCGCAATCCTCCTTCGCTGCTCCGCAGCTTCGGAGGATGCGTGCGCTCGCCCGCTGAAGCCTTGGCGAAGGCGGGATGCGGGCCACCCAGTAGCAGTTCGCGCGGCCTTTGAGAAATGACCAAGAATTCTCTCATAACTTCACGAAACATTGAGTTTCACCTGGGTGGTCCGCATTCGCGGGCCATGACAATGATGGGATGTGCTTGGTGCAATCCAGCGATGACGTCATGCATGTTTCGCCATTTTATGATCGATGACCATATGCACATTGCCGTAAAGGAATACCATCCGCTTGCGGCGATCGATGCGGAAGCGGTCGGCGCGGAATGTGCCCATCGGACCCTGTCCCGACACCGCATGATTGCCTGTTATGATCGCCGTGCGCATATTCACATTCGCGGTTGTCGTGTGTATTTCGTAGCCGCTGTCGGCATAGACGGAGACCGCGCCGCTGAGCCAGAGATGCCTGTTGCGCGCGTCGAGAAGACCGGCCGGAGCGAGCGTGGTGATCCAGGTCCCGTCTTTCAGCGTTACGTCGCCTTCGACCGCCTTCAGCGTGGCGCGATGGGAATCCTGTTTGTCCTGAATAGCCTCCTCGGCCGTGACCACATAGGGGTCGCCTTCGTCGTCGGAGCCCGTCAGCCGCGGCTCGATCATGGCGAGATCGTCATTGACGATGCCGAGCCGCTGGAATGTCATGGCCACTCTTTGTCTGCTCTCCTGCCGGGGTTGAAGCGCATAAACCAGGACCGCGGCAAGAAGAGCAACCGCTGCAAGCGGCAGCGCGCGCTTCATGATCGTGACAAAGCGGGAATAACGTTCGGTCTGGCGGATGGTCGCGCGTGCGCGTGCGCCCCAATCACGGGTTCCCCGAAGTATCGGTGGGCGGCCCAGCGGTTCGGCGACCGCCTGACCGTTGGGCATCCGGCCTGCGCTCATTGCAGCCCGGCCCGCAAACAATCATGCAGATGCAAAATGCCTATCGGGCGCTCCTCACTGTCATGCACATCCGTGACAAACAGAACATTGATATTGTGACGATTCATCAGTGCCACAGCCTGCGCGGCGAGATCCGATGGGGCTGCAACTTTCGGCGAGCGGGTCATGAATTCCGTGATAGGCGCAGTGTCCGAAATGCGGCCGACAGAGCGGCGCAGATCGCCGTCGGTGAAGATACCTACGAGATGGCCGGTGACGTCGACCACGCCCGCGCAGCCGAAGCGCTTTTCCGTCATCACCTGGACGACTTCGCGCAAGGGCGTTTCTTCGCCGACAAGAGGCAATTCCTCTTCACCATGCATGATATCGCGCACGCGAAGCAGCGATTTGCCGAGCGAGCCGCCGGGATGAAGTTCGCGATACTGGTCGGACGTAAAGCCGCGACGCTCCATTAGCGCGACGGCGAGCGCGTCCCCAAGCACGAGCATCAAAGTCGCGGACGTAGTGGGAGCGAGCCCCATCGGGCAAGCCTCTCGGGTGTGCGGGAGAAGCAAAGCAACATCGGCGGCCCGAAGGAGTGCAGAGTCGGCTCGTCCGGCCACTCCGATCAGCGGCACGGAAAAACGCTTGGCGAAAGTGATGAGGTCCTTCAGTTCCGCCGTCTCGCCGGAATTCGAGAGAATCAGCAGCGCATCCGCCCGCGTGACTGCGCCAAGATCGCCATGACTCGCTTCGGCCGGATGCACGAAATGCGCGGGCGTCCCGGTCGAAGCCAAGGTTGCGGCGATCTTGCGCGCCACATGCCCGGACTTGCCCATGCCGCTGACAATCACCCGCCCCGTGCAATGCATCAGAAGATCGACCGCGCGGCTGAAATCACCATTCAGCCCATCGCCCAGCGCGGCGATAGCTTCCGAGGCGCAATCGAGCACCCGGCGCGCGACCGCGAGGTCGTCACTTTCGGGCGACTCAGGAACGTCCTTCATGGCTGCCGCAGCGGCGCTGGAAAGACTGGAACGCATGCAGGACACCTTATTGCGATACTGCAAAACCGCTCCCCGCGGTATCGCAGTCCATCTTGAAGCGCCCCTGAAGCGGCAACTCGCACGCGAAAATCATGCCGCGAAGCCGATTATGGTCCGAGCCGCCTCGCTGTTCAAGCGCTGGCGCCGCGAGGCAGCTGCCCTGGTCGCGCATCGCGGGTGCCGCCTCGGCTGCCGCGGTGAGCGCCTCCGCCGCTTCGCCCCGCTCCACATGCGCCGCAGCGAGAAGATAGAGCACATGGGCGATGAAAGAGGGATGAGAATTTTGCCGGAGCCGGCGGGCGAGGCTTCGTCCATCGCGGATGTTGCGCTCGAAATCGCCGATTTCGAGCGACAGCTCCACGAGATTTGTGCCGATGGCGAGTGCGGGACCGGTCCGAGGCGGGCGGCGCCTCAATGCGCGAAAATGTCGAGGTCGGCCCAGCCGGCGAGGTCCAGCTCAGCGCGGGCAGGCAGAAACGCGAAACACGCCTCCGCAAAGCCCAGACGGCCTTCGCGGATCAGCATGGCGTCCAACTCGTCCTTGAGCCGGTGAAGATAGGCCACGTCGTTGGCGGCATAGGCGAGCTGCCTTTCGCTCAGCGCGGACGCTCCCCAGTCGGAACTTTGCTGCTCCTTTGAGAGATCGACTCCCAGGAGTTCCTTCACCAGATCTTTGAGCCCGTGCCGGTCCGTATAGGTCCGGGCGAGCCGCGAGGCGATCTTGGTGCAGTACACGGGAGCCGGCATCACGCCGACATGACGCTTGAGCGTAGCCAGGTCGAAACGCGCGAAATGGAAGAGTTTGAGCACCGCGGGATCACCCAGCATCCGCATCAGATTGGGCGCGTGAACGTCGCGCGAAGCGAATTGCACCGCATGGCAGACATCGTCGCCTGCCGACATCTGCACAAGGCAGAGCCGGTCGCGGAAGGGATTGAGGCCCAGGGTTTCGGTATCGATGGCAACCGCAGGCCCCAGGTCCAGACCGTCCGGCAGGTCACCATGATGCAGCTTGATCTTCACGTTTCTCAAGAACTCTCTGCTGTCCCGATGCGCACTTGACGCTGCTGCTCCGGCGCCATCCTGGAGTTGAAAGACACCACAGGCGCAGGTTGTCAAACGATTTTCGTTGCCGATTGCAGAAACGCAGCACCGGATATAAGAAGCATAACTTGCAAGTTTACCTGTTTATACATATCGTTGCCGCATGACTTCCAAGTCCCTCGATTCGTCCGTTGCCGAATTCGTCCAGGCGATCGGCCTTCTGATCCGACGCGTGCGCGCGGCGGCGGATTCGCATGAACTGTCCCTCACCGAATCCTCCGTTCTCGGCCGACTCGCCAAGGATGGACCGATGACGATTGCAGCACTGGCACGCGCCGAGGCGGTTCGGCCGCAATCCATGGGGACAGCGGTTGCCGCGCTGGAAGAGATGGGCCTCGTCGAACGTGCGCCGCATCCAACCGACGGCCGCCAGATGAACATCGCCCTGACGGCGAAAGGCGTCGCCGTGCGGGAGAACCGCAAGGATGCAAAACTCGCCTGGCTTGTTCAGGCGGTTTCGCGGCTCAGCCCGGAAGAAAGACACGCGCTGTTCGAAGCCGGAAAAATTCTCAACCGCCTGGTGAATCTGTGAGCGGCGCCACCAGCGAAGTGCGCATCCGCAGACAACCGGTGGCGTCCGCGCTGTCGCAGGGATTGTACGCGCTGCGCAATCGCAATTTCCAGCTTTTCTTCGCTGGCCAGGGTGTTTCGGTCATCGGAACATGGATGACGCGGATCGCGACCGGCTGGCTGGTTTATCGCCTGACGCATTCCGCCCTGCTTCTCGGGGTGGCGAGTTTCGCGGCCTATTTCATATCCTTTGTGCTGGGATCGTTTGCCGGCGTTTGGGTCGAGCGGCTCGAACGCCGCAAGCTGCTTATCGCCACCCAGGCCGCCGCCGCCCTTCAATCGCTTGCGCTTGCCGCGCTCACGCTCACCCATGTCATTACGATCGGCGAGATCATTGCGCTCGCGGCCCTGCCCTTGCAGGAATCATCATTGGCGCAACGAACGAAGGCTGGTGCTTTCTCATCGATGGCATCAGTTATCTTGCCGTCATCGTCTCGCTTTGTTTGATCGATGCGAGCGCATCGCCCGCCCTCGCGCCACCGGCACGCTGATGGAGCAGATGCACGAGGGATGGGATTATGTGCGCGGGTCTGCATCGCTGCGGACCATTCTCCTGCTGTTCGTTCTCGTCAGCCTGATGGGCTATCCGTATATGGTCCTGCTGCCTGTATTAGCCGCGCGGATGTTGCAGCCGTTATCCAGAAAAAGTGGGCGGCCCAGATCACGACAGCCTCGGCGATGGTGACAAGGCCGCACAAGGCGCCGACCCGTCCGCAGTAATCGGACGCCCCCAAATTCTTGAAGGCGTGCTAACCTCGCCGAAACGCGAGAAGTGACAGGCTCGCGCCGGGAGTATCGGCATGAGCAATCTGATCTACGCCGTCGGCGACATTCATGGCTGCTATGACCAGCTGCGTGCGGCGGTGGCGAAAACCAGGGCGCATGCCGGCACCAACTCCTATCGCGTAATCTTTCTCGGCGATTATGTCGACCGTGGTCCCGACTCGCGGGCCGTCGTCAATTTCGTGAAAGACCTTGTTACAAACACCAGCGCGCCCGGCGTCTGGCGCGCGCTCAAAGGCAATCACGAGCAAATGATGATCGCGGCCGAACGCGGCGAAGAACTATCGCTGTGGGTCGGCAATGGCGGCGCCGAAACATTGGCGTCCTATGACGGCTACCGCGACGAGATGCGCCGGCACGTCGAATGGCTGGACACGCTGCCGACCCTCATCGAAACCGAGAACCATATCTTCGTGCATGCCGGGCTGAGCCCGCGCCTTTCCCTCGCCGATCAGCCGGAAGAAGTCCGGCTCTGGATCCGCGGCTGGCAGAAACACAATCACGATTTCGGCAAACACATCGTCTACGGCCACCAGGCGGCTGAAGGGCTCGATCTGCGCCGGTTCAGCAGCGGGCTGGATACGGGCGCGTGTTATGGGGGCCCGTTGACTGTGGGCGTGTTTGAGGCGGGGGTGAATAACGGGCCAGTGGAAATAATCGAGATCTAATGCGCCGTGCGGCAACTATATTGCTCTGTCACGATAATAATGAAGACCCATTTTTCTTCTCCGCCCAAGCCTCGGGGGTCATGGTGTCAGACTCTCCACTTGGATGGATGCGATGCCAACGCAGAAGTAGCGCCGCAACTCCGAATTTGTTATCAAGAGCCAGCTGCCGATTTGTCCCCAAAGCAACTGCTATGCTGGCAGCATTGTCGACAAACGCAAGCTTGTCCTGAAACTGATCGAATAGCGATCTGAACAAATCCCCGTAAACGCGCTGCTGCCACAGACACAGTTCGTATGTCGCTCGAGATAGTAGCAACATTACAATAAATGTCAGACTTGTCCAAAAAGGGCCAGGTAAATCGGGCAAATCGAACAGCCGCCAGCCAGGATGAAATGAAAGCCATCCGCCAACCGCATACGCAAATACTATTGGCAACCCGAGCAGTAGAGAAAACGACACGTAGAGCGCGCCATCGGCGACAGCCTGAGACTCGTCTAGGGTATTCCGTAAATCCTTGTCCAACATTATCCACAGGCGAGGCCAATAAAAAATCGCATCAATGCCATATACGCTGTTCGAATATGTCTCAAAAGCCTCAACGATATTGCCGAGCCGTGTCGGGGAGGCAGCATAGGGCCTGCCATCCTTATCCAGTGGAAAATCTAGTTCTCTGATATAATACTCGATATTCCTGGGGTCGCCTTCCGCATAAAGCTTATCGGCTAAATCCGAACTTGCCGAAAGCTGCTTTGATAATTTTTCAATAGCCCGTTTCCGGTATTTGGCTGGCCACCAACTTCGCCCCTCGTAAAGAATATAGATTGGCTGGTCCGCCAGCACCACGAACCAACCGAACATAACCGCAGCAATCGGCAGACCCAGCTTTGCGTCAACAGAGACACGTGCGAAAGACAGGAGGACGGCAATTACAGGCCACATCACCGCCGCCAGAACCATCCCAGGAAAGAGCAAGCGGAATACCAGTGACAGGCTGAAATCAAACGGAAACTTCAAGTCTCCGACCTATTTCTTGCCGTGCGGGCCATTCCCGGAACCATGCGTAGCCGCGCGTTTCGCGGTGCCGCGAATACTCTTCTTGGTCCTTAGCGTACGCTTCTTGGTTGCCTTTTTTGCTCTCTTTGTCTTTTTCGTCGCCATCGTCACCTCCCGCCCGGTAGATCAGCGAGCTTACCGTAAAAAATGACTCGTGCCAAAGGTCTCTTGACGGCTAGCCCGACTGCTAACGAGACCCGAATGACGACCTCGGTCCCCCGAGAAGATTCTGAGATCAAGCCGCTGAGATCTTCGACCAACTCACGGCACACGAATTCGATCGGTCGCGTGCCTCCACGGCAATCTTAAAAAACGCTGGAGAAAGACGGCATAATCGTGCGCGTCCCGGTTTGAGCCCCCGACTCTCGGTCAGTAGGTCAGCCAACCACTTAATTTGGGCAAAAGGGCAAGCAACGCCATGCCTAGCGGCATAAACAAAGTTCAGCTTTCGCGGCCGTCTTTCACTCACAGCGGCCACAAATATAACCGTGACTATCCGCTGGTGCCCAGAAGAGGACTCGAACCTCCACGCCTCGCGGCGCTAGTACCTGAAACTAGTGCGTCTACCAATTCCGCCATCTGGGCCGGGGCGGCGATGTGTAGGGGCGGCGCCTGCCCCTGTCAAACCCCTTCCAGCCAAACCGCTTAGGGATTTCGCGACCGATTCCGGGCATAATGCGCGGGCGAAGCGGGTTATAGGAGGCATGCCATGCTGGTGGCGACGACGGAACGGGTCCCGGGCTATCGGGTGAAGCAGACGCTGGGGCAATGCTTCGGCGTTGTGGTGCGCTCGCGCGGGCTGGGCGGCAATATCATGGCCGGGTTGCGGTCGATCGTGGGCGGCGAGATCCACGAATATACCGCGCTCCTGGAAGAGGCGCGCCGCCATGCCGTGGACCGGCTGGTGACGAATGCGACGGTGATGGGCGCGAATGCGGTGGTGATGATGCGTTTCGATTCCGCCGAGATCGGCCAGACCATGAGCGAGATCGTCGCCTATGGTACAGCCGTGATCCTGGAACCCGAGGACCCGAATACGCATGCTGCGTAATTTCCTCCTCGTCCTCAGCCTTGGCGTCATCGCGCTCGGCGTGGTGTTCCTGCTGCTCAGGATACCATCGCCCGCCTACACGCTGCTCATCTGGGGCACGATCCTGTTCGCCGCGGTGGTTTATGAGCGGTTCCGCTACAAGCCGCTCGAGCACAAATCGCCCGGCCCTGGCTGGGAGCGGACCAGCGAACGCTTCGTCGACGCCGAGTCGGGCAAGACGGTGACCGTCTATGTCGAGCCCAAGACGGGCGAGCGGCAATATGTGGAGGAATGAGCGGCTTTCGCGGCTCGCGCGTTCGGGTTAAGAGGCGCCCGGGCTTCTTGAGCTGATTTGGCCATGCTGGTTACGGTTTTCGGCGGTTCTGGATTTGTCGGGCGCTACATTGTGCGTGCGCTGGCGCAGGCCGGCCATCGCATCCGCGTCGGCGCGCGCTATCCCAACCTCGCCAATTATCTCCTGCCGATGGGCCATGTCGGCCAGATCCAGATTGTGCGGACCAATGTCGCCGATGCGGACCAGGTTGCGCAGGCGATGCGCGGTGCGCATGCGGCGGTCAACCTGGTCGGCATTCTCTACGAGTCAGGCCGGCAGCGTTTCCAGCGCCTGCATGCGGAAGCCCCGGGCACCGTTGCCGAAATGGCGAAACGCGAAGGGCTGCAGTCGCTCGTCCATGTTTCGGCGATCGGCGCGAATGCGCAGTCGGAATCGCTCTATGCCCGCAGCAAAGCCGAGGGTGAGGCGCGGGTGCGCAGCGCTTTCCCGGCTGCCGCGATCCTCAGGCCATCAATAGTCTTTGGCCCGGAGGACGATTTCTTCAATCGCTTCGCGGCGCTGGCGCGCATCTCGCCCGTGCTGCCGCTGATCGGTGGCGGACACACGCGGTTCCAGCCGGTCTATGTCTGCGATGTCGCGGAAGCCGCGCTGCGCTGTGTAACGGAGCCGGAAACGATGGGCCGAACTTACGAGCTGGGCGGCCCGAGCATCTATACCTTCAAGGAGCTTATGCAGCTCGTGCTCGCCGAAACCCATCGCCGCCGGCTGCTGCTGCCGATCCCGTTCTCCATCGCCATGTGGAAAGCCAGCGTCTTAGGCTTGCTGCCCAAGCCCATGCTGACGCGCGACCAGGTGCGCCAGTTGCGAAAGGACAATGTGGTTTCGCCCAATGCGCGCACGCTGGAGGATCTCGATATCGAGCCCGACTCTGTCGAGGCCGTGATACCGAAATATCTCTGGCGCTTCCGCCGCGAGGGCCAGTTCGAGTCGCCGCCGCCAGAACCCGCTAGCGCGTGAAGATATATCCGAACAGCGCGAGTGCAGCTGCGATGCGGTACCAGCCGAAAGGCGCCAGCCCATAACGGCCGATGAAGGCGATGAACGTCTTCACCACGCCAAAGGCGACAAAGAACGAGACCACGAAGCCGATGGCGATCAGCACCTCGTCATTATGCGAGAGCTTGGCGCCTTCCTTGTAAAGCTCGAAAACCGTGGCGCCGAGCATGGTCGGTACGGCAAGGAAAAACGTGAATTCCGCGGCCGCCTTGCGCTCGACGCGCAGAAGCTCGCCGCCAAGGATCGTGGCGCCTGAGCGCGAGACACCGGGTAACAGCGCGAGGCACTGGCAGAACCCGATCTGCAGGCATTTCCCCAAAGGCAGATTGTCGCTCTGCGTGTAGCGCGGCCTGGGCGCCATCCGCTCGAGAAGAAGAATGACGATACCGCCGACGAGCCAGGCCGTGGCGATCACCGGCATCGCGCGCGACGGATTGAGGAGAACGTTATTGACGGTCTTGATCAATAGCGCGCCGAGGACCGCGGAAGGAAGGAAGGCAACGATCACCATGGCCGCAAAGCGCCGCGCGGCAGGGTCTGTTGGCAATCCCACCAGGGCCGCCCAAAGCTTGCGCCAGTAGACCACGACGACCGAAAGAATGGCGCCAAGCTGGATGACGATGGTGAAGGCGTGCCAGCGGTTGTCGTCGAGGCCGAGGAGCTTTTCGGAGACGAGCAGATGGCCGGTCGAGGACACGGGCAGAAACTCCGTCAGCCCTTCGACAAAGCCGAGAATGACGGCGATCCAGCTGTCGTGCATGCGCGCTCCTGATTCGCTGAAGTTCCGCTATGCCTAGCACGACGACGGGCAAGGACCTATCGCGCGACGTCATATAACCCCTAGGAGCGGCGCGATTGCTTCTCTAGATTGTAGGGCATGCGCCGGCTCGTCCAATTGCTTTTGTCCCCTGCCTCGCGTTTCGCGCGATTGATGATCGCGGAAAAACGCCTTGCCTGCGATTGCCCAGCGCCGGAAGACGCGACCGAGCATCTGCCCATCTTCATCGATCTCGATGGCACGCGCTGCGCCGGGCTGTGGGCGATCGTCGATCATCTGGAAAACAATTATCCCGACCATCCGCTGGTACCGGAAGATGCGGCCATGCGTGGCGAGTCTCTGAGGCTGCTCGATTGGGCGATGGGGCCACTGCACGATACGGTGACGAAACGGATTGTCTACGAGCGTGCTTCGCAGCGCTTTACCGGCGCCACTTCGCGCCGCGCGCCGGATATGGAAATCGTTCGCCAGGGCCGCGAAGCGCTGAAGGCCATGCTTGGTATTATCGGTTCCAGCGCGGAACAGCACGGTTATCTGGCAGCGCGCGATTGCACACTCGGCGATCTCGCCGTGGCCGCGCATGTTTCGGCGCTGGATTATTTCGGCGAAGTTCCATGGAGTGATTTTCCGGCCGCGGCCGAATGGTACATGCGGATGAAATCGCGGCCCTGCTTCCGAACGCTGCTTGCCGACCGCGTGCCCGGCCAGCCGCCCGTTTCCCATTATGCGGATCTCGATGCCTGACGCCGATCCGCGCGGACTCATCCGCGCGCGGGCACGAGAATTGGGGTTCGATGTCGTGCGCTTCACGCGCGCACAACTTCCCCGCAGCGCCGGCGAAGGACTTCAACAGTTCCTCGCATTGGAACGGCACGGCACGATGGACTGGCTCGCGCGCAATTCCGACCGCCGGGCGCGGCCTGATGCGCTGTGGGCGGATGCACGGTCTGTGATCGTATTAGGAATGAATTACGGTCCTTCCGGGACCGCGGGCGGCCCGCCCGCATCTGCTTCACCGGGCGTTGAATGCGCGCGCGACACCCGCGGTCCGGGGAGCGCCGGCGAAATCTCCGTCTACGCGCGCGGTGATGATTATCACGAGGTGATAAAGCCAAAACTCAAGACGCTCGCGCGATTTGTGGTGAAGCAATTTGGCGGCGATGTGAAAGTATTCGTGGACACTGCACCCGTCATGGAAAAGCCGCTGGCGCAGGAGGCAGGACTTGGCTGGCAGGGCAAACACACCAACCTCGTCTCCCGCGAGTTCGGTTCCTGGCTCTTCCTCGGTTCGATTTTCACAACGCTTGAACTCGAAGCGGATGCGCGAGAAGAGGATCATTGCGGGATCTGCCGGCGCTGCCTCGATATTTGTCCAACCGCAGCTTTCCCTTCGCCTTATCATATCGATGCGCGGCGCTGCATTTCGTATCTGACAATTGAGCACAAAGGACATATCGACATCGAATTCCGCGCCGCGATGGGCAACCGCATCTATGGCTGCGATGATTGTCTGGCGGTATGTCCGTGGAACGGCTTTGCTTCGACGGCGCGAGAAGCGCGTCTTCACGCGCGTGCAGAACTCGTCTCGCCCAGCCTGGCCGAATTGTCGTTATTAGATGATGCCGGGTTCCGCGCGCTGTTCCGCAAATCTCCCGTCAAGCGCATCGGCCGCGACCGCTTCATCCGCAACGTGCTGGTCGCCATCGGCAATTCCGGCGATGCAAGTCTTGCAGAACATCCACGCCGCCTGCTCGCCGACCCCTCCCCGCTGGTCCGCGCCATGGCGGTATGGGCGCTCGGCCGACTTCTTGACCCATCGGAGTTCGTAACAGTCCGCGATAATCACCTGTCATTCGAGAATGACGCAGGCGTCCAGAAAGAATGGTCACGCGGAACCGCGGAGCAAAAAAATATTTCACCACAAAGAGCACAAAGTACATGAAGGTGGAATGGCGCGCGAAACGCGCAATAGTTCTTTGTGCTCCTGGTGCTCTTTGTCGTTAATAACTTTATGCTCTGCGGCTCCGTGCCTCTGTGTGACCATCACTTCTTGTTTGGCTTCGTCATCGCAGCGAGTTCGGCGAGGCGGGCGCGGGCTGTTATGCCGGCATCGCTGTCGGGCGCTTCGCGGGCGGCCAGTTGCCAATCGGCCAGCGCCCCGGCGCGGTCGCCTGCTTCGAGCCGCATCGTGCCGCGCTCGACCAATGCTTCGGGGTAATCCGGATAGATGTCGAGCGCATGGACGATATCGGCGCGCGCCTCGCTCAGTTTGCCCTGCGC
>Ga0335074_10002409_pt1 | contig 25473 bp, 22 predicted proteins | sample Lox_Sample_23_FD_206715 | JGI IMG/M metagenome (GOLD analysis project Ga0335074, IMG submission 206715) | Soil microbial communities from Loxahatchee National Wildlife Refuge, Florida, United States - Lox_Sample_2.3 | ecosystem: Environmental > Terrestrial > Soil > Wetlands | place: USA... | reverse complement strand
GGGGCCCGGGCAAGTCTGGAACTTCACGCCTGGCTGCGCTTGTATGCCAACATGGAGTTCGATTTCATTATCCAGCTCGTGCTTGAGCGCGACCAGGTCCCACGCATGAAACTCGGATCGGATGCAGCCGAAGCGCCGCGCCTGGGATTGGTGAGCTGGGTGCGAAACCGTTCTCTTCATCGCGATCCCGACGAGGCAACCTATCGCTTGTCGTAATCATTTCAGTACCGGAGTTGAGACAAATGAGTCTGAATTTGAAATCTCTGATCGGCAAGGTAAACGACGCAACCCGCAGCGCCCTCGAAGGCGCCGCCGGCTTGTGTGTTTCGCGCACTCATTACGATATCGAGGTCGAGCACTTTCTGCTGAAGGCCATCGACAGCTCGGATAACGACATCGCGTTCATCCTCAGGCAATACGGCGTCGATCGCTCGCGCCTGACCAGCGAGCTGCAGCGCAGTCTCGACCGCTTGAAGACCGGGAACGCCCGCAGCCCGGCATTCAGCCCGCAGTTGGTGAAGATGCTCACCGACGCCTGGACAGTGGCCACGATCGAATACGACGCGGGGCAGATTCGCACCGGCTTCACGCTGCTGGCCCTGTTTTCGAGCGATGAACTGGTCCGGCTTCTTCGCGACGTAAGCAAGGAATTGCAGCTTATTCCTCCTGAAGCGCTGCGCAAAGACTTCTTCGCCGTCACCGAGAAGTCGCGCGAAGCCACGGCCTCCGCTGCCGTCCGTGCGCCCGGTGAAGCTGCCGCTGGGCCGCGTCCGGCTGGTTCGGGCAAGACTCCTCATCTCGACCAGTACACCGTCAACATGACCACGAATGCCAAGGCCGGCAAGATCGATCCCGTGCTGGGTCGCGATCAGGAAATCCGCCAGGTGGTGGACATTCTCATGCGCCGCCGCCAGAACAATCCCATCCTCACCGGCGAGGCCGGCGTGGGCAAAACCGCGGTCGTGGAAGGTTTCGCCCTGCGTCTGGCCAGCGGTGACGTTCCGCCGCCTCTCCGCAACGTTCAGCTTCATAGTCTCGACCTCGCCCTGCTTCAGGCCGGGGCCGGAGTGAAAGGAGAATTCGAGAACCGGCTGAAGGGCCTTATCGAAGAAGTCAAGTCTTCGCCGCATCCCATCATCCTCTTCATCGATGAAGCGCACACCATGATCGGCGCGGGCGGACAGGCCGGTCAGAACGATGCCGCCAATCTCCTCAAGCCGGCGCTGGCGCGTGGCGAACTGCGTACGATTGCCGCCACTACCTGGTCCGAATACAAGAAGTTTTTCGAAAAAGATGCCGCCCTGGCGCGCCGCTTCCAGGTGGTCAAGGTCGAGGAACCCACCGAGCTCCAGTGCGATACCATGATGCGCGGAATTGTCCCGGCGCTCGAGAAACACCACGACCTGCGCATTCTCCATGAGGCGGTCACGGCAACTGTCCGGCTTTCCCATCGGTATCTCGCCGGCCGTCAGTTGCCCGACAAGGCCGTAAGCGTGCTCGATACCGCGTGTGCGCGCCTTTCCCTGGGCCAGAACACCATTCCCCCGGCCGTTGAAGATGCCACCCGTCTCATTGACGATCTCAAAGTGCAGAAGCAGATCCTGGAACGTGAGACCGCGGTTGGTGAAGAACATTCGGAACGGCTCGGCGTCATTGAGGAACAGCTCGTACAGGAAGAGTCCAAACTCGCCGCTCTGAAAACGCAATGGGAGCGGGAAATCGAGTTGGTTCGCGAGATTCGCGCGATGCGTGAAGCGCTGGAGTCGGGTGCGGAAACAGTCAAGGCGGAGGGCGACGGCGCAAAGGTTGAGAAGCCCTCTCTCGACGCGTTGCATGCTCTCGAAGAAGATCTCGCCGCTGTTCAGGGCGAGAATCCTCTCATTCATGTCTGCGTCGACGAACGGATCGTGGGCGAAGTCATCTCCGCCTGGACGGGAATTCCGCTAGGCAAAATGGTGAAGGACGAAATCGCCACCGTCCTCGATCTCGACGGCCATCTCAAGAAGCGGGTCATCGGCCAGGACCATGCGCTGGCCCAAATCGCACAGCGCATCATCACCTCGCGCGCCCGCCTTGACGATCCCGGCAAGCCGGTCGGCGTCTTCATGCTGGTGGGACCGAGCGGCGTGGGAAAGACTGAAACTGCCCTGGCCCTTGCCGACCTGCTGTACGGCGGCGAACGCAACCTGATCACCATCAATATGTCTGAGTTTCAGGAGGCCCATACCGTGTCTACGCTTAAGGGCTCGCCTCCGGGATATGTCGGTTACGGTGAGGGTGGCGTGCTCACTGAAGCGGTGCGCCGGCGGCCCTACTCCGTTGTTCTGCTCGACGAGGTTGAGAAAGCCCATCCCGACGTGCTCGAGTTGTTTTACCAGGTATTCGACAAGGGAAATCTTGAAGACGGCGAAGGCCGCTCCATCGACTTCAAGAACACTATTCTTATCCTCACCACAAATGCAGCTACCGATACGCTTTCCAAGTTGACTGCGGACAAGGAAACAATGCCCGACTCCGATGGGCTGGCGCTGGCCATTAAGCCGGAACTGAACAAGATCTTCAAGCCGGCATTTCTTGGGCGCATGGTGGTCATACCTTACTTCCCGGTGCGCGACGAGGCGCTCAAGAAGATCATTCATCTCAAGGTTGGCAAGATACAGCGCCGTTTGCAGGAGAACCACAAGATTGTCATGGCACTCGACGACTCCGTGTACGACGAGGTCGCCAAAAGGTGTACTGAAGTCGAAAGCGGCGCCCGCAACGTCGACAACATCCTTTCCAATACCATGCTTCCTGAGATTTCGCGCGAGATTCTTTCCCGTATGGCCGAGGAAACTCCCTCCGACCGCGTTCAGGTCGGCGTGGGAACCGACGGCCGTTTCACTTACAGCTGGTCGTCGAATGATGGCGGTGCTCCGGCGGAAGCTGAATCGGCCGCAGAGGAGAGCACAGCCCCAACGGCGCCATAAATGCGCGGTAAACATCCCGCGAAAGAAAGAAGTTTCGAAGTTCTATGGGTGGATTTGCACTGACAAATCGGCTTCTCTCCTTCACCAGCCCGCTGGGCGCAAACGTCCTGCTGCCGGAGCGTTTGGCGGGCTCTGAAGGCGTGTCGGAACTGTTTCGCTACGAGATTGATCTTTTAGCCCAGGTCTCTACCACTGTCGACCCGAAAAAGATCGTCGGCCAGAAAGTCTGCATCGGCATTCAGGCCACCGACAGCGGCACCCAGCGATATATCAACGGCATTGTTGCCGGCTTCGAAATGGCTGGCGGCGACCCGGAGTTCCTGATGTATCGCGCCACGATTGTTCCCAACGTGTGGCTGCTCACCCTCAGCCGAAACACGCGTGTCTTTGAGAACCAGACGGTTGTCGATGTGGTCAAAGCCGTGCTCAGCCCCTACGGGATAAGCCCCTCACTCCAAACCTCGGGGACCTACACGCCGATGGAGTACTGCACCCAGTACCGCGAATCGGATTTCGATTTCATTTCGCGGCTCATGGAGCAGCATGGGATCTTTTACTACTTCAAGCACACCAAGGATGACCACACTCTCACCATAGCCGACACTTCGAGTTCGATGAGCAATTGCGACGTTCAGAATACGTTCCGGTATGTGCCCGAAACTACGGCCAGGTCGGGCTTCTACGATTTTGTGGTCCGGGATTTCCGGTCCCGGTCCTCGCTTGTACCGGGCAAGCACACGGCCTGGGATTACAGCTATATCCAGTACAAGGCGCTTCCCAGCCCGTTAGCGGACGCGCCTACCAAAGGCCCGCTGGGATCGAACGCCATGGAAATGTACGACTACGCCGACAGCGCGGCCGCTTATCTGAAGAAGATAGCTTCGGACCCGAAGATCGGCGATCTGACTACCTTTTTGAATAACGTGCGCCGCGACAGCAGCGACGCCGGAACTCTGATCGTCGATGGGGCCTCAAACGCGGTTTGCATGCAGACCGGGTTCACATTCACGCTCGACAAGCATCCGCAGGCCAGCCTCAACGTAAAATACCTGCTGCTCCACATCGAACACAATGTGCAGCAACTGCCCCCATACCGAACGCGCACCCAGGCTCCTCCGAAGCCCTACGAAAACAGCTTTACGGCAATTCCATCGTCGATTGTCTACCGCCCTCCCATTAAGACTCCGAAACCTGTGGTGCACGGCATGCACACCGGCAAGGTAGTCGTGCCTTCCGGTGAAGACTCATACATGGACAAGTACGGCCGGGTGTGCGTGCAGTTCTGGTGGGACCGCGACCGCAAGCCCAACACGACTGACAATACGCTGCTGCGGGTGGCGCAATCGTGGGCCGGCAAGGGCTGGGGGACTTATTATTGGCCGCGCGTCAACGACGAGGTTCTTATCGATTTCATGGAGGGCGATCCGGATCAGCCGATTGTGGTGGGCTCCGTGTACAACGGCACCAACATGCCCAAATACGATCCTGCCGGCCAGTACACGCTGTCCGGAATCCTTACCCGCAGTTCAAAAAACGGAGGCGCGGCCAACGCCAACGAACTCCGCTTCGAAGACCTGCAGGGCAAGGAGCAGGTGTTCATGAACGCGGAGCGCGACTACGACCTGCACGTGGAGCATGACTGGCATACCCTGGTCGGCAATGAACAGCACACCAAGATCACAACCAATCAGTTTGAAGAAGTGGACGGCGATTCGCATCTGCTGGTGAAGGGCAAGCAGCTACATGAAGTGGACGGCGAAGCCGATTTGAACGTAAAAGGCAACCAGATCGTGCAGGTGGGCGGAGACCGCAGCCACCAGGTCACCGGCAACATCAAGGAAAGCGTAGGACAAAGCTACGGCGCGACTGTTGGACAAAACTTGGTGCTGCAGGCGGGGCAGAATTATTCTCTGCAGGCCGGGCAGAATCAGGACGTCCAAACCGGGCAGAACTGCAACATCACTGCCGGGCAGACCATCAACCTGATGGGCGGAATGAGCGTCAACATCACCGGGGGAGCCACTGGTGTGAGCATCGTTGGTCCAGGCGGCTTCATTTCCATTACCGACGCCGGCATCGCCATCATGGGCACGATGGTGATGATCAACAGCGGCGGCGGACCCACGCCGGCTAATCCTGCTCAACCTCAAACGCCATCGTCGCCCGCAAGCCCCACTGCACCCACCGCACCCACGTTCCCCGGCGACGATCCGCCTTCAAAGCCCGCCACAAGCCAGGCAGGTTCGGGCACCAATTCGCCGGCACTCTCTTCCGGCTCGGGCGGTGGAGCGTCCGGAACAAGCAGCCCGCCCTCTCAGGGCGGCCCAACGCCGGCCCCATCGAGTCCCGCCGGCGCTGTTTCAAACGTTGCCAACCAGGCCCAGCAGGCCGCTCAGCAGGCCGCGCAGCAGGCGCAGCAAGCGGCACAACAGGCTCAACAGGCCGCGCAGCAGGCCGAACAGCAGGGCCAACAGGCGGTGAATCAGGTAACTCAACAAGGCCGACAGGCCTTCAACCAGGCTCAGCAGGCCGTCAACCAGGCCCAGCAGGCTGTCAACCAGGCCGCGGGGCAGGCGAAGGCCGCCGCACAACAGGCTCTCAATCAGGCAGAACAGCAGGCCCAGCAAGCTGCCCAGGCCGCCGCGCAGGCGGTCCAACAGGCCAAGCAGCAGGCTCAGCAAGCCGAGCAGCAGGCGCAGCAGGCGGCTCAACAGGCCCAGCAACAAGCTCAGCAGGCGGAGAAATCCGCACAACAGGCTGCGCAACAAGCCCAACAGCAGGCACAGCAAGCCGCGCAGCAAGGTCAGCAAGCCGCGCAGCAGGCCCAACAGCAGGCGCAACAGGCCGCCCAGCAAGCGCAACAGGCAGCCAACCAGGCTCAACAAGCTGCCAAGCAGGCGCAACAACAGGCACAGCAGGTCCAGCAGCAGGTTACGCAAGCCGCGCAGCAGTCCATCAGCCAGGCCCAGCAGGCATCACAAGCGGCCCAGCAGTCGGCAAATCAGGCTATCAATCAGGCACAACGGGGGATCTAACGCACCATGGGAATGCCGGCTTGCACCATCACCAGCCAGACGGAGCACGGAGGGATCGTGATTCTCGGCTTCCCCATGGTGCTGATCGGTTTCTTACCGGCTTCACGCATCACCGACATGCATGTCTGTCCCATGGTTACCGGCATTGTTCCGCATGTTGGCGGTCCTTTCGTCATGGGTTCCACCACAGTTCTGGTTGGCGAGATGCCACAATCGCGCGTCACAGATCAATTGGTATGCGTGGGACCTCCGGATATGGCAGCTATGGGCTGCGAAACGGTGCTGGTTGGTATGGCCGGCGGAGGCGGTGCCGGAGGAGCGGTCACCGGCATTCAGGCCATGGGCGGATCGGTCCCCACACAGCCTCCGGCCACCACCACTTCCCCTCAGCCGACCTCGACAATGCAGCAGAACGGCACCATCCAGACGGCTGCGCCGCCGGGCGCTGCACTTCCTCCAATTCCGCTTACCTCGCCAGGATTTCCCGATCTCCCTGCAACTCAGACGCCGAATTTCACCTCGGCTCAACCTACCGATGTGCCCGCCGGTACGACACTATACAGGGTGCTGGGGAATCCGGCGGGCGTCATGGGCTCCTATTGGACCCCGAACCCTCCTGCCACGGAATCTCAATGGCGTGCAGATAGCGCAGTTGGCGGTTGGAACGCGGGTCTGATAATGGCCGTCGCTCAGGTTCCGGCAGGCGGCCTGAAGGCATGGATGGGCGCCGCCTCGCCGATGGGCGGCCAAGCTGGTGGGGGCACGCAACTCTGGACGCCTCCCGGTTCGCTGGTTCCAAGCCAGGTAACATCGGCGCCATGGGCATCACCGGCTCAACTGTCCCAACTGGCTGCTCAACAGGCGGCGCAGGGTGCGGCAGCGCTGGCAAGTGCATCCAAACAGGCGGAACAACTGGCGCAACAGCAAGCCCAGCAAGCAGCCAAGCTTGCCCAACAGGGAATGACGCAGGCTGCGCAGCAGGCGGCTCAACAGGCGCAGCAGGCGGCAAACAAAGCACAACAGGCTGCTCAGCAAGCCCAGCAGCAGGCGCAACAGGCCGCCCAACAAGGGCAGCAGGCAGTTCAGCAAGCCCAGCAGCAGGTCCAACAGGCCGCCGCCCAAGGCAAGACTGCCGCTCAGCAGGCAGCCAACCAGGCTCAGCAGACAGCGGCACAGGTCGACCAGCAGGCACAGAAATCTGCTCAGCAAGCCCAACAGGCGGCTCAACAGGCGCAGCAAGCCGCGCAACAGGCTGAGAAGTCCGCGCAGCAAGCCGGGCAACAGGCCCAAAATGCGGCACAGCAAGGTCTACCCAAGAGCCTATGACAGCCCAAACTACTCCTGCCGTTCCCGAGTTTTACGCCCAGCGTTTTGCCAAGGCGTTCGAAGCATTTGTTTCCGAGGTGCGCTTCGCAGTCAATGCCGGCGTTCTCGATCCCGCATACTCCTCCAATCCGGCATTTCTCATGTGGCAGACCGAGGCTCTTCCGCGGCTCGAGCAGGAGCTCGCCGCAGTCGAAAATGCGTTTGCTCTTTTCCAGATCGGCGAAACGGGCACAATCGCTCAACTTGCCAGAAATGAGGTTGGCCTGGCCAAGCAACTTGACGGATTCCCGCTCGACTTTGCGGGTCCGGAACATGCCGTGACCCTCGATAAGCTTCAAACAGCCGTTGTTACGGCAGCCTACCAGGTTTACAGTTCCGCCGGAATCCGCTGAGGTGAAGCCACCTGACGTGTGATTTCGGCATCCCCTTATCTGCCTTGTCCCACTTTCGGAAGGGAGTCGCCGCATTACGAATCGCGTATGAGCACCGACCCGGGACAAGCCGCGGGCTATGCCACCGCCGCACGCATCGGCAGATGGATCATTCCTGCCATTCCGTTTGGCTGGACCTGGGTTCCCGACTTCGGCATTCAGAAGCGGGCCGAGGGCGTCGTTCCCAGCAACGTCTATCTGCGGGAAGATCAGCTTTTGGCCGGCGACCAACTCGCGCTCTACATCCAGGCCCAGATCACCATCATGAAGAGAACCTTCTTGGAACCGATGATTGCCGGCCCCGCTCCCATGGAGTTTCCCGGCGCTGCCGAAGCAGCCATGCTGATGCTCAAACACAAGCCCATGCACCAGGTCAGCGTCTTTCAGGTTCAACACTACGTCCGCAGCGGTAAGTGGATCGGCATCGCAACCCTCACCACTCTCGAATCGGAGTTGCTCAAGATTCGCCCCGACTTCGATCAATTCATGAAGCTGCTGAGAATTGAGACCGGTCAGTCCTGATCTCACAACGCTGCTTCGACAACCCTCCGTTCTATTCGATCCATCCGCTGGTCCATTTGTCCGCTGGCCGTGCAACGGAAAATTCCATCGCCGATGATCCGCGGTCTCCCGCGTTCTCAACCAGTTGCCGGATGCTGGGAACCGCGCTGCCTTGAATGCCGTTGCGTCTCCGGCGCGCATGCAAATGCGGAGCCGGCTCTCTGCGTCCCCGGCGCGTAGTGAAGAGAAGGAGAGATTGGCTGCACAGCAACGAGAGAACCATCCCGTTTGGGTCAGCGGCCGAAGAAGGCTTGCCAGAGGGTTTTGGCGGCGAGCCAGAGTACGGCAAGGATGATAAATGCGGCGCCGACGATGAGTGCGAAGACGGAGAGGAGAAGAAAGAAGCCCGCACCGTCGAGTAGGAGTAAGAGCAGCAGGAGTCCGACGACGACAAGGATGGGAGCGAAGAACCTTTCGACGGTTCTCGGCGGCCAGATCGGTTGCTTGGCTGTCTCCATCGCTCCACACTTTCAATACCAGAACGAGAGACCGAAGGCGGTGCGCGATCAGATGCCGAGTTTGCGCACTTCTTCGTTGTAGTACTTGCGATAAAGGATCTCCCACTCCTGGGAACCCTCGAGGATAATCTTGCGCTGATTGGCGATCTTGAGGCGGGCGGAGGAGTCGATTTTGGCTTCTTCTGTGAGCAGGGTCTCAAGCGCCTTGCGAGCTTCCTGGCGGATCGTGTTGCGGTCTTCGAGAAAGCCGACCTGGTCAATCTCGGCGAGAGTGTCGGCCACAGTGTGGGCGAGTTTGTTGAGTTTGTCGCGGCTGATTCTCATAGCACCGCCTTGTACTTGCGCGCGAGCTCATTCTTGACCTTCTTGAACATCTCCTGGTATTGCGCGCCCGACTTGCGCATCTCCTCGGAGTAGGCGTCGAGAATTACACGGACTTCTTCATTGATGCGGTCCTCGAGAGAGAGTTCCTCGATCAGAGCCGCAGCGACGCGCTCTTCGGTCGCCTTCAAGTCGCGGGTGGTGATGAATTTGGCGTCGATTAGGTGCTTAACCGTGCGGCGGGCAAGGTACCCGATGTAGTCGCGGGAAAAGATCATTGGCTAAAGCTCAGGATAACGCATGGCGCGGCCCGGGGTAAACCGCGCAGCGACCGTGGACAGTGAGCTCTGAGCAGTGGACCGGGATCAGAGAATCCAATCTTGCCGATGCGCCTGACTTCACCCGTCCTGCCGGCTCGGCTTTGCCGGTTTCTGTTTTTCTACCACTCTTCGAATCTCACTGTGCCGTCGCTGCCGGCAGCCGAGTGCCGCTGGAATCGCCCATCGTCTCGCCGCGGATAATCGTTGCGAAAATGCGCGCCGCCGCTCTCTTCCCGCGCCAGCGCTGTTTTGAGAATCGCCCGGGCCACGCAACACAGTGCCCGGCCCTCGGCCAGCCGGCGGCTCGTTTTGCCCTGTTGGGCGATGTGTTCGATCCCGGTTTCGCACTCGTCCAGCTTTGAGAGTCCCGCGTTCAGCGTAGTCGTTGAACGCAGCCAACCCGCATTCGCCCACATGGCGTGTCGCAGATGGGTGATGTGAACCTCGAGCAGCGCGTCATCGCTCCGACATAGAGGTTCCTGCGCGTTTCGCTCCTCAAACTGACACCGCTCGAGTGGCAGCCCATCCTGCCTCTCAGCGCACATTCACGCTGATTCAATGGATTTTCAGTTGACCAAAGCGTCTGGGTGGCCGATAATTTCCACCATATTTGCCGGGATCCAGGGGGGCGTGGCGAGAATTTCGGCCAGCCCCGAATTGTGTCGCGAGCGCGGGTAGCCTTTGGGTTACGACCGCCCGGCGTCAATCCTCCTCGGAACATCTCCATGGTGACTTAGATGACCAGAAATCATTTGCTTGGCGTCATAGTTATCGCGGCTCTCGTGCCGGCTCTTCCGGTTCTTCCGCAGGGCGGCGCCGGAGGCGGCATCGGCCGGGGCGCAGCCCCGCGCAATCGTCAGCCCGTCACCGTCGAATTCAAAACCACCCGCGTCCAGACCCTGGCCAACGGAACCACCATCACCACCGAAACCAAAGAGGTGATAGCCCGCGACCAGGAGATGCGTCGCATGATTGCCACCACCGGCGCGCAGTTCGGCGACCGGCCAGCCATCACCAATGTGCACGTTTCCGATCCTACGACCGGCGACGAGATCAACTGGAGCTCCGTAAACAAAGTCGCTCACGACGTCCGGCGTCCGGTGGGCGCGGATCGCCACGGCTGCTGGGCCACGGCCGATGGCCGTTACCGGACTAGCTTCGGCGGTGTGATGGCCCCTGGTCCGCTGCAGCCGCCAGCGGGAGCAGCCACCACCAGCCCATCTCTACCGTCTTCCGGTAGTCTCATTGGAAGTAGTCTCGTCCCGCAACCCGCCGACGCCCCGTCCGGCAGCACCGGCAGCGGCGGCGGCATGGACAGCGCCCCCAGCGTGATTTCCAACGTGCCGCCCGCCTCAATGCCCACAGTCATGCCAAGGCGCAATCCGAACAACATAGTCACTGAGGATCTCGGTGCCGACAACATCATGGGCGTGGAAGTTCGCGGCTCGCGCACGACCATCACAACCCCGATCGGCGCGGAAGGCAACGACCAGCCGCTGGTGCGCGTTGACGAGACGTGGATGGCGCCCAGCCTGGGCATGGTTCTGCGCTCGATTACCGACGACCCGCGCATCGGCAAGATGGATCGCGAGGTGGTTTCGCTCGATCTCAATGCGCCCGATCCAGCTCTCTTCCAGCCTCCAACCGATTACAAGGTTGAGACCGAGGTACTGCAACCGGTGCCTTGCGGGCAGTAAGCCCGGGCATCGCAAATCGGGTTCGCGTCAAGTGGCAAATACCGGATTTTCAAAGCGCGAAAATGCCTGAATAAGGGCTTAATCGGGCTCGAAAGGGCGGTTTTTCGCACCAAAGACGGGCATGAATTTAGCAGCTTTTGGACTGTTACATTTCGTAAGTCTTTGATTTGTATGAACAGCCTTGCACAGTTGCACAGCGGTACTGTTGCACATCCGCACAGTTGCACAGCGGCTGGCGGGGGGGGTGGGGGAGTTATATTTCTAGTCATCAGCTTACAGTGATGGGTTACCAGAGAGTAATCAGTCGGACCAGCGACTTCAGTGAAGGGATCGAGCTGCCGGGGTGCGCGGGGTGCGTCATGAATTCAGTATGCGCCACGCGGTGAAATAATCGGCAATGTGGTGCCGGGGGCGCCAGTACGATCGCAGTAAGACCGGAAACCATAGCACACTATATGTTTATCGCGAGGCTGACCATGCTGGCCAGCAGGCTCCCTGCCGAAAAAGCGTCACCTAAATTATCATCCAAGCGGGAGGATGGTTTATCTCCTAAATGAGGGGACAAATTGAGTCCCCCTTCCCCATCTGTCTTCCGACTCGGGACCCACACTTGCCCGAAGTTCACTTCAATAGTGACGCTCGCGGCCTCAATAGATCTTGAAGGTCACCTGGATCGTGATCTGCACAGGAACCGGCTCTCCGTGGCGCATGGCGGGCGTAAAACGAAAGTGCGTCACCGCCCATAGCGCGTTTTCATCGAGGCCATAGCCCAGTGGCCTCACCACCCTGGGGTTTTGGGGAATACCATGCTCGTCCACATTTAAGTTGATCAGGCAGACGCCGTTAATCTTCTTCCTGCGCGCTTCATCACTGAACTGGGCGTCGACAGACTTCAGTATCCGCGGCGCGGATACCTCACCTCCCACGCGATAGACTCCGCTTGGCAGCGGGTCCTGGTCGGTTTTGGGCTTGCGCGGAGGGGGAATCTGCAGCGGTGGCGCGGGGCGCTCTGCCAGCTCAATCCGCTGGGCCGGGAGCGACCGCAACATGAAATGAGTTCGCTTGAGGCCGCCATCGACTTTTTCCTCCGTTGTGCAGGCCTGCATCTGAACCTCATCCACTATGCCCACGGTCGCCGGCGCGCCATCCACCGTTCCGGGTTTGAAGGTTGACAATTCCGCAACCCGCAGCGCCATCAGGTCCAACTCATTGCCGAGCGCTTCGAGCAGATAATCCTGCCGCGGCTTTCCCTCCGCGTCGACCGCGACGAACACCCTTGCGGTTCCATTCATTTTTTTGCATTTCGCCGGCGGAGTAATGGGAAAATCAACGGGCAGCAATTCCGGCGCAACCACGCTCGGGCCGGCGTAATGAATTTCGCTGCCTGACGTTGGCGGCGCTACTGCGGACGGAACCGACGCCGTCTGCTGAGTCGATGCAGCCGCGGCAAAGGCAACTCCGAGCCAAACTTCGCGTATCACTCCAGTCGCTCCAGTGGGGAAGGATGAATGTAGCACAAGCCGTTGGCCGGTGGCATAGGTCTTGGCGATGACTGCTCAACCACGACAAGTGGGTGCCCCAGGTCTCAGAATCGAGACCTGGGGCACCCGGCATTAGTGGCGGGTTGAAAGCAGCGAGGCCCGGGCCACCCGCCCCCGTCCTAACTCCGCCAGCAGGCGTCTAACGAGTTAGAAAGCGGAAATCTGTGGAGCGGCCAACGCCGCGCAGGGGTTAAAACCCCTTGATTTTTTGCGCGTTCCTGGCCCGGCTGAAGCCGTGCCCTTATTACAAAACAGGTTCGTCATGATTCACGGGGCATAGCCTGGCTGCGGTAGCGCCGCTAACTCCGCTAACCCCGCTAACCCCGCAAACGCCGCTAACTCCGCTAACCACGCAAACGCCGCTAACTCCGCTAACCACGCAAACGCCGCTAACTCCGCTAACTCCGCTAACCCCGCTCGCTCCGCTGCTACGATTAAATTCGTGCAAACCATCCGCGTTGATACTCCCTCGGCCCGGTACGATGTTTTTGCCGGGAGCGGTCTCCTCGAATCTCTCTCGCCGCGCATCGAGCGCGCCATCGGCCGGCTGCCGCGGCGCGTATTCGTGCTCACCTCGCCTGAAATCTGGTCGCTGTGGAGCGCGACTTTTTTGCGCTCATTTGCCGAACCGCCGATCGCGCTCTTTTTGCAGCCGGGCGAGCGACACAAGACCATGGCCAACGTCGAGCGCTTTACCCGCGAGATGATCCGCGCCGGAGGCGATCGCGGCTCGCTGCTCATCGCCTTCGGCGGAGGCATCGTGGGCGACGTGGGCGGATTTGTGGCCGCCATCTTCATGCGCGGCATCCCGTACATCCAGGTTCCCACCACGCTGCTGGCGCAAGTTGATTCGAGCGTGGGCGGCAAGACCGGCGTGAACCTGCCCGAGGGCAAGAACCTTGCCGGCAGCTTTCACCATCCCCGCGCCGTGTTTGCCGATATCGGCGTGCTGGGCACACTGCCCAACCGCGAGTTGCGCGCCGGCCTGATGGAGGCCGTCAAGTCGGGCATCATCCGCGACCGCACCCTGTTCCGTTTCATGGAAGAGCACGCCGACGACATTCTCGCCCGCGACTCAAAGGCGCTCGAGCGCGTCATCGCCGGCTCCATCCGCATCAAGGCGGGCGTGGTGAATAAAGACGAGCGGGAGAGCGGCCTGCGCATGATTCTGAACCTGGGCCACACCGTGGGCCACGCCATCGAGCAGGTGACGCGCTACAAGGCCATGCTGCACGGCGAGGCCATCGCCTGGGGCATGGTGGCCGCGCTTTATCTGGCGCGGCAGCGGGGGACCATCACGGCCGGCCAGTTGGAGCGCATGGAAAACCTTGTCTACCGTTACGGCCCGCTGCCCGCACTCAAGCTCAGCGCCAGAAAGCTGGCGGCCGCAACCGGCAGCGATAAGAAGAATGTAGGCGGAGTGCGCCGCTTCGTGTTGCCCATCGGCATCGGCGACGCCGGAGTGGTGGAAGACGTGACGCCCGCGGAACTGGAGGCCGCGGTCAACTACATGCTGGCGCAAGCGCGAACCGACGCCTGAAACCTGGAACAAAAGTGGCGGAATGGAATGAGTCTATGGAATCATAGAACCGCGAAAACCTGGAGGAGGTCCCCAATGAATCTTGTGGTCATGCTCGAACGGCGCCCCGACTGGATCATGCTGACCAACGCGGTCACCATCAAGATCAACAATTCTGCCTCAGCGATACGGATGCTGGCAGACCCAAATTTGAATCTTGGGAACGTCAACCTTGGCGATCAGGATTCGCTTTACCTGATCGGTCATGCCAATACGGATCAAGCCGGCGATTACGACACCAAGAGCTTGGCGACTGCGTTGCGCGACCGAGGATTGCCGAAGAGCCATCGTGTCATCGTACTGCCTTCGTCTTGCGAGGTGGCGCAGGACACGCCGAAGGGCTCTTTCATTCAACGGTTTCTGCTCGAGCTCGCCGAGCTGGGCTACCACAACATCAATGTGACCGGGGCAGTTGGGCTAGCCATCTCGGGCTGGGGAGTCAGCCAGGTGGTGAATCCCGCAAATGAAAATGCGTACCTCGCCCAAGAGGGCGCGGCCATTGGCGAAAATCAGGGATTCATTGATGACGCCAAGTTGATAGCTGCAACCATCAACGAACACTCACCGTCGCATGCCATCATGGCGGCCGGCAACCAGATCGCCATGCTGACCGAATACTTCTACGAGAATCTCATCCGGAAGGCTCACACTCATTTGATGCCCCCTGGGACGGGGATCAAAACGGTGGCAATGAAAATGTTTCGACTTCGGCTCACGACTGATACCGCTAAATCAATGCCGGCTTACCGCGCCTCGCTCAATCGCAGCCCGCAACGCGTAGTGGTCTGGATTGCATCCAAAGAAATGCAGTGCACCCATTGGGCCTGGGAACGCGCATCCGTGCTCCGCATCGAGGCTCCCGGGAATCTGCTGGCCGAGGCCAGTCAAGCAGGAAGGGTTTGTTTTTTCAATCCCGACTTTGCGATCGCCTTTGATGGTGTCGAAGCCGTCAACTAGCTTCTCACGGCGGGGTCGCCCCTATTCATGCAGATAAGAATTTTGATTTCAGGGGTATCGCGGCGGATTTCTTTTCTCCATATATATGGGAACCAAGGAATAGATGGAAGCCAAGGAGTCGCCTTCAGGAATCAGAAAACAAATAACTTAAGGAGAGAATCCAGCGACCGCTGGCGGACGAGGCGCTGCAGCGCATTCTTCTTTCGCGAAAACCACATTGCTCAAAAGAGACGAATGGAATGCAAAACAGTAATCGGCGGGCGACTTTCACATGTGCCCCGGGTCTACTTATCAGACAAGACCGCATCCGTCTAGGTACTCGGAGCGGCAGGCGAATCGACATACACTAAAGAGGCTCTCGATTGTCCGCACCATCCTTCATGGGCCGGACCGCAATTACGATGATTGCGCTGGCGGCGCTGGCCGTTTCGGCGCACGGCGTTCCGGTGACCTCTGCGCACGCGCACAGGAAGTCCGCGAGTGTGCAGACCGCGCACCGCACTCCGGTGCATGAGCATTCGGTCCACGCCACGACCCATCTTCACGAAAAGGCGGCCACGCTTCACCACGCGACGAAGCCGGCTTCAAATCGGCCGAGCGAGCATCGCGCAGCCGAGCACGCCCGCAAGCCAGCTCCTGAATCCGCCCACAAGCCAACCCCTGAAGAGGTTGGCCGTGCCGCGGGACTGAAGATTCGCAGCGAATTGGATCGCCGCGCTGCCATGCGCCGCGCATACAACGAGCATCGTCGACCCCGGCTGGTGCGGACGCGGTATACGCCGGTGCGCTTTGCTCCGCGCGCGGAAACAAACGCAGAAGAAAATGTCGACGAGCAGCCTTCAAGTCAGCCCGCGCCGAAAGCTTTGAGTGGAACCACGCATTACGAAGAGGTGGGTGCGCAACCTGAGGGCTCGAATCCGGCCATTGCCGATGCGGAAAGAATCGAGCCGGCCACGGGATCAGGAACCGCGACTTCAGAATCCCCAAATTACGATCGGTTGTCGTCCGAATCCGAGTCCGCGGCTCCAGTACCTGCCGCGCCAGTAACGGCGGCGCGGAGAAATGCAGCTCCGCAGCCGATCCGTTCCTCCGCTGCAGATTCAGACACAGACGAGACGGATTCGACCGTGGCTGATGCCGATGCGCCCGCGGACGGCTACGCCGTGCACCCGTCGTTCGCGCGCCACGCTGAGGTTCGCGAACCCGAGGACACAGTTGGCCCGGACGATCGCGCTGCGGCGAGAGAGACTGCGGGCGAGAACGACAACGCCTACAACATCTCAGAAGACAAGCGCCTGAAGGCGGAGACCGAGGAAGCCTCGCTCGCCATTGCCCGCGGCTACATGCCGGCGCCGCTCTACGGCAACCGGGCTTCGCTCGAGCGCCAGAACGAGCGGCTCGAGGCTGAAGGGCTGGAGCGCATCGAAGACGAAAACGATCTGGCCGAACGCATCGCCCATCATCTTCTGGTTCCCGTGCCGGTCTCAGACGCGTTGACCATCAACAGCAACCTGCCCGTCAACCACCGCTATTGCCGCCCCTGGACCGCTCGCTTCCTCTCCGACCTGGCCGCGGCGCACCAAGCCAGATTCCACCGGCCGCTCGAAGTCAGTTCCGCCGTGCGCACCGTGGAGTACCAGAAAAAGCTGATGCAGGTGAACGGCAACGCCGCGCCGGCCGAGGGCGACATTGTGAGCCCGCACCTTACCGGCGCCACCATCGACATCGCCAAAGACAACCTGAGCCGCGCTGAGATTGCCTGGATGCGCCGCTACCTGCTGGCCATCGAAGCCGAGGGCAAAATCGACGTGGAAGAAGAGTTCCAGCAGGCCTGTTTCCACATCGCCGTCTACAAAGACTACATGCCCTCATACCACGGCACTCCGCGTCACAGCCAGACTCCTGCGCAGGCTCACACCGGCGGAACAAAAGGCCGCGGGGTTCACACCGCTGTTGCCGATGGGGTTTCCACGCAAGGCATCTGAGCCTGCCGGAACGCCGGTCCCGGCTCCATATCGTGCAGCTTCGTCGAGCGCGGGCTTTTCCTCACGAAGATTTGACTCGTTCCCGAGCGGCGTTCCGGGGTACAATCGCGGGCGAACGCATTTCACTGAAATTGCCTTGTGGTCTGCAGACGCGGGCAGGTTTGCCGGTGACGTTTGTGTGGATTGAGGGCGGTTGCATGCAGGTGCGCGATCCGGCTTCATTGAAAGGTAGGATGTATGACTGAGCCTGAGATTCAACCCGCGGCTGAACCAGTGCCGGGGCTCTCCCAGTGGCAGCGCGTTACCAACACCTTTGCCGCGCCCTCCAAAACCTTTGAAGACATCAAGCGCGGCAACAAGAGTTGGTGGTTGCCGTTCATTCTCTCCATCGTCTTTGCTTACGCGCTCTTTGGCGCCATCACCATGAAGATCGGTTGGTCCCAGGTGGCGGAGAATGTAATTTCCGTGAACCAGAAGTCGGCAGAGCGCATGGCCCAGTTGCCGGCTGATCAGCGCGCGTCAGCGATGAAATTCACCGAGTACCTGACAGAAGGAATCCTGATTGCTTCGCCGGTGATGGTGTTGCTGATCGCGGTCGTGATTGCCGGGGTGATGCTGGGCACAATTAACTTTATCTTTGGCGGAAAGGCCAGCTTCGGCGCGGTCTTCACGGTGTGGTTCTACGCCAGCCTGCCGGGAATAATCAAATCCATTCTGGGCACGATTGTCATCTTCTCCGGCATGGCGCCGGAATCGTTCAACATTCAGAACTTTGCGCCCACAAACGTAGGGGCGTTCGTCAGTATCCAGGAGGTAGGCCCGGCCTTGTACCGGCTGGCCACCGCTCTTGACTTCACTACCATCTGGTACCTGGTGCTCTTCAGTATTGGGATTTCGGTCGTGGCCGGTGTGAAGCGAAGCACAGGCTACTTCGCGGTGTTTGGCTGGTGGGTCATCATTACGCTGCTCGGCGTAGGGTATGCCGCAGTTGCAGGCTGAGCCGCGTTTTCTCGACTCGTAAACTAGAATTCGCAGGTCGGGCATGAACAAAGCGGCGCGCAACCCCAACGGGTTTGCGCGCCGCTTTCGTTCTGGAACAAGCTGCTGAAAGCCATTTTCTTACAGCTCCACGCATCCCATCGCAATCTTGACCAGCGAGGCGAGGCGGCATATCTGCGTCTGTGTCAGTGGCCGATGGCCTGCGACCGGCCCCTTCAACTGTTCTTTCGGGATGGTGCCAATATCTTCGGCCCAGGCCATGCAGTCTGTGCGCAGCCCTGTCTCCCCTGCCTGCAGCAGCAATTGCCCGGGGCTTGGTTTGTGCACCGATGTCGAAAGCGGAATCGCGAGCACGGTATTTGCTCGCGGATGCGAATTGCGTCCATTGGGAGACACGATGATTGCGGGGCGTGATCTCTCAGGCGGATCGAATGGAAAGTGCATCCACCAGATCTCTCCGCGCAGCGGATAATTCCTTACCGGCGTATTCATTCCGGAATATCCGCCCACATGCCGCGGGAGGCCATCTCGGCCCATTCGCGCTGTTCGGTCAGCACCTCGTCGCTGACCGTGTCGTAGTAGTCTTTGTAGGCGGCATCGATCTCGGCCTGCTTCATGGCCAGCATTTTCTCGCGAAGCAAAAGGTCAAGAGCCTCAGAGTCGGACGCAGCCTGCAGGCGCTCTCGCGATTGCTTTACAAATGCCACAGACGCGGGCGTTAAGGTAAAGCTGCATTTGAGTTTACGCTGAGTAGGAGCAGTCGCCATACTAACTATCCTACCACATATCCGATTATGTGTCTTCCCCGCGCAATCGGCAAATCAAAAAACGAAAACGGCGCGCAAACCATAAGGCCTGCGCGCCCAGGGCAATCGCATTTCAAGATGCGGGAAGATTATGTTTTGAAAGGGCACCACCGGCTTCGCCGACCCGCAATGGATGAAACGGGCGAAGCGCATCGAGTAGAGTGAGGTCGTGAGTTTCTTTGTAGGGCACGGCTTTAGCCGTGCCGAATCAGGCGCAAGAGGAAGATTCTGGCTTCAGCCACGGAGGGGTGGTTTCAGAGTGCAGCATAATGGGTCCCCCAGGGGCTAAAGCCCGGTCGATTCGGGGGGTTCTTTTGGCACGGCTGAAGCCGTGCCCTTTCAAAACCACTGGACCGCAAGATTCCAATTCCAAATGCGATTGCCCTGCATGCGCGCCGGTTTGGTTCCAGCACAAATGAACTGTTTTCTGGTCGCTAGTGTGGTGTCCCTTCTTTTTCTTTACAGCTTTATGCTCGGAAAGGCGTCCCTCAGCGGCTAAAGCCGCGTTCATTTTTGAGCCTTCGCGGCACGACTAAAGTCGTGCCCTTTCAAATAGCGATAGACAACTGTTATGCGGGACAGGACACTAGTGCCTATTCCCTAGCGCCTAGTCCCTGCCTTACCTACTCCGCCCATCGCCGCATCACCAGCGACGCATTGATGCCGCCGAAGCCGAATGAGTTGGACAGCGCCACGTCGAAGCTGAGCGGCTGCGCCACGTTGGGAACGTAATCGAGCGTGCACTCGGGGTCGGGCTCGTCGAGGTTGATCGTTGGCGGAAGCATCTGGTTCTCGAGGGCAAGAATCGTGATGCCGGCCTCGAGCCCTCCGGCGCCGCCCAGCAGATGCCCGGTCATTGATTTCGTCGCGCTGATTTTGAGCTTGTGGCTGAGCGCGTGCTCGCCAAAGACCTTTTCGATGGCCTGCGATTCGTTGCCGTCGCCGGCCGGAGTTGAGGTGGCATGCGCGTTCACGTATCCCACTTCCTGGGGCGCAACGCCTGCGTCCTTCAATGCTGCTCTCATGCTGCGTTGAGCGCCTGCGCCCTCGGGAGCGAGAGAGGTCATGTGGTAGGCATCGGCGCTCATGCCGTAGCCGATAATCTCGGCCAGGATCTTGGCGCCGCGTTTGCGGGCAAACTCCAGTTCTTCAACGATCAGGATGCCCGCGCCCTCGCCAATCACGAATCCGTCGCGGTTCTTATCGAAGGGCCGGCTAGCCTTGGTCGGCTCGTCGTTGCGCGTCGACAGCGCGCGCATCGCCGCAAATCCACCTACCGAGAGAGCCGTGACCGCGGCCTCCGTGCCGCCGGCGATCATGGCATCTGCATCGCCGTGCAGAATCATGCGCACCGAATCGCCGATGGAGTTGGAACTGGTGGCGCAGGCCGTCGCCGTCGCGGAGATGGGCCCTTGCGCGCCATAGCGGATGCTGATCTGGCCGGCAGCCATGTTCACAATGGTCGCGGGAATAAAGAAGGGCGAGATCCTTCGCGGCCCGGCCTGCAACAGCGTGGCGTGCTCGCGCTCGATGATTTCGAATCCGCCGATGCCCGAGCCGATGAACACGCCTACCCGGTCAGCGTTCTCCGGCGTGATTTTCAGGCCAGACTGCTCCATCGCCTCTTGCGTTGCCGCAAAGGCAAAATGGATGAAGCGCCCCATCTTGCGCGCTTCTTTTTTGTCGACGAAATTCAGCGGGTCAAAGTTCTTGACCTCGGCGGCGAAGTTCACCGGGAAAGCTGCAGCGTCGAAGGCCTGGATGGGAGCCATACCGCTGGCCCCGGCCAACAACTGCCGCCAAACTTCGGGAGCTGTATTGCCGACACCGCATAACAGCCCCACCCCGGTAACAACAACTCTGCGGGTCACGTCCTGGGCCAATTCCTACTTGCCGCCTTTCGCGTTCTTCTCGATGTAGTCGATGGCGTCCTTCACGGTCTTGATCTTCTCGGCGTCCTCGTCGGGAATCTCCAGATCGAATGCCTCCTCGAACTGCATCACCAGCTCGACCACGTCCAGCGAATCGGCGCCCAGGTCTTCCTGGAAGCTGGCGCCAGGCGTCACTTCCGCTTCGTCCACCTGCAACTGCTCGACGATGATCTGCTTTACCTTCTCTTCTACGGCCATGCTTGCATCTCCTCATGAGTTTCGAGACTTGTCAAAAAAATACCGTTTCCGGAGCTTCGATCAAAAGGCCGTCCTCCGCTCCGCTGCCTAACAATAATGGTCGATGGCCGGGGAACACAACCTTCTCGCGGCAAAAAAGATGCGCGTAGCCCCGAAATTTCAAGTATACCGGCTCGGGTGGGGGTGTAAAGGCGGCTGCCTGTGGGGAAAAGGTTGAGAAGAAAGGGACTAGGGGCCAGGAAGCAGGGATCGGGGTGCGGTGGGGATATATTGGGTGTATATTACCCTGAATTCGGCAGCCCAAAGACGTACATTAGGCGAAGAAGGAAATACTTATGCAATCTCTTTTAACGCAGCCCTTTGCTTTGCAGGCGCTCATCGGCGGAACTGCCGCATTGGTGGGGATTCTGGCCGGGATTCTGATTCGCGGCGCACTGGCAAGATCAGAAAAAAATGGACTGGTGCACCGCAATGAGGAACTGGCCAATGCGCTGACCCAGGCCGGTCTTGCCTTGAGCGATGCAATGAACGTGGCGGCGAAGCGAGCCGGGTTCGAGTTGCTGGCTGAGGAGCGCGAAAAACGAATCGGCGAGCTGACGGCGGAGCTTGAAGCGCAGCGAGGTGGATCGCGGGTGGTGGTAGACGCCCTGCGGGCTGAATTGCGCGACAAAATAGACGCCGAGGCTGAGTCCCGCGCGCAAGTCAGCGCGCTTGAAACCGAGCTGCGCAACGAGCGCGAGAACGTGGCAGAGAAGATCAAGCTGCTGGACGAAGCCAAGCAGACCCTTGCCAATCAATTTCAGGCGCTGGCAGCCGACATTCTCGATCAAAAATCGAAGACATTGTCTGAGGGCAGCCAGAAGGAAATCGGGAGTTTGCTTGCGCCGCTCCGCGAGCAGATCAACGACTTCCGCAAAAAAGTTGAAGAAGTGCAGATCGACTCGAAGACCGGCGTCACCGAGCTGAAGACGCTGATCGGCACCATGGGCAACTTGAACGAGGCGCTCACCCAGGAAGCGCACAACCTGGCCACGGCGTTGCGCCGCGACACCAAGGCGCAGGGCAACTGGGGCGAGACGATTCTGCGCAACATCCTCGATAAGTCAGGATTGCAGGAGGGCGGGCACTACAGCTTTCAGCAGAGCTTTACCGAGGTGAACGCCGAGGGCGAGCCGGTGCAGCGCCGCCAGACCGACGTGGTAGTGAAGCTGCCCGGGGGCCGTCATCTCATCATCGATTCCAAAGTCTCGCTGAATGCTTACAACGACAGCGTGAACGCCGCAGACGAGAAGGACCGTGTCGAGGCACTCAAGCGCCATCTGGCCAGCGTCCGCAGTCACTTTACTGAGCTCGCCAGCCGCAATTACGCTTCGCTCTCGGGAATTCAGTCGCCCGATTTCACAGTGATGTTTGTGCCCATTGAGCCGGCGTTTCTGCTGGCGCTGCAGAATGATGAGACGCTGTGGCACGACGCTTATGCAAAGAATGTTCTCCTCTCCGGTCCCACCACGGTGCTCTTTGTCATTCGCATCGTCGCCGATCTGTGGCGGCAGGAGATGCAGGTGCAGAACGTCAAGAACGTGATGAAGCGGGGCGCCGAGCTCTACGACAAGTTCGTAGGATTTGTGACCAATCTCGAGTCGGTAGGCGACGCGATTCTGAAGGCCCGCAATGCCTATGACGAGGCCAGCCGCCAGCTCTCGACCGGCCCCGGCAACCTGGTGCGCCGGGTTGAGATGTTGCGCGAACTGGGCGTCGCGCCGAAGAAGCAGATGCCGCAGGGGCTGCTCGAAGCGTCGGGAATGGAAGCATCGGGACTTGATGCATCGGGAATTGAATCCGCAGAAGCGGAGCCCGAGCCAGCGCTCGAATCGGGAGAAGAGAGCAGCGTGGAGCCGGTGGTCGAACAGGGAATCGCCGAGTCAGATGCGGTGTGAATCAGGAATCACTGGGGCCGGGAGTCCTCGGGTTTCTGTTCCTCGTTCTACCACCGATGAGGGTGGGAAACCACAAAAGTCAATGTGGTCAGGAATCGGGCTAGAACAACTGTGGCTGAGGAGTTGCTGCGGCCCCGGTAGGCGCAGCCGGCGCCGCAGGCGCATCCGCTTTCACCCGCGTCAGCGTCAACTCCATCGCCGGGAAATCTCCCGAGTCAGTTTTCGTGCTCATCTTGATGGTTTCGCCATCCACCGTGCAGTTGTGGTGAATCGTAATGCCGTTGAACGACACGTCAAAGGTGAACTTGTCTCCATCCACCTTGCCGTTGGTGATCGGCATTGGGTCGCCCATTGGCCCTGCCACCGTGCCCGTCAGGTTGGCGCCGTCCTGCTTGAAGTTGAAGGTAATGGTCGCGGTGTCGCCGTTCATCGTTTGCATCTGGGTCGTCCACGAGCCGGTTACGTCGGCGGCCATCGCCTTCCCTGCGCAAAGCGTCATGGCCAATACAGCACAAATTGCAAATAACTTTTTCATCCATCCCTCACTGACCGGATTAGGAATTCACGTAAGCAGCCTCAACTCCTGCAAGGTGCCGTTTCCTTTAGGAAAACGGCACTTGAGAGCATCAACTCTCCCCGCACCAATTTCTAATCCGGTATAGCCGTTTTGCGGCGCATTTTTCGTGCAAAAGGAACGTACTGTTCGTGCAGAAGGAACGTACTGACACCGGCGCTCGAAACGCGCTCTGCCCCGCCTGCACGAAGCTCTGCCTTTTTTGACGAACGGCGCGCCGTTTTTGGCGCCTACTTCCCGCTCTCAATTTCGGCGAACCCGTCGCGTATCCGCCGCCAGGTCGTCTCCAGGTCTTCGGGCAGCACGCGCGTTTCGGCAACCGTGGTCATGAAGTTGGTGTCGCCCAGCCAGCGCGGCATGGCGTGCAGATGAATGTGCCCGGCCACGCCGGCGCCGCCTGCCTTGCCCACATTGAGGCCAAAGTTGAATCCATGCGGGTTGTATAGCCGGTCAAGCACCTGCTCAGTCTTCTGTGCCAGGTCCATCAGCTCGTGGGCTGCTTCAACCGGCAGGCCGGCGAGCCGATCGAGATGCGCGTAGGGCATTACCATCACGTGGCCGCTGGTGTAAGGATAAGCATTGAGACAGACGAAGCAGCGCTTGCCGCGCAATACGAGGCCCCCGGCCGCTTCGGCCTTGTTTTGCTCCATCCCGTGTGCAATTGCATAGTCAATCGCTGCAATCAGGTTGCAGAAGACGCAGCCGAGATCGCCCTCCCAGGCGCTGAGCGTCGCGGGGACTCCGGCTCGCCTGGCCTCATCCGTCTCAGTTACATACGCATAGCGCCAGGGAGTCCACAGATAGTCCATATCGCCCGTTCCGAATTCACCGGCGTTGCTGCCGTTCAAAACAGTATAGAGTGGGCCCGCGCCGGCGCGATGCGGCACAGTTTTCGCTTTCTTCGCGTTCTGCTCAAATGGCTCGGAATAACGCCAATGTCCTGCGCCAATCAACGATTCTTGGCGGCTTTGTAAAGACCATATTAATCAGTGTTTGGTTTGACCTTTACTCCAATAGATTGCTACACTCGTGAGCGTAGCTTCCTGCGCGGATTCCAGCAGTGAGTTGCGGCCGCCCTTCCAGCAAGCCGTTGCCTGCCGGGTGTTTCCCAAGGAGACCAGAGGCCTTTTTCCCGAGGCATGCATCGGGCGAGAGGTTGTCGCTTTGGAAACTGCTTCCGGCAAGTCACCGAGCGCGGCGAGGGGAACCTGGCTCAATGCACGTCGAGCCGCGGTTCGCCGCGGCAGGCGCGGAAGCGACAGAGCGGCGCGCCGGATGAACCGCTGAACGACGCAATCCCGGAGCTTGCAGTAATGGCAAACGTCCTCAATCCCGAAACCGAGAGCATAACCCTGAACACCGAACTCGAAACCCCAACGCTAGAGCCTGCGACGGAGCTTGAGACTTTACAGAGTCTTGAGCAGACGTCGCGCGAGTCCACGTCCAACCCCGACATCGCAATCACCGAAATCGTCGAAGAACCTGTGCTGGACGCCGATACCCAAACAACCAAGTCCGTTGAGCCCGAGGCCGAGGCTGCGCCTGAGAGTGCGCCCGTTGCCGAAGCTGCACCCGAGAGTGCGCCTGAGGCCGTGGCTGCGGCACCCCAGTCTGAACACGTAGCGACAGGAGAATCGATGGACGATTTCTCCGCCGCCCTCGAAGCCTTCGAGCGCGAGCAGGCCGCTGAAGCTGCAGCCGTTGAAGCTTACGGCGACAAAGTCGTGCAAGGCACGGTGATCAAGCAGACTGAAAAGTATCTGGTGGTCGATGTTGGCCTGAAGAGCGAGGGCCTGGTGCCGCTCGAGCAGGTGGTCGACCACACCGGCGCAGTCAAATTCCAGCCCG
>Ga0335074_10002408_pt1 | contig 25475 bp, 23 predicted proteins | sample Lox_Sample_23_FD_206715 | JGI IMG/M metagenome (GOLD analysis project Ga0335074, IMG submission 206715) | Soil microbial communities from Loxahatchee National Wildlife Refuge, Florida, United States - Lox_Sample_2.3 | ecosystem: Environmental > Terrestrial > Soil > Wetlands | place: USA... | reverse complement strand
TACACGGCGGTGCAGGATGTCGGCCGCGCGATCCACCCCTCCTATGTCGAGGGGCAGATCCAGGGCGGCGTCGCGCAAGGCGTCGGCTGGGCGCTCAACGAGGAGTACATCTACGACAAGGATGGCCGCCTCGAGAACGCCGGCTTCCTCGACTACCGCATCCCGGTCATGTCGGACATGCCGATGATCGACGCGGTGATGGTCGAGGTGCCGAACCCGCGCCACCCGTTCGGTGCGCGCGGTGTCGGCGAGGTGCCGATCGTGCCGCCGATGGCGGCCGTCGCCAACGCGATCGCCGACGCGGTCGGCGCGCGCATGCGCGACCTGCCGATGTCGCCGCCCAAGCTGCGCGCCGAGCTCGACGAGCAGGATCCGCCCCGCATGGCGGCGGAGTAGCAAAAGCCGTCATTGCGAGGAGCCGCGCGACGAAGCAATCCCGATCGGGGTAGTATCTCCAGGATGAGATTGCTTCGCTGGCGCTCGCAATGATGATTGAATCATGCCGCACGTCATGATGACCGGGATCGCCGCACGCCGGCTGACGGGCGGTGTCACCGAGTTCGATGTCGAGGCGAACACGGTGCGCCGCCTCATCGCCGAGCTCGACCGGCGCTATCCCGGCCTCGGAGCGCAGATCGACGAGAGCATGGCCGTCGCGATCGACGGCGAGATTTTCCAGGATGCCTATCTCGCGCCGCTGAAACCCGACAGTGAGGTCGTGCTGATCCCGAAGATCGGCGGCGGCTGAGAGCAAAAATGACTTTCGGGGGCGGGTATGAAACGCGCGTCACAGGCGCGCGTTTCAACGGGCTCCGTCGGATGTCGGGGGGAACGAACGCGCGGCCGGCGGTGTTGCCCAAGGCGGAGGGGACAGTCATTCCTCAGCCCGCACTTGGAGGCGGCTATGCCCGAAATCAACCGGATGCGGCTTTCGGCGGCGACTGTGGCGTTGCTGGCGGCGGCATCGCTGACCGGGGCGAGCGCGATGGCGCAGCCGATGGTTTACACGCCGCCGCCCGGCGCCGCTCCGCCATGGGCTACCACCGGCACGACAACCGCGACAACCGAAGCAAAAACCGATACGTCGCCGGCCACGACAGCGGTGCTCCCGGCCGCGCCGTCGGCGCCGGCCAGCGAGACAGACGCCAATCAGACCGCTAGCGAGACAGACGCCAACCAGACGGATACAACGACGACCGTTCAGACCAGCGCAACGCCCATGCAGGGCACGACGACGCCGACACACGCGGTCTTCCTGCATTCTGCGCCCATGGCCGGCTCTCCGGTGATCGGCACATTGCGGCCGGGCACGGCGCTACATGTGCTTGCCAGCGCAAATCCCGGATGGATACAAGTCGAGACGCCAACCGGGACCGGTTGGGCCTGGGGTAGCTATCTGGCGCCGACCAACTCTTCGGCCTCGCAATAGGCTGCGCCCGATCGCGGTCATGCAGATAAGAAAAAAGGCCGTTCGCGGGAAGCCGGAAACGGCCTTTCTTTTTGAGACCTGATTAGTGCGGGAGCACGCTGTTGACGATCGCGCCGGCCGTGCCGACCGCCGCACCCGCGACGTTGCCGGCCGCGTTGACCGCGCTGCCCGCGACATAACCGGCGCCGCCCACGGCCGCGCCGACCGGGTTCGGCCCATAGTAGCGGGCGTGATACGCGATGCAGTCGTTGTAACGGGTCGAATACCAGTAACCCGGTCCGCAATACCGGTCGGCCATTGCGCTGCTCGCCGCAACGGCGGTAAGGGCGGCAGCGATCACAAGCGTCTTCACCATTGTCTTCTCCATCGGCAAACCTGAGCATTGTGCAGGTAGTAAACAGCCAAGGGAAGCTCGCGTTCCGGTGGACTTGTGCTGCCTTGCGGAACGACCGCCAGGCCGCCGCGTTGCTTCCGGCAGAGGCTGGGGGGACGGCCTCGATCAAAGCGGCAAAGGAGCGGCCTGTGCGTCTTCACACCCCCGGCAAGTGCTTGGTGATTACCGCGATCGCGTCGCTCCCCCTTGTGGCTCCGCCGTTTCTCGGCGTCGCTGTCGCGCAATACTATTACCCGCCGCCCGCGGGCGGCGTCGCGGTCTATCGAGACTATTACGCGCCCCCGGCGGGTGAAATCGAGGTCTATCGGGCGCCGCCCGATGCGGTGCCCGATAGGCTGAACGTGTATCCGCCGCCGCGTGACGCGGTGAGTGTCCCGCCTCATCCAGCCTCGACCGAGAGTGCCCCGGCTCACCAAGCCGCTGCGTCGGATATCGCCGCTCAGCCGGCCTCGGGCACGACGACACCCATTAGCGCTGTCTCCATGCGGTCGGGGCCGGGGACCGGCAACCCGGTTATCGGGACCTTGCACCCGGGGCTGACGCTCCAGATTCTCGCCGTCGCCAACCACGGCTGGACGCAGGTGCAATCATCGGCCGGCACCGGCTGGGTCTATGGCAGCTATCTCGCTTCCGGAGCGGGTGTGCCGGCGACGACCGACGTCAACGCACCGTCGCCGACGCCGATATCGACCTCCGGCGACAACCAGCCGGCCGCGGGCAGGCAGCCGACCCCAACGCGCCGCAATCCGGCAGCGCCGGAAATCACCAGCCCTTAGGCAAATCCAGCATCGGTAATGCCCCGCGCCGGCGGCTTGCTCCGCTGGCGCGCTCGTGCAATCGGATATTCTGTCTGCCATCCGTGGATCTTACGCCGCGCCGTATGCGGCGTGGACGACGGATCGTATTTGCGATACACACAGAAACGTCTAGCTCCGAGGTTGAGCTTATGCCTTACGTGCAGTGTTTCAGCCTGGATTGTGATTAGTGATTGAACTGGCCGATAATGCTGGTACGCGGCTATGTTTGCGACCGTGAACGTCACTGTCGGTGCCGTGTTATCTGTGGTAATTGCGCTGTCGCCGGCTTTTGCACCGCAAAGCCCTGCTGACCTCGGTCAACCTCTCGTTTTTATAGTTCTTATTCTTCTTGTTACGGGCAACGTCCATGGTGCAACGGACGCGCTCACTGAGGCTCGACTCCATCCATCCGATAAAAATACTTACCACGTATATTTTTTGTTGTCTCTTCTTATGTTTGTTTTTATCGAGATAATGGTTATACTTAGCTACACATCTCTATTAAGTTCCGGAATGTTCGATAATTTTGCAAACGTCAGATACGTATGGTTGTTCGTTATTATCACCTGTGTTTGGTTCGCATTCGGTATATTTGCGACATACTACGAAAGAACGTCGAGTAAAAGATGATGATATACATTTCTGCATCAATCTATGCCTTGCTTCTGGTGATTTGGTTTTGTTTCTACAAAAGAACTAGAGAGCAGGCGTCTGACATAGTCACGCCGTATCAAAGCGAAACGGCGCCATTGAAAATAGCGGAGGCCCGGCAACTGCGCAAAACTGCGAATGAAATAGAAACTAAATTGCAGCCTCAGCTCGCGTCGCAGCCGGAAATGTTCGACGAACAGCTAAAGCAGATGGGTGCCAAGCTCTTCGAGGGTTTCGCTGAGAAGCTCCAAAGTGTTCAACCTGAAAGAACTGCACCCATCAAACGGCAAAATAAGGAATCTACCCGATGATGGCGCCAGACACTAAATTCACAATCAATGGTATTGACGAATTTTGCGAATCTCTTCGAAATATCGTAAAGGAAGCGGAGGGTCCGAATAAATTTTTTGAGAAACTTTACGACGACCCAATCGGGCAAATAAGTAAACTTAGCAACAAGTTTTATGCCATCTTGTCGAAATTTTTGACGGATCGTGAGTTTCGGACCGAAATTTTAGCGCAAATATTAGATGAAAATAATAGAGAATTTCTCCAAGAATTTTTACACACATGGGATTTATGGAGCGAGATATACCAAGAGCAAAATCGATACATCAAGGTAGCAATGTCACCAGTATGGGATTTAATTCACGAGATACCGTTTAGTATAAATGATACGCAGTACTGTAACTCGTCGATTTATTCTGACTCACTTTCAGAAACCTTGAGAATTAAATCTATACTTCGTCTTGTCTCGGCAAATAAAGGATTTGGAGGAGACGAGTGTTTCGTCATTTCTTCAACCGTGGGGAGATACCTGGGAACTATCCGACTAATGTTGGCGTCCATGAAGTTGCGAGAAACGGAGTTAGGGATGTTTAGGCTAGCTAGCCATGGTAATATTGTAGACGAAATTATCGCTTCGTTAACGAGGATTCGAGAGCTAGCCGATGAGCTGCAGAAGCAATTCGAGCAGATGCGGTAATTGAAAGACGAAATATGGACTACGACTACATCATCGTCGGCGGCGGGTCCGCCGGGTCGGTCATGGCGAACCGGCTTTCGGCGAAAAGCAGCAATAACGTGTTGCTGTGCGAGGCGGGGCAGGACACGCCGGACGGCCAGGTGCCGCCCGAGATCCTCGATTCCTATCCTGGCACCGCCTATTTCGATCCGCGCTTTCACTGGCAGGACCTCAAGGTCCACACCGAGATCGTCTCGCACAACCGGCCCGAGGAACGCCCGCCGCTCAGAAAATACGAGCAGGCGCGCGTGTTGGGCGGCGGCTCGTCGATCAACGGTCAGCTCGCCAATCGCGGTGCACCGACCGACTACGACGAGTGGGTCGCCAAAGGCGCCGCCGGCTGGGGTTGGAAGGACGTGCTGCCGTATTTCAAAAAGGTCGAGCGCGACATGGATTTCGACGGCCCCTGGCATGGCAAGGAGGGCCGCATTCCCGTCCGCCGCATCTTCCCCCAGATGTGGAACGGCCATGCCAAAGCCGTCGCCAACGCCTTCGAGCAGGCCGGCTTCCCCTATGTCGAGGATCAGAACGGCGAATTCATCCCCGACGGCTATTTCCCGATCACCATCTCGAACCTCTACGACCGGCGCGTGTCGGCGGCGATCGGCTATCTCGACAGCGGCACGCGGATGCGCAAGAACCTGACGATCTCGGCCGAGACGCAGGTCATGGCGCTGCTCTTCGAGGGCACGAAATGCGTCGGCATCAAGGCGCTGATCAAAGGCCAGGAGCAGGAATTCCGCGCGAAAGAGGTCATCGTCTCGTCGGGCGCGATCCATTCGCCGGCGCATTTGCTGCGCGCCGGGATCGGCCCCGCCGGCCAGCTGCGCGACCTCGGCATCGAGGTGCGCGCCAATCTCGCCGGGGTCGGCCAGCGGCTGATGGACCATCCGTCGGTGTCGGTCTCGTCCTTTATCAAGCCGGATTCGCGGCTTAACGGCATGACCCGGCGTCACATCCTCCTGGCGCTGCGCTATTCGTCGGATATCGGCGGCGCGCCCAAGGGCGACATGTTTGTCGCGGGGGTCAGCAAATCCGCCTGGCACGCGGTCGGCGAGCAGATCGCCTCACTGCTGCTCGCGGTCTACAAGACCTATTCCGAGACCGGACAGGTGCGGCTGCAGTCGCGCGACTGGCGCGCCGAGCCGATCGTCGAGTTCAACCTCTTGTCCGACCGGCGCGATCTCGACCGGCTGATGGGCGGGTTCCGCAAGCTCGGTGCGATGCAGATGAGCGCGGCGCTGCAGCTGGCGACCAGCAACCCGTTCCCCGCCACCTATAGCGACAAGGTGCGGCAGATCGGCGTCGTCAACGACAAGAACCGGCGCATCACCAATGTTGTCGCCAAGCTGCTCGACGGCCCGGCCTGGCTACGCTCCTGGATCATCGACCGCTACATCGTCGAGGGCTTTCGGTTCGACCAGCTGATGTCCGACGACGAGGCGCTCGAAGCCTTTGTCCGCAAGGCGACGATTGGCGTGTGGCATGCGACCTGTACCTGCCGCATGGGCGCCGATGACGACCCGATGGCGGTGACCGACAACCAGGGCCGGGTAAGGGGCGTCGCGGGCTTGCGTGTCGTCGACGCTTCGCTGTTCCCGGCGGTGCCGTGCGCCAACACAAACTTCCCGACCCTGATGACGGCGGAAAAGATCAGCGACGTAATCCTGTCAGCGGCGTAGCGGTCATTTGAACGCCGCGAGATGGGCGAGGTAGGCGTCGCGTCCATCGGTCTCTTTGTACTCGGCCACTGCCTCGCGAATGCCGGCAAGCGCGTCGTCGAGGCTGCAGTTCGACGCGATGAGCCAGTGCATCCCGGGCTCGTAGCGCGTGAAGAAATCCTTTTCGGCAAGGAAATCGGTTTCCGGCGCGGGCGGGCGATGCTCCTTGGCGTTATGGACGAGAAAACCGCGCGCCGCCGTACAGAATGCCGGCGTTGCCGCGAGGTCGATCTGGTCGTGCCAAAGCAGTGGGGCTCCGCTTCCGATGCGCAGCTCGTCCTCGGCGTCGGCCTGGCGATGGGTGAGCTGCCGGGCTTGCGAGATTGCCTGCGCGCCGAATTCCGGATCGTTGAAGAAATTGCCCCACTCCCAAAGCGGCGAATCCGGGGTCAGCGTGTGGTACTTGGCGACGGTCTCTTCTCGGATTTTCTTTTCTTCCTCGTCGAGCAGCCGCAGCCCCGATTGCTGCGGCGCTCCCGGCGCGGGCCGCGCGGCCTGCTCGGCGATAAGACGGGGCAGGGGCACAGCGCCGAGGATCACCACCGCGAGCAGCGCCGCGAGACTTGTCGCCATGGGCCGCAGCACCCGATGGAGGCTTGGCAGCCGCGCCCACAACGCGTAGCCCGCCCACATCGGGGCCAGCAGCCCCGGCACCAGCTGGTAAAGGGAATTGCCACCACGATCGAGCAGGAAGAGCACCATCCCCGCACAAAAGCCTGAAGCGGGGAGCAATATCAGCGCCGCCATCGCCGCCCATACCGGCATCGCGCCATTAACCCCGCCGATCACCAGCAGCACCGCGAGCAGAAACCACTCGGCGATGAGAAATATCATCCCGAAACCCACCGCCAGCCCGCGTCCCATGGCGTCGCTGCCGGCGTCTTGGATCGCGCCGAAATTGGCCATCATGCCGGCGTAAAGGAAGACCGCGACCGCCAGCACGACGATCATCCCGATTGGCGGCTTCCGGCGTGCCGCCGGCTCTATCGTCATGTGCCTGGTTCTTCGCTCACCGCGCGATTTCGCGCCTTTCTATACGCGCCCCGCATCCTTTTTGCTCCCGGCGTCGCCTCCCGCTAGGATGTGGCGAACAGGAGACCACCATGCGCTTTGGAATTTTCGACCATCTCGACGATAGCGGGCAGCCGCTCAACCGGCATTTCGAGCAGCGGCTCCAGCTGATCGAGGCCTATGACCGCCTCGGCTTCTATGCCTACCACCTGGCCGAGCATCACAACACGCCGCTCGGCTACGCACCGTCGCCGAGCGTCTTCCTCTCGGCGGTGGCGCAGCGCACCAAAAAGCTCAAGTTCGGCCCGATGGTCTACCTGTTGCCGCTCTACCATCCGCTGCGGCTGATCGACGAAGTCTGCATGCTCGACCAGATGTCGAACGGGCGTTTCCTCTACGGCGTCGGGCGCGGCATTTCGCCGGTCGAGGTCGGGTTTTATGGCATCGACTTCGCCACCGGCGCCGAGCAGTTCCGCGAATGCTTCGAGGTGACGCGCATCGGCTTCACCGAGGACCGGCTGACGTTCCACGGCAAATATTACGATTTCGACCGCGTGCCGGTGCCGATGAAGCCGGTGCAGAAGCCTTATCCCGAGCTGTGGTACGGCATCGGTCGGCCGGAGAGTATTCCCTGGGCGGCCGAGCATGGCGCGCATATCGTCGCGCGCCGACCGATCCCGGCGGTGCGCGACGTGGTCAATGCCTACAAGGCCGAGTGGAAAAAGCTCGGCCGCGCCGAGGCTGACCTGCCGCTGATGGGCGTCAACCGCCACATTGTCGTCGCCGACACCGACGACAAGGCGCGCGACATCGCCGGCCGCGCCTATCCGGCGTGGCGCCACCACATGGGGCTGCTCTGGCACGAGTACAATGTGCCGTTCCCACTCGAGGCCTCGCTGCCGGAGGATTTCAACGTCATCCTCGAGCGCGGCGACGCGGTCGCCGGCACGCCCGACACCGTCCGCCAGTTCATCGAGCACGAGATCGCCGAGACCGACATCAACTATTACGTCTGCGATTTCGCCTTCGGCACGATGAGCCACGCGGATGCGCTGCGCTCAACCGAGCTCTTCGCCAACGAGGTCATGCCCGCCTTCGCGTGATGCGAGGAGCCGGGAGACTTCCTAGTCGGCGGCCTTCTTTCGTCGCGTGCTGCTGGCCGGCGCGGCCGAGCGGCGCGGCGGCGTCTTGGGCGCCGCCGCAGACTTGTTCGCGGGCGGTTTTCGCGCCGGCTTGCGCTGCACGGCCGCGATCTCGGCTTCCGCCTGCTGCCAATGCGCCTGATCGCGTCCGTGAGGCTGGCCTTCGTGCAGCCAGATCTCGTGGGCGCGGGCTCTGATCTCGTCTTCAAGCGACGGTTTGGATGTCGTGGAACGCATGGTGTCTCCCCGGCTTCCTCGCTTTAACGGAAAGTAGTGATAGACGATCCCCGTGACCAGGGGATGGCGGCTATTCCGCGGCGCTGTTTGCCAGCCGGCGCGGCGCGGTGAGGCGGCGCGACAAATAGGGTTTCAGATAGTGCCCAGTATGGCTCTCGGCCACACCGGCGACATCCTCGGGCGTGCCGGTGGCGACGATTCGGCCGCCGCCATCGCCACCTTCGGGGCCGAGATCGATCAGCCAGTCGGCGGTCTTGATGACTTCGAGATTGTGCTCGATGACCAGCACCGTGTTGCCGGCCTCGACCAGCGCGTGCAGCACTTCAAGCAGTTTTCTCACATCCTCGAAATGCAGGCCGGTGGTCGGCTCGTCGAGGATGTAGAGCGTGCGGCCGGTGGCGCGGCGCGACAATTCCTTCGACAGCTTGACGCGTTGCGCCTCGCCGCCCGACAAGGTCGTCGCCGGCTGGCCGACATGGATGTAACCGAGCCCGACCCGCTGCAAGGTCACCAGCTTGTCGCGGATCGACGGCACCGCGCGGAAGAAGTCGGCGCCCTCGTCGACGGTCATGTCGAGCACGTCGGCGATCGACTTGCCGCGGAACAGCACCTCCAGCGTCTCGCGGTTGTAGCGCTTGCCTTTGCAGACATCGCATTGGACGTAGACATCGGGCAAGAAGTGCATCTCGATCTTGATGACCCCGTCGCCCTGGCACGCTTCGCAGCGTCCGCCCTTGACGTTGAACGAAAAGCGGCCCGGCTGGTAGCCGCGCGCCTTGGCCTCGGGCAGCCCGGCAAACCAGTCGCGGATCGGCGTGAAGCAGCCGGTATAGGTCGCCGGGTTGGAACGCGGCGTGCGGCCGATCGGCGACTGGTCGATATCGACAATCTTGTCGAGAAACTCGACGCCGTCGAGCCGCTCGAACGGCGCGGCCTGCTCGCGCGCGTTGTTGAGCCGTTTGGCGAGCGCCTTGTACAGCGTCTCGACGATCAGGGTCGACTTGCCGCCGCCCGATACGCCGCTCACGCAACAGAACGTGCCGAGGGGAATTTCCGCCGTCACCGCCTTGAGGTTGTTGCCGCGCGCGCCGACGAGGCGAAGGATCTGACGCTCATGCCCGCGCCGCCGCCGATCGGGGACCGGGATTTGCTTCATCCCGGTCAGGTACTGGCCGGTGATGCTCTCCGGCACCTGCATCACATGATCCGGCGTGCCTTCGGCGACGAGGTGGCCGCCATGCACCCCGGCGCCTGGGCCCATGTCGACGAGATAGTCGGCACTGCGGATCGCCTCCTCGTCGTGTTCGACGACGATGACCGTGTTGCCGAGGTCCCTGAGCCGCCGCAAGGTCGCGAGCAGCCGGTCATTGTCGCGCTGGTGCAGCCCGATCGACGGTTCGTCGAGCACGTAGAGCACGCCGGTGAGGCCCGAGCCGATCTGCGAGGCCAGCCGAATACGCTGGCTCTCGCCACCCGACAGCGTGGCGGAGGCGCGCGCCAAGGTCAGGTATTCGAGCCCGACATTCTTCAAGAACCCCAGCCGCTCGTTGATCTCCTTGAGGATGCGGGCGGCAATCTCGCTTTGCGCCGGGGTCAAGGTCCGGTCGATGCCGGCGAACCAGTCAACCGCGTCGAGGATCGACAGGGCGGTCGCCTGGCTGATGCTTCGGCCGGCGATCTTGACCGCCAGCGCTTCGGGCTTCAGCCGCGCGCCGTCGCACACCTCGCAGGTGCGCGCCGCCTGGTAGCGGCCGAGTTCCTCGCGCACCCAGGCGCTGTCGGTCTCGCGGTAGCGCCGCTCCATATTGGGCAGCACGCCCTCGAACGGCCGGTCGGTCGAGTATTTCCGCAGGCCGTCGTCATAGGTCATCTTGATTGGCTCGCTGCCCGAGCCGTTGAGGATTGCGCTGCGCATCGTCTCCGGCAGGTCGCGCCACGGCGTGTGCATGCTTTGCTTAAAGTGCCGCGCGATGCTTTCGAGCGTCTGCGTGTAATAGGGCGATGACGAGTGCGACCACGGACTCACCGCGCCGTCGTAGAGGCTGCGGCTGTCGTCGTGCACCACGAGGTCGGCGTCAAAATAGAGCTTGGTGCCGAGCCCGTCGCAGGACGGGCAGGCGCCGAACGGGTTGTTGAACGAGAAAAGCCGCGGCTCGATCTCGGGGATGGTGAAGCCCGACACCGGACAGGCGAATTTCGACGAGAAGATGGTCTCCTCGCCGCTGTCGGCGTCCTCGGTGATCGCCAGCCCATCGGCCAGGTTCAGCGCGGTCTCGAACGAATCGGCGAGCCGGTTGCCAAGCTCGGCCGACACCACCAGCCGGTCGACGACGACGGAAATATCGTGCGTGAAATTCTTCTTGAGGTCGGGAACCTCGTCGACCTCATACATCTTGCCGTCGACCTTGACGCGCTGAAAACCGCGCTTCTGCAGGTCGGCCAGTTCCTTTTTGTATTCGCCCTTTCGCCGCCGGGCGATCGGCGCCATCAGATAGAGCCGGGTGCCTTCCTTCATCGCGAGCACGCGATCGACCATCTGCGACACGGTCTGCGACACGATCGGCAGGCCGGTCGCCGGCGAGTACGGCACCCCGACCCGCGCCCACAGCAGGCGCATGTAGTCGTAGATCTCGGTCACGGTGCCGACCGTCGAGCGCGGGTTGCGCGACGTCGTCTTCTGCTCGATCGAGATTGCCGGCGACAGGCCCTCGATCGACTCGACATCGGGCTTTTGCATCAGCTCGAGGAACTGCCGCGCATAGGCCGACAGGCTCTCGACATAGCGCCGCTGGCCCTCGGCATAGATCGTGTCGAAGGCGAGCGACGACTTGCCCGAGCCCGACAGACCGGTGATCACCACCAGGCTGTCGCGCGGCAGGTCGACATCGATGTTCTTTAAATTGTGCTCCCGCGCGCCACGGATGCGGATCGATTGCATAGGCCCAACTTAGCGTTCGCCCGACGCCATTGCCATGAGAACAGAACATGAATTTTAAAGAGCGCGGATGGCGCCGTCAAACCTCGATGCTTCCGCTCGGTGCTTTGGGCGGGGATCGCTTTAGGTGCTCTACCTGTATTTTGGACAGTTCAGAACCGGTCGGCGCTGAAAGGGGCCGGGTCCACGAAAGGCGCATCGCCCGTCATCATCTCAGCGAGCAGTCTTCCGGTCGTGGGACCGAGCGTAAAGCCCTGATGCGCGTGGCCGAAGGCGAACCACAGATGCCGTTCGGTCGGGGAAGGGCCGATGATCGGCAGCATGTCGGGGGTCGCCGGCCGGATGCCCATCCACGGCTTTGCTTCCACCGCCTCGCCCAGGGGAAAGATGCTACGGGCGATCGGCTCGGCGCGGGCGAGCTGCACCGGCGTCGGCCCGGCGCCCCGACGGGCGAATTCGACCCCCGTCGTGAGCCGAATCCCAAGGCGCATCGGCGTCAGCAGAAAGCGGTTCGAGGCCACCGGCCGGGTCAGCCCGGCATTGCCTTGCGGCTTGAAGTGCAAATGGTAGCCGCGCTTGCCGAAAAGCGGCGCGCGATAGCCGAAGCGCTTTGTCAGCGCACCGGACCAGATGCCGAGCGCGACCACCGCCTCGGCCGCGTCGATAATCGACCCGTCCGCCGCGGTAACCCGCCACCCCGCGCCGGCGCGGTCCAGCGTTCCGGCGTCGCCGAGCGCGAATACGCCGCCCAGCCGCTCGAACAGCCTGGCATAGCTGACCGTCAGCCCATGCGGGTCATTGACCGCATAGGGGTCGGTCCAATGCAGCGCGCCGGCAAAATTCGCGCGCAGATGCGGCTCCATCTCGGCGAGCTGGGCGCCGGTCAGTGCGGTCGAGTTGACACCGAATTCGCGCGCCCGTTCGGCCTTGGCGAACTCGGCCTCCATCGTCGCTTCATCGTTGAACGCCCGCAGAAACCCGACCGGGCGCAGCAACGCGCTCGATCCCGCCTCCTCGGCAAGCTTCTTGTGCTCGTCGAGACAGCTTGCGATCAGCGTCACCCATTGCCGGGTGATCGCCGCGTAACGCTCGGGCGCCGAATTCCACCAGTACGCCAACAGCGAGGGCGCAAGCCCCGGCAGCGCCGAGAGATGATAATGGACATCGATCGCGCGATTCTTGGCGATGCGCCAGAGTTCGGCGATCTCGCGCGGAAACGGGTGCGGGAACACCGCCTCGCGCTGCACCAGCCCGCCATTGCCGTACGAGGTTTCTTCGCCCGGATGGCGGCGATCGACCAGCACGACCTGCCTGCCGCGCTTCTGCAGATGCGCCGCGACCGAGCTGCCCACCATCCCGGCGCCGAGGACCACGACATCGGCCTGCATCCGACCACCTTATCCTTGGGAAACTCGCTGGGGAAAATCGCTGCTGCCTGCGGCAATCCCGCCGGTCATCGGTCGTTGACGCGTTGCGCCGACCCGAATGATACTCGCATCAATAAAGCCGCGATGCCAAATCGCCAACGCCGCCACGGCGAAAACACGATACTGAGGGAGAGGAACGCATGGCCGAACAGACTTCCGAAGCACTTTTGTCGCTTTACGATGATGCCCCGCTCAATGGACGCTATTGGGTCAACTTCGCGATCGCCTCGGGCGTTCTCCTTCTCGATTTCTTCGACTTCTTCCTGATCGCCTTCGTGATGTCGGCGATCGGCCCGGAATGGCACCTGACCTACGGCCAGGGCGCAATCATTCTCTATGGCGCGGGCGTTGGCGCCATCGCCGGCTCGCTGGTTTCCGGCGCGCTCGGGGATGTCTTCGGCCGCAAACAGCTGACGGTGATCGGCACCTTTATCTGCAGCGTGTGCGCCGGCTGCATCGGCTTTCTGCCGGGCGGTGCATGGATCGCGCTCGCGACGCTGCGCTTCTTTGTGGGTTTCGGCCTCGCCGCCGGCGTCACGCCGGTGCTGCCGATGCTCGTGGAACAGACCCCGACGCGCTGGCGCACCGGCGTCACCAGCTTCTTTATCGTCTTCGCCAGCGCCGGCACCCTGTTGGCGACCTTTACCTCGGCGATCCTACTCCATGCCTTCGGCTGGCGCGGGGTGGCGATGACCGGATTCGTCGCCATCATTGTCGGCATCCTGGTTTGGGCATTTGTGCCGGAATCGGCGCGCTGGCTGACGGCAAAAGGCCGCTTTTCCGAGGCGCGCGACGAGGTTGCGCGGGCTTTAGGCCGGCCGGCCGTCAGCCTGCCGCTGCCGACGATCCCGCCAGCGGTGCAGCCGCGCGCGAACCTGGCCGAGCTTTATCACAACCCGCGTCTCTTCTGGCAGACCATCCTCATCTGGGGCGGCTCCGCCTCGGCCGTCTACGGTTATATTCTGTGGGGCCCGACAATCATCGCGCTGGCGCTGCATGTCGAGCCGGCGCAGGCGGCCAAGTATTTCCTCTACATCTCCGCCGGGGGCGTGAGCGGGAAGATCCTCGCGTGCATCATCGTGCCGCTGATGGGACGCCGCACGCTCGGCACCGTGTTTGGCTTTCTCGCCGCGATCGGGCTTTGCCTGGCCGGCTACTACAACAGCGTGCTGGTCGGCGGTTTCCCGCTTTTCGTTATATTGACCGCGGCGGCCGCTTTCTTCGCCGAGGGCGGCTTCTCGAACCTCGCGCCCTACACGATCGAGCAATACGGCGTCAGTCTCGGCTCGCGCGCGTCGGGGCTGGGCCAGGCGGCCAATGGCGTCGGCAAGATACTTGGGCCGCTCGCGCTGGCGCTCCTCGCCGGCAGCGACAATATCATCGCGCCCAAGGCGACGGCCGAGGCGGTGTTCCCCGCCTTCGTGTTCCTTGGCGCGACGATGCTCGCGGTGGCCCTGGCCTTCGCGTTCCTCGGGGTCGAGACGCATGGGCGTCAGATCGCCCTAAGTCATGCTGCTGAATAGCCGCGCAGCCGAATGACGTAACGGCAGGCGCGCCGGCAACGTCCGGCGCGCTCGCCGCGACGACAAGAATTGCCACCTCGAAAAAGAGGGGCATGAACAGGGAGGAAACCGATGGCCGAGACAAGCTCGGACGATCTGCTGTCGTTGTTCGACAACGCACCGCTCAACGCGCGGTACTGGACGACTTTCATCCTGATGGCCGCGGTGTTCGTCTTCGATTTTTTTGATTTTCTGGTGGTCGGCTATCTGCTGGCGGCGGTGAACCAGGAATGGCACCTCACCTATGGCCAGTCCGCGATCATCCTCTACAGCGGCGGGGTGGGCGCGATTGTCGGCGCGGTCTTGTTCGGCTCGTTCGCCGACGCCTGGGGCCGCAAGCAGCAGATGGTCATCGGCACGTTCATTTGCGCGGTGAGCTCGGGGCTGATCGCCTTCATCCCCGAGGGCGGCTGGCTGCTCTTCGCAATCCTGCGCTTCTTTGTCGGCGTCGGGCTGTGTGCGGCGGTGACCCCGTCACTGACCATGGTCGTCGAGCTTACCCCGACGCGGCACCGCACCATCGCGACGAGCTTTTACGTCGTCTGGGCGTCGGCCGGTGGCTTCCTGGCGCCGGCGATCTCGGCGGCGATCATGGGCCCCTATGGCTGGCGCCGCGTCGCGCTGCTCGGCTTTGTCGCGCTGATCATCGGCGCGCTGGTGTGGATTTTCTGCCCCGAGTCGGTGCGCTGGCTGACCGCTAAGGGCCGCTTCAAGGAGGCCCAGAAAGAGGTCGCGAGGCATCTCGGACTACCGCTTGACCGCGTGCCGCTGCCGACCGTGGCGCCGACGACCCCGCCGCGCGCCAACTGGCTCGACCTACTGCATCAGCCGCGCATGTTTTGGGAGACCGTGCTGATCTGGGGCGGCTCGTCGACCGCCGGCTACGGCGTCTATTTGTGGGGGCCGACGATCATCGCGCTGCTGCTCAATGTGCCGGTTCCCAAGGCGGCGGCGTATTTTGTCATCGTCTCCGGCGCCGGGGTGACGGGCAAGATCGTCGTGACCTTGATCGCGCCATGGTTAGGCCGCCGGCTGCTCGGCATCGTCTGGGGCTTCGGCGGGGCCATCGCCTTGGGGCTCGCCGGCTATCTCAACGCCGTGATGATCGGCGAGATGCCGCTCCTGGTGGTGCTCTTCGCCTGTTCGACGTTCTGCATCGAGGGCGGCTTCTCCAACCTCGCGCCCTACACGGTCGAGAGCTATGGCGTCGCTCTCGGCGCGCGCTCGTCGGGGCTCGGCCAGACCGCCAACGGCTTTGGCAAGATCATCGGGCCGCTGAGCCTCGCGCTGATTGCCGGCAGCAGTCATCTGGTGTCGCCGCAGCAGACCGAAGCGGCGGTGTTCCCGGCGATGCTGTTCTTGGCGTTCGCGATGCTGCTCGTCGGCCTCTCGTTCCTGTTCCTCGGGGTCGAGACGCACGGCAAGCCGATCGCGCTCGGCAGCCAGGACGCGCGGTCGATTGCCGCGCATTGAGGCAGCTGCGGGTCGGCGCGCCGCCAGTGCTCGCTGGTGGCGCGCCGACCTGTGGATAACGGGGATAAGAATAAAAACAGAACATCCGACTCGCAAACCCCGTTCGCCGTGCCTACAATAACAGCCTCAGCGCTTTAACCGGGAAGGCCCCCATGGCAGGCAGCATCAACAAGGTCATCCTCGTCGGCAATCTCGGCCGCGACCCGGAAATCCGCTCGACCAATGACGGCACGCGCATCGCCAACTTGGCGCTGGCGACATCGGAAACTTGGCGCGACCGCAATTCCGGCGAGCGCAAGGAGCGCACCGAATGGCACCGCGTCGTGATCTTCAACGAGCGGCTAGTCGAGGTTGTCGAGAAATATGTCAAGAAGGGCTCGAAGCTCTATATCGAAGGCGCCCTGCAGACCCGCAAATGGACCGATAACCAGGGTCAGGAGCGCTATTCGACCGAAATCGTGCTGCAGCGTTTCCGCGGCGAGCTAACCATGCTCGACGGCGCGCGCGGCGGCGGCGGCGGCGCGATGGAGGGCGGTGCCGATTACGACGACGGCTACACGGGCGGCGACCAGGTGCGCTACGGAGGCACCGGCAACTCCGCTTCCGGCTCGGGTTCAGGCGGCGGCGGTTTTGGCGGAGGGGCGCGCGGCCGCACCCCGGCCAACGCCGATCTCGACGACGAGATCCCGTTTTAGCCTTGGGGCTGCCGCGCAATGTCCTGTCTGTGCCATAAGCTCGGCCGCCGTTCACTAATAGGGGGCTTGGCTGTGGCGCTGACGGCGCATCCGATCCTGGCGCGGGCGGCGGGCGGCAAGTACCAGGCGATGATCCTCGGCTGCATCGACCCGCGCATGCATGAGCCGGTGCGCGACTTCGCGGTGAGGCACGGGCTGATCGGCGACTACAGCCAGTTCACCATCGCCGGCGCGGCGATCGGCGTCGTCGCCCCGGCCTTCGCCAAGTGGCACGAGACGTTCTGGGAAAACCTCGCCGCCTCGATCAAGCTGCACAGCATCGAGAGCGTGATCGCGATCGATCATCGCGATTGCGGCGCGGCGAAGATCGCCTATGGCGACGACTGCTGCTCCACCCCCGATAAGGAAGACGCCGTCCACCGGGCGGCCCTCGCCGCGTTCCGCCAGGAGGTCGGCCAACGCCATCCAAACCTGCGGGTCGAGACGATGCTGATGGCGCTCGACGGCTCGTTCATCTCATTGGGCTGATTACCGCCAAAAAATTTGCCGTAACTGATATGTAATTATCTCACTTTCGCCTCCCCCGGCTTGACCCGGGGGTCTACGAATGGCTTCCACTTATTCGTGGATGGCCGGATCAAGTCCGGCCAAGGGGAGAGGGGCTTAGCCGGCGCGAATAGCCCTTTCCGTTACGTGGTCGCCGCCGCCTGTTAAAGAAGAACGAAAGGGAGGGAAGAACATGCCCCCGAGACCTGAGATGGGCCCGCCGTTTCGCGCCGACCATGTCGGCAGTCTGCTGCGCCCCCCCGAGTTGTTGCGGGCACGCGCCGAACATCAGGCCGGCCGGCTTTCGGCCGCCGGGCTGCGCGCCGCCGAAGACAAGGCGATCCGCGACGGGGTCGCGCTGCAGCGTGATCTCGGCCTCAAGGGGATCACCGACGGCGAGATGCGCCGCGGCTCTTGGCATATGGATTTCCTCTACCAGATCGGCGGCGTGGGCCACAGCGACCACCGCCTGCACATCGAGTTCAAGAATGAGGCCGGCACCGTCGAATTCAACCCGACCGCGCACCGGATCACCGGCAAGCTGCGCCTCGACAAGACCATCTTCGGCGACGATTTCGCCTTCCTCAAATCGGCGGTGGGCGAGGGTGAGACCGCGAAGCTGACGATCCCGTCGCCGTCGATGCTGCATTATCGCGGCGGCCGCGCGGCGATCGACCGGGCCGCCTATCCCGACATGGAGCCGTTTTGGCACGATCTCGCCGAGGTCTATGCCAGGGAGATCGCCGCTCTCCACGCGCTCGGCTGCACCTATCTGCAACTCGATGACACCAGCCTCGCCTATCTCAACGACCCGGCGCAGCGCGCCTATGTCGACAGCATCGGCGGCGATGGCGCGCGGCAGCATCTCATCAATATCCGCCTCATCAACCAGGCGATCGCCAACCGCGCGCCCGGCATGACGATCTGCACCCATATGTGCCGCGGCAATTTCCGCTCGTCGTGGATGGCCTCCGGTGGCTACGACCATGTCGCCGAGGCGCTGTTCGGCGAATTGAAGGTCGACGGCTTCTTTCTCGAATACGACGACGAGCGCTCGGGGGGCTTCGCGCCGCTGCGCTTTGTGCCTAAAGGCGGGCCGCGCGTGGTGCTGGGGCTCGTCACCAGTAAGCGGGCGATGCTCGAAGGCAAGGATGCGCTCAAAAGGCGGATCGATGAGGCGGCCAAATACCTGCCGTTCGAGCAGCTTTGCCTCTCGCCGCAATGCGGCTTCTCGTCGACCGTCGACGGCAACGCGCTGACCATCGAGGAAGAACGGGCGAAATTGCGCCTCGTGGTCGAAACCGCCCGAGAGGTTTGGGGCGGCTAAACTGCTGGCAATAAATGAAATTGTCGGTGGGCCAAGATAAGGGGTTGTCATGCATATGTAATGAATAGCGCCATTTACCTAATGATTCATATTGCCACACCAAGGCCATAAAAAATGTGGCAGAAAAGATTTATCGTCTGACACGCCGATGGGGGCAAGGGGACAGGATTTCCTTCGACCAGATAGGCGGATGAGCCACTTAAAGATCCTTTATTAATCTCAACCGTCAGCAACGGCGGGAGCTGATGCGACCGATGCCCTTGAAAGACCCGCAAATCTGACCGCGCACATTCGAGACCCCGGCGTGGGGAAGCCGCGCGGGGAATTCGGTTCATCTTTTTCGGGGAAGTCCGATGACATACCGCATCGTCTACAAAGAGCCGCCAGCGCCTCGTACGGCTCGGCGCACCGTCTGGACCGAGGAGTTCCCGAGCGAGCATCAGGCCCTGGGCCGCGCCCGCGAGCTGCTAGAGAGCGGTGAGCATCACGGCGTCGCTGTGCGCGACCATAGCGGCAATGAGCTCTGCGGCGTCCGGCTCCAGTGGAAGCTGGGCGGTTTCGCCGGGGAATGACCATTCGCGTTCTCGCCCCGCCAACAATGTAAAGGCGGGGCGAGGGCCAAGGCGGGGCCGATTCGACGACGCGTAGGGTTCGCCGCCGCCTCTCTGCTCGTCAAGTATCGCGGCAGGGCAGGTTTGCCGTAGGCGCCGTTGTTGGCGCCTGCGAAAATCGGTAAGCTTTTCTTATATATTTATCGCGGCGGCGCTTATCGGCTCGGCCGCGATTTTGCTTCGCATGTGACCCTCGGAGCCGTCTTTGGCCGTTACTGCCGTCCCGCCGGGCCAGCCGCCGATCGGGCCCGATATCACCCAGATCACCATCGAAGAGGAGATGCGCCGCTCCTACCTCGATTACGCGATGAGCGTGATCGTGGCGCGGGCGCTGCCCGATGTGCGCGACGGCCTGAAGCCGGTGCATCGCCGCATCCTCTATTCGATGCAAGTCAACGGCAATGTCTGGAACCGCGGTTACGTCAAATCGGCCCGCGTCACCGGCGAGGTGATGGGCAAGTACCACCCCCACGGCAACCAGGCGATCTACGACGCCATGGCGCGGCTGGCGCAGAGCTTTTCGATGCGCCTGCCGCTGATCGATGGGCAAGGCAATTTCGGCTCGGACAGCGACCCGCCGGCGGCCGAGCGCTACACCGAAGCGCGGCTGGCCCGCGCCGCCTCGTCGCTACTCGATGATCTCGACAAGGACACGGTCGATTTTCAGCCGAATTACGACGAGACGCTGCAAGAGCCCAAGGTCCTGCCAGCCGGGTTCCCCAATCTGCTGGTCAACGGCGCGCAAGGGATCGCTGTCGGCATGGCGACCAATGTCCCGCCGCACAATCTCGGTGAGGTCATCGACGCCTGCTGCGCCTATCTGGACAACCGGGCAATCACCGTCGAAGGACTGATGGAGCATGTGCCGGCGCCCGATTTTCCGACCGGCGGCATCATCATCGGCCGCGCCGGGTCGCATGCCGCCTACAAGACCGGCCGCGGCGCCGTTGTGCTGCGCGCCCGCTCACATGTCGAGGAGGTGCGCAAAGAGCGCGACGCGATCGTCTTCACTGAGATGCCCTACCAGGTCAACGGCGAGACATTGCAAAAGCGCATCGCCGAATGCGCGCGCGAGAAGCTCGTCGAAGGCATCGCCGATCTGCGCGATGAAACTGACCGCGAGGGCGTCCGGCTCGTCGTCGAATTGAAGCGCGATGCCGATCCGGATGTCGTGCTGAACCAGCTTTATCGGCACACGTCGCTGCAGACCAGCTTTGGCGTCAACATGCTCGCCATCAACGGCGGCCGGCCTGAGCTGATGACCTTGCGCGACATCATCGTCGCCTTTGTCGCGTTTCGCGAAGAGGTCATCACCCGGCGTACGACCTTTCTGCTGAACAAGGCGCGCGAGCGGGCGCATATCCTGGTCGGTCTCCTGGTCGCGGTCGCCAATATCGACCAGATCATCGCACTGATCCGCGCGGCGGCCGACCCCGCGGAAGCGCGCGAGGGGCTGCTGGGCCGGCGTTGGCCTGCCGGAGATGTCGGAGCGCTGCTGGAATCGGTCGGCGACGAAGCTGACGCCGACAACATGTATCAGTTGTCCGACACGCAAGCCGGCGCGATCCTTGACCTGCGCCTGCAGCGGCTCACTGGCCTTGAGCGCGACAAGATTACCGAGGAACTTAACGAGCTGGTTGCCGAGATCGCTGGCCACCTCGAAATCCTGCAATCGCCGGAGCGGTTGATCGAGGTGCTGCGCGGCGAACTGGTGGCGATCAAGGACCAGTTCGCCACCCCGCGGCGGACCGCGATCGAGGATGTCGAGTTCGAGGCCGACATCGAGGCGCTGATCCAGCGCGAGGACATGGTCGTGACGGTGAGTCACGCCGGCTACATCAAGCGCGTGCCGCTGTCGACCTATCGCGCGCAGCGCCGCGGCGGCCGCGGCCGCGCCGGCATGGCGATCCGCGAGGAGGATTTTCTTAGCCAGGTTTTTGTCGCCTCGACGCTCGATCCCGTCCTGTTCTTCACCTCGACCGGCAAGGTGTTCAAGCTGAAGGTCTACCGCCTGCCGCTCGGCACGCCGCAGGCGCGCGGCCGACCGATGATCAACCTGTTGCCGCTCGCCGAGGGCGAGACGATCTCGACCGTGATGCCGCTGCCCGAGGACGAGGAAAGCTGGGCGGGGCTGACAGTGATGTTCGCGACCGCTGCCGGCTACGTGCGGCGCAACGCGCTCAGCGATTTCGTCGACATTCGCGCCAACGGCAAGATCGCGATGAAGTTCGAGGGCGAGGACGAGGGCGACCGGCTGATCGCGGTCGCGACCTGCACCGTCGACGACGATGTTCTGCTGGCGACGAAGAACGGCAAGGCGATCCGCTTCTCCATCGAGGACGTGCGCGTTTTTGCCGGCCGCTCCTCGGTCGGCGTGCGCGGGATACGGCTTCTCGGCGATGACTCGGTCATTTCGATGTCGATTTTGCGCCATGAGGCCGTGTCGCCCGAGACGCGCGACGCCTATCTCAAGCTCGCCAATGAACGCCGCCGCCAGAACGGCGACGAAGAACTGCCGCTCGAAGCGGATGACGGCGAAAACGGCAGCGGAGCGGCCGGCGACGCGTCGTTGTCGGAGGAGGAGTTTGCCGACCTCGCGGCGCGCGAGGAATTTCTCTTGAGCGTCACCGAAAAGGGCTTTGGCGTGCGCGGCTCGGCCTATGGTTACCGCATCACCGGGCGCGGCGGGCAGGGCATCAACAATATGGACCTGACCCGCCGCCGCGACGCTGTCGTCGCGGTATTCCCGGTGGGACAGAACGACCAGATCATGCTCGTCACCGACGGCGGCATGGTCATTCGCACCACGGTCGACGAGGTCCGTATCGCCCGGCGCGGCAGCGCCGGTGTGGTGATTTTCCGCGTTGGCGAGGGCGAACGCGTGGTATCGGTTGCGCGACTGCCGGAGGTCTCCCCAGAGGAGAATGGGGAAAACGGCGATGCGGCAGGGGAGAGTGAAGAGGGGGACGGCAAGTGACGAAGTCGCCGCGAGTCGGCATCTATCCCGGCACCTTTGACCCGATCACCAACGGCCACACCGACATCATCCGCCGCGCCGCCAAAATCGTAGACCGGCTGGTCATCGGGGTAGCGCGCAATGACGGCAAGGGGCCGCTTTTTTCGACCGACAAGCGGGTCGAGATCACCCGCCACGAGATCGCCAGCATGCTGGAGCGCGAAACCGCCGAGCGTATCGAGGTGCGGCCGTTCGAGACGCTGCTGATGAGCTTTGCCGAGTCGGTCGGCGCCAGCGTCATCATCCGCGGGCTGCGCGCAGTGTCCGACTTCGAATACGAGTTCCAGATGGCCGGGATGAACGCCCGGCTCAACACCGAGATCGAGACCGTCTTTTTGATGTCGGCCGACCGCTACCAGTTCATCTCGTCCCGCTTCGTGAAGGAGATCGGCGCGTTGGGCGGCGACGTCTCGCATTTCGTCAGCAAGGACGTTGCCGCGCGGCTCAAGGAGCAGTTTGCCAAGCGCGCGAAGGAGCGGTAGCTATCCGGGGGCGACCGCGACAAGCGGCGGCCGCGTTATCCCTGGCGCTGATCGCCGTTATTGGGTCGTGCCTTCCCGCGCGAGCGATGGATTTTGAGGTGCACGGCAGCGAGGTCTGGCTGTCCGGTCGCGTTACCGGGTCGGAATATTCGCAGCTCCTCGTCGTCCTATCGGCGAATCCGATCAAGACCGTGGTCTTCACTTTCTCGACCGGCGGCAACGCCAGTGCCGGCTATAATGTCGGTGAGCTGATCCGCCAGCGCGGCTTGACGACGGTCATTCGCGGCTCTTGCGCGTCGTCATGCTCGCGGACGTGGCTCGGCGGCGTGACCCGCACGCTGGAAGGGCCGAATGCGCGGGTCGGCCTGCACGGGAATTACGATGGCGCTGGTGATCTGGAGCCTGGAGCGCCGATGCGCCTGCGGGCTTGGCTGCCGCGTTTCGCGCCGGTGGACCAGCAGCTGATGGAACGGTGGATCGTCCTGCCCCACCATACGATGATGATGTATTTCTACAATGACCGTGCCGAGCTTTGCGATCGCGGCACGTGCACGCCGATCCTCGGCCGCAACGCGCGCAATGCCGGGCTCACGACGAACTAGTTTGTTCCCAACATCTTGTCGACCAGCGCCCCGGCCCCATCCCAGTCATAGGTGCGGAAGCTGTGCGCGCAGGTCACGAACGGCGCGCCGGCATAAAACATCTCGTATTGCACATGGCGCGAGCCGAACTCCGAGCCGAGCGCGTCCCAGGCCAGTTTGAGGAAGTCGACCCGTTCTTCGGCGCTCGAGACCGGCGAGCGCTGGGTGAGGCCGATGATCCGTGCCAGCTCCGGGTTGTCGCCGTCGCGCACCGATGACGGCAGCATGATCAGCGCGCCGCCGGCGAGACCGCGGATCGTCTCGATGAGCCTCGGGTAAAGCTCCTGGGTGAGCACCTGGGCGGCGTACATCATGTGCTTGTCGGGTACGTAATAGCCGTCCTGCATGTGCCCGGCGGCCTCCATGCCGATGACCATGCCCTCGACCATCGCCGCCTGCGCCGCGAGCCTGCCGAGCGTCTCGCGCACCGGCGGCATCGCGCTGGTGCCGATCGTGTCGGCGATGCGGCGGGCGATGCCGATGAGAAACCGCGCCTTGACCATCAGCCGGATCTGCGACTGGTAATTCTGGAATGTGTGCCCGAGCGTGTCGTGGAACTGGGCGCGGCACATATCGGTGTCGCGATGCACGAAGACGCGCTCCCAGGGCACTTTCACATCCTCAAACCAGACGAGCGCATCGTTCTCGTCAAAGCGCGAGGAAAGCGGGTTGTCGCGCGGCGACACCGCGGCCGCTTCGTAGGATTTGCGCGAGACCAGTTTCAGCCCTCTGGTCCCCACCGGAACGGCGAACGACGTTGCCAGGTCTTCCTCGCCCGGCCGCAGCGGCTGCAAATTCGCGACAAGCAGCTCGTTCGCCATGATGGTGCCGGTGCCGAGCATCTTGGCGCCGCGCACGGTGATGCCTTCAGTGTCCTCGTCAACGATGCGCGCGACGAGGTCTTGCTGCTGCTCACCCCAGGCTTTGTTGCGATCGGCCTGAGGGTTGATGATCACGTAACTGACGTAATGGTCGTGGCGGCGGACCTCGTCGAAATAATCGAGCAACGCTTCTGCCCGCGCCTCGCCGTGGCGGCGGATCACATCGATGCCAATCACCTGGCCGAGAAGGCTCGACGCGACGTGATCGGGCGCGCGGCCGAGGAAGCCGCCCGACTGCTCGGCCCATTCGGCCATCGCCTGGCGTCGAGCGACAAGCTCGGCATGGCTCTTCGGCAGCTGCCAGCAGCGATTGATCCGCGTATAGCCGCCGGCGGTGGGCGACGCAAAGGTCATCCGCTCGAGGTTTTCCGGCCGTGCCTGGTAGTCGTAGAGCGCCGCGACCTGGTGCACCGCGTTGCGGAAGGCCGTATGCGTCGTCACGTCGGCGACCCGTTCGCCGTCGATATAGACCTCGCGCCCGTCGCGCAGCGCGGCGAGGTGCTCGGCGCCGGTCTTGACATCTACTCTCGGGTTGGCCATGCGCCGACGCTCCGCTGTTCGTGCAAGAGCGTACCCGACCGTGGCGTTTCGCAACAGCCGGCGCGGATTGCGTTGCAATTTGCAGAAACTTTTGGCGCGCTCTCAGGCTCGTTACGAATCCAGTAACCAAATTAATGGCTTAGAAATCATCACGCGCTGGCACATGGCTTGATTTCTCCACCGAGCGAGGGTGAAGCGAGCGCCCCATCGGAGTGAGCGATGCCGACCTACGAGACCGAAATCGAATTGCTGGCCCGCGCGATGATCGACCGCCATGGCGGAAACGCCGCGCGAGCGGCCGTCGTTCGCCTCAACCAGATGATCGACCGCGCCGATTGGGCGGCGCGCGACCGCTGGGCTTGCGTGGTGCACATGATCCATGAGCGTCAGGGTGGTGGCGCGCCGCCGGCTCGCCGGAAGCGCGGCAGCCTCGATCGGGATGCAACTCATGCGGCCTGATTCGAACATCCGTACTAGTTTTTCAAGAATCTATCTACGCAGCAAAAGTGCATTTACTCCAACTTAACCCTACCGCCCCTATTCCTAGCGGCGCGTGTTCCCCACGCGCGCTGTAAGGTAAGGATAGTGCTATGGGTGGTGATGATTTTTTTACCAATCGCCTGCTGATCATCGACGACGACGATGCTTTCACGCGATTTGTCAAAAAAGTCGCGCAGTCTCTCGGCTTCGAAGTCGTCACCGCCAACGATCCCGACGAATTCAAGATGACGGCGAAGGCCTGGGCACCGACGCTGGTCATGCTCGACCTCAACATGCCCGGGTGCGACGGCGTCGAATTGTTGCGGCATCTCGCGCTGGCGCAATGCAGTGCGCAGGTTGTGGTGGCGAGCGGGCTTGACGACCGCACGCTCGAGGCCACTGTCCGGCTCGGAGCCGAGCGGGGCCTCAAGATGGGCGGCGCGCTGGCGAAGC
>Ga0335074_10002407_pt1 | contig 25483 bp, 16 predicted proteins | sample Lox_Sample_23_FD_206715 | JGI IMG/M metagenome (GOLD analysis project Ga0335074, IMG submission 206715) | Soil microbial communities from Loxahatchee National Wildlife Refuge, Florida, United States - Lox_Sample_2.3 | ecosystem: Environmental > Terrestrial > Soil > Wetlands | place: USA... | reverse complement strand
AGCCAGATGGCTTTGTGGCCGGGGCAGTCGGAGGATTGCTCGATGAGCGTGGAGAGCAGCGGCGTGCCGTAGCGCGCCAGATAGGCGATGCCGCCGATGGAGCGCTCCTGAGGATGGCGGTCGGGGAAGAGGTTGAAGAAGATGGTGTCGACGTGGCGGCGGATGCTGCCCTCGCGCTGGAGCTGGTAGTTGGCGGCGAGGCGGCGGAGACGGTTCATCTGATAGCGCATTTTGGACGCTGAGACCTGCGCGGCGCTGCCGAGGGCGGGCGAGAGCGAGTTCGTCCACGCGACGAGGGCTTCGAGCTCCTGGTCGAGCGCGTTGCCGGTGGCGGAGAGACGCAGCTTGCCTTCAACCGGCATGGAGCGCGCGCCGAGACGGTGGGCCAGCTCGTCGGGGTGCGTGGAGAGAATATCGGAGAGCGACAGTTCGTGCTGCGCGAGGACCTTGCCGATGGAGGGCTCGATGAGCGTGGCCGAAAGCCGCGGGAGCACCGGGGTGGTGCGGCCGAGGATGGCCTGGTAGAGGACCTGGGACTGCGCGAAGTAGGCGATCTCAGCGGGGCCGGCGATGTAGGCGGCGGTGGGCAGCAGGAAATCCTGAAAGACGGGACGCAGGAGCGCGTTGGGGCTGAGGCGCTCGGGGGCGGAATCGAGAATCGAGAGGAGGTCGGAGGTGGCGTACGAGGTTTTCGCGAGCCCACCCTGTCCTGCGGACAAGGGTGGGGCACCCGAGTGGGTGGTCGTCCACTGACCGTTTTTGCGGCGGAGGGCGGTTCGGGCGCCGGTGGTTTCATCGATGAGGAAGAGCAGGCTCGAGCCTGGAGCGACGAGGACCTGGGAGTGGTAGCCGCGCTCGGCGAGGAGCTTGTCGCGCTCGTGGAGAGCGGCTTCGAGAGCGTCTGCGTGCTCGATGGCGTGGCGCAGGACGGGCGCGCCGAGAGCGTGGAAGGCGCGCGAGGAAGCGTCGAGAACGATGAGGCCGTATTCGGCGAAGGCCGTGGCGATGAGCTGCGCGAAGGCCTGAGCGTAGGTGGCGCTGGGCGCGTACGCGGCGGCGAGCAGGTCGAACTCGGGAGTGCCTCCGATGAGCTCGGCCGCGCGGTCGAGGAGCCCGGGGATTTTGGGGCCGAGGGGAAGGCTGCCGACGGGCAGGCCGGCGTGGGGCTGCTCAGAGTAAAGGCGCAGCGTGTGGAGGGCGTGGCGCGCAGGCAGCGTGACGTGGTCGATCTCGGCGAGATCGTGGTCTTCGGTGGCGAGCCAGAAAATGGGGACAGCGCCGGTGGCCTGCGCACGGTGAATGGCGGTTGCAGCTTTGAAGAGGGTGAAGAGGGGTCCGCCGAAGAGGGCGACCTGCTGGCCGGTGACAATCGCCGGGGCACCGTTGCGAAGCTTCTCGATGTTGGCGAAGATTTTGTTGGCGGAGACGCCGGAGTTGGCGAGCCACGCGGTGCTTTGGCCGCGGAGGAGATCGGCAAGAGCCGAGCGATGCGCGGCGGAGTGCGCGGGCGGTGGGGCGGGCGGCGACCAGGGTGTGGAGGAATAGAACGGCGCAATCTGCTCGCGGCTCGAGGTGTAGTCGAGGAAGAGCCGCGTGGGACGAGGCAGGATCGAGATGGGGTAACAGTCGACGTGCAAGCGGACAGCCTCGGACCAAGTGTCTCACGCGCGCGGGGGGCGGACGGACGGGCGGGAGTGCCAGTGAGAATCGGATGCCGCAGGGGCGCCTGGGGATTCAAGCGTGTTCACTACAGAGGACACGGAGGTCTGGCGGGGGTTGCGCGGCGCTAAGCGAGGAGCTGCAGGGCCTGCTCCCACAACTTTGTGGTCACGAGCGCGGCGGGTTCGGTCTGGGCGAGGCGCGCGGACTGCCCGGACCACATCTGCATTCGCTCAGCGTCGCCGGTGCGTACGGCATCTTCCCGCATCAGCCGGGTGAGGCCGCGCTGCACCGGATAGGGAGCGGACGGCGGCGCGCCAGGAGATGCGGCTGCCTCGACGAAGCGCGTGCGCACACTTCTGCCGGGGCGGCCTGAGAATGCGCGGGTCAAGCGAGTCTCATGGGCCTCCGTGCGCCCGAGGCGCTCGGCATACGCGGGAGGAATCTTTGCCTCAGGGCAGCGCAGGAATCCGGTTCCTATCTGGACGGCGCTCGCGCCCAGGATCAACGCCGCCGCAATCGTTCGCGCATCGGCAATGCCGCCGGCTGCCATGACAGGAACGGAAACGGCATCGCAAATCTGCGGGAGCAGCGACATGAGGCCGACCATTTGCACTTCCGCGTCTTCGGCGCGAAATGCGCCCCGGTGGCCGCCTGCCTCCATGCCCTGGGCGATGATCGCGTCGGCTCCGGCTGATTCGGCAGCGCGAGCCTCGGCGACCGTGGTGGCGGTGGCGAACCAGAGGATCCCGTGCTGCTTCATTTCGTCGACAAAGGCCGGGGGACATAGCCCCATGATCGACGAGAAGACTTTCGGTCTCGCCTTAATCGCTGCACGGCACTGCTGGTCGAAATCCGGCGGCCGCGCGTCGCCCATCTCAGGGGCGATGGGAGGGCCCCACGAGGCGAGGAAATCGCGTTGCCTGGCTTCGGTTTCCGCATCGCGGAGCGGCGGCGGATCGGGAATCCAGAGATTGATCTGGAACTGTCCTTCGCTGTTCTGACGGAACTCGTCGACCCACGCGGCGATCGCCTCCGGAGTCAGCAGGAGAGCGCCGCACGCGCCCATTCCGCCGGCGTTGGCCACGGCAATGGAGAGCGATGGCGGGCAGGCGCCGGCCATGGGCGCCAGCAGGATGGGGATTCGGATGCCGAGCCGCGCGGTGAACGCTTCGACGCGGGAGAGTGGCTGCCGTATTCCGCTTCTGCTCATCTCTGGGGCTATCGTAGCAGCGCCGGGCGCTCGGCCACCTGCCGTGAAACGCCCCGGATGGTACCGTGAAAAGAGCGAGGGAACATGGCGAAGAAGAAGAAGAAAGACGCGAGAAAGTCCGGGAGAAAAGAAGCGCATGCGGTTCCGGTGAAGAAGAAGCTGAAGATCGATTCGGGCAAGGCGGCGAAGGTACTGAAGTCGGAACTGGTGTATGCGGGGAAACTGTTCCGCGTGCTGGCCGAAGACATTCGCGAGCCAAACGGGAAAGAGACCTTCCGCGAGGTGATCCGGCACGGCGGGTCGGCGGTGATTCTGGCGGTGGACCGGCGGAAGAGCAGGAAGGATCCGCTGGTGCTGATCGAGCGGCAGTTCCGGCACGCGGCGCAGCAGTATCTGTACGAGGTGCCAGCGGGCAAGATGGAGCCCAACGAGGATCATCTGGAAGCGGCAAAGCGCGAGCTCGAGGAAGAAACGGGATACACGGCGAAGAAGTGGTCGAAGCTGGTGAAGTATTTCGCCAGCCCCGGATTTCTGGGCGAGTGGATGCAGGTGTTCCTGGCCGAGGACCTCACCGCGGGCGAGGCGCATCCGGAAGAGGACGAATCGTTCGAGCTACAGTTTGTGCCGCTCTCGGAGCTGCTGCGACTGATCGATACGGGGAAGATTCGCGACGGAAAAACGCTGATCGCAACGATGTATTACGCGCGGATGACGGGACTGGATCGACGGTAGGACACGGATTCGACGCAGGGCCAGCAAACCAAAGCTTTCAGGGCAGCGTCTCTATCAGACAGCGGTTGGCCAGCCCAACCCAAGAACGGGTCTGATCTCCGAACCAGCCTCTCCCGCGACCGCGTCAGGAGCTGGAAAGCATGAGACCGGTTCCAGTCCGCCTGAGAGGAAGGTTCGTGTTTGTGGCTCAGTACAAAGGGAAGGTGAAGTGGTTCAACAACGCGAAGGGATACGGATTCATCGGACGAGATGATGGACCCGATGTGTTCGTCCATTACAGCGCGATCCAGGTGGACGGATACAAGAGCCTGAAAGAAGGCGACGAAGTGGAATTCGACATCATCCAGGGACAAAAAGGACCCCAGGCAGACCAGGTCGTGCGGGCGCGCGAAGTAGCCTGACCGGCCGTTCCGGTTCTCGCTCCATTCATTTCTAACTCGAAACAGTTGTCCTGCGCCGTAGAGGACGCGAAGATTTTCGCGTCCGCAATTCCCTGCCCCGGCAGGGGATGAGGCCTTTGCAGCAGGGGAGTCCTGGATTCCGCCTCCCTGCCGTGGTCTAATCGAGACGCGGTTTCGTACGGGCGCCCCGAGGGCCCTGGTGTCCTCCATGCCTGGAGGGGCGTGGTGTGCGGCGCGAACCGCGTCCGGGTGGCGATGGATAACCGATCGATTGCACAGTTGCTGGCGGAGACGGCGGACCTGCTGGAGATCGGCGCGGGCGACCCGTTCCGCATCCGCTCGTACCGGCGCGCGGCCGAGGCGGTGGAATCGACGACCATTCAGCTGAGCACGATCGCCGGCGATCCGAAAAAATTGCAGGAGATCCCCGGCATCGGCAAGGGGATGGCGGCAAACATCCAGGAAATTGAGCGTGCGGGAACGCTGCCGCTGCGCGAAGAACTGCTGCTGAAGTACAAGCCGACCATGCTGGAGCTGCTGCGGCTGCCGGGGATGGGTCCAAAGACGGTGGCGCTGCTTTGGGACGCGCTGCAGGTGGGCAGCGTGGAGGAGCTGGAGGCGGCGATTGCCGCGGGAAGGCTCACCGGGCTGCCGCGTTTTGGCGACAAGCTGGTTGAAAAGCTGCGCAAGGGGATCGAGGACTACAAGCAGAACAGCGGGCGGTTCCTGATCGACGACGCGGAGATCGCGGCCGAAAAGCTGATCGCCTATTTGCAGGAATTCAAAGGGATCACGACGATTCTGCCGGCTGGATCGCTGCGCCGCGGGCGAGACACGGTGGGCGATCTGGACATTCTGGCGACGGGGCCGGCGTGCGCGGAGGATTGCGTGAGCGCGGCGGTGGACCACGCGGCGAAGTATCCGCCGGCGACGACCATGCTGGCGAAGGGACAGAACAAGGTGAGCTTCCGGCTGCGGTCGGGACTGCAGGTGGATGTGCGGCTGCTGCCGGAGGGCTCGTACGGCGCGGCGCTGCAGTATTTCACGGGATCGAAGATGCACAACGTGAGCATCCGGCAGCGGGCGCTGAAGCGCGGCTACACGCTGAGCGAGTATGCGCTGGCGCGCGTGGAGGATGGGTCGTTTGTGGCCGGCGCGACGGAAGAGGAGATTTACGCGGCGCTGGGGCTGGACTGGATTCCGCCGGAGCTGCGCGAGAACAACGGGGAGATTGAGGCGGCCGAGGAGCATCGGCTGCCGGTGCTGATCGAGGAGCGGGACATTCGTGGCGACGTGCACATGCACACGCACGCGACGGACGGGAAGAACTCGATCCGCGATATGGCCGAGGCGGGCGTGACGCGCGGCTACGAGTACATCGCCATCACGGACCACTCGAAGAATTTGGCGATGACGAACGGGCTCGACGACAAGCGGGCGCTGGAACACGTGAAGCGGATCCGCGAGGTAGACGCAGAAATGGAGGGGAAAATCCGCGTCTTTCCGGGGATCGAAGTGGACATTCTGGGCGACGGCGCGCTGGATTTGTCGGACGAGGTGCTGGCGCAGATGGAGGTTGTGATCGCCAGCGTGCACTCGCTGTTCAATCAGCCCCAGGAACAGATGACGGAGCGGGTGCTGCGGGCGATTGAGAATCCTTATGTGAGGATTTTGGGGCACCCGACGGGTCGGCTGCTGCTGCGACGGGAGCCGTTTGCGATGGATCTGGCGGCGGTGCTGGGGCGAGCGGCGGAGCTGGGGGTAGCGGTGGAGCATAATGCTTATCCTGAGCGGCTGGATTTGTGCGACCGCGATCTGCGCCTGGCCAAAGAACTGGGGTGCAGGATCGCGATCAACACGGATTCGCATCATACGAGTCATTTGTCGAAGATGCGCTACGGCGTGCGGCAACTGCGGCGGGCGTGGCTGACGAAAAAAGACGTGCTGAACACGCGGGGAGCGGGAGATTTTCTGAAGGCGTTACGGCCGCGGCCGGGGGCCGGCCGCACGGGCGGCGGCGCTTCGCGCAAACCGACGCAGACAAACTAGGAAGGCGAGAGGACTATGGAGGAAAGAAGCAGTAGCGGCGTCAACCCGGTGATTTCGATACTGGGGGCGATCGTGCTGGTGATCGTGTGCGTGGGCGGCTACGTGTGGGTGACCTGGATGGGGCCGGTGCACGCGGGCCAGGTGCAGTCGATGGCGGTGTATGCCCTTCACCGGGATCTGACGACAGGGTCGGCGCTGGGCGGCGTGAACGGCGGGAACAACGTCTACGACGAGGTGATCGTCCTGGCCAACGTGCACATTAAGAGCACGACCAAGCTTCCGCTTTTTCTGCATGACATGTGGGGCGTGGTGACGCTGGCGGATGGCACCACCCAGCAGGATCTGGCGGCGAGCCATGACGACTTTTCGAAGGTATTTGTGGCGTATCCGGCGCTGGCTCCGCAGCAGAAAGCTCCGCTGCAGCGCGACATCACCATGACGCCGGGGCAACAGCTGGACGGACAGATGATTTTTCACTTCCCGATCACAAAACAGCAGTGGGACGAGCGGAAGAGCTTCGTGGTGACGGTGGACTTTCTGCATCAGGATCCGCTGGTGATGAAGACGGCGGGCGTGGCGGTGGCGACGGTGCAGTAGCGGCGAAGCGCGAGCGCGTGCGAGGGGCAGGAAACACCGCTCAGCGTGGTAGTTTCGACGTATATGTTCGCGAAGTCGCAGCGGGTTCACTTTATCGGGATTGGCGGCATCGGCATGAGCGGGATCGCGGAAATCCTGCTGAACCTGCATTATCCGGTGAGTGGATCGGACCTGAAGCGGTCGGCGGTGACGGAACGGCTGGCTGCCATGGGAGCGACGGTCTTCGAGGGACACGCGGCGGCCAACGTGGTGGGCGCGGGCGTGGTGGTGGCGAGCTCGGCGATCCACGAGGGAAATCCGGAAGTGGCCGAGGCGCGGGCGCGGAAGATTCCGGTAATCCAGCGCGCGGAAATGCTGGCGGAGCTGATGCGGCTGAAGTACGGGATCGCCGTGGCGGGGATGCACGGCAAGACCACGACGACGTCGATGGTGGCGCAGGTGCTGACGGCGGGCGGGCTCGATCCGACGGTGGTGGTGGGCGGGCGCGTGGACGCGATGGGGTCGAATGCGCGGCTCGGCCAGAGCCAGTATCTGGTGGCCGAAGCGGACGAGAGCGACCGGTCGTTCCTGCGGCTCTCGCCGATCCTGGCGGTCGTGACGAATCTGGACCGCGAGCACATGGATTGCTACCGCGACATGGCAGATGTGGAAGACGCGTTTGTCGCGTTCATGGAAAAGGTGCCGTTTTACGGAGCGTGCGTGGCCTGCGCAGACGACGCGCGGCTGACAGCTGTGCTGCCGCGGGTACAGCGGCGGGTGTTCACGTACGGGGCTTCACCACAGGCGGATTTTGTAATCCGGATGCTGCCGATGCCGGCGCAGCAGTCTTCCTATGCAGGTCCGTGCGGAGATGGACCGCTGTGCCGGTCGCGGTTTGAAGTCGCGGCGGGCAGCGAGGTGTACGGGCCGCTGGAGCTGCACGTGCCGGGAATGCACAACGTGTTGAACGCCACCGCAGCGCTGGCGATTGCGGTGCAGCTGGAGATTCGTCCCGAGGCGATTGCGGCGGGGCTGAAGGCGTTTCGCGGCGTGGACCGGCGCTTCCAGGTGAAGGGCTGCGTGCGCGGCGTGACGGTGGTCGACGATTACGGGCACCATCCGACGGAGATTCGGGCGACGCTGCGGGCGGCGAAGGAGTGCGGCTTTGGCGCGGTACACGTGATCTTCCAGCCGCACCGGTACACGCGGACGCACGACCTGATGACGGAGTTTGCGCGGGCCTTCGACGATGCAGCGAGCGTGGAGGTGCTGGATATCTACGCGGCGAGCGAGGAGCCGATTGCGGGGGTGACAGCGCAGGCGCTGGTTCAGGCGATCCGGAATGGCCGGGGTGGGCGGGACGGTGTGGAGTATGCGGCGACGCCGGAGGAGGCGATCGCGCGGGCGATCGGGCGCGCGCGCGAGGGCGACGCGATCCTGACGCTGGGCGCGGGGAACGTGTCGCATCTGGCGCCGGTGGTGGTGGAGAGGCTGAATTCAGAGCTCAGAGCGCAGTGACCAGAGCTCAGGCTCGCGGTGTGCATGGGGTGCGATCACAACGTGTTCGGTGCTGCCGAGCCCGATGCGGGGACACGCACAGTTGCGGACGAGCGGCAGGGCGAGCCAGGACCGTGCGAATTTCTAATACACGTCGCGCAGATAGCGCTTCTGCTTCTTCATCGCGGCAAGATATTCCTGGGCGTACTCGGGGCCGCGGCCGCTGTGGGTGGCGACGGCCTGGAGCAGCGCAGCCTCCACGTCGGGAGCCATGCGTTTGGAGTCGCCGCAGACATAGAAGTACCCGCCCTGATCAAGCCAGCGCCAGATCTCGGTGGAGTTCTCGCGGATGCGGTCCTGGACGTAGATCTTGAAGGACTGATCGCGGGAAAAGGCGGTGTCGAGGCGGGCGAGCAAGCCGTCGCGGTGCCAGGCTTCCAGCTCCTCACGGTAGAGGTAATCCTGGGCGGCACGCTGATCGCCGAAGAAAAGCCACATGGGCCAGCGGCCGGCGCCGGCCTGCTTGTGCTGCAGAAAAGAACGGAAGGGAGCGACGCCGGTGCCGGGACCGACCATGATCACGGGCACGCCGGGGTCGGCGGGCAGGCGGAAGAGATTGTTGGAGTGGATGAAGAGGGGGAGGGTGGAGCCTTTGGGGGCGCGCTCGCCGAGCAGACCGGAGCAGACGCCGAGACGGCCGCGTCCAAGACTGTCGTAGCGGACCACGCGGACGGAGAGGTGGACGGCATCGGGAACCAGCGCCTGGCTGGAGGCGATGGAATAAAGACGCGGAGCCAGACGCGGCAGGAGCTTGAAGAGCTGCTGCGGATCGTTGAGCTTGGCGGGGCTATGCTCGAGCAGATCGAGGAACTCGCGGCCCCACAGGTACGCGTCGAGCTTCTCCTTGCTGCCGGCCTGGAGCAGGGCGGCCAGCTCGGCACTGCCGGTGTGGGCGGCCCAGCCGCGAACGGTCGTTCCGGAGAGCTTGCCGAGCATCAGCCACGAGGTGAGCGCGGTGCGGACGTCGGTGGGCTTGCCGTAGAAGTCGGTGACCGGCTCATCTCCCGTGTATTCAAGGCGGCGGAGAACCTCTTCGACAGCCTGGCAGGTGTTGGTGGGCTGAATGCCGGCGGAATCGCCGGGGAGGTAGGTCAGGCCGGAGTCGCCGAGGGCCAGCTCGATGTGGCGGGTTTCCTTTTCAGAGCCGGCGCCGGTGAGGAGGCGGTTCTCGAGAACCCTTGCGGGATATGGCTGGTTGCGGTTGTAGGTGGGGCGGGCGGGGCCGGCTTCCAGAACTTCGGTTGTCTCAGGCTGCATGCTGGGTTGGGCCTCTCGCGAACCCTGGATTTTACGATGCCATACAGTTTCGACGATAGAGGGCGCACCAGGAGTAGCACTGTGACTGGAATCACAAGGCGATTCCGGGGGCGGCACGGCCGGCCGGCGGTCCGAAGGGATTGTGGCCGGGACGGCCTGCGGGTACGGCAGTCACTCCTGGGCCTTTGGCGGTTCTCGAAGCCACGCCTCCGCATCGCGGTTCGATTAAGACATGCTTGCCGCTGCGGGCGAACGGTACGGGTGATTACTTTTTATAAAACATTGATTTCCCGTGAACTGGCTGGCGATGAAGAAATGAAGAAGAAAGGACGCCCGGAGGATGGCGTTGCTGGATGAATTAGCGTCACGGTTTTCGACGCAACGAATCCCCCGGTCCTCTCAGTCTGAGATGGGCCCAGAAAAGGAACCAGGCGATGAAGAAGGGTGCCAGAACGTTCGCATGTGCCATGCTGGCAGGGCTTTGCCTTGTCATGCTCTCCGATCGGCCGGCGCGGGCCGCCATTGACCCCATGAATCTGGGGGCCTCTTATAACTCGCAGAGCACGGAGATCACGTTTCGCGTGTATTCGGCCAACGCCACCCAGATCGTGCTCTACCTCTACTCGGCGGGCTATGGGGTGCAGGAATCGGCCACGTATACGCTCAGCCAGGTGGGCGACGGAGTCTGGCAGGTTATCGTTCCGGTCTCGCAGATTCAGCAGGCCGGCATCACGGGAACGGTCTACTACGGATACCGGGCGTGGGGGCCGAACTGGCCGTATTCATCGAGCTGGACCAAGGGCTCGAACACGGGCTTCATCTCCGACGTGGACTCCAACGGAAACCGCTTCAACCCGAACAAGCTGCTGCTGGATCCCTACGCGCGGGAGATCAGCCAGGATCCGCTGAACGCGCAGAACCAGAATGCCGATATTTTCGCCTCCGGCGCGTCGTACCGCGACATCGACAGCGGCACCTATGCGCCCAAGGGGATCGTGCTGGAGCCGAGCACGCAGAGCACGGGAACCAAGCCGACGCGCGCGCAGAAGGATGACGTGATTTATGAAGTGAATGTGCGCGGGCTGACCGAACAGGATCCGAACACGCCGAGCCAGTACCAGGGCACGTATTACGGCGCGGGACTGAAGGCGAGTTATCTGGCGAGCCTGGGCGTGACGGCAGTGGAATTTCTGCCCATGCAGGAGACGCAGAACGACGAAAACGATGTGATCCCGGATTCGACCTCGGAGCAAAATTACTGGGGTTACATGACGGAGGATTTCTTCGCTCCGGATCGGCGGTATGCGTCGAACAAAAACCCCGGCGGGCCGACACAGGAATTCCAGGAGATGGTGCAGATGTTCCACAACGCCGGCATCAAGGTGTACATGGACGTGGTGTACAACCACACGGCGGAGGGCGGAACATGGAGCGGATCGGATCCGACGACGGCGACGGTCTACTCGTGGCGCGGGCTGGATAACTCGACTTATTACGAGCTGACCTCGGATAACCAATACTTCTACGACGACACGGGGACGGGCGGCAATTTCAACACCTATAACCCGGTGGCGCAGCAGATGATCATCGATTCGCTCGCTTACTGGAGCACGACCATGGGGGTCGACGGGTTCCGCTTCGACGAGGCGCCGGTGCTGGGCAACAACTGCCTGAACCAGTCGTATGAATCCGCCGCGCCGAATTGCCCGAACGGGGGCTTCAACTTCGATCCGTCCGATCCCAACGTCGCGATCAATCAGATCCTGGACAATTTCACGGTGCGTCCGGCGGGCGGCGGCAGCGGGCTGGATCTCTATGCCGAGCCGTGGACGGCCAGCGGTGGAGACGATCAGGGCGAGTTCCCGTTGGGATGGTCGGAGTGGAACGGAGTCTTCGAAAACACGCTGCGCGAGGCGCAGAACGAGCTGGGCAACATGCCGATTTCGATTGGGCAGGACGCGACGGATTTCACCGGCTCGTCGAATATCTTTCAGGGGAACGGGCGCGAGCCGTGGAACTCGACCAACTATATGGATGTGCACGACGGGTTCACGCTGAACGACGTATACTACTGCGACTCGCCGAACAACAGCCAGGGATGGCCGTACGGGCCCTCGACGGGCGGATCGACAACGAACTACAGCTGGAACCAGGGCGGCGCGGCGGAGGACGAGCGGCGCGCGGCGCGAACTGGGCTGGCCTTCACGATGCTTTCGGCGGGGACGCCGCTGATGGCGGGCGGAGACGAGTATCTTCGCTCGATCAACTGCAACAACAACCCTTACAACGTGGATTCGACGGCAAACTGGCTGAACTACAGCTGGACGACGGACCAGTCGAATTTCTACAACTTCGCGCAGCGGGCGATTGCCTTCCGGCTGGCGCATCCGGCGCTGCGGCCGGCGACCTGGTATACGTCGAGCCAAGTCGAGTGGTGGGAGCCGAGCGGCGTGCAGGCGACAACGAGCTACTGGAACGCCGGCGACAACTATGCCATCGCGTACACCATCGACGGGGCGGACTTCGGCGACACGAACTCGATGTACATCGCGTACAACGGATGGTCGGGGAGCGTGACGTTTACGCTGCCGGCTCCGCCAACGGGCACGAACTGGTACCGCGTGACCGACACCTGCGACTGGAACGACGGTCCGAATACGTGGGTAACGCCGGGGAACGAAACGGAGATCGGCGGCGCGGGCGCGACCTACAGCCAGTGCGGCGAGTCGCTGCTGCTGCTGATTTCGAAATAGCGGCGATTGCAAGGAAAAGCGCCCGGCGGCTATGCCGGGCGCTCTGTTTTGGCGCGACTACGCCTGGTCGGGATTGACGAGGTGGTGGGCGATAGCGAACATCGCCAGCTCCAGACGCGTGGAGACGCCGGTTTTGTCGAAGATGTTCGACAGATGGCGCTTGACGGTCTCTTCGCTCAGAGTGAACTGCTTTGCGATGTCGCGGTTGGAGCAGCCTTCGACGATGCAGCCGACCACTTCCATCTCGCGCGGGGTGAGCCCGAAGGTTTTGCGGTCGGGGACGGCGACCTGCTGCATGAGCTCGTGAAGCGCGCCGACGAGATTGACGACGCGGCGTCCGCCGATCCAGTAATCGCCGCCCATGACGGAGCGGATGGCGGTGGTGAGGTGGTCAGCGAGGGCGTCCTTAAGGACGATGCCGCGGGCGCCGATCTGGAGCGCCTCGATGATCTGCTGGGTGGAGATGGTGCTGGTGAGCAGAATGATCTTGACGGTGGGCGAGCCGTTCATGATGGCGCGCATGGCTTCAATGCCGGGCAGGCGCGGCATGTAGACGTCGAGCAGGAGGATGTCGGGCAGCAGCTCGAGGGTCTGGGTGATGGCTTCGTCGCCGTCGCCGCACTCGCCGACTACTTCCATGGCGCGGTCGGACTGCAGCATATTGCGGACGCCGATGCGGACCACTGGGTGGTCGTCGGCAATGACAATGCGAATGGCCGGGGTGGAAGCGGGCCGTGGAGGACGTGGAGCAGCAGATCGAGCTGGCCGCGAAGGGGCAGTCATGATTTAAGCCTCTGCAACAATATAGTCTCGGCGCGGCGACAATGGGCCTCCATCTCGTCGAGGACGCGCATACGATCACCTTCCTGGTCAATACCCAGTTCCACAGCAGCAGCCACCCGCGCGACCTGGCGGGCGCCCACCATGGCGGCTCCGCCTTTGACGGTGTGGGCCTGGCGGCGGATGGTTTCGGGATCGGCGCAGCGCATGGCCTGGATGCGGGCATCGGTGTCTTCCACGAAGGCGGTGATGATCTCCCGGAGGGCGTGGAGCGGCATGGCGCGGCGCAGGTGCTCGAAGACGACAGGATCGAGGACTTCTCCGGCGCCATCGCCGTCGGCTGCGGCAGAAGCTTCGACGGCGGGACGAAGCGAAAGCGCCGCACGGATTGCCTCGGGCGAGAGGGGCTTGGGCAGAACGCCGTGATAACCCTCGACGGCCGCAGGGGGGGTGGCGCTCATGGCCAGCAGGACGGCGCGGGGCGCGAGCCGGCGCAGGCGGTGAGCCAGGTCGGAACCGGTGAGGCCGGGCATGCGCAGATCGGCCAGCACGCAGTCGGGCGGATCGCACTGAGCGAGGAGCTCGAGCGCCTGCTCGCCGCCGGAGGCCTGCAACACGGTGAATCCATCGGCCTCCAGGAGAACCGCGGCGATGGCGAGGCTCACGGGATCATCGTCGACGGCGAGGATCGTGAGCGGCGCGGAGATAGGGCCCGATGACATTCGGCCTTGATTTTACACAGGACTCCTGAGATATTAACGCGGCATCTTTTGTTTATTAACTGGATCGTTATATCAGCCCGCTAGCGTCGGGCCATGAAAGCGAACTATACGTGTGTCTTCCGGCTGATTTTGGCAGGCCTCCTGGTTGCTACCTGCGGTTTGGCCCACGCCCAATACGATGACGGGAGCCTGTTGGGGACCATCCGCGACGCCAGCGGAGCCGTGGTTCCCGGAGCGGCGGTAACGGCAACCAATAATGCCACCGGCATTGTGGCAAAAACCACGACCACGGCCGACGGCGATTACGAATTCCCCTCGCTGCGCACGGGGGTGTACACAATCGCGGCGACCGCACATGGCTTCGCACGTGCGGTAGCGGAGGCCATCACCATCTCCGTAGGCAGCCGGCAGCGCATCGACCTGAAGCTGATGCCGGGACAGACGCAGACCACGGTGGAAGTGAGCGACGTGGCGCTGCAGCTGGAGACGGATTCGAGCCAGCGCGGGCAAAACATCACGAATTATCAGAGCGAGGCGCTGCCCCTGGTAAGCCGGAACTACTCGGACCTGATGGCGCTGGTGACCGGAGTGCGGCAGGCGCCGACCCAGGCGACCACCAGCTCCATCTCGAGCCTGGTGCGGGAGGGCTCGTACAACGTGAACGGCCAGCGGAGCATGTTCAACAACTTTCTGCTCGACGGCATGGACAACAATGCGTACGGCGAGAGCAACCAGGGATTCGACAACCAGATCATCGCGGTGCCGCCGGATTCGGTGGCGCAGTTCAGCGTGGTGACCAACAACGAGAACGCGGAGTACGGGCGGTCGTCGGGCGCGACCGTCAACGTGGCATCGCGGAGCGGAACGAACAAGTTCCACGCGACGCTGTACGATTTCCTGCGCAACACCGACCTGAACGCCGAGGGCTTCTTCAAGCCCAACGTGGTCAGCAACACGGGCGCGGTGACTCCGTTCGAGAAGCCGACCTTCAATCGTAATCAGTTCGGGATGAACTTCGGCGGGCCGATCATCCGGAACAAGCTCTTCTTCTTCGTGGATTACGAGGGTTTCCGGCAGACGCTGCGGCCGCTGAGCGTGCTGACGCTGCCGACGCAGAACGAGCTGAACGGGATCCTGGTGCAGCCGGTACGGGACGCTCTGACCGGGCAGACCTACGCGGCGGGAACGGCGATTCCGACCACAGCGATGAATCCGCTGTCGCTGCAGATTGTGGACTCTTTCAGAAAGATCCAGGGGCTGCCGATGGCGGGGCTGGAGACGGGGACCAACCCGACCGGCCTTGCGTCGAACGACTACGCTGTGGAGGCGCCGTTCACCGACAACTCCGACAAGGGGGATCTGCGCCTGGATTACCAGCAATCGCAGAACAGCAGCTGGTTCCTGCGCATCAGCGACCGCAAGGAGACGGGGGTGAACTACCCGACCATCTCGCTGCCGCTGGACGGGCAGACGAATGGAACCATCCGGATTCTGGATCAGCAGGTAGCGCTCGGCTACACGCACCTGTTTGGGCCGAACAAGGTGCTGGACGCGCGCCTGGGGCTTTCGCGCACGAAGGCCGGGAAATACACGCTCTCCATTGGAGACGACGCGTTCGCCATTCCGGGGCTGCCGTCGAACCCGGTGGTTGCGGGCGGCCTGCCCTCGGTGGGAATCAGCGGATTTACGGGGTTCGGGCGGCAGAGCACGAATCCGCAGTGGCAGAATCCGGCGCTGCTGGACCCCAAGGTGAACTACACGTGGGTGAAGGGCAATCACTCGCTGAAGTTCGGCTACGAGTACGAGCACATCTGGATGGCGGTGAACGACAACAACCCGCTGTACGGGTCGTGGACCTACGGCGGGGGATACAGCCTATGCGACGCGGCGATCTCTGCCAACTGCTCGATGAACATTAACGGCGGGGCGGCGGATACGGCGCCGGTTTCCGACACCTACTGGGCTGATTTTCTCTTCGGCACGACGAGCAGCTATCAACTGGCGAATTATTTTGTCACCCACCTGCGGCAGACGATGGACGACGCCTACGCGCAGGACGACTGGAAGGTGCTGCCGCAGCTGACGCTGAACCTGGGCGTGCGCTGGGAGTATGGCTCGCCCTATTCGGAGTGGAAGGACAACATCTCGAACTGGGATCCGGTGTCGCAGACGGTGCTGACGATTACGCCGGGAGCGGTGGCCGGGAACGGGATCACGCCGGTGAGCCCCGGCGGGGTGTACGGCAAGACGCTGGTGAATCCGGATTACGGCGACTGGTCGCCGCGCGTCGGCTTCGCCTGGGAAGCGACGCCGAAGACGGCGATCCGCGGAGGGTTCGGTACCGGATTCGCCCACTACACGCGCGCAGGATCGGGCGACATTCTCGGCATCAATGCACCGCAGGCGCAGTTTGCGGCGGTGACGCAGATTAAGCCGACTACTTCAAACCAGTGCAGCTCGCCGCTGCCGGCGCAGATAATCGCGGTGGGGGCAACGACGCCGAGCTGCTACGCGGCCTCGAACCAGGGATTCCCGTCGGGGCTGGTGACGACGTTCAATCCGGCGACGGATAACATTACGTGGGTGCCGAGGGACACGAGAGACAGCTACGTGGAGAGCTACTTCCTGAGCGTGCAGCGGCAACTGGCGCACAATACGCTGCTGGACATCGCGTACGTGGGCAATCACGGGCTGAAGCTGCAGGGATTCCTGAACGGGAACCAGAAGAATCCGGTAAATGGTTTCGCGCGGCCATTCAGCAACTGGCCGAGCGACATCACCGAGGCGCTGAACGAGTTCTGGTCGAACTACAACGCGCTGCAGGTGCGCTACGAACAGCGCGCGGTGGCCGGGCTGACTCTGCTGAACTCGTTCACGTGGGAGCACTCGCTGGACAACGCCAGCGCATCGCTGGAAGGCAATACGCCTTCGCCGCAGAACGCTTACGACATCGCGGCGGATTACGCGCAGTCGGACTACAACCTGCCCATCGAGAACGTGACCAGCCTGGTCTACGAACTACCGGTGGGGCACGGCGAGCGCTTCCTTTCGAGCATGAACGGAGCGGAGAACGCGGTGTTGGGGGGATGGCAGGTCAGCGCCATCAACACCATGCAGTCGGGAACGCCTTTCAACCTGACCTACACGCCGAACACGGCGCAGCAGGTATCGCAGCAGATCTCGGCGACCTACCGCGGCGCCAACGAGTACCGTCCGGACAAAGTGCCGGGGGCGAAGGTGACCCAGGGCAAGTCGAACCGCGCGGCGAATACGGGTTACGTGAACTACGTCAACTACAGCGCGTTTGTGCTGCCGCCGGTGAAGGACGCGGCCGGCAATCCGCTGAGCCCGTTCGGGGATGCGTCGCGCAATCCGGGGCGGACGCCGTCGTTCTACGAGACGGATCTGGCGCTGAACAAGAGATTCAATACGCCGGTGGAGAGCGTAAAGATCGAGTTCCGCGCCGAGCTGTACAACGCGTTCAACCACACCAACCTGTACCTGCCGAACACGATCGGCGGCTCGCAGGGAACGACGACAGCAACGCTGGGAACCGGCGCCACGCCGGGATTGGCCGACATCTCGGGTGGGACGCCGAACAGCGGAGGTCAGATCTCCAGCACCTTTGAGCCGCGCATCATTCAGTTCGGCCTGAAGCTGCTGTACTAACAACTGCCATCGAGAGAAGCGCCACGGGGGCCGGGCGACCGGCTCCCATTTTTTTGCGCCGGGCCCGGCAGGTCCGCAAAACATCGCTGGCCCCGCGGTAATGTCGGGTGTAGAGTGGGCACGACGATCTGGGGACGCGATGGGGCCAGACGATTCCGAGAATCTGCAGGAACAAATTGCCGAGCTGCGCCAGCGGGTACAGCAGCTGGAATGCACGCTGATCGAGAACGGGATCAAGATGGACCCGCGCGGCGCGGACCGGACGCCGCGGAGCGCGTCGGCAGCGCAGCGGCCCGCAGCGGAGACGAGCGCTGCGCCGCCACCGGCGCCTATCGGCACTTCGTGGAGCGAGCCGGCTCATCCCCCAGCCGCGGTGCCGTCGTTTGCCGCGGTGGAGACGCCCGGGAGCGATGGTTCGCTCGAGAGCCGTATCGGATCGCAGTGGTTCAACCGAATCGGCATTCTGGCGGTGCTGATCGGGGTCGCGTGGTTCCTGAAATTCGCATTCGACAACCACTGGATCGGGCCGCTTGGCCGCGTGCTCATCGGGCTGGTGGGCGGGGCGGGACTGATCGCGTGGTCGGAGCGCTTTCGCACGCATCGCTACGTGGCGTTTTCTTATTCGCTGAAGGCCATCGGCAGCGGCGTGCTGTATTTGTCGCTGTGGGCGGCGTTTTCGGTGTACCACCTGGTCGGGTCGCCGGTGGCCTTTGTGGCCATGATCGTGGTGACTGCCTTCAACGGGTTCCTCGCGTGGGCGCAGGACGCGGAGCTGCTGGCGCTGTACGCGATTGTGGGCGGCTTTGCGACGCCGCTGCTGCTCTCGACGGGACAGAATCACGAAGTCGTGCTGTTCAGCTACCTGCTGGTGATGGACGCGGCCGTGCTGGCGCTGGTGGCGCTGAAAGCGTGGTCGCGGCTGCTGGCCTCGGCGTTCCTGGGCACGGTGCTATTTTTCCTCTCGTGGTGGGCCAAGTTCTACGTGCCTGGCGAATTTGCGACGACGGCGTTCTTCCTCGCGTGTTTCTTTTTGATCTTTGCGTTTGCGCCGCGGCTGGTGAGTTTGCGCGAAAGCGAGACGGAGTCGCTGTCAGCGTGGGATGCGCTGGCCGTGGTGGTAACGCCGCTGGCCAATGCGGCGCTGGGATTCCTGGGGTTCTATCTGCTGGTGGACTCGGTGGGCAGCACTTGGGCGCAGCCGTGGCTGGCGGTGGAGTTTGCGGTGTTTTATCTGCTGGTGTTGCGGCTGCCACCGCGAGGCGGGCTGCGCGGGAGCCCGGCGGCGCTGAAGGGGCTCTACCTGGCGATTGCGGTGGTGTTTCTGACGATTGCCATTCCGCTAGAGACACAGGGGCGCTGGCTGACCATCGGGTGGCTGGCGGAGGGCGGCGCGCTGATGTGGGTCGCGGCGCGAACGGAACTGCGGCTGCTGCGCGTGCTGGCCGCGCTGTGCCTGTTGCTGGGATTGGGCGCGCTGGTGGTGATCAATCCGGCAGCGTCGGTAACACCATTCTTCAACGAGCGGTTCGGAACGTATTGCGTGGGGATCGCCACCTGTGCGTTCGTGGCGTGGGTTGCGGCGCGCGTCCGGCCCGAGAGCGAAGGGTTTCCTGCGTTTTTCCCGGCTTTCGGGTGGCGGCCGATTGCTGCGTGCAGCGCGATCGCCGTGAATGTACTGATCCTGCTGGCGATGGGGTGGGAGATTCACAGCTACTGGTGGTATCTCAGCTATCGCGGCGACTGGCACCTGCTGCACGACTACCAGATGTACGCGCAGTTCACGTACTCGGCGTTTTTTATGCTGTTCGGAGCGGTGCTGCTGGGGATCGGATTCTGGCGGCGTTCGGCGTTCCTGCGCTGGCAGGCGCTGGTGCTGCTGGCGGCGTCGATTGGGAAGGTCTTCATCGTGGATGTAGAGGAACTGAGCCAGGGCTACCGCATCCTGAGCTTCCTGGGACTGGGCGCACTGCTGCTGGCGGTGAGCTTTGCGTACCAGCGGGACTGGCTGAATCTGCGCGGGGCGGAACATAAGACGACATGAAACTGAGAGCTGCGATGGTGCTGCTGGCGGTGGCGGCGACGATGCCGTCGCCACGCTATTTCCGGTATGAGCGGGAACTCACGATTGCGGGCGCGCACGCCGGGCAGACGTGCGTGGCGCTGGATGCGGCGACGTTCGCGCATGCGGCAGCCGGGCTGGCGGATCTGCGGCTCTATCGCGGAAGCGGTGACGACGCCACGGAAACGGCGTATGTGGTGCGCCAGGCCGTCCCGCCGGAGCCACAGGCGAAGACGATTCCGCCGCTGAATCTGGGCAAGCATCACGGTCCGACGACGTTCGAGGCGGTGATGCCGCAGGGGCATTACAGCGACATCGATCTGGAGATTACGGCGAAGAACTTTATCGCGACGGTGGCGGTGACCGGCAGCCAGACGGAGACGGGTACCGAAGGGACGGAGCTGGGGATGTTCACGATCTTCGACCTGACCGGGCAGAAGCTGGGGCGCAGCACGGTGCTGCATCTGCCGGAGTCGGATTTCCGCTACCTCTATTTCGCGATCACGGGGCCGGTGAAGCCGGAGGACGTGCAGGGACTGGGGGTGGAACGGATTCCGGCGAAGCAGCGATTTGTCGCCGTGGCTGCGACGAATCAGATTCTTCAGAAGGGACGGGAGACGCAGGCGACGTTCACGGTGCCGGCGCATGTGCCGGTGGATCGGGTGGAATTCGCGGTGGGGGCGCAGCCGGCCAACTTCAGCCGCGATGTGACGGTGCGGGTGACGCCGGTGATATCTGCGAGACCGATGACGGATGAGGAGCCGGTGCAGCCGGCGGAGTCGGCGGGGAACCTGCTGCGCGTACATGAGACGCACAATGGGGTGCGGATCGATGAGGAAGACCTGGCCGTCGATGCTCCGTGGGTGGATTTCGGGCCGCGGGATTCAAGGTGGACGGTGACGATTGACAACGGCGACGATGCGCCGCTGGATATTCAGTCGGTGGGGCTGGAAATGGCCGAGCGGCAGCTGTGCTTCGACGCGGCGGCAGGCGCACAGTACACGCTGATGTACGGCGACGCGGCGCTGGCTGCTCCGCAGTACGACTACGCGACGCTGTTCGTGCGCGACAAGAATGCGGCACAGGCGACGCTGGGGCCGGAGCAGGCCAATCCGGAGCACACGGCGCGCGCGGATACGCGGCCGTTTACGGAGAGGCATCCGGGGCTGCTGTGGGCGGCGCTGATCCTGGTGGTGCTGGTGCTGGGCGGAGTGGCGCTGCGGACGGCGAAGGAGTCCTGACCGGACGGGCGGCCCCTGAGCGGCATCGGGGGTAGCCCGCTGGCAGTCAGTGAATCACAGCGATCAGAATCACCGCGACCAGCACGAGAATGATGATGAGCAGCGTCTGGTTGCTCATCGACCCGGCGGCAAACTGCTGCTGGGCCTCGGCGGCGCGCGCGGAGAGCGAGGCCAGCTCCGAGTCAGAGAGCGCCGGGATGGCGTTCTTCACCTGCGCGGGATCGATGTGATTCGCCTTCATGGCCTTCACCGCCGTGGGCGAGGAGAGAAACTGCGTCAGCGTGTCGATGTTCTGCTGCCGTGCGGCGGATGCGGACTGCACCTGCTGCTGCAGCTGATTCGGTGAAACGAGATGATCGCTCTGGTCAGTCTGCTGCGCGCGCAGCGCGGGCGTGAAGGCGAGCAGGGCGAGAATCGCGGTGAGAGCGAGGCTATTGGTGAGGAAGGACGTGATCTTTCGCAAATCGGATGCTCCAAACAGGGGATGCGCCTGATCCCAGGCGGACTTGGGCGTTCGATGCAAAGCGTGGCGGCGGAGTTGCTGTTGCGCGCAGGGAAACGAAAGAGCTTCCGCAACGGCTGAGTGTCCGCGGCCGGCTCACCGGTCGATGATAGCAGCCGCCATCGCTCTTAACGCAGCGTGGTCTCCACCTCGTTGAGCCAGTCGGGCGGCTTGAGAATTTCGCGCGGCTTGGGGCCGTCGGCGGGGCCAACGATGCCGTCGCGTTCCATCATGTCGATCAGGTGGGCGGCGCGGCCGTAGCCGATGCGCAGGCGACGCTGCAACAGCGAAGTCGAGGCCTTGCCGAATTCGAGGACCAGGCGCACCGCGTCTTCGAAGAGATCGTCGTTGGCGTCGTCGCCATCCTCACCGTCCATGGCGGCGTCGGGATCGCGCGCTTCCTTCGGCGCATCGAGGAAGCCCTGGACGTACTCGGCGCTTCCCTGCTTCTTCCAGAAATCCGTGACCGCGGCAATCTCTTTTTCGGTGACGAAGGGCGCGTGCACGCGCTGCAGACGCGAGGTTCCGGGCGGCAGGAAGAGCATGTCGCCGCGGCCCAGCAGCGCTTCGGCTCCGTTGGCGTCGAGAATGGTGCGCGAATCGACCTTGGTGGCCAGGCGGAAGGAGATGCGCGTGGGCACGTTGGCCTTGATCAGCCCGGTGATCACATCCACCGAGGGGCGCTGCGTGGCCAGCACCAGATGGATGCCGACGGCGCGGGCCATCTGGGCGATGCGGGTGATGGACTCCTCGACGTTGGCCTTGTCGATCATCATCAGGTCGGCGAGCTCGTCGATGATGACGACGATGTAGGGGAGGGGCTGTTCCTCTGGCGTCTCTTCGAAGAGCGAGGGCGTGGCGCTGTCGAAGAGGCGGTTGTACTGGTCGATGTTGCGGACGGAGCGCGAGGCGAGGAGCTTGAGGCGGCGCTCCATTTCCTTGACGGCGTTGCGCAGCGCGTTGGCGGCGAGTTTGGGCTCGGCGATGATGGGCGTGAAGAGGTGGGGGATGCCCTCGTACATGCCCAGCTCCACGCGCTTGGGGTCGACGAGGATCAGGCGCACCTGCTCGGGCGTGGCCTTGTAGAGCACGGACATGATCATGGCGTTGATGGCCACGGATTTGCCGCTGCCGGTGGAACCGGCGATGAGCACGTGGGGCATGGTGGCCAGATCCGCGGTGACGATGCGGCCGTTGATGTCCTTGCCCATGGCGAGGGTGAGTTTGGAACGCGAAGCGGCGAAGTGCTCGCTCTCGATGACGTCGCGAAGCCAGATGGTTTCGCGCTCGTGATTGGGAACCTGGATGCCGACGGTGCTTTTGCCGGCCATGCGCTCGATGAGGATGGATTCGGCGCGCGTGGCGAGGCAGAGATCTTCGGCGAGGCCGGTGACGCGGCTGTACTTGATGCCGGCTTCGGGACGGAACTCGAAGGTGGTGACGACGGGGCCGGGGTTGATCTGGACGACCTGGCCGAGCACGTCGAACTCGGCGCATTTTTCGACGAGCACCTGGGCGGAGGCGCGCAGCTCGTCTTCCTTCACCGGGGAGGGGTCCTCGCTGCGATGCAGCAGGGTGGAAGGCGGCAGACGGAAGCCGGTAACGGCTTTGGAGGCGACGGTGACGGTGCGGGCTTCGGTGTCGGCACGCTCGCCAATGGATATGGAGCGAGAGGGCTCAGGAGCCGGCTCGCGCGGGGTTTCGCGGCGCGCGGCAGGCTGAGGAGCCGGCGCCGCAACAGGCGGTGCGGGCGGTTCGGGCTCGGCGGCGCGCGGTGGTTCCTCCCACAGACGAGGCGGAGCGGCGGGCGCAGGGGGCTCGCCGGGGGCGAAGGTTTCGGCGAAACCGGCGCGGCGATGCGGCACGGCGGAGTCGTCGTCGGCAAAGGCCGCCTGGGCTGAGGGGATGGCAGGGTCCACGGCCGGCGCGGATTTGCCCGCCTTCCTGGCGGCTTTCTGCTCGGCTTTGGCGAGCTTTTCGGCAGCCTTACGAGCCTTTTCCAGCTCCTTATCGTGAATTTTGTCGAGCTTCTCGGCGGCTTTCAGTTCCTGCGCGCGAGCACGGGCGAGGCGCCAGTTCTTCCAGCGGTCACGCCAGGCGAGGAAGAAGGCGAATTTGGCGGCAAACCACTCGCGCGCGGTATTGAAGCTGAAGGTGGTGGAGAGGTAGAGCGCCGCGGCGACCAGGGTGACGGTGACGATCCACGCGCCGGGCACGTTGAACCAGGAGACGAACTGGTCGGCCACGAGGCGGCCGGTGAGGCCCTCAATGGGCAATCCCCACGGAAAGTGGGGGTGATGCGGCAGCAGGCCAAAGAGCGCCGGCGCAAAGAGCATGGCCAGGGCAACGCCGATGAGCTTCGCACCGGGCGAGCCGGCGGGGCGGGAGCGCATCCACGTCCAGCCCAGCACGCCGAGCAGCAGAGGCAGGATGAATGCGGAGAGGCCTTCGATCTGGAGAAGAAAGTCGCTCAGATAGGCGCCAGCGGGTCCGATCCAGTTGCGGACGGGACCGGAGCCGACCGTGTTCAGAGACGGGTCGGTGGGGCGATAGGAGACGAGGGAGAGGAAAAGGAGCGTCGCCAAGGCGAGCACCAGCAAGCCGACGAGCTCATTGAGGCGACGGTTGCGGGTGGGCGTCAGGACCAAACGGACGGGTTTCATCGGGGCACAATCGGCATCTCCGGCGGAGCCGAAGAGACGAGCGGAACCCCCAGAGCAAGGTCATTATTTCAAAAAAGGCGAAGGGGCGGGGGTGGGAAACCGCGGAGGGAATCGAGGGGGTAATGGGCCTGGGCGCATCGGATTTAGGTCGTGTGCATTCAACGAAAAAGCGCTCATCGGGAAGCCCGTAACGGCCCGGCGCCAGGGCCAGCGGCGTCAGAAAGTACGAAAGCTTGCCAGAACCTCGGGTTCGATTCTTTTCGTTTCCGCGTCTGGCGTCCTATCGCCCTTATACGGTCCATCGAAGCTGATCGAGAACGTCCGACCGCGGGCTCCAAAGAAGTAATCGTCAGGATAACTGACGCCGCCCCCGCCGGGGCCACAATAGTAAAAGTCGGCGTGCGCAGCATGGACGAGTGGCGGCGCGTTATCTTCGTCGATCGGCCAGAACTGGATCAGGTCCTTGAGCCGAAAGGGGTATCCCTCGTCATAGACATCGATCTCGGCCACGTGTGGATTGTCTGGTTCATTTGAGGAGGGCTTCGTCGTGAGACGTCCAATGAACCTGATTTTGGGATCGGGCATGTAACCGGGAGAAAACACGGCGGGGGCAATCCGGTATTTGTGCGGGTATTCAAAGCAAAATCCATCCCGATAATCGACGAACACATGCCAGCCGCGTCGCGTAGGGTGGAGGGCGCAGGGATTGTGGTTGCTGGCGTTCGCTAAGCCGCACCCGGCCATCGCAAGCAGGACGGCACAGAGCCAGATTGGAGCTTTCGCGATCATTCACTGGGGTTCCCTTGAATCCACGGAGAGCTCCACCCTGCTCTCTGACCCGGTCAGGCCGGTTCCTGCACAGGGGTTGAAGCCCAGTTTCCCATTATGCCAATAGGACGCGAGTGCAAATCGTGCCCTGACAGAACACGCCGGTGACTTTCATCACTCGCGGCTGTTGCCGTAGATGGCGATGCCCTGGTCGATCCTGTAGATGAGGTCGGCGGCGCGGGCGGTAAAGGCGGAGTCGGGGAATTTCTGTTGCATGCTGGCGGCAACGGCGTGGGCGTGGTCGCGGTCTTCCTGGGAGCGTTTGGCGTCGCCGTCTTCCGACCACATATCGCCGGCTGAGGCGAGGCGCCAGATGGCATCGTAGAGAGCCTCGGCGGCCCTGGGCGAGTTGGGGTGGTCATTGACGTACTGGAGGTAGTACCCGGCCTCCTGCTCGGGGCACTTTTCCGATCCCTGCCAGTCGCCGCAGAGCTTGTTGTCGATTATGTCGAAGGCGGCGAGGTCGGCCCAGCGCGTGTGCGGGAAGTACTTCTCCACGGCCTTCATCTCGTCTTCGTCCATCTGCTCGCGGAGGTAATTGGCCTTCTCGTGGGCAGAGGGCAGCGAGGAAGCGTCGGCCTTCTGGATCTGCCAGCGGATGTCGGCGGCGCGGTACATAGCTTCAGGGGTCCAGGGCGAGTCGGGGAACATCATGACCACGCGGCGGTAGAGGAGGCGCGCCTGCTCGGCGATGCCGGGGAGGGGATCGGGCTGGCTGGCCTGCTGCTCGGCGGCATCGGCGGCTCCAAAGAGGATCAGGTCGCCGTGCGGGGTGCTGGTGGAGACGATGCCCTTGTCGAGCATCCAGCCGGAGATGGGCGC
>Ga0335074_10002406_pt1 | contig 25486 bp, 19 predicted proteins | sample Lox_Sample_23_FD_206715 | JGI IMG/M metagenome (GOLD analysis project Ga0335074, IMG submission 206715) | Soil microbial communities from Loxahatchee National Wildlife Refuge, Florida, United States - Lox_Sample_2.3 | ecosystem: Environmental > Terrestrial > Soil > Wetlands | place: USA... | reverse complement strand
GGGGTCGGCGTACTGGCGCAGGTAGATGGTCACAGTCCCGTTGGCGTCCTCGCGCACCGTCCAGGCCGTGGTGACCACCGTCCCGGCCTGTCCGGCCGTCCCGTGCTGCGGTGGTGCGGCCACTGAACCGCTGGTCAGGACCAGGGCAGCCGATGCTGTCCCCGCTGCCGCTGCGGTCAGCCCGCCAGCCAGGACCGGCAGGCGCCATCGCTGACCCGCCCCCTTCGATGTCGTGCCGGCCACGAACCTGTACCGGGCCGCCATGCGCAATGCCTCCAGCTCCGCGGGCGACGCCTCCGGCCGCAGCTCACGAAGCGCAGTGATGTCATTCATCGGTGCTCTCCTCGTCCATCGGATTGCTGCCGCCCAGGTCGCGCCGCATCCGCACTCTGATCCGGTGCAGCCGTGCCTTGACGGCGCTGGTCGTCGTGCCGAGCGCGACTGCGGCTTCCGCATAGCTCAGCTCGGCCCACGCGATCAGCAGCAGTAGTTCCCTGTCCTGCTGTGGCAGTGCTGCCACGACGGCGGCCAGCCGTGGTCCGAGCCGCTGCGCTGTGACTCGCTCCGCAGCACGCTCACTGTGGTCCTCGGCCGGGCCGTCGGTCAGCGCTGACCGCAGCAGGCGCAACCGTCTCGCCTCGACCCGCCGGTGCCGCCGGATCTGCCGGATCGTGATGCCGAACAGCCACGGCCGCGCGTCGGGCCACGCGCCGTCGTACCTGGCCCGGCTCCCGAACGCGGCGAGGAACGTCTCCGCCGTGACGTCCTCGGCCAGCTCCGGGCCGAGCCGGGCGTAGGCGTACCGCAGGATCTCGGCGGAGTGCCGGTCGAATACGGCCGTGAACAGCTCAGGCTCCGCCACCGACCGGGCGATCAGGTCCGCGTCGCTGGCTTGCGTGTCAATGGCCATCGACCCTCCCTCCGCCGGTTATTGCCCGCTCGGCTGCCCGCGGTTGCGCGTGCTAGAGGGGTTGCTCAGCTGGCAGGCCGTTCGCCGAGGTCGACGATGGCCGCCACCGGGCCGCCACCGTCCGGTCCCTGATGCGCGGCCGATACCGACACGAAGACAGCAGGGTCGCCGGTGACGGCGGCCGCGACACCGCCGACACATGCCTTGATCTGCCGGTGCCAGTGCACGTCCGAGTCATCCAGCATCGCGTTGCGCCGGCCCCGGACCCGGCCGTCCTGGCTGGCCTCGCATTTGAGGAACACGTTGACCAGCCTGCCGTCCAGGTCGCTCAAGTGCGGCCGGTCCGGCAGCGCCAGGCCGGCGTTCCTGATCGCTGCCCAGATGCCGTCGGCGTCGAGCGCGTCCGTCATCACCGAGTGCCCGATGCGGTACCGCCCGCCGATGCCACGGACGTTCCCGGCTACGACCACCTGCGCGCGGTCGAGCTCCACCCCTGAAGAGCACGACGCCACGGCGGAGCCCAGCGCACGGTTGCGCATCACGTCGCTGTCGGCCGGCATCGGGATCTCGCCCAGCGCGACCGCGATGCCGAGAGCAGCCGTCCCGTTGGACACGTCCATGGACTCGCCGGTGTTCTCCGTGAACACGGTGTGGCCGCGGCTGGCCGCGTCCATGATGGTCTGGATCGTGAGCAGCGGCGTCTTTGTCTGCACGTAGTGGACGTCCGCCGGGTCGGTGATGCCTGCCTGTGCCATCGCCGCCGTGACCGCCGCCGCGACTTTCGAGATCATCGCGCTGCGGCCGATGTCCTCGGGCAGCAGCGGCTCGCTCATCGCGAACCCGACGGACAGCCGCGGCTCGGCGGTGACCGCAGCCGCATCGGCCGGCACCGTGGCGAACACCGTGGCGTGCGGGCTCAGCACCCCGTCGGTGCCGCCTGACCAGACGAACGGCACCTGTGCGACCACGCCGGGCTCGCGGCTTCCCTGCGCCAGCAGCACTTCCCGGAAGGCGCGATCGGCCAGGATCCGGGTGTAATCGTTGACGCCGCCGTTGCCCTCGGTCTTGCCGATGACGGCGACGACCCGGTCTGCGTCCAGGATCCCGGCATCGATCAGCTTCGCCAGCTCGCTGGCGTCGGACACGTGATGCAGCGGCACTTTGCGCACTTCGATGGGGTCTGGCACGTCCGGTCCTTCCTCACTCACATCCAGTCGACGCTGGCGGACGTCGCTCCGCCAGCGAGCACGCGGTAGCCGGGTCCCCGGTCGAAGAACGGCTGCTCGGCCGGCCGCGCGCCGCGCTGGCTGTCCCGCAGTCCCCGCGTCGCCGCCTCGTCCGCGATCGGCTCACCGTCAGGGTCATCGCCGGGCCAGGTCAGGACCACGCCGTAGTCGGAGGCGGCCGCCGCGCGAGACACCTTGCCCCAGCGGACATCGCGCGCCACGAGGGCCGGATCTCGTTCGAGCGGGTCTCCCCAGCCGCCGCCGCCCGTGGTCCTGATGCGGATCAGCGTGCCGGCCGGGACGAACTCGCCGTCAGCCAGCGCGTCTACTTCTCGCTCGTCCGGGCCGCCCGGATCGACGGTCACGCTGAACGGGCGTCCGGCCCGGCCGCCGTTCACGCCCCAGCAGGACAGGATGGAGCGGTCAGCAATGGACATGAAGTACCCGTCCGCGCGCATCCGGAGGACCTTCTCGTAGCCGAGGCCGCCGCGGAACTTGCCGGGCCCGCCTGAGTCCACGGCGAGCCCGAGGCGCTCCACGAGGAGCGGGAACCGAGCTTCAGTGAACTCGGCAGGTAGGTTCCGCGAGTCGGGCACAACATGGATGGTGTCCTCACCGTCGGCGTAGTACCGGCCGCCAGACCCGCCGCCCAGCACCTCCCGCATCAGATACGGCTCGCCCGCCGAGGTCTGGCCGTACACGCCGGTATAGCGGATGGTCTCCTGATCGGCCGGCATCTGGCCGCCGACCGCCTTCGCCAGCACGCCGGCGAACACGCCGAGCAGCCGCAAGATGACGAACGTGCGGGCGTTCGTCGGCGCGGGGAAGACGGGAGTCAGCAGCGTGCCGGGCGGCGGGAAGCGCAGCTCCATCAGCTCGACGATGCCCTCGTTCACGTCAAGCTCGGCCATCCGCTCCGGGCTGTCCGCGAGGTTGCGCAGAATCGGTGCGAGCCACTTCGCGAGGAAGTTGCCCTCGGCATAGTTCGCGCAGTGGTTGATCGGACCCTTCGCCTGCGGGCCGGTCCCGCTGAAGTCAAGGATCAGCCGTGGCCCGCCAGGCTCGTCGGACGGTGTCCTCGTCAGCGTGATGCGCTGAGTATGCAGACGGGGCGGGTCAACCCCGTCATGCTCGGCGTAGTCCTCCCAGGTCCAGGTACCGACCGGGATCTTCGCCAGGATCTCCTGCCGGTACGTGCGCGTCGTGCTCGCGACGATCTCGTCGAAGCAGCCCTCCACGTCAGCCCGGCCATAGCGCTGGAACAGCTCGGCCAGCCGCCGCGCCCCGTGCAGGCAGGCTGAGCATTCGGCGTCCAGGTCGGCGGCCAGTGACTCCGGCATCCGCGAGTTCCGGGTCATGATGGTGAGCGCTGCCCGGTTGGGTACGCCCTCGTCCCAGAGCCTGATCGGCGGCACCATCAGCCCCTCGGAGAAGACGCTGGTGGCGTGGCTCGGCATCGATCCGGGCACCGCACCGCCGATGTCGTCGTGATGCCCGAAGGCCTGCACGAACGCGACGACCTCTGCCCCGCAGAACACCGGCACGGTCACGCACAGGTCGGGCAGGTGGCCGATGCCGCCTTCGGACAGGTACACGTCGTTGTGGAAGAACACGTCACCAGGCCGCATCGTCGGCAGCGGGAAGTCGCGCACGACCGGGTGGACGAGCGCGCTATAGGAGCGCCCGGTCAGCTTGCGCAGCAGGCGGTCGTGAATGCCAGCGCGGAAGTCGTGCGCGTCCCTGATCATCGGCGACCGCGACGTCCGCCCGATCGCGGTCTCGACCTCTTGCTCGATCGCAGCCAGGCTGCCGGTCACGATCTCCAGCAGCACCGGGTCGGCCGGCGCGTGCGGCTCCTCGCGCAGCGTGGGCAGCGCGGTCATGCTCGCCCGACCAGCAGGTTGCCGAACCCGTCCACTCGCGCGGCGAAGCCAGGATGCACGGGGATCGTGGCGCCGTACTCCTCGATGACGGCCGGGCCGGTCACCTGGTGTCCGGCGGCCAGCGCCGGGCGCCAGTAGATCAGTGTCTCGACCGGCTCGCGGTCCCGCCCGGGCGCTGCTGTCCGTCCGAAGACCACGGGCCGCCGCCCGGTGGTCGCCGCGGTGGCGTCGCCCTTCCCCGCCGCCAGCGGGGCAAGCCGCGGCCGCCGAATCGGGCCGATCCCGGTGACCCGCAGGTTCACCCACTCCACCTGCTGGCGGGGCTCGTCGCGGAAGTCGTAGCCGTAGAGCGCGCGGTGCGCGGCGTGGAAGTCCGCAGCAGCGTCCGCCGCCACGTCAGGACCCACCGGGCCAGCGCCCACCGGCACGCGGACCTCGAACGCCTGCCCGTAGTATCGCAGGTCTGCCGTCCGCGTCAGCCGGCCGACGCCGGAGCCGAAGCCCTGCAGGGTCAGGGCCTGCGCAGCGCGAGCTGCCAGCCCGGCGTAGGCGGCCTCCATCGCCGGGAAATCCAGCTCCGACTGCCGAGCCACGAACGTGCGCACGTAGTCGCTCCGGACGTCCACGGTGAGCAGCCCGAATGCCGACACGTTACCGGGGTTGCCCGGCACCAGCACGCCGCGCACGCCCAGGATCTCGATCAGCGCGCAGACCAGCAGTGACCCCGATCCCCCGAATGTCACCAGCGTGAAGTCACGTACGTCCAGGCCGCGCTTCACGGTGATCTGGCGGACCGCGTTGGCCTGATTCCAGGCGGACACCTCCAGGATTCCGGCAGCGCAGTCCAGCGCCGGAAGGCCAAGCTTCGCGGCGAGGTCAGTCAGGCCCGATCGGGCCGCGTCGATGTCCAGGGCGATCTCCCCGCCGAGCAGATGCGGCGGTATCCGGCCGAGCACGAGGTGAGCGTCGGTCACCGTGACATCACGGCCGCCCTTGCCGTAGCACAGCGGCCCCGGATCAGCGCCGGCCGACCGCGGCCCCACTTTGAGTGAGCCCTCCGGCGAGACCCAGGCGACCGAGCCGCCGCCCGCGCCGACGGTGACGACGTCCACCATGGGGATCTTCGACGGGTAGTCCCCGACCCGCCCCTCGGTCGTCAGGGCTGGCTCGCCGCCGACGACGACCGCCACGTCCGTCGAGGTGCCGCCGCCATCACAGGTGAGGACCGAGGTAACACCCGCGTTCTGCGCGATCATCGCGGCCCCGACGGCGCCCGCGGCCGGCCCGCTCAGCACCGTCGCGATCGGCCGGCCAATAACCTCCGCGGCTGTCGCCACGCCGCCGCTCGATGTCATCACGTGCAGTGGCATCGGGTCGGCGCGCACGGCCGCGAGCCGCTCTGCTATCGCGCCCAGGTACCGTGCGACGCGAGGCTTGACGGCGGCGTCGACCAGCGTGGTCATCGACCGCTCGTACTCCCGGTACTCGGGCAGCACCCGGCACGACAGCGAGACGACCGCGCCGGGATGCTCGCGCGCCAGCACGGCTGCCATCCGCTCCTCGTGCGCGGGGTTGGCGTAGGAGTGCAGGAAGCAGACGCCGAGGGTGTCGATGCCGCGGTCACGGAACGACCTGGCCACGGCTGCCGCCTGTGCCTCGTCGAACGGCCGCAGCTCAGCGCCGGTGTGGTCGAGCCGTCCCGCAACTGTGGCAACCCGGTCCGGCGGCACGATCCGGTCCGGCTTGACCCAGAAGTACGAGTTGCCGTAGCCGTCCGGCACCGACTGCCGGGCGATCTCCAGCATGAACTCATAACCCTCGGTGGTGACGAAGCCGAGCCGGCCGATGTCGCCAGCCAGCAGCTGGTTGGTGGCGATCGTCGTCCCGTGGCTGACCGACGCGATCGCACCGGGATCGGCCCCGAGCTGGTCGAGGATCTTCGCCAGCCCGGTCATGAAGCCCTGCGCCGGGTCCGCCGGAGTCGTCGGTGTCTTCGTCACCGTGACCGCACCGGTGATCTCATCGAACGCCACGACGTCGGTGAACGTCCCGCCGGTATCAATCCCGATGCGAAGGCGAGGGCGGCGCATCGCGATCTGGTCAGCCGGCATGCGGCAACCCAGCAGGAAACGTAGCCGCCTGAGCACCCGGCCGGTCGTGAGCCTGCCGCAGTTCGAAGAGGTCAGACGGCGACAGGGGCATGGACAGGATCGGGATGCCCTCGGCGTCCTCTATTGCGGCAGCCAGTGTCGCGGCGCCGGGAATGACGCCCGCTTCGCCAGCGCCCTTGACGCCGAGCGGGTTCAGCGGTGACGGCGTCTCCAGATGGTCAATCTCGATCGCGTGCGGCACCTCACTCACATACGGCATGAGGAAGTCCATGAACGATGCATTGACCAGCTGGCCGGATTCGTCGTAGGCCATCCGCTCGTAGAGCGCGCCGCCGACGCCCTGTGCGACACCGCCGTGGATCTGCCCTTCGACGATCATCGGGTTGATAAGCGGGCCGCAATCGTGCACCACGCAGTACCGCAGGATCCTGACCTCGGCGGTATCCGGGTCGGTCTCCACGATCGCGGCGTGCACGCCGCTGGCAAACGTGGAGCGCACCGGTGAGAAGAAGGCGCGGCCCTCGATCCCCGGCTCATCGCCCGGGGCGACCGGGGGCCTGTCCGGGTCGCCGCCGCCGGCGAACTGAGTCGCGGCCTTCGCCGCGTCGTCGAATGCGTACCGCAGCGGGTTGGACAGCACCGCGACCGTGCCGAGGCTCATGCCGCTGTCCGGATCGCCTTTCACCTGCACCTTGCCGTCGGTGATCTCCAGATCGCCGGCCGAGACCTCCAGCGCATCGGCGGCAACCCGCAGCGCCTTTTGCTTCGCCTTGCGGGCCGCCAGCGTCACCGCCGAGCCGCTCGTCACCGCCGTTCTGGACGCGAACGTGCCGACCGCGTAGCCGAAGCGCCGGGTGTCCCCGGTGACGACCTCCACATCGGTTAGCGGCACGCCGAGCGTGTCCGCTGCCAGCTGCGCCAGCGTGGTCTGGTGGCCCTGCCCCTGGCTGGTCAGTCCGGTCGCGACCTTGACCTTGCCGGATGTCTCGACCACGATGTGGGCGCCCTCGTACGGGCCGACGCCGGTGCCTTCGACGTAGCAGGCAAGTCCGATGCCGAGGCGCCGTCCCTCTGCTGCGGCGGCTTGCTTCAGCTGCGGGAACTTGTCCCAGCCGACCAGGTCCTTGATCTTGGCGAGCATCGCCGGGTAGTCGCCTGAGTCGTAGCTGAGCGGACGGCCGTCCTGGAAGATCAGGCCCTGGTCGTAGGGCATCTCGTCGGGCTGGATGAAGTTGCGCTCGCGCACGACTGTCCGGTCGAGCTCCAGGGCCGCTGCGATCGCATCCATCGTGCGCTCCATCACGAAGCAGCCATGCGGCCGGCCAGCGCCTCGGTACGGCGTGACCAGGACCGTGTTGGTGTACAGCGAGTCGAACTCCACCCGGTACGCGCCCGGCTTGTACGGCCCGAGCAGCTGCGTCGAGGTCACGATCGGCACGATCAGCCCGTACGGCACGTAGGCCCCGTTGTCATGCCAGAACCGCACGTCCAGGCCGAGGATCCGGCCGTCGTCGTCGTAGCCGACTGTGACGTGATGGTGCTGGGCGCGCTCATGCGCACTGGCGACGAAGTGCTCGCTGCGGTCCTCGGTGAACTTGACCGGGCGGCCGAGCTGCCGCGCCGCCCACGGCACGAGGACCTCCTCCGGCCACGGATGGACGATCTTGACGCCGAAGCCGCCGCCGACATCGGGCGTGATCACGTCGACCTGTGCCAGGTCGAGGCCGAGCTTGGCCGCCACCGCGGCTCGCACCCCGGTCGAGGTCTGGGTGGACGTCCACAGCGCAAGTCGCTGGGACTGCTCGTCCCACCGGGCCAGCACGCCGCGGCCCTCGAGCGGGGTGGACGCTGACCGCTCGATGTCGAGGTCGAGCTCGAGCACGTTCGGTGCGGCCGCGATCGCCGCCGCTGTGTTGCCGCGCTCCTGCACCGCGTTGGCCGCCAGGTTGCCCGGAACGTCGTCGTGCACGAGTTGCGCCGCCGCGCGGGCCGCGGGCAGCCCGACGACTGCGGGCAGTGGCTCGTAACTCACATCGATGAGGTCAGCGGCGTCCTCGGCCAGGTACCGGTCGGCCGCGACCACCATGACCACCGCCTCGCCGACGTGGTTGACCTCGCGGTGAGCGAGCGGGTACGGCGTGCGGCCATGGGTGAGCGCCGGATGCGGGATCAGCAGCGGCAGCGGCTCGGCCAGCCGCGGGGGCAGGTCGTCGTAGGTATAGACCGCGACCACGCCAGGCGCCGCGACAGCCTGGCTGACATCGGTGCCGGTAATCCGCGCGTGCGCGTGCGGGCTGCGGACGAACGCGGCGGCAAGCGCATCCGGGCCGAGGTCGTCAAGGTAGGCGCCGTGACCGCGGAGCAGCCGGTCGTCCTCGACCCGCTGCACGCGAGCACCGAACAAGGAGCTCATGCCGGCCCAGCCGGTGCTGCCGCCCGCATGAGCTCGGCTGCCCGGTGCACCGACGCCAGAATGTTCTGGTACCCGGTGCACCGGCAGAGGTTGCCGCCGATCATCTCGCGTGCCTGACCGTCATCGGGATCAGGATTCTCCCGCAGACCCGCGGTGATCGTGGTGAGGAAGCCAGGCGTGCAGAAGCCGCACTGGAGACCATGACATTCGCGGAAGGCCTGCTGCACGGGTGACAACCCGCTGCCGGGCTCCGCGAGGCCCTCGACCGTCGTGATGCTCGCGCCCTCGGCGCTCACTGCCAGCAGCAGGCAAGAGCGAACCGGTGCTCCGTCGAGCAGGACCGTGCAGGCCCCGCAGACCCCGTGCTCGCAGCCTACGTGCGTACCTGTCAGCCCCAGGTCGTGCCGGAGGCAGTCGGACAGCAGCCGCCGGGCCGGGACCCGGACCGTGCGCACCTCGCCGTTCACAGTCAGGCGCACCTCGTGCAGTTCCTCACCGGGCGGCTTCGCTCCGGGCAGGTCGCCAGCAGCGCTCACGCGGCAGCCTTCTCCCGCGCGTCCGCGACTGCCTCGGCGAGCGCGCGCTCGGTCAGCACTCCGGCCAGGTGACGGCGATAGGCCACCGTCGCGTGCATGTCAGCGCCGGGCGCGAGCCGCGCGCGAGCGAGGCGGGCCGCAGCCGGGAAAGAGGCGGCGTCGGCGCCATGACCGGCGACCGCATCGGTGAGGTCGACCACAACCGGGGCGGGCCCGACAGACAGGTAGGCGGCCCTGGCGCCGCCGACACTTCCGTCGGTTCCAAGCCAGGCGAGCACCGCCACACCGCAGACCGCATAGTCACCGCGCCGTCGGCTGATCTCGGCAAACCCCGTGCCCGCGAGCGCCGTGCCCGCAGCGGCCGGCCGCACCGGAAACCGGACCTCGAGCGCAAGCTCGCCCGGCTGCACGTCCGACTCGAGCGGTCCGAGGAAGAATTCCCCCGCTGGGATCGACCGTTCGCCCGCCGCACTCGCCACGCGGACCTCACCCGAGAGCAGTGCGAGAACTGCCGGCATCTCCCCGGCCGGGTCGGCATGCACGATGCTGCCCACGGTCGTACCCCGGTTGCGGATGGCCGGGTGTGCGACAAACCTGAGGGCCTTGCCCAGCAGCGGCTGCGCGGCTGCCGCTGCCTTGCTCGTCAGCACGTCGGTGTGCCGGGCCAGCGCGCCGACGCAGACCTGACCGTCGGCCACCCGGACGTAACTCAGCTCGGTCAGCCGGTTGATGTCGACCAGCACGTCGGGTGAGGCCAGCCGCATGGACATCAGCGGCACCAGGGACTGGCCGCCCGCGAGCACCTTGGCTTCCGCGTCCACCGTCGCCAGCGCGACCAGCGCCTCGGCCACGGACTCCGGCCGTGTGTAGCCGACCGGCCGCGGCTTCATGACGTGTCTGACCTAGCCGTCAAGTCCATAGCGCGACGGTACGCTGCCGAAGGCGTCACCGAAATATTCTTCTGCGAGCGGATGGCAAGACGTGACTTACCTGGCGGCAGCCAGCAGCGCCCTGCGGTCGGTCCTTGCCGGGCCAGCGCGGCCAGCCATGCTGCTCGGCCTGACTCGCGGGGCGCTCTACCTGCGCAGCTGCGAGCCGCCCGGAGCTCTCGCCGTGCTCTCCCACGACTCGGTGCGGCTGCCGTGCGGCGCACTGCTTGCGACGACGAGCGCCGAGCAGCCGCTCACCGCGCTGGCCCCGCCTGGATCGGCCGCATTCGTCGTCGGCGACGGCGCGGTGACCTGGACCGGGCCGGCCGGGCCGGTAGTGGTGCGGGCAGTCCGGGAGTGGAAGCCGGCCCGGCCGGCCCGCGGCGAGGTGTCCGCCGCCGCGCTCGCGGCCGTGCGCGATGCCCTCGTCAGAGTCGATCCCGGCGTCGACGTTCGGCTGTCAGACCTGGGACCGGCGGCCAGCGACGAATCTGCCAGCGTCGCGCTGGCAAGACACCTGCTCGGCCGCGGTCCGGGGCTTACCCCAAGCGGCGACGACGTGCTGGCCGGGTTCCTGGCAGGCGCGACCGCATTCGGTGTTGAGGCGGCCGCGCTGCGCAGTGGCATCGCAGCCCTGGCTCCGAGCCGCACGACAACTCTCTCGGCGGCGCTGCTCTGGCACGCCGCACGCGGAGAGTGCATCGACGAGGTCGCCGCGCTCGCCGCTACGCTGACCAGCCGGACTCATGGATGCCTGTCTGGTGGGGTGATAGCCCCACCAGACAGGCATTCACGCACCCGGCACGCGGTCAGCCGGCTCGTCAGCGTCGGCCACAGTTCCGGCGCGGCCCTCGCGTGCGGCCTGCTGGCGGCAGCCGAAGCCGCGCTGGCACGGCGGGAGGTGGGGGCAGCATGAGCGTTGAGAATGTCCAGACCAGGCCTGGCTACGCGGACTCGGTCACCCTGATGCGACTCAGCGCGGATGTTCGGCAGGTCAGTGGTGTCCGGGCGGCGCTGGTCGCGATGGCCACCGAGCTGAACGTCGGCCTGCTGGACGAGATGGGTTTTCAGGCGAAGACCGACATCCAGCCTGACCGCCTGCTGATCGCCGTCCGAGCCGACGACGACGCGGCGGTCGACAGCGCGCTTGCCGTGGTCAGCGCGGCGCTCTTTGCCCGGTCGGCCGGTGAGTCCGTCGCTGCCGGCAGCCCGGAACAGGCGCCGCGTACGACGACGGCCGCGGTACGGGCGAGCGGGCCGGGGCTGGCGCTGATCTCCGTGCCGGGACGCTACGCGTTCGCCGAGGCGATGGACGCGCTCGACGCCGGCTGTGACGTCATGATCTTCTCCGACAACGTCCCGGTCGAGCAGGAGATTTTGCTCAAGGACATCGCGGCGCAGCGCGGCCTGATCGTCATGGGCCCCGACTGCGGCTCGGCGGTCGTCGGCGGTGTCGGACTCGGCTTCTCGCATACGCTCCGCGCCGGGCCGGTGGGCATGGTTGCCGCGTCCGGGACCGGTGCGCAGCAGATGCTGTGCCTGCTCGACTACGCGGGCACCGGGGTCAGCGCCGCGCTGGGTGTCGGCGGCCGGGACCTGTCCGCGGCCGTGGGCGGACGCTCGGCTCGCGCTGCCCTCGCCGCGCTGGATGCCGACCCTGGCACCGAGCTGATCATCCTCGTGTCGAAGCCGCCGGCTGCGGACGTGGCGGCGCGGCTGCGCGACTTCGCCATGAGTCTCGCCACGCCGGTTCAGTTCGCCCTTATCGCGCCCGGTGAGCCGGATCTGACCGCGGCCACCGAGACCGCGCTGCGGACGCTTGGCCTGCCGGTCCCCGCGTGGCCTAGCTGGCCTGCTCACGACGGGCCGCATTCCGGTGGCGCGCTCCGCGGGCTGTTCTCCGGCGGCACGCTGTGCGACGAGGCCATGGTGATCGCAAGCGACCGGCTCGGCCCGATCCGATCGAACATTCCGCTGCGGCCGGAGTGGCGGCTCGCGCCCCGGACGCCGACGGCGGGACACGTCATGATCGACTTCGGCGACGATGAGCTGACAGTGGGCCGCGCGCACCCGATGATCGACCAGTCACTCCGGCTTGAGCGCCTTGCGGCCGAGGCTGGCGATCCGGCGGTCGGTGTCATCGTGCTCGATGTCGTGCTCGGTCATGGCGCCCACCCGGATCCGGCGGCTGAGCTGAGTCCGGCGATCGCGACCGCGCAGGCCCGCGGGCGAGCAGCCGTCGTCGTGTCGCTGATCGGCACCAAATCCGACCCGCAGGACCTCGGCCGCCAGGCGGCGACCTTGCAGGCCGCCGGCGCGCACGTGTTCGCGTCCAACGCGGCGGCGGCCCGGTTTGCCTGCGACCTGGTCGCGCCATGACCGACCTGCTGCGGCGGAAGCCGCACATCATCAGCACCGGGCTGGCGCTCCTCGCGGACGCAGCCCGGGGGCAGGCTGCGAGGGTCACCCCGGTCGACTGGGCGCCGCCGATGGCCGGGGCGACTGACGGCCTCGTTTCCGTCCTGGGCGACCAGCGCCGGATCGCAGCCAATGCGCTCGCCGTGGAGCGGATGCTCGCGGTACGGGCGCAGCTGGTCGACGTCGTGCGGGCGGGCGCCGCGCTGGACCTGCAGCCCGGTGAGTTTCTGCACGCCGGGCCGCCGGTGACATGGGAGCGGGCGGCGGGCCCGCTGCGCGGGGCGCTCATGGGCGCGGCCGTCTTCGAGCGACTCGCCGACACGCCCGAGGCCGCGGCACAGCTGGCCGGCCAGGGCGCGTTTGCGCTCGCGCCCTGTCATTCGCGCAGCGCGGTCGGCCCGATGGCGGGTGTGATCTCACCGTCAATGTGGCTGTTCGTACTGGCGGACCCGGCCACCGGCCGGCGTACCTACTGCTCACTCAACGAAGGGCTTGGCAAGGTACTGCGGTACGGCGCCTTTTCCCCCGACGTGCTCGAGCGGCTGCGCTGGATGTCCGAGGTGCTCGGCCCGCTGCTCGCCGCGGCCGTGCGGCGACGCGGGACGGTGGACGTGACCTCGATCCTCGCCCAGATGGTGCAGATGGGCGATGAGGGCCACAACCGGAACCGGACCGGCACGCTCATGCTGCTGCGCGACCTGCTGCCGACGATGATCGAGTCTGGCGTCGCGTCGGCCGACGTGGCTCGTGCGGCGGCATTCATAGGCGGCAACGACCACTTCTTCCTGAACCTGGCGATGCCGGCCTGCAAGCTGGCGCTCGACGCCGCCCGTGACATCCCTGGCGCAACGATGGTCGTCGCGATGGCGCGCAACGGCACCGACTTCGGCATCCAGGTAGCCGGAACCGGTGACCAGTGGTTCACCGCTCCCGCGCTGACGCCGAAGGGCCTCTTCCTTGGCAGTTACGGCCCGCAAGATGCCAGCCCGGACATCGGCGACTCGGCCATCACCGAGACAGCCGGGCTCGGCGGGTTCGCCATGGCTGCGGCGCCCGCGATCGCGGCACTCGTCGGCGGCACTGCTGCCGACGCGCTGGCCACGACGCGGCGCATGTACGAGATCACGCTGGCCGAGCATCCGCTGTTCCGGGTGCCAGCGCTGGAGTTCCGCGGTACGCCGGCCGGCATCGATGTCACACTGGTCGCGCGAACCGGCATCCTGCCCCAGATCAACACGGGCATGGCCGGCAAGATCGCCGGAACTGGCCAGGTCGGCGCGGGGCTCGTGACGCCGCCGCCTGAGGTCTTCCTCGCCGCGCTGGATGCGCTGGCCCGGGCAGCCTAGGTCTTGGGGCGTGCCCGCGAGGCGGCGCGGCTGATAGCTGAGCTGCGTGACGCGGCTATCCGGCCAGCAGCTCGCTGACGGCATCGCGCAGCGGCTCCATCAGGCCGGCTGCTCGTGCTCTGGCGGCGGCCAGATCGCCGTCCGGGACTGGCTCGACGACTTCCAGGTATGCCTTGATCTTGGGCTCGGTGCCGCTTGGCCGGATGACGACCCGGCCGCGGGCCAGCCGGTAGGTGAGGACGTCGGCTGACGGCAGCTCGCTGGTTCCGCCGGTGAGGTCGTCGATCACGGTCACGGCCTGCCCGCCTAGCTCTGGCGGTGGCTGCGCTCGCAGCCCTGCCATCACGCCGACTGGTCTCGTGCTGGCCACGGTGACCTGCTCCGTCGCGTGCACGCCGTAAGTCGCTTCCAGGCCGTCGTAGACGTCAGTCAGCGACTCGCCGCGGGACCTTGCGACGGCGGCCAGCCCCAGCAGAGCGAGGGCCGCGCCGATGCCGTCCTTGTCCCGGACGACGTCAGTGACGGCGTAGCCGAGTGCCTCCTCGTACCCGAACGCGAAGCGGAGGCCCGGCCGCGAGTCGCCAGCTCGCATGATCCACTTGAAGCCGGTGAGCGTCTGCGCGTACTGCGCGCCTGATGCTGCGGCGATGCGCGATAGCAGCGTGCTCGACACGATGGTGGAGACGAGCAGGTCGCCGGCGGGCTCGGCAGACCTGCTCAGCAGGTACGCGCCAAGCAGGGCGCCGACCTGATCACCGGTGAGTCTCCGCCAGGTGCGGCGAGCCTCATCCGCGGGAACGGCGACGGCGAGCCGGTCCCCGTCAGGATCGTTGGCGATGACCAGATCGGCGCCGGTGCGCCGGCCGAGATCCATCGCCAGGTCGAGGGCACCCGGTTCCTCGGGGTTCGGGAACGCCACGGTCGGGAAGCCGGGGTCCGGTTCGGCCTGGGCCGCGACGACGTCGGGCGCCGGGAAGCCGGCCTGCTGGAACGCTCGCAGGGCCAGGCCGGCGGCGACACCATGCAGCGGCGTGTAGACATACCGCAGCCAGGCGGCACTGCGGGGTGCGGGCGAGAGCGCACAGACCGCGTCGAGGTAGGCGCGAGCAACCGCGTCGTCGTGCCGGGTGATGAGCGGACTGTCCGGGCCGGCGAGCGGAATGCCGCTGAGCGGTCCGAGCTGACCGATCGCGGCCTGGATCTCGGCATCGGCCGGCGGGACGATCTGCGCGCCGTCGCTCAGGTAGAGCTTGTAGCCATTGTCGGCGCGCGGATTGTGGCTGGCAGTGATCATGACGCCGGCCGCGGCCCGGAGGTCCCGGACGGCGAAGGCGAGCAGCGGTGTCGGCTGCTGTGGCGGCAGCACGTGGACGCTGATGCCCGCGCCCGCCAGCACCCTGGCGGCCTCGTCAGCGAACTCGTCGCTGCGGTGCCGCGCGTCGCACCCGATGACGACTCCGCTCTCGGCATTCGCCGGATCGCGGTTGAGCAGCCAGCCAGCGAGGGCCGCCGTCGTCACCCGGACGATCGCGCGGTTCATCCGGTTCGGCCCGGCGCCGACAGCACCGCGCAGCCCCGCGGTGCCGAACTCGAGTCGTCCGGCGAACCGGTCCGCGAGCTCGGCCGCGGCGTCGGCGCTGTTGTCGGCGAGCAGCGCCGTCAGCTCGGCACGGTCAGCAGCATCGGGGTCGTCGGCGATCCAGGCAGAAACCCTTGCCTGCAGCTCACCTGTCATGGCGCTGTCACTCATCACGGCGTCAGCCCGGGCAGGATCTCGGCCAGCAGACTGCCCATCTGCACCGCCGCGTGCTGCCCGGCCGCAACGACCTCGGCATGATCGAGGGGCTGGTCGCTGATCCCGGCCGCGAGGTTGGTGACCAGCGACAGGCCCAGTACTGCCGCGCCGAGATGCCGGGCCGCAATGGTCTCCAGCGCGGTGGACATGCCGACGAGGTCCGCGCCGGCCGCCGCGAGCATGGCGATCTCGGCCGGGGTCTCGTAGTGCGGTCCGCGGAGCGCCGCGTACACGCCCTCCGCCAGACTGGGGTCGGCCGCCCGGGCGATGGCGCGCAACTTCGCCGAATAAGCCTGGGTCAGATCGGTGAACCGGGACGGATAACCGCCCGGCGGCGGCGGACCGGCCAGCGGCGACTGCCCGGTCAGGTTGATGTGATCGCTGATCAGGACCGCCTGACCTGGTCGCAGGCCGCGCCTGATGCCGCCGGCCGCGTTGGTGAGGACGACAACGCCGCAGCCAGCAGCAATAGCGGTCCGCACGCCGTGCACGATGGTGGCGACCGGGTGGCCCTCATACAGGTGCGTGCGGCCGAGGAACACCAGCACGCGGCGGCTGCCGGCCCGCACCGACCGGACGACCGCCACATGTCCTGGCACGGTCGGCCGGGCGAACCCGCCGAGCTCGGCCACCGGTACCTCAGCGTCGGGCCGCCCCAGCGCTTCCGCCGCGGGCGCCCAGCCGGAGCCGAGCACCACCGCGATGTCGTGCGAGTCCGCGCCGGTCAGCCGTGCCAGCTGTCCGGCGCTGGCCTGCGCCGCTGCGTAAGGATCTGTCATCCCGTCGGCTACCTTCGTCATCCGATTCGCTCGAGGACCAGGTCTGCACACTCCGGCGGTTCAGGCCCGATCTCGATCGCGCCCTCGAGCCCCTCCCGCGCGCGGGCGAACCGGCCTGGATCATCGCCGCGAAGCTCGAGCACCGGCTGCCCCGGTGCGATCGCATCGCCGGGCTTGGCCAGGCAGATGACGCCGGCGGTCGGCGAGACCGGGTCTTCCTTCCTGGCCCGGCCCGCGCCGAGGCGCCAGGCCGCCACGCCCACCGCGCGGGCGTCCAGACGGCGCAGCCAGCCACTGCGCAGCCCGGCACCCGATGGTGCTGTGACGAGCTCGGTGCGCCGTGCCGACGGCAGCGGTGCGTCCGGATCGCCACCCTGGGCTGTGATCATCGCCAGGTAGCGCGCCAGGGCGCGGCCGTCCTCGATCGCCGCAGCAGGATCACCGGCCAGGCCTGCCAGCCGCAGCATCTCGGCGGCAAGCGCCAGCGTGACCTCCAGCAGGTCGGCCGGGCCGTGGCCGCGGAGCGCCGCAACGGACTCCTCGACCTCGACCGCGTTGCCGACCGCGTGACCGAGCGGAGTATCCATCCGGGTGAGCAGAGCGCTGGTCCGCACGCCGTGGGCGTTGCCAAGCTGCACCATGGTCTCCGCGAGCGTGCGGGCCGAGGTCAGGTCGCGCATGAACGCGCCGCTTCCGACTTTGACATCGAGAACAAGCGACCCCGTTCCCTCAGCAATTTTCTTGGCCATAATCGAGCTGGCAATAAGCGGGATGGATTCCACCGTGCCGGTCACGTCGCGGAGGGCGTAAAGCCGGCGGTCGGCCGGTGCGAGGCCGTCGCCCGCCGCGCAGATCACGCAGCCGGTTGAGGCCAGCACTGCGGTGATGTCGGCGTTCGAGAGCGACGCCCGCCAGCCGGGAATCGACTCCAGCTTGTCCAGCGTGCCGCCGGTGTGGCCGAGGCCGCGCCCGGACAGCTGCGGCACCGCCGCGCCGCAGCTCGCGACCAGGGGCGCCAGGACCAGCGACACCTTGTCCCCCACGCCGCCAGTGGAGTGCTTGTCCACGGTGGGCGCGGTCAGACCGCCGAGGTCCAGCCGCTCGCCGGAGCTGATCATCGCTTCGGTCCACGTCATGAGCTCAGCGGAGTCCAGGCCGCGGAAGAAGATGGCCATCAGCAGCGCGGCCATCTGCTCGTCCGGGATGCTGCCGGTCGTGTAGCCGGCGATCAGCCAGCGGATGTCGGCTGGCGCCAGCCGCCCGCCGTCGCGCTTGGTCCGGATCAGGTCGACGGCGTCAGGCATCGCGGCTGCCGCGATCGCTTCGGCTGGCCAGGTCGCGGGCATCAAAGGCACCCGGTAGCAGGTCGCCGAGGCGAAGCGGCGCGCCGTCGGCGTCGAGCAGCAGATCAGGGCCGCCGGCCTCGAGGAGCAGCTGACGGCAGCGTCCGCACGGCATCAGCGGCGCGCCGTCGCCGGCCACGACGCTGACCGCGACCAGGAATCCGGCCCCCGCCGCGTGCTGTGCGCTGACCAGCCCGCACTCCGCGCAGAGGGTGAGACCGTAGGACGCGTTCTCCACATTGCACCCGGTCACCAGCGTGCCGTCGCGGTCCACTCCCGCCGCGCCGACCTGAAGACCCGAGTAGGGCGCGTAGGCACGGCCGGCTGCACTGGTGGCAGCCGCTCGCAGCGCTGGCCAGTCGACGTTCATCTGACTCACCCGGTCGCGCGTCATGCCTTGACGTACGGCTGGCCGTCGGCCTTCGGTGGCCGGACTTTGCCCACCAGCCCCGCCACGGCGATGATCGTTGCGACGTACGGCGCCATGTTCATGATCGGCGCCGGCAGGACTGGATTGACTGTCGGCAGCACGAGGGCCATTTCCTCGCAGAAGCCGAACAGCAGCGCCGCGGCGAGCGCACCGAGCGGAGTCCACCGCCCGAAGATCAGCGCCGCAAGCGCGATGTATCCGAAGCCTGAGCTGATGTCCTCGATAAAGACGCCGCCCGAGCCGATGGTCAGGAAGGCGCCGCCGATGCCGGCCAGCAAGCCGCCGAGTATGACGTTGCGGTACCGGATCCACAGCACCCTGATCCCGACTGTGTCAGCCGCCGTCGGATGCTCGCCGACCGCGCGGACCCGCAGCCCCCAGCGAGTGCGGAAGAGGGCAACCTGGACGGCGATGACCGCGATGTAGGTGATGTACAGGAAGACGTTCGAGTCGAAGAAGATCGGGCCGATGACCGGGATCTGGCTGAGCCCGGGAATCTTGAAGTTGGCGAACGTGATTCCGGTGTTGTAGTTCGGGTTCGTGGCCATCAGCCGGTTGTACAGGTAGTCCGTCATCCCGAGCGCCAGCACGTTCAGCACCACGCCCAGCACAATCTGGTCCATCAGGAAGGCGATCGCGAACACCGCGAGCAGCAGCCCGACGAGGCCGCCGGCCAGCGATCCGGCCACCAGTCCCACCCACAGGCCACCGAAAGCGCTCGCCACGATGGCGGCAGTAAAGGCACCGAACAGCAGCTGGCCCTCGATCGCGATGTTGATCACGCCGGACCGCTCGCAGAGGCAGCCAGCCAGGGCGCCGAGGATGAGCGGAATCGCCTCGGTGAAGGTGCCCTGGGAGATGATGATCACGTTGAGCGGGATGGCGCTCGCATCGGCCCAGCACAGCAGCGCGAGCAGGAAGCACGCCAGCGCGCCGGCGATGGCCCACCGCTTCGCCAGGCGGCCGAACGGTACCGTCGCGCGCAGGACGCCCAGCCCGATGGCAATCGCGCCGAGCAGGTAGCACGCGGGCGCGGCCGGAATCCTGATCACCGGAATCCTGACCCCGGCGCCGCTCTGGGACAGCTCGAATCCGGCATCCCCGGAGTGAGCCAGCATGCCGAAGACCAGGATGTTAATCAGTCCGATGACGACGAAGGTGACGGCCGCCACGTGCCTGCGTTCGGTGGTCAGCGGCGCTCGGATCGCTGCGACGAGCGTGGTCACCCGTTCCATCCCTTCGCAACGGCCTCCATGCCGGTGCCTGCCGTGGACCGCAGCCGGAACACGGCGCGGATCAGTGCGGGCGCGGCGACGAACAGGACGATGAGCCCTTCGAGCACCTGGACGATGTCGGCTGGGACCTGGCCGAGCGTGGCCGCCTCCACGTAGGTGCCGCCCACGTGCAGGGCACCGAAGAGCAGCCCGCCCAGCACGACGCCCACGGGCTTAGCCCGGCCGAGCAGCGCAACGGTGATGCCGTCTGGCCCGTAGGTGCCGTAGCTGTTGAAGGTGAGCTGGGTGTTCGTCCCCTGGACGATCGCGGCGGCAGACAACCCGGCGAGGCCCCCGGCCAGCAGCATGACGAGGATCCAGGACCGCTCCACATTGATGCCCGCCGTCCGCGCGGCGCTGGGGCTGGCGCCCACGGTGCGGAACTGGAATCCGGTCGTGGTGCGGGACAGCAGCCAGGCAACCGCAACCGCCGACCCGACGGCGATCAGGAAACCTATGCCGACCTGCGGCGGAGGGCCCCCAACGTGGGCCAGGTTGGCGTCGTTCGCAATGAACGGGGCGATCTGGTTCGTCTGGCCCGGCTGCTGCAGCATGGCCGGGTGGGACAGCAGATACTGCAGCAGGTCATACATGACGTAGTTGAGCATGATCGTGACGATGACCTCGTGCGCGCCGGTCCTGGCCTTGAGGAAACCGACGCCCCAGCCGATGACGGCGCCGCCCACGAACGCGCCGATGACGCAGACGATCACGTGGATTACCGGCGGCAGGCTCACGCCGAAGCCCAGCCAGGTCGCCACGACAGCGCCGCCCACCCACTGGCCGGCCGCGCCGATGTTGAACAGCCCGCACCGGAACGCGATCGCCACCGATAGCCCGGTCAGGATGAGCGGCGTGGCCTGTGCGCAGGTCGAGGACAGCGGATAGAAGATGGCCGCGATCGAACCGCCATGGAAGGCCGCGCTGACGGTCGACGGGTTGACGATCGCGCCCTCGAACATCTGCGAGTACGCAAACGACACCGAATCCCATGTCTCCCGCAGCGCATAGCCGGGGACGGTGAAGAACGCGCTCCATGCCCGGGTCACCACCGGGTCGCTGAACACGATCAGGATGCCGCCGACGATCATCGCCAGGAAGATCGCGAGGATCGTGATGACCGGCGAGCTGCCTTGTGTGATCGCCTGGATGATCACGGCTCCGGTCAGCCGGGCACGCGATCTCGCCGGGCCGGGCGGCGTGCCAGAGTCGGCGGTCCCGGCAGGCTCGGTCGGCCCCGTCGGCCCTGGCGCCGGGATGTCAGTCACTGCGTCGGCTCCTCGCTTCGCGGCGCGGACTCGGCGGGATCGGCGGCCCGCGGGTCCGGGATCTGCAGGATCTCGTCGGCGTCCGGAGTGTGCGCGCCCTCGCCAGCTGCGTTTCCGGCACCGGCTCCGGCCTCGACCCCGGTCCCCGTCCCGGCGCCGGCCATGAGCAGGCCAAGCTCCTGCTCCGGTATGTCCGGCGCGCACATGCCGACGACCTTGCCCTCGTACATGACGGCGATCCGGTCGGAGAGCGCGTAGATCTCGTCGAGCTCGGACGACACGATGACGACCGCGACGCCCTGGTCGCGCTGCTTGACGATCTCCGAGTGCACGAACTCGATCGACCCCACATCCAGTCCGCGGGTTGGCTGGCTCGCGAGCAGCAGCTTGTTCGGCCGGCTCAGCTCCCGCGCGACGACGACCTTCTGCTGGTTCCCGCCGGACAAGGTACCGGCCGAGGTCATGATGGACGGCGTCCGGACGTCGTACTCCTCGACCAGATGCAGGGCGGCCGTCCGCACGGCGTCATTGCTCATGACGATGCGCCGGGCGTAAGGCGGCTGATCGTAGACGTCGAGCACCAGGTTGTCCGCGACCGGGAACGCCCCCACCAGGCCATCCTCCTGCCGGTCCTCGGGGATGTAGCCGATGCCGGCGCGGAGCCGGTCGTGTGTGCTCGCGGCGGCGATGTCCGCGCCATCGAGCAGCACGGAGCCGGTCGAAGACCGGAGGCCCATGAGCGCCTCGCATAGTTCTGTCTGCCCGTTACCCTGCACTCCTGCGATGCCGAGGATCTCCCCGGCTCGTACGTCGAAGGAGATGGAGTCAACGGCCGTGCCACCGTGCTCATCGGGTACGGTCAGGTCGCGAACATCCAGCACGACTCCGGCCGGCTGGGCCGGCTCCTTGCTGACCCGGAGCTGGACGGAGCGGCCGACCATGAGGGCCGCCAGCTCAGTGTCGCTGGTGCTCGGCGGCCGCGAGCCGACCACCCGGCCGCGACGAAGCACCGTGATGTCGTCCGCGATGGTCTGAACTTCGCGCAGCTTGTGCGAGATGAAGATGATCGACCGGCCGCTGTCCCGCAGCTGCCGCATGATCTGGAACAAGTCCTCGGTCTCGCCCGGAGTCAGGACGGCCGTGGGCTCGTCCAGCACCAGGATGCTGGCGTCGCGCAGCAGCGCCTTGATGATCTCGACCCGCTGCTGCACGCCAACCGGAAGATCCTCGACGTAGGCGTCAGGATCGACGCGCAGCCCGAACCGCTCCGAGAGCTCCCGGACCGAGTTCCTGGCCCGGCGGCGGTCCAGCAGGCCCGGCGAGGGCACGCTGAGGCTCGGCAAGTGCAGACGGCGGATCGCCCACTCGGGCACCCCGAGCCGGCTGATGGGCTCCGCGCCGAGCGTCACGTTCTCCGCCACCGTGAAGACCGGGACGAGCATGAAGTGCTGGTGCACCATGCCCACTCCGGCGCTGATCGCGTCCTTGGGTGAGCGAATGTGCACGGGCTGATCGTCGATGACGATCTCGCCCTCGTCCGGCTGCAGCAGCCCGTAAAGGACATTCATCAGGGTCGTCTTGCCGGCGCCATTCTCTCCAAGCAGCGCCATGATCTGGCCCGGCTGGACCACAAGGTCGATGTGGTCGTTGGCGATAAGACTGCCGAATCGCTTGGTGATACCACGCAGCTCAAGCTTCACCGGCTGTCTCCATGTGAACTGCCCGTCCGGCTGCCTGGCGGTGACCAGGCAGCCGGACGGCTCATCCGAGTGTTACTTTGCGATCGATCCGATCCGGGATCAGACCGGGCTCTTCGTGGCCGGATTGATCTTGCCCTGCTCGATCTCCGTCTCAAGGGTCTTGATCTCGGCCTGCAGCGACGCCGGAACCTGCGATGCCAGCATGTGGTACGGCGACAGCACCGCACCGCCGTTGGCCAGCGTCCCGATGTAGGTGCCGCCAGAGAACTTGTTGTCGGCCGCCGAGAGCACCGCGGTCTTCACCGCCTCGGTGATGCCCTTGGTCACGCTAGTGAGCATGTACTTGCAGTACTGGGCTGCGCTGATGCAGCCATCGGTGTCCACCCACTCCATCAGCACGTCCTTGCCGGACGAGTCGGCGGTCTGGATAGCCTTCGCGGTGCCGAGGCCGACACCGCCGGCCACCGGGAAGATGACGTCCGCACCGTCGCCGATGAACGTGTTCGTCAGGTTCTGGCCCGCGCCGACATTGGTGAAGTTGCCGATGAAGTCACCCTTCTGGGTCTTCTCGTCCCAGCCGAGGACCTTGACATTGGCGTGATTGTGCTGGTTGTAGTACTGGACTCCGTCCCAGAAGCCATCCTCGTAGATGGTCACTGTGCCGAAGTTCTCGCCACCGTAGGTCGCGACGATGTGCGACTTGGACATCCCGGCCGCCAGGTAGCCGCCGAGGAAGCCGTCCTGGACCGTGTTGAACACCAGCTGGTCGATGTTGTCTTCCTTCGTGCCGGTCAGGCACTCGGAGGCATACGAGCAGTCGACGATCGCGAACTTCTGGTTCGGATTGGCCTTGGCCGCGGCCTCGGTGGCGTCCGCCATCAGGAAGCCGACCGTCACGATGATCCCGCACTTCTTGCCGATGAAGGTGCTGATGTTCGACGCGTAGTCGGCTGACGTCGTCGACGGCAGGTAGGTGACCTGGATCTTGCTGGGGTCAGTGGCAGCGGCCGCCTGCATGCCTTCCCATGATGACTGGTTGAACGACTTGTCGTCGATGCCGCCAGTGTCGGTGACCATGCAGCCGAGGAACTTGCTGGCCGTCGTAGCGGTGGACGCGGGACTGGACGCTCCGCTGCTGCCCGACGGCGCACTGCCACAGGCGGCGGCCAGCAGGGCAACCGCGCCAAACGCGACGACGGCCCTCATGGTGATTCTCACGGATACCTCCTCAGTGGGGACGGCTCGGGCCGTCCGGAAGGTCCGCCGGCTTGGTGCCCGGTACCCGGCCGGCTGGGGTAAGTCGTCCCGGATGTCCCCCCCGGGATTGCCCGAAATCTAGTCCTGGCGCCGCCGCCGGGGAAGCGTGATATCCCAGACCAGACCCCGATGTTGCGGAATCGAGACCGTGCAGGACCGAACCTCACCGTCCTTCGTGACCTGCATTCGAGCACGCCGGGTCACAATGACGACATGTCGCTCACGGTCGAGGAGATCCGCCGCGTTCCGAAAGTGCTGCTGCACGATCATCTTGACGGTGGCCTGCGACCGCAGACAGTCGTCGAGCTGGCCAGGCAGACCGGGTACGGACCGCTGCCCGCCGACGACGCGGCCGGACTGGCCGCCTGGTTCGCGGCAGCGGCGCAGCGCGGCAATCTGGAGCAGTACCTGGAAGCGTTCCAGCACACCGTCGGCGTCATGCAGACGCGGGACGCGCTGATCCGGGTCGCTGCCGAGTGCGCTGAGGACCTGGCCTCCGACGGCGTCGTGTATGCCGAGGTCCGCTTCGCGCCCGAGCTGCACCTGGAGCGGGACCTCACGCTCGACCAGGTGGTGGAGGCAGTCCTTGACGGCTTCCGCCGCGGCAGTGCCAGCCGGAACAGCTCCGGCCGGAACATAACCGTCAGGGCGCTGCTGACCGCCATGCGCACCGCGGCCAGGTCCCTGGAGATCGCCGAGCTCGCCGTCAGGTACCGGGATGCCGGCGTCGTCGGATTCGACATCGCGGGTGCCGAAGCCGGCAACAGGCCGAGCCGTCACCTGGACGCGTTCCAGTACGTGGCTCGGGAGAACTTCCACATCACGATCCACGCCGGGGAGGGCTTCGGCCTCCCGTCGATCTGGGAGGCCCTGCAGTGGTGCGGTGCGCACCGGCTCGGCCACGGCGTGCGGATCGTGGACGACATCGAGGTGCCGGATCACGGCGAAGGCCATCCGTCGCTCGGCAGGCTGGCCAGCTTCGTCCGGGACCGCCGGGTCCCGCTGGAGATGTGCCCGACGTCGAACGTGCAGACCGGCGCGGTGGCATCGATTGCCGAGCACCCGATCGGGCTGCTCCGGGAGATGCTGTTCCGGGTCACGGTCAACACCGACAACAGGCTGATGAGCGGCGTCAGCCTGTCGTCAGAATTCCAGGCGCTGAGTGAGGCTTTCGGGTATGGCTGGCCTGACGTCGAATGGCTGACCATCAACGCCATGAAGAGCGCCTTCGCGCCGTTCGACGAGCGGCTGCGCATCATCAACACGGTGCTGAAGCCCGGCTTTGCCGAGGTCACAAGCCGTCCGGACGGCGTCGCACCCGCCGTGTCCGGCGCGCTCACCGGTAGCGTGTGACGCGTGGGGATAGAGACCGTGCCGCGCGGAGCGCCGCAGCGATGGACCTTCGAGCCGGGCGAGCAGGCAACATCCGATGCGGCCTTGCGCCAGCTGCTGCACGGCCTCCCCGGCATCGACGAAGTGGGTGCGGTGCAGCGCGCGGCCGGCCTTGCCACCCGCTCGATCAAGAAGGACGCCAAGCTTCAGGCCCTGGATCTGGCCATCGCGATGGTGGACCTGACCACGCTGGAGGGTGCCGACACGCCCGGCAAGGTCCGCGCCATGTGCGCGAAGGCCCGGCAGCCAGACCCGTCCGACCTGTCCGTCCCGCCGGTTGCGGCCGTCTGCGTGTACCCGGACCTGGTGGGCATCGCGAGGCAAGCCGTGGCTGGCAGCGCTGTCGCCGTCGCGTCGGTCGCGACCGCCTTCCCGTCCGGCCGGGCGTCGCTGGCGGTGAAGCTCGCCGACGTCTCCGATGCGGTCGGCGCCGGCGCCGGCGAAGTCGACATGGTCATTGACCGCGGCGCTTTCCT
>Ga0335074_10002405_pt1 | contig 25492 bp, 24 predicted proteins | sample Lox_Sample_23_FD_206715 | JGI IMG/M metagenome (GOLD analysis project Ga0335074, IMG submission 206715) | Soil microbial communities from Loxahatchee National Wildlife Refuge, Florida, United States - Lox_Sample_2.3 | ecosystem: Environmental > Terrestrial > Soil > Wetlands | place: USA... | reverse complement strand
CCGGCGCCCGCTGTCGGTCCTGCTTTTGCGTCCGTCCGGTTAGCTCAGGCCGAACTCCTTGTGCCACAGCTCCGTGAAGAAGCTGACGACATCGAAGGCCGGCTCCGGCCACTGACCGGCCGGCGGGTTGTTGGCCTTGGTGATGATTGGGTAGAAATTCATCACGTGGCCGTCGTAACCGGCACCGGTGTCGCTCGGCGGGACCGTCTTGCCCGCCAGGTACTGAGCGATCTGGTCGGCCGTCTCAAACGACGAGGCGTCGTAATCCTCGTCCGCCACCGCGGTGATCTCGCCCTTACGGATCAGGCCATTGGCCTCCTGATCGTCATGGAAGGTGACCACGAGCGGGCCGGCCGGCCACGCCTTGCCACCATCCTTGGACGCCAGCGCCTCGGCAGCCGCCGCGCCCGGAGCGTCATACGCGAAGTAATACGCCCGCGTGCCCGGATCCTGCGTGTACTGCGTGTCGACCTGCTGCTGGGTACCCGCGATCGGGTTCGTGCTGTCCACGGTCGTCTCCGCCGCGATCTTGATCCCAGCCGCCTTGAGCGCCGCTAGGACGCCGTTCGTGCGGTCAGCCGCCCAGCTGGCCGGATAGTTGCTGATGTACACGGTCGGGTTGCTCCCACCGTGCGCCTTCAACTGCGCCACCATGTAGGCGCCCAGAATCTTGCCGGCCTCGGTGTCGTTGTTGTAGTCAACGCGATAGAACAGCGGACTCGAGGCGACCGTCCCCGAGAACGCGATCACCGGGATGTTGTGGGACTTGGCGTCCGCCAGACCCTGAGCGATCAAGCTCGGATCCGTACCCAAGTCGGCGATCACCTTGACCCCATCGGAGACCAACGAGGTCATGCACGTCTCCATCGCCGTCGGAGCGCCCTCAGCATCACACGGGATCACCTTGATCCCCAACTCACGCAACGCGTACTCGAGCTGACCATCCGCCCGCTGAGCCGACGCGACCGAGTTGATGATCTCCTCCAGGCCCACCGTGCTCCCGGCCGGGATCTTGCCCGCGCCGATCTTCGCCGCCTCGGCATTCGCCGCCGCGATCGCAGTCGCCTCGGCCGCACCGCCCTCGGCCTTGATCCCAAACGGGTCGGTCGCCTCGGCATTCTGCGGACCAGCCGAGCCGATCAGCGTCAGACCACCGCTACCCGTCGGGGTAAACGACGCACTCGTACTGGGCGTCGTCGCCGGCGTCGACGCCGGCGTCGACGTCGACGAGGTAGTCGAACTACTCGAACTGCTGCCGCACGCGGCAACCGTTACAGCGATAACCGCGGCGAGCGCCACCCCCAGCAGCAGCCTCGCACGAAGCTTCAGCATCTCTCTCTCCTTCTTGGTCGATTCCCGATCCCCGGTTCGACCAACTGTTTGTTTGATATTGGCAACTTTACGGTAAGCCGAAGCCGCAGGTCAACCCGAGCCGCCCACGGAAAACGCTCCCTTAATCAGCGGCCCGGCTGACTTCAGGTCCCGGTTCAGATGCGCTCGTGGCCGTGGGCGCGACCGCCGGCGCCTCCGCGTAGCACGCCGAGATCAGGTTCGTCACCGTGACCCTCTCGTCCTGCAGTTCGCCGACGATGCGTCCCTCGCGCATGACCAGGACACGACGGCATACCTCTTCGAGCTCCTCGAATTCGGAGGAGATGAAGATCACGCCGTATCCCTCGTGCGCGAGGCGGGACATCAGGCCGTAGACCTCGAGCTTTCCCCCCACGTCGACGCCGTGCGTCGGCTCGTCGAAGATGAAGACATCTGCCCCGTGCTCGATCCACTTGGCCAGCACGACCTTCTGCTGGTTGCCGCCGGATAGGAGCCTCACCGGCCACTCCTCGCCCGGTGTCTTTATCCCCAGCTGATCGATCAACGCCCGCACCCGTTCCCGCTCCTTTCGCACCCGCGGGATGGGCACGCCGCGGGACATACGGAAGCGTGCAAGCACCGGTAGTGTCACGTTCTCCCGGATCGTGAAGTCGACGACCATGCCCTGCGTGCGGCGCTCCTCGGGCAGCAGCACGATCCCCGCGTCCAGCCCGTCTCGCGGACCGCGCAACCGGGTCGACTTACCGCGGACAAAGACCTCGCCCGTCGTCCGAGGGTCGGCGCCGTAGATCATCCGCACGAGCTCGGTTCGCCCGGCCCCGACCAAGCCGGCGATGCCGAGCACCTCGCCCCGGTGGAGTGTGAAGCTGACGTCTTCGACCAACCCCGACCGGGTCAGTCCCTCGACTCGCAGCAGCTCCTCGCCGGCCACGGCGTGATGCTTGGCGATGCCGGCGCCGGCCTCCTCGGTAACGGCCTGCCGGGTTTCCGCCGCGACGCCCGTGATGTGATCGACCAGCTGCGCGCGGCCCAGTGACTTCGTCGCCAGGTCGGCCACCTTCTTCCCCCCGCGCATCACCACCACGCGGCCCGTCAGGGTGAAGATCTCGTCGAGCCGGTGGGACACATAGATCACGGCGGTCCCCCCGGCGGCCACGCGACGGATCACGCCGTGCAGATGGACGACCTCCTGGTCGGTCAGCGATGCGGTCGGCTCGTCCAGGACGAGCACCTTCGCTTCGGTGGCCAGCCCGCGCGCGACCATGACCAGGCGCCGCTGTGCCACGCTGAGGCGTCCAACCTCGGCCGCGGGATCGATGTCGACCTGAAGTGAGGTCGTCAGGATCTCGCGGGCCCGGTTGTTCATGGCCCGCTTGCTGACCAGCGTCCCTGCCCAGCGAGGGTATTTCAGGCCAAGCAGGACGTTCTCCGCCACCGTCAGGTTTGGCACATCGGTCAGCTCCTGGTGCACGAATGACAGCCCAAGCTGCGTCGCGTGCAACGGGCCGGCGATGTCCACCGTCTCCCCGCCCACGGCGATCTCGCCCTGCTCGGGCTTGACCGCACCGGCGAGCATCTTGATCACCGTGCTCTTGCCGGCACCGTTGGGACCCACCAGGCCGAGGATCTCGCCGCGCAGCAGCGACATGCTGAAATCGTCGACGGCCAGGACCCCGGGATAGCTGCGCCGGAGGTTGCGCGCCTCGAGGACCGCTGCTTGGCCGGACGCCGTGGCGGGCGGGCCCGCGGGCTCGTCCTGGCCCTCAGCGCTGGCGCTGGAGCCGTTTTGCGGGCTCGCGTTCACGCCATCTTCTCCCCGAGGCGGCTCAGCAGGATCGCCACGATCAGGATCGCGCCCTGGACGACGTTGATGATCCATGTCGAGAGGTCGAGCATCGTCAGGCCCGTTATGACCGTCTCCAGGAACAGGACGCCGACGATGGTGCCGAGGATGTTGAACTGCCCCGGCCGGAACGCCGCTGCCCCCAGGAACGCCGCAGCGTAGGCCGGCAGCAGGTAGGACGGGCCTGGATCAGGAGTGTAGGAGCCCCCGAGCGACGTGATCAGGACGCCGGCCGCGACTGCCGCCATCGCGATTAGCACGAACCCCAGGATTCGCAGCGATTTAACCCGGACCCCGGCCAGTCGCGCGGCCTCCGAGTTTCCGCCGATCGCGTACATGAAGCGGCCGACCTCGGTCTTCTCCAGCATCACCCACGCGAGGATCGCGATCACGAGCGCGATCCAGACCTGGTTGTTCAGGCCCAGGAGTGAGTTGTGCTGGGCCACGCCGAGGAAGCCGTTGGAGTAGCCGGAGAAGATGTCCTTCTCTCCGGTGACGGCGAACTCAACCCCGGTGAGCACCGTCCCCATCGCCAGTGTGATGATGAACGAGGACCCACCCAGGACCGCGATCAGGAAGCCGTTGAAGACTCCTCCTGCGACGCCGACCAGCAGGCAGATGATCACCGCCAGCACCCATCCGATGTGGTGGTTGACGATCAGGATCGTGACCAGACCGCTGCCCAGCCCGAGCATCGAGGCGAACGACAAGTCGAAGTCGTTCATGATCAGGACCGCCGTCAGGCCGACGGCCATGATGCCTGTCGGTGCGCATTCCTCCAGCACCGCCCTCAGGTTTTCCGCCGTCGGGAAGACGTGCGGCTTCAGCGCGCTGAAGATGATCAGCATGAGGATGTATGCGACGACCAACCCGTAGCGGAACAGGATGCGCTGGGCCACGCCCCCGGCCATCGCCGACCGCGAAGGCTGCGACGGCTGTGCCGGCGGCACCGTCGTCTCGGGCACGGCTCCGCCCCCAGCCGCAGCTGGCGCAACAACTCGATCGGTCATCTACCTCTCCTCTTCCTAACCTCGTAGGGCCAGTCGCTCGAGCTCCGACAACGCGCCCAGTGATCAGCCTAATTCGCCCTCTGTTGACATGGTGTTTTTAGTCGTCCAGACCAGAGCTTCCGGCTCGGCCACCGTCCCTCGACGCGATGGCGGACATCGGGTAGATTTCTACCAAACGTTTGGCAGTTTGGCGAACTTGTTTAGTGGAGAGGAAACATTGGCCAACTACTCGCACCTCGTCGGACACCGGTTCCCCGGGGGCCGGTTCACGCTGAGCCCCCATCTTGCCTGGCTTTGGGCCGACTGCGCCATGGCCGACCCCGATCCCGAAGTGGCCCACCCGACGCTGAGCTATTTCTCTGCCATGCAGGGCTGCGGCGTCAGCATCCAGGAGATCTTCGACCTGATGGGGGCCGATGCGGACTCCGGCGCGATGTTCGGCGAGTGCGTGTTGGAGTACAACGGCGCCCTGTCCCCGGGCGAAACCTACGAGGTCGAAGGCGCCATCATCGCCGTCGAGCGCAAACAGGGCCGGCGAGCCGGCGTGTTCGACAGGATGACGTTCCAGATCTCGGGACGCCGGGAGCACGACCGGGAGCCGCTGTTCACGGTGACCAACTCGTTCGTCTTTCCCCGACGCGAGGAGGCGACGACATGAGCGTCGAACAGCAGGCGGGCGCCATCGGGCTCGGCGTAGGCGACGAGCTGCCGCCCTTCGTCGTCGAGTCGGTCGACGCGCAGCGGATGAAGACGATGGCCGCGCTGCTGGACGACCCCAACCCGATCCACTTCGACGTTGAGCTGAACAAGCGCATCGGCTACGGTGACAAGCCGATCAACCAGGGGCCGATCACGATGTCGTACATGATGAACGTGGTCGTGGCCGCCGCCGGAGCTCGTGCGGTCCGCCGATTCAGCTGCCGGTTCCTGGGCAACGTGCTCGGAGGCGAGCGGGTCGAGTGTCGAGGGACGGTGACCGCGATCGATCGTGACGCCGGCACCGCCGAGATCGAGCTCACCGCCCTCGTTGGGGACCGGCAGGTGCTGGCCGGCACCGCCACGGTCGCACTGGGAGGTGGAAACTGAGATGCCGCGCGTCGATCCCATTCCGGTGTCGGCTGATGGCAATGCCGTCACCAACAGCCTTCTGGCCCGCGTGATGGGCCGCTGCCCGGACATCCTGAACGCCTTTGGCGGGCTGGACGCCGCGATCCGCTTCCACGGTCGTCTACCGGGGGATCTCTACGAAGCGGTGCGCCGAGCCACCGCGGACCAGATCGGCTGCGAGTACTGCTCCTCGCTGGGCCAGCTGGAGCAGCTCCAGGTTGGACCTGCTCAGGTGCGGACGGGACTCGCGGTCGCTTTCGCTCAGATGGTGGCCGAGGATCCAAGCGCGATCACCGACGAGCAGTTCGCCGTCCTGCGCGAGGAGTTCAGCGAGGACGAGATCGTCGAGCTGGTCGCGTTCATCTGCCTGGTGGGAATCGCGGGCCAGATGTTCGGAGCGGTGATGGGGCTGGAGCCCACCTCGCCCGAGGAAGCCGCCGAATACCAGCAGATCCTCGAGCGCCAGCTGGCCAAGCGGGCCCGCAGCCGCGCCGAGACAGCGGCCGCCGGCCCGCAGCCGTGAACGACGCCGCGCTTGCCGATCTGCTCGACGCCCGCGCGCTCGAGCAGATGCTGGTGTCGTACTTCGATCGGGTCGACGCGGGCGACCCGGTCGGGGCCTCGCAATACGTCAGCCCCAACGTCGAGTTCGAGATCATGATCGGCAAGCGCAAGCAGGGACGCGAGCGCTTTGCCCGCTCCCTGGGGCGCGTGCTGGAGCGCTATGCCGCGACCAGCCACCACGTCACCAACGTCGTCGCCCGGATCGACGGCGATGAGGCCGATCTGACGGCCTACGTCTACGCATTCCATCGGATGCGTGACAGCGGCGAGCCGTGGCACCTGTGGGTCCGGCTCCGTGACCGGGCCGCGCGATGTGACGGCGGCTGGCTCATCACCGAGCACGTCCTGCTCGGAGTCGACTCCGTCCCCGATCGCCCGGATATTCCCCGCGGTTGGTACACCGGCCACCCGGGGCGGCTGGCCGAGCCGCCAGCGCCGTGAATTCGACGCTCGAGAAACTGCTGGGCGAGATCAGCCGCTATGCACCGGCCGCAGCCGACGGCTACGCGCGCATCCGGGCTCTGATCGACGCCGATGGCGCACTCCCCGCCAGCCAGAAGGCACTGATGGTGGCCGTCAACGCCAGCCGCGCGCGGGACCCCGAGCTGGCGCAGTCAGAGCTGCGGCGGGCGGACGCCCTTGGGCTGCCGCCACGTCAACGCGCGGCGGCCCTCACGACGCTGCTGCTCTCTCGCGGCGAGAGCCTGGCCGCGGCATTCGCTTCGGCCGGCGGCTCCATCGACCCCGGGGGCGACAAGCTGCCCGCGTACGCGGGCCCGCCCGATCAGTACCTGCTCGACTACATGGTGATGGACATCCTGCCGCCTCGAATGAGTCAGCTGGCTGACCGCGTCCCAGAGGCCTTCGCCGGTTACGGCGCCATGCATCACGCCGCGCTCCGCGCCGAACCGGAGCTGGCGCTGCTCGCAGAATTAATCCTCTGCTCGCTGAATGCTGCGGACCTGGAAACCGAGTTCATCGCCATCCACGCGGCGAGCGCACGGCGCGTCGGCGCCACCGACGAGCAGCTCGTCGAAGCCGTGCTCTGCGCGATCCCGGTCAGCGGTGTCGGCGCCTGGGCCGCGGCAGCCGCCGCTCTGTTCTGATCAGCCTCCCATGACCACGCGCCCGCCTGGACCGCGATCGATCAGACCGAGCTTCATATCGCGGAGCTCCGCCTTGATCACCTTCTCGGTCGGCGTGCGCGGCAGCCGATCAAGGAGCTGCAGGTACCGTGGGATGGCGAAGTACGGAAGGCGCCGGTCACACCATGCCCAGAACGCCTCAGCGTCCCAGACCGCACCGGGTCTGAGCACCAGGCAGGCCTTGATCTCGTCCTCACCGCCCTCCTCGTCGGCGCCCACCGCCACCACTGCGACCTCGGCCACCGCCGCGTGCTCCGACAGCACGTGCTCGACATCGGCCGACGCCACGTTCTCCCCGCGACGACGGATCCGGTCCGCAAGACGGTCGACGAAGTGCAGCCGGCCGCTGCGATCGAGCCGGCCGACGTCGCCAGTGTGGAACCACAGGTTCCGCGTAGCGGCACTCGCCAGCTCATCGGCCGCCAGGTACCCGCTGGCCAGCGTCCAAGGCAGGCGGTTGCGCACCACGATCTCGCCCACCTCCCCAGCCGGCAGCGGTTCGTCGTCGGGGTCGACGATCCGCACCTCGTAGAGGTCCTCGTCGACTTCGCCACCCAAGGTCTCCACGTCGTCAGTCGGGAAGCGGCGGGCCAGCATCCCGACCTCGGTGGTCCCGTACGAGGTGACGATCCGCCGGGCGCCGAACCGCTCCGCGAAGCGCCTGGCCAGCTCGGGTATGTACGGCACCATCCAGACGCTGCGCAACTGGTGATCGCGGTCAGCCGGACTGGGCGGCTGGCGCAGGACGAAGTCGACCATCACCCCGAGCATCGATGTGTGGGTGGCGCCGGAGCGCTTCACCCGCTCGAGCCACCGGCTGGCCGAGAATCGCTCCTCCAATCGTGCCCGCCCACCCACCAGCAGGCTGGAGTACACCGTCATGTGCGCGTTGATGTGGAACAGCGGCAGCTCGTTGAAATACACCGCATCTGCGTTCATGTCGAGCAGCTCGGCGTTGCGCTCGTTCAGCAGGTGGCCGTGCGCGTAGGGCATCAGCGCTCCCTTGGAGCGTCCGGTCGTCCCCGACGTGAACAGCACGGCGTACACGTCGGCGGGGGTGAGCAGGACCGAAGGTGCCGGCCCGCTGGCCGGCACCTCAGCGAACGGGAGGCCGGACATCCGTGGCGGAAGACGGGGAACACCGGCGCTGCCTACCACGATCAGCTGCTCCAGGTAATCGAGCCGCGACGCCGAGGCGAGAACCGCCTCGACGTAGGCGTCCTCCAAGACCATCAGCCGTGCGCGGGACAAATTAGCGAGGTACTCGAGCCACTCGCCGCGGTACTCGACATTCACCGGCGCATGGAACGCACCGAGCTTGTTCAGCGCGAACCAGGTCAGCACGAACTCCAGCCGGTTGCCGGTCATCACCAGCACGCGGTCACCGCGCGCGACCCCGAGCCGGGCGAGCCCGGACGCCAGGCGCTCGCTGCGCTCGTCCGCTTCGGCGTAGGTGACGCTGACCTCGTCCACAGCGAACGAGAGGAAGGGACGGTCACCAAGCTCGACGGCGCGACTGCGCAGGAGCGCCGGCAGTACCCAGTCGCGACGGTCGGGGACGATCAGCTTCAACGGATCCCCGCCGCCGACACTCGCTCGAGCGCCGCCAGGTCGGCGCGGGTGACCGGCACCTCCACCCCGAGCCGCTGCGCCTCGCTGACCAGGAAGCCGTGGACCGCCTCGAGCTCCAGACGCCGCCCGCGCTCCAGGTCGACCAGCATCGAGATCCGAACGCGCGTCGCGCCCGAGGCGCTCAGCTGACGGCCGCGCGCGTGAACCAGCTCGACGGCCGCCTCAGGCGACGGGGCGTGGGCGATCTTGCGGACCGGGAACAGCCCGGGAAAGTCGGGGACGTCGATGCCGGCGGCAGCCGCCACCGCCATTCCCTCGCGGACGGCATCGACGTAGTGGCGGCTGAGCTCGCCATCGAGCAGCACCTCGTGAAGCGGGCGATGGGAGGTCGCCGTCAGCGACATCACGGGCGCCGCGTGGATGAGCTTGGCCCACTCGGCGGCCAGCATCGCCGGGCACTGGATGGCCTTCATGCCTCCATCTTCCAGGCGCTGCACGAGCCAATCGCAGCGGTCGCTCAGGCCCGTGGGCAGCTCCCCGAGATAGGTGGCGCCAGCCAGGGACCGTTGCACCACGCCGGGCGCCTCGAGCGTGGCGCCGACCATGCTCATCCCCCCGATCACGCGCTCGGCGCCGCACCAGTCGGCCAGGATCCGATCCTTTTGCACTCCGTTCTGAAGCGAGACGGCGACCTGCACGTTGCCGCGGACGTGCTCGAGCGCGGCCAGCGCCGCCCGGGAATCGTGGGACTTTGTCAGGAGCACAACGACTTCGTGCTCGCCGACCGCCTCGGCTCGCCACTCCGCGGCGAGGTGCACCTTCCAGCTCTCGCCGCTGGTATCCGCCACCGTCAGCCCACCCTGCTCACGCACGGCGCGGGCGTGGGCCTCACGCCCGAGCAGGGTGACGGCAAGCCCGGCGCGCGCCAGGCAGGCACCGTAGACGCTCCCCAGCGCCCCGGCGCCGATGACGAGCACGCGCGGCCGGCAGGCTGAAGCCAACGCCCCCTCGTGCGATCTCACGCCCGCGCTGTGAATCCGATGTGGAGCTCCTGGAGGGCACGGAGGAAGTACTGGGGCACGATCCGGAAGTCGTTGGCTCCGTCGACGAACCACAGCTCCTCGAACCGCTCGACGACCGCCTTGAAGCCGAAGTACAGCTCCCGGCGCGCCAGCGGGGCGCCGAGGCAGTGGTGCGTGCCGACCCCGAAGGCCAGGTGCGTCCGCGGCTGGTTGCGCTCCAGGTCGATCTCCTCCGGTCGGTCATACCGCCGCTCATCACGGTTGCCGGCGGCGTAGCGCAGCACGACGACCGAGCCGGCCGGGATCTTCACACCGTGCAGCTCGATCTCCTCACCCGTCTCGCGGAGCAATCCCTGCACGGGCGATTCGAGCCTCAGAACCTCCTCGACGAACGTGTCGAGGTAGCGATCCGGATCTGAGCTCAGCTTCGCCCATACGTCGGGATGCTCGATCAGCAGCACCATTCCCCCGGCCAGCGCGTTCGTCGTCGTCTCAGAGCCACCGACGAACAGGTCAGCCATCATTTCCGCATGCAGCTCGTTGTCGGTCAGGGTTCGGCCCCACTCGGGGATTTCGGTGTTCACCAGGTCGCTGAGCAGAGTGCCGTCGGGCTCTCGCCGAAGGCGGTCGAACCGAGGTTGGAAATAATGCTGAGCGTCGACCTCCAGCTCCGCCGACCGATAGCGATCTTCGGGTGACTGCATCAGCCCCATGCGCTTGATCCAGGCGTCGGTCCACCGCTTGATCTTGGGCATGTCCTCCTCGGGCATGCCCATCTGGTGGCCGATCGTGTAAAGCGGCAGCGGGACGGCGAATTGATTCACCCACTCGCAGCGGCCGGCGCCGATGAAGGCGTCGATCAGACGCCCGGCCAGCGTCTCCACATAGGGGTCGAGGTCCTTGATCCGTGACGGCCGGAACGCCTTGTCGAACATCCGGCGCATCTGCATGTGCTCGGGCTCGTCACGGCCGTCCAGCGAAGGTGCCGGGGGCCAGCCCTTCTCCTCGAACAGCTGGCCGATCTTCTCCTCCATCGCCAGTGCTTCGAGTAGCTCCTTGGCCTTCTCGGGATCAAGCGAGGAGATCTTCTTGTCGGTGTTGCCCGCTCCGTTGCCCACGCGGTTGGTGAAGCGCTTGGTATCGAGGATGGCCGCGCGGATGTCGTCGTACCGGGTGAGGACATACCAGCCGGTGACGGGGTCGAGCCAGACCGGCGCCTCGTCGCGCAGCTTCTTGTAGTCGTGGTAGGGGCAATCGAGCGTCTCGCGTGCGAAGAAGTTCACGTCGGGAACGGTCTGACTCATCGCTTTTCCCTCTCTCCAGACTTAGGCAATGAAGATGGCATTGGCGGCACCAGCGGTCCCCGCGGCCGCCACCAGCGCGCCCTGGCCAGGCTTGATGTCGCCCAGCTGCAGGTCGACCGCCCACGGCATCGAGGCATCGGGCGCTTCCTCGCAGTCCCAGCCACCGGCGGGGCGGCCATCGAGCGCTCCGGGTTCGATCGAGCTCGCTCCGCGCACCAGCAGGGCATAGCCGGCGGGCGCCTGCGCGGCGCGCTGGACAGTCAGCTCTCCGTCTACGTCGAGCACGACGGCGGGCACGCACAGGACCGCCGGCGCCGAGCCGTTGCTCCAGCGTCCTCCGAGCGCGTGGGCCTCGCCGCGCAGGTCGGCGACCGCGAGGCGCAACCTGGCCCGAGCACCCTGGGGGCCGTCGTCGCGGGCCCGGCCCTCGAGCAGCTCGCGGCGGACCTCATGGGAGTCATACCAGCTGGTCTCCTGGTAGATCAGGCCGTCCTTGAAGTCGAACACGTCAACGGCGTCGAAGCTGAGCGGATAGCCGTTGGCCAGCTTACCCTCGTAGTGGATGTTGATCGTGGCGGTGTCCCCCGCCACGACGACCCGGACCGGGTCGTCGAAGTGCTCTGGGTAGATGCTGAGGGCAGAGCGGAAGTAGGTGGTGACGGCTTCCCTGCCCTTCTTGCGCGGAAAGCCGGGCGCCTCCAGCTCGGCATCGGGATGGAACAGCTCGGCCAAGCCGTCCCAGTCCTCTGCGTTGAGGCGATCGAAATACGCCTGCACGGCCTCGCGCACGTTCATCTCGTTCGGCTTCCTCTGGTTCGTGGTTGGAGTCTCAGACTACCGTGTGTTCTACCGAACGTTTGGTGGAAGTCACGCGCTCGCCCGCGCGCTCAGCATCTTGCGGGCATACGCAGTGTCGTACCAGTTGCTCATCCGCTGGATCTTGCCGTCGCGGAGATCGAAGACATCGACGGCGTCGAAGGTGACCTCGCGGCCGTCCTCGGTCGTGCCGGTGAAGGTGACCTCGACGGTCACGGTTGCGTCCGCGGCGATGATCCGGGTCGGTGCGTCCTCGTGGCGCACCCACGGTACGAACAGCTTTCCGAACAGGTCCATGACCTCCTCGATGCCGTCACGCGGCCGAGCTCCCACGGCGCGCAGGACGCCGTCTTCGTGCCACAGCTCACGCATCTGCACCCAGTCCTCATGGTCCAGGCAGTAGAAGTAGCGGCGCACCACGTCTTCGTTGCTCATCGCATCAGCTCCTCCTCCTCGCGCCGGGCGAGGGTCTCTTTCCAGTGTGACTCCAGCCCGCCCGGGAGGGCATCGAGCGCCAGCCGGGGACGGACCCGGCGCGCGAGACCGTCGATGACTTCCGCGCGCGCGTCATCCTTAAGTCTGGACGGAACCTGGACGATGACCAGGTCCAGCCCCCACCGCTCGCGTTCGTCTCGGAGCGCGGCGACGAGCCGGTCGTCATCGAATTCGCCGTTCGCCGAGGCTTCCAGGGTCCGGATGGCCGGCCGCTGCAGGCGTCGGGCGACCGGGCCCAGAAGCGCCTGTGTCGCCGCCCACTCCGCGTCGGGTTGGTCGCCGGAGCGCGCCGGTTCGCTGAGATGGCTCAAGCCTCGCTCGCGGGCCACCGCTGCCCCCGCGCCACCGGAGAGCCAGATCGGAAGCTCCAGCTGAACTGGAGCGGGGGTCACGCGCAGGCGCCGCTCCACACCGGAGTTCTCGGGCCGGCCGGCCGGGATCTTCCAGCGGTGACCTTCGTGGGCGAACGGCCGTGCCGCGGTCGCGGCGAGCAGGATGTCCACAGTTTCCGCAAGGAGCTCCGGGTCCCCGTGCTCGTCCCGGAGCACGAGCACCAGGCGCCCGTTGCTGCAGTTGTCGGCGACCGTCGCCTCCTCGGCGATCCGCAGCGGATGCGGTCCGGATGGCACCACCGCGGCCAGACGCACGAAGCCCGTGCGGCCCGACAGCGCAGCTGCGGTAGCCAGCGCCCCGGGACCGCCTTCCCACGGCATCAGACAGACCAGATCGAGGCCGGCCTTTTCCGCGGCGACGGCCTGGCCGATCAGGCTGGCCAGCGGGCCAGCCTCCGGCGAAGGCTCGAGTACCAGCCCCAATCTCATGCCGGCACCTCGCCCAGCGCCGGGACCACGTGCTCGGCGATCAGCTCCATGTTGCCCCGATAGTCGACCCGCTCGCCGTCGCTCGTCAGGTGCAGAACAAGCAGATCGATCCCAGCCTCGGCGAGCTCGGCGACGCGCTCGGTCACCTCCTCGGCCGTGCCGATCAAGGCCGCGTCGAGCGCCCTACCCACCTGACGCTCGAGCGCGTCCGGAGATTCGAAACCCGGGCGGCCTTTGAGCATGAACCACGAGCCCATGTACTCGCGCATCGTCCACGCCACCGCGGCGCGCGCACGCTCCTGTTCGTCCTCGCTGCCGTCCGTCACCCAGGCGTGAAGCAGAAGGGCCGCGGGCGGACGCGCTTGTCCAGCCGCTGCCGCCAGCTGCTCCACCTGATCCAGGGCCGCCCGGATCTGCCCGGTCGTCAGAGTCTGTGGCAGGAGGATGCCGTGTCCGTGGCGCACGGCGCGCTCGATCGCGGCCGGCGCCATGCCGCCGACCCAGACCCGTGGTGTCAGCTTGCCCTGATCTCTGCGCTGCGCCAGCGCCTCCAGGCCAGCCTCCATCCGCCGACCCCGGTCACGCCTGGCCAGTCCGAAGCCGTCGAATTCCACGTCGCGGTAGCCGAGGCCGACGCCCAGCTCGAGCCGGCCGTCGCTGAGACGGTGGAGTCCGACCGCCTGCTCCAGCAGGGCCTCCTGGTCGTGCATCGGCAGCAGCGAGATGCCGGTGCCGACCCGGAGCCGCGTGGTCACGCCGAGCACGGCCGCAGCGGCCACCAGCGGCGCGGGGCACCAGCCGTCATACCAGAAGTGGTGCTCGGCGATCCAGAGCGAGTGGAAGCCGAGCCGATCCGCCAAGCGGCCGTCGTCGATCAGCTCGGCGTACAGCCGCGGATGCGAGGCGGGCCGCCGAGCGGTGGCGCGCATCGCCCATAGTCCAACGCCGATCTGCATCAGCCTGCGCCCTCACCGCCTGTTCGAATAGGCTCTTCCCCCGGTAATGTAATCATCATAGGCAGGTTGAGGTTGATCGATGTTGACGGCTCCGGACGACCTGCTCACCCACCAGACCTTTGACACGCACGATCGCGTGTTCATGGACGACCCCCGGTGGACCGAGCGCTTCATCATCGAGGTCCACGATCCCGCGGGCGAGATGCTCATGCACACCGGGCTGGGCATCTACCCCAACACGGGCTACATGGATGGCTTCGCGGTGGTCTGGCAGGACGGCGAGCAGCGCAACCTGCGCGTCGGACGCACGCTCAGCTCCGATCGCTGGCGACTCGGCGCCGGCCCGCTCGGGTTTGAGATCGTCGATCCCCTGCGGACGTGGCGGCTGTTCTGCGAAGAGGCGGAGCACGGCTTCGCATTCGATCTGACCTTCGAGCGCCGGACCCAGCCCTACCAGATGCCGACGCAGCGGATCGAACGGGACGGCTTTCTCCTCGTCGGCTACTCCCACTTCGTCCAGGCCGGCACTTACTCGGGATGGATGGAGGTCGACGGGCGACGCTACGACTGCAGCGGCTGGACAGGAGAGCGGGATCGCTCCTGGGGGGTTCGTCCGGCCTCGGCCAGAGTCCGTCGCGGCATGCACACCTGGCTTCCGATGCAGTGGGACGACCTGTCGATCTGGCTGTGGACCCACGACGACGCGACCGGACTGCAGGACGGCCTCTGCGGAGCGATCCGGCCAGTGGCGCAACCCGGTGGGGAGCCCGGGCCGCCGATCCCGGTCGTCAGCTACGAGCACGACCTCGACATCGAGTTGATCGGCCCACACCGGGTACTGACCGGGGGTCGCCTCCGGATCGGGGGGGAGGACGGCTCGCAATACGACATAACCGTGACGCCCCTGGCCCCTCTGATGTCCCTGATCGGTGGCGGCTACGGCGGTCCGACCGCCCAGGGCACACCCAAGGGCGAGCTGTTCATCGAGCACGAACGATGGCGCACCGATCCCGAGAGCTTCGCCCAGATCCCGCATTCGATCCTCGAGCGCACCTGCCGCTTCGAGCTCGGTGACGGCCGCGTCGGCCTCGGGGAATTCGAGCTGTGCTTCGGCCGCTACGACCCCAAGGGATTCGGAGATGTCGACTAGCGGTCTGGCACTGTGGCCGCCGCCGGCGGGCACCGTCCATCTCGGCCAGGCCCTCCGCGACGCCGCCCACCGCAACGGCGGGCGTGACGCGATCGTCTTCCCCGACACCCGGGTCACCTACGGCGAGCTCTACGAACGGGCGATCCGGCGGGCCGGATCGTTCCGGGCGCTCGGGCTTGAGCCGGGCGACCGGGTCGGCCTGCTGATGACCAACCGCCCGGAATTCCCGGAGCTCCTGATCGGCGCCGCGATCGCCGGGTGCGTCGCCGTCCTCATCAATGCCCGCTACAAGGCGCGGGAGCTCCGGCACGTCATAACCGACGCCGACCTGCGCTGCCTGATCACCTCGTATGACCGGGAGGGCGAGGGCTACGACTTCCCGACACTGCTCCGCGAGGCCTATCCGCGCCTCGCCGAGCAGCTGCCGCGGCTGAGCCGGATCTTCGTCCTGGGGCAGCCCGAAGCACATGGGTTCGCCCCGTTTGCCGAGTTCGCCGAGCTGGGCGAGAGCGGGGATGCCGGGACGGCCGAGATCGGGTTGACGCAGCGGGACGTGCGAGAACCCCTGCTGATGCTCTACACGTCCGGGACCACGTCCGCACCCAAGGGCTGCACGCTCAGCCACGTGAATCTGGTGGGCAAGGGGATCGGCTTCTGCGAGCGGTTCGAGTTTGGCGCACAGGACCGTATGTGGAATCCGGTGCCCGTCTTCCACGTCGGCTTCGTGATGCCCCTGGCCGGCGCGATCGCAGCCGGCGGCACGGTCGCCACGCTGCGCTGGTTCGAGCCGCTCGCAGCGATCCGGCAGCTCTCCGCGGAGCGCATCACCCACGCCTTCCCGGCCTTCCCGCCGCTCTGGCAGGGAGTGGCCGAACACCCGGAGTTCGATGCGGCGCGGCTGCCGGAGCTTCGCCGCGGGCTCCTGGTCGGCCCGCCGGACCTGCTCCGCCGGCTGCAGCGCGCCACCCCCGACTGCCCATTCATCTCCTGCTACGGGATGACGGAGGGCACGAGCGTGTTCACCGCCCCGAGACCGACCGAGCCCGAGGAGATCCGGCTTGGCACTGAGGGCCGGCCCATGCCCGGCCTGGAGCTGCGGATCGTCGACCGGGACAGCGGCGCCGCACTCGCGCCCTACGAGGTGGGCGAGATCCAGATCCGGGGCTACTCGGTCGTCGATGGCTACCACAACGCGCCCGGGCAGACAGCGGAGGCCTTCCTGGCGGGCGGCTGGTTTCGCACCGGCGACCTCGGGTCCGTTGACTCCGAGGGCAACCTCTCATTCCGCGGGCGGACCAAGGACATGCTGAAGGTCGGCGGTGAGAACGTGGCAGCGCTGGAGGTGGAGAGCTACCTGACCACTCACCCGGAAATCGTGATGGCGCAGGTCATCGGGGTTCCCGATGCCCGGCTCACGGAGGTGCCCGCCGCGTTTGTCGAGTTGCGCCCTGGAGCACAGCTGCAACCGAGTGACGTGGTCGCCTTCTGCCGCGGGCGGATCGCCACGTTCAAGGTGCCCCGTTACGTCATCTTCATAGAGGAGTGGCCGATGTCGGCGACGAAGATCCAGAAAGGCGCGTTGTCGGCGCTACCCCTGGGTCCCCGCCTGATGTGAGAGGGCGGACCTGATCCGGACCTCGCGATGGGCGACGTAGTCGGCCGTTGAAGCCGGGTCGTAGAGCTCACCGGGTGAGGCGATCTCACTCCACGCTTCCAGCACCTCAGCCGGCGCCAGACCCGGTCGCACGATCCCGCCCGTCTCCGAGAAGTGGATCCGGGCCAGCCGACCGGAGCCGGCGCTGATGATCTCGCCGTTGAGGGGGCACGCCTCGTGGGCGAGCATGGCGACGGTCGGGGAAACCTCGGCGGCGCTGCGCCCCGGATCGGCCGTGGCCGTCGCCGCCAACGGCGGCAGCCCGCTGCGACGGCGCAGCTCGGAGTCGTTCACCATCCGCGTCTCCGCCGCCGGAGCCACCAGATTGACGCGGATTCCGCCGTCCGCACCGACCTGGGCCAAGCTGCGCCCAAGTCCCACCAGCGCCCCCTTGGCGGTCGCATAGCCGATCAGCGAGGGTGCCCCGAAGATCGCTGAGGACGTGGTGATCACGACCCGCCCGTAGCGATGAGCCACCATGTGAGGCCAGGCCGCGCGCGTCACGTTGAACGTTCCGAGGACATGGACGGCAAGGTGCGAGCTCAGCGTCTCGGCTGCCATCTCGGGGAACTCGTCCAGGGTCAGGATGCCCGCGTTGTTGACGACGGCGTCGATCCGCCCGTAGCGTTCAAGCGCCAACCCGATGATCGAGGCCGCGCCGGCGGGGTCGGCGACGGAGGCGGCGTTGGCCACCGCCTCGCCCCCGGCCTGGACGATCTCGGCCACCACTTCGTCGGCGGGAGCGGTGTCACGGCCCTCCCCGGAGAGCTCCGTGCCAAGGTCGTTGACCACGACACTGGCCCCTAGTGAGGCCAGGAGCAGCGCGTGCGAACGACCCAGGCCTCGGCCCGCGCCCGTCACCGCGACCACGCGGCCGTCGAAGCGCAGGCCTGCCATCGGCGGGCCGTTCTCGGTCAGCTGCTCGCGCCGGTCGTCGAAGCGGACCCGGTGGCAACTCCGACGTCCGCCAGGGCCGGTGCCAGCACGGTCGCGACGAGCTCGCAGTGGCGGTCGGCCACCTCATCCGGCATCCCGGCAATCGTGGCCCACAGGAAGATGTCCGTGACCGGGCGATCGCCCAGCCATGCCGACAGTCGGGAGATCGCCTCGTCCGGCGTCACGACGTCGAAGCCGGGGGAGGTCGGCGGATTGACCCGCTCTCGCAGCGACTCAACGTCGACCGGCCCTCCGGTCACGGTGAGCGCTCCGGTGCTCCCATCGGCACGACCCTCGGCTCCGTAGCGGTTGTAGGAGTCGCGTTGGTAGGTGATGTGCGGGGCGACTCGCGCCAGGGCCGCCTCGGGATCGTCGGCCAGGATGAAGTTCGCCAGCCCTCCCTGCCGGCGCGTGGTCGGATCGTGACCACCTTGCTGCAGCCCCCGTTCGTAAGGCTCGAGAAGCTTGTCACCCAGCCACAGGAGTCCGGTCCCGAGGCGTCCCGCCATGCGCGCGCCCCGCGGACCCATCACACCGAGCCACAGAGGCAGTGGATCCTGGACCGGCGGCGGCGTGGCGATGTCCTGTGCCCAGAGCCGCCGCACCTCCGCAACGCGCTCTTCCAGCAGCTCGAAGCGCCGGCCCACGTCCGCCCCATACACGGTGAACTCGGGGACTCGGTAGCCGGCGCCGAGCCCGAGCTCGAGCCGACCGCCGCTGAGAATGTCCACCGTCGCCGCCTGCTCGGCGATGTCGATCGCGGGATGCAGCGGCGCCAGGATCACGGCGGTACCGATCCGGACCCGGGAGGTGCGCACGGCGATCGCCGCGCAGATCTGAAGCGGCTGCCCCATGTAACCGTCCTCGAACATGTGATGCTCGGTGACCCAGACCGAGCCGATCCCCTGTCGCTCGGCCTCCTCGATCGACTCGAGTGTGTGACCGTACATGTGCGTCCAGTCGCGCCGCCACTCGGGCGGATTACGCAGGTCGTAGTACAGGCCGACTCGCATGGGGATGACTCAGTAATCTACCAACCGTCCGTTTGATTATCTAGAGAAAGAAAGGAGGACGTGTGGTCGGTCCGCCCCCACCTACCTGGGCGGTTGAACCGGACGGCGCGCGGGCCTCCGAGGTCGCGCCTGGACTCTGGCGACTGCGACTGCCGCTTTCCTGGCCGGGCATTCCAGCGGTCAACGCCTACGCGCTGGCTCGGCCCGACGGGGGCCTCGTGCTGGTCGATTGCGGCGGGGGCGGCCACCCCTCCTGCCACGAGGCCCTCGAGGCCGCCCTGACGCAGTGCGGCTACTCGGTCCAGGACGTGCGCACCGTCGTCCTCACCCACTACCACTCAGACCATGCCGGGGCGCTTCAGTGGCTGGTCGAGCAGACCGGCTGCGAGGTGCTGGGGCACCCTGACCACGCCCACTTCACCGACGCCGGAGAGCGACCAGCCGAGATCGCGGCGGCGCGCCGCCGGCGCGCGGCAGCCGAGGGTGTACCGGACGCAGCCCTCGACGACTTCAGCGATGTGCGAGAGGAGACAGACGGAATCGACGCGCCCGTGCGCCCCGACCATCCCCTCCGCGAGGGCGACGTCATCGAATCGGCGCTGGGTGATTGGCGCGTGCTGGAGACGCCCGGCCACTGCCCCTCGCACGTCTGCCTGCACGAGACCGTCAGCGGCACTCTGATCGTCGGCGACCTGCTGTCCCATGAATTCCATCCGTGGTTCGACTATGGGTATTCACCAGACCCGGTGGCCGAGACGCTCGCCTCTCTGGACCGCGTCATCGGTCTGGGCGGGCTGTCGCTCGTCCTGCCCGGGCACGGCCGGGCCTTGGATGACGTTCCCGCTCTGGTCGAGATGCACCGGGTCGGACTCGCCGAGAGGCTCGAAGCCGTCCGCTCCGCGGTAGCCAACGGCACCGACAACGCGCACGGGATCACCTACGCCGTGTTCGGCGAGGACCTGACCGATATGGACGCCCCGTGGCGGCTCACCGAGATCCTCTGCTACCTGCGACACCACCGGCTGACCGGGCAGATCCTGCGCCGGATCGGTGAAGACGGCCGGTTCAGCTACGAGCTTGGAGCTCAGCCTGTAGCTGCTCGCCCAGCCGGTACTTCTGAATCTTGGTCGCCGACATCGGCCACTCGCTGACGAACCGGACATAGCGCGGGACCTTGAAGCTGGCGATCCGCGCTTTGCAGTACTCGATCACCTCCGCTTCGCTCAAGGTGTGCCCCGGTCCCATCTCGATGAACGCGGCCGGGACCTCGGTCAGCCGCTCGTCCGGGATCCCCACAACCTGCACCAGCTTGACCCCGGGCATGGTTGCGATCAGGTCCTCCACCTCCAGCGCGGCGACGTTCTCGCCCCCGACCTTCAGCATGTCCTTGAGGCGGCCGTGGTAGATCAGGTGACCGTCGGCGTCCAACGAGCCGATGTCGCCGCTGTGGAAGAAACCGTCGGCGTCGATCGCCGCTCGCGTGTGCTCCTCGTCGCGGTAATAGCCCGGCAGGCGGTTGATACCGCGAACGACGATCTCGCCGCGCTCACCCACGGGCACCTGCCGGCCGGTCTCCGGGTCGAGGATGCGGACTTCGTTGCCCGGCATCGGCTGGCCACATGTGTTCAAGCGCTTCTCGTCGCTGTCGTCGACGCTGTGATAGGACAGGGTCCCGCACAGCTCCGTCATCCCGTAGGCACCGACCAGCCGCGCGGGCGCGAACGCATCGACAACCAGCTGCTGGGTGTCCGGCAGAGCGATGTTGACGACAACGCGTGCCCCCAGCGGCCGCAGCTCCTCGAATCGAGGATGGTGCATGATTGCCATCGTGACCGGCGGGAAGCACGAATAGACGACGGCCGGCCGCTCGCAGTCCAGCATCTCGATCGCCACATCAGGATCGAAATGGCTCATCGAGATGTACGTGGCCGCGGCCGAGAAGCAGGCGCACATCGGGAGCAGCGAGGCCATGTGGAACATCGGCATCGGGTCCCAGAAGCTCTCTCCGGCGGTGAGCCCGAACTTGACCGCTACCGCCCGGGCGTTCGCAGCCAGCGACCGGTGCTCGACGATGCAGCCCTTCGGCAGTGCGGTCGTTCCGGATGTATACATGACCAGAACCGGGTCCTGACCCTGGGCTCGGTGCAGGGGCTCGTCCCCCAGCACGGCGCGTTCGGACAGCTGCTCCTCGCTCAGGAAACCGGGGATCCGCCGCTCGCCGAGTAGGACCGCCGCCTTCATCTCAGGCGCGGCCGAAAGCTCGAGGTGCGCCGGATCCTCCGCCTGCGCCAGCTCGGGCAGCACGGCGCTGGCCAGCGCGACGAGATCGACGTGCTCGATCATCTGATCCGAGGTGATCAGAGCGGTCATCCCGTTGCTGAGCACGTGCTCGAGCTCACGCGACTTGAAGCGGACGTTGACCGGGATCGAGATGATCCCGAGCGTGGCGGCCGCCATCAGGAACTCAACCAGGTCAGGGGAATTTGGCATCAGCAGCCCGACAGCGTCGCCGCGATCGAGACCGAGCCCGAGCAGTTGCCGGGCCCGCTGCGCCACACGACCGGCCAGCGCTGCATAACTCAGCTGGACCCCGGGGAAGATCAGCGCAGCTGTGTCCGGCGACTCGTGCGCCTGGTTCCACAACAGCGAAGACACCGTGTCGCTCGCTGCCGTCGTGTTCAGCTCTGTTCGGGCCATGTCCCTTCTCTCCTCACTCGGGGCAGTGCACGAGTTACCTACCAAACGATTGGTTGATAGTTTATCGCGCGCCACCGATCCCCAGATCCTCCTGCCTAGCGTGACCGATTCTCCACCCCCCGACCGGGCCGGGTCTCCAGACGTCAGCGCCTGGCCGCCCTTGAAGCCGGAGCGTGTGGTCCAAGCCGTCCGCGATCTGTCCGCGGGAGTAGAGGATGCAGCATTGCGGGCCCAGCTGCATTCGCTGGTGGCGGTGCTCGACTGCCTGGGCGCCCAGCGCCAACAACACCATGCCCACGACGACCTCGCCCGCTTGGAAGCCGAGCTCGATGCGGCTCTCGCCCAGGGCGACGAGCCGGCGGTGCTCGCCAGCGCCCGGCGCCTGGCCACGCGGCAGCGGTCGCTGGTCGCAGCGGTCGACTGGTCGGCGGTGAGCGGTGGCTGACACGGCCACAGAACGTGCTGCCGAGCTCGAGTCATTCCTGCGCGAGCGGTCCACCGCGGCTCGAGTGGAGGTGACCGGACGCGCCACCGTCGGTCTCTCCCAGGAGACCTGGTTCGTCCGCTTGCACCTCGACCAGCGACCGCCGACCGAGGCCGTCCTGCGCCTCCCGACCCAGGCCTCCGGCGCGCAGGCGATCCTGGCTCAGCGGATCGCCCTGCAGGCGGTGGCCGGACGCGGCGTGCCGGCACCGGCGCTTCTGTGGTTCGACGATGGCTCCGCGAACCCGTTCGGCTGTCCGCTCTTGGTCATGGAGCGAGCACCCGGCACGGTGCCCGTCGGCTGGCGATCGGTCGACGAGCCGATCCGCTCCAAGCTCGCCGTGCAGGCCGTCGAGATCCTGGCCGCCCTGCACGCGATCGACCCGGCGCCGCTCGCACCGCTCATCCCGTCAGGACATTCCGCTCCCACTGAGCTCGACTGGTACACCCGCTTCCTGCGCCGTTACGAGCCGCTGCCCGGAGTGCTGCGCGCCGGCCTGTGGTGGTTGGAGCGCCACCGGCCGCAGGACGCCGATCGATCGGCTCTCGTCCACGGAGACTTCCGGATGGGCAACCTGACGGTGGCGGGCGACCGCATAACCGGCGTGCTCGACTGGGAGATGGCGGCCCCGGGAGATCCGCTGGCCGATCTGGCCTGGTGCTTCATCCCCGTGTGGGAGACGGCCGGCGTCGATGAGCCGGCCCTCGTCGCCCACTACGGAGAGCTGACCGGCACCGTGCCCGATCCGCAGCGGCTGCGCTGGCACCGAGTGCTCGGCTACGTGCGCCTGGCCTACTACATGTTGTCCGCCTCGGGGGCGTTCGATTCGGGCGGATCGAGTGACCTGCGCCTGGCCGCCTTGAGGCTCCAACTGCCGGTGCACCTCGATCGCCTGGCCGCCACGCTGGCCGGCGAGCCGCCACGCTGAGCGCGCTACACAGCCCCCGGCGCTACAGCCCGCGGCCCTACAGCCCCAGCGAGCGCCCGATGATCTCTTTCATGATCTCGCTGGTGCCGCCATAGATCCGCTCCACGCGGGCATCACGCCAGCGGCGGGCGATCTCGTACTCCTCCATGTAGCCGTAGCCGCCATGGAGCTGCATTCCGAGGTCGACGGCGCGGAACTCGAGCTCCGTCGACCAGAGCTTGGCCTTGGCTGCCTCGGCGCCCGTCAGCTCGCCCTGGAGGATCGCCTTGATGCACCGGTCGACGTAGACGCGGACGATCGAGATCTCCGACGCCAGCTCGGCGAGGGAGAAGCGATTGGCCTGGAACGACCCCACGGGCTGACCGAACGCGTTGCGCGAGCGGACGTGCTCCAGGGTGATCTCGAGGGCCCGCTCGGCATTGGCGGCAGCGGTGGTGGCGATCGACATGCGCTCCGTGGCCAGGTTGCGCATCAGGTGCTGGAGACCCTTCCCCTCCTCGCCGATCAGGTTCTCGGGCGGGACCGTGACCGACTCGAAGAACAGCTCCGCGGTGTCCTGCGCCCGGCGGCCCACCTTCACGAGCTTGCGCCCGCGCTGGAAGCCGGGCATCTCGGACTCCACCACGAACAGGCCGAGTCCCTCCGTGTCGCGCCCGCGGACCCGGGCCGCAACGATCACCAGGTCGGCCAGGATGCCGTTGGTCACGAACGTCTTGGAGCCGCTCAGCTCCCAATGGTCCTCACGCCAGGTGGCGGTCGAGGTGATGCCGCGCAGGTCCGAGCCCGCACCCGGCTCGGTCATCGCGATCGCCACGATCCGCTCGCCCGAGGTCACCCCAGGCAGCCAGCGGGACCGCTGCTCCTCGGTCGTCAGCTCCAGCAGGTAGGGCAGGACGATGTCGTTGGTCAGCGAGAAGTTGTCGTACACCGTTCCGGTGTAGGCCACCTCCTCGTTGATGATGGCGCTGAAGCGGAAATCGTCGATCCCGGCGCCGCCGAGTGACTCCGGCGCAGCGAACGCGACGTAACCCTGGGCCGCCGCCTTGCGCCAGAAGGAGCGGTCCACGAGCCCGGCCTGCTCCCACTCCTCGGTGTGGGGCACGGCTTCCCGGAGCAGGAAGCCGCGAACCGACTCGCGGAAGGCGTCGTGCTCGTCCTCGAAGATCTCGCGGCGCAGTCCACCGCCCCGGGAGGCGGTCGTCGCCATCAATGCCCTCCCGAACCGGCCGGGGTGACGCGGGGGAGGCTGCCCCACGCGTAATCGATCCCCTCGGCGACGATGTCCCGGGTCAGCCGCGGATCGATCACGTCGTCGAGGATGATGTTCGCCGCAGCCTCCCAGGGCCGCTCCTCGGCAGCCCACTCGCGCTCCAGCGTTTCGACCAGCTCGTCGTGGGCCTCACGCCCCTCCTCCTCGAGCACCCGATCCAGCCGCCGCCGGTGCACCGTCCGGACCCCCGTGTTGGGGAGCATGAAGCCCATGTCGGCGGTCGGCCAGGCGAGCAGCAGATCCGGATGGACGGGACGACCGCCGAGCGCGATGTGGCCGCCCCCATACGCCTTGCGTACGACGACCGCCACCTTGGGCACGGTGGCGCGCGCCAGCCGGCCCACGACCAGCTCATAGCCGGCCAGGATCCCTGCCTTTTCGGCGTCGGAGCCGATCATCAGCCCCGGAACGTCCTGCAGGAACACGAGCGGCAGGTTGAACGTGTCGCACAAGTCGACGAACGCCGCCTCCTTCTTCAGGGCGGGAACGTCCATCACGCCGGCCCGCTGCATCGGCTGGCTGGCCACGACACCGACGGGATGACCCTTCAACCGCGCCAGCGCGCAGATCACGCTTCGCCCGTAGCGCTCGCTCCACTGCATGATCGTGTCGCCGTCGAAGATCGACTCCAGCACCCGGCGCATGTCATAACCGCGGCGGGCCTCGATCGGCACGAGCTTGAGCAGCCCTTCGGCGTCACGCTTGGGGGCGACCGCCTCGGTGACCGGCGCGGGCAGACGCGCCGAATCCGGCAGGAAGGAGAGGAACTGCCTGACCGCCTGAAACGCCGCGTCCTCGTCGTCGACGACCATGTGGGCACTGCCGCTGGTCTCGGCCGCAACGGCCGGTCCGCCCAGATCCTCGTGGGAGACCTCCTCGCCGATCGCAGCGCGGATCACCGGCGGTCCCGAGAGGGCCACGGCTGCACTGCTCACCATGACGACGAAGTTGCCCATCGCCGCATGCAGCGCGGCATCGCCGAAGGCGGGTCCGACCACGGCGCTCACGCGTGGGATCGCGGCACAGCCGGGCGGGGACTGCAAGAACGTGGCAAAGTCGAACGGCACGCCAGAGAAGCGCCACCCCAGAAGATCGGGAATCCGGCCTCCGTCGTTATCGCTCAGACACACGAGCGGAAGCCCTTTGCGTCCCGCCCATTCGGCAATGCGGCCCTGCTTGCGCATGTTCACCGGAGCCGTCGTCCCGGTGAGAATCGTGGTCTCGACGGCGATCACGCAGACCTTACGTCCGCCCAGGCGCGCCAGCCCGGTGACGATCCCGTCGCCGGTGGTCGCCACCCCATCCCGCCGCAGCTCGGGCTCGGCGAACATCCCCAGCTCGTAGAACGAGCCCGGATCGAACAGCCGATCGAT